>Ga0307515_10001838_pt1 | contig 47309 bp, 50 predicted proteins | sample 17_EM_MG_FD_194513 | JGI IMG/M metagenome (GOLD analysis project Ga0307515, IMG submission 194513) | Populus trichocarpa ectomycorrhiza microbial communities from riparian zone in the Pacific Northwest, United States - 17_EM | ecosystem: Host-associated > Plants > Roots > Unclassified | place... | reverse complement strand
CAGTTCTGTAGAACCTGCAGGTCATAGTTAAGGAGCTTCGCACCCTTTTCTCCCAAAATCAATTCTTTGTTCTCGTTGCTCATTCCCTCATACTGTTCCGTCGCGTCTTTGATAAGCTTCTTCAATGTCCCCTTCAGATTCAGTGCGTCTTTTGAAGTCAACACCACCACTGGCCCAGATCTATCCAGATCCCGTATCCTCGACCGGAACTGCACAAATAACGGTGCGTGGGAGGCAATATTCGGGCCGGTAAGAACAAGCGCTGTCGGAATCTTGCCATCACATTTCTCCGGTTGTGCGCTCGTTACAAACTCGGACACATCATCCAGCGTCTTCTGATTGAAGGAGTCAAGAATGAATTTCGTTCGCCTCTCTTGGTCTGCCCACAGACAGTGGTATGTATCCCACCGTAGCTTAGCAACTTCTTCTTTCTCTTTACCGTTCAAAAGGGTCGGGAAAAGGCATTGTTGCTCTTCTGGGGCCTTCGGAAGCTCCTTTCCCTTGCCTTTCGAGGTTCGCCGGCGCTTGTTTGGGCGTGGTATGTCGGTCCCGGTAGAGGTGAATATGTAGCATCCCTAACTTCATTAGACGGGCCAGTGGGGGGTAGACCATAAGCTTTACCTGGTGTTCTTGAGCATCATAACCGTCATCTCCAGATGTGGGGGAGCGTTCTCGCGCCATTGCAGAATTGTTTGTGTAGTTCAGGTTGGGAAGACGCGTTGAACCATAACTATTTTTTAAGCCGCGACTTGGCAAAACTGATCATTATAAGGCGATTCAGAGTCATTGTCGATATATTACTGCACAGCAACTGCAAACTTCGGATTACTAGAGCGAGCTTTACTTGAAGTTACCGAGTATTGTATCTGAAAATCTTGTGACAATACCTTGTGGACGGAAAGAGTCCATCACAACATCGCACTCGCAGCCTCTACCTTCGCAACATGTGTAAGGCTAGGTTTCTCGGGAGTCTACGTATTCTCATAACTCCAATAATGTGGTATATCTACAACAAAAAAATTAAAAAAATTATGCCGACGCTGCCTTTATGATATTGTTACCATTAATGATAGACGTTGTCCCAATGACAAATTGCCGTCTCGCTGTTGAGTTCGTTAGCATTTTTCTGTCGGACTACCAAAACACTTACCTTCTTCTCTTCTACCAATAAACCTCAATGCCGAAATCTCTGTGAATGTGCAGCCTCCCAAAAAGAATACCACAGTAACTTTCCTGTCATTCTGACCATTAAGGATGTTTCTTGCTCTAACCGCCTTCTCCTCTCCTCTTTGCACTTCGTCAAACGTCTTGCCTTTAACGTTCTTCAAAATATCCTCGAAACCCCTCCATCCTACCGCTCCAGCGTTGATACCCGCGTTCGTCCCATCCTCGCCTCTGCGCCCTTTAGCTGTTGCTGTCATAAGTGGTTTCTGTACTACGCATTGAACGAGGCGTACACTCAATGGCGCGTATCCAGAATATACATAAGAGATATCGTCAGGATCGTGCTCGTTAACCTCATCAACAATCAAGCGTAGGGGTTTGCGTAAGTTGGCGTATGATGTTCTGGTAGGGCCAGAGGCCGTCACCGCAGTACGGGACTGAAAGAATCCTAACCTTTCCAAAGCATCAAGGGTGAGCACGTGTTGATAACCATAGGCTTGCAGAATCTCTCGCTTAAAGCTTTCAAAGTCCTTTGGCTTGAGACCAGAGCTCATAAATGACTCTACACACAGAAGCCGGAGGACTGACTCAAGGGGAGCAGCACGGGCAATCAATTCTTCAATTGCATCATGCTGACTGGATGGGTCAACACCTGCAACGAGATTTTGCTGGACCTCTAACGCTTTGTTGAACATTTCTGACCGTGTATGTTTCATTATCTCCTCCGCTAAACCAGTGTGTAATCTTAGGCTCTGATGCTCTTGCTGGAGACCACCGAGCTTGCTGACAAACTGCCGAATCTCTGATACTGTTTTTGCCTGATGTCTTCCCTCGTAGTCGTCATTCAACCGCCTAGCAACTTTGTTCAAGAGATTCCCGACAATTGCAAAGTTCGTGTCTCGGAGGTTGTCGAATAATTTATCTTCAGATGAAAGGAGAACAGGTCTTTTCTTCTGTTGTGCTATCGGTACCGGTGATTTGGATGAAGACGAAGATGAATCAACATTTCCGGACTGCTGCTGCTGCTGAGGAGGACCCACGAGGGCTGCATCCAGCTCAATTTTGCCTGGACATATCAGCTGGTGCAGCAATATAAACTCAACACAAACTCACAGTTATGAATTCCAATTGTCTCGTCGATCAGACCCTCGTAGGTTAGTTGTGTCATTAACGGTGTGACAAAATCAACATCTCTGTCGATAATAATCAACTCGCCAAGGACGCTACTAGGCGTCAGTGCAAAGGGGCTGCTGCCATCCGCGGCGTCTTCCTCAGTCCGCATCCGAATTAACTGGTCTGCCAGCTTTCGTGCGCGGTCCCCCTTGCCGATGATTCGTGGAAATAAGCCATGTCGACGTTGAATACTCATGAGTGCGCGAGCCGAATAGAAAATGGAGGTGTGGTCTTTACGCTTTGGGTGTACAAATGGTAAGATAGCGATACAGAGCTCCAGAGTGTAGGCCCAAACCACGTACCAAGTAGAGCTCTTCGAAAGAGCTCTCGAGTTCCAATGAAAGTAGGTCAGGTTCTAATGGCAGAAAGTAAAGCGGAAACTCGCGGATAGCAATCTCGCCCAGAATCCCTTCATCTTCAAAGATCTTCTCACAAACCAATGTACGCCGTGGCGTCAAGAAGACGGAGTATTCAAACTCTTGTCCCGGAATCTTCGCATTATTCTTGATCTGATCTGAAGCAAGAGAAGTGTTAGCTTCTGACTAATATTCCTGCCAATAATGGCGTCAATTGACGGGCGAGAACATTGAATCTAAGCTATAGTTAAATATAGGGAGAATGACTGGCGGCATCAAGTAGGCGTATGTTCAATGCTGCTTACTATTGTCCCAATAGGTGAAGACGCAGCGGTATAGGGGGTGGGCTTACTAGCTATTGTATAAGCATTCTTTATGGTACAGCGCGCAAGGTAGACGATATTTTTCTGGGGGAGTTCCGTGACTGGTTCATCAAGCCAGAAGATCTTGTCAACCCCGTAGTCCTGTACTCCCACTATTATCAGCTCAGTTATGATACCCAGACAGCTCGCAAACTCTCACCTGCAGTACAGAGAATTTGGCGAAAAGGCCGATGGGCCCGCTTAACGTCCTATCGAGAAATAGGACTTTCTTTCCTCGCACCTGTATTCTAGTCAGTCTGACCTCGATAGCTACAAGTAGTAGCTGAAGGTTGGCAATTCTCGACGTACGCCTTCGAGGAGGTCGAGGAGATCTTTGAGGGCTGTATCCTTGATGCGAGTAGTATCGATTCCTGGCGGGGGAGCCATGGTTTATGTTTCGTTATTGGGTTGGGAGGCGACTAGATAGTTTGGTGACGTTGGAGGTGAGCACTCTGTTGGGCTGGAGCACTAGGTTAATGTAGCAACTTTGTTTAATACCCCTGCACACCAAGAACCACGAGGTTAAGACCCCACTATGTACTCTACTGATTCACTGCAAATCTACAAATCTGAGATGAGGAACGTATAACTGAAGTACCTAATGTGAGTTTTATAGAGAAAAATCGCTTCATTCGAGTTCTTCAGAGGCGCACGTTAGAATATACGTAAGTACAGAATGGTTCCCTCTCTATGGTAAGCCGTAACAGCAAGCAGTTATAAACTCCCATTACTCCCATGCTGCTAATCAACAACACAATACTTTAGAGGCTTCGACCAAGAATACGGAAAAGAAGCCTATTTTTTTTTACTATGCGATAGATAGCTGTGAATGTAGCTTCCCTAACTGTGGACCCTATACGAAGCTGCTTGCCCCGACATAGAGACTAACGTTCTCATGGGTCTGCAAAATTGCGCCCTCTAGACCGTGTTATCGTCGTAAACAAACTGTATATCTCGAACAGATCTGCCCGCCCTAAGGACAAATTGGTCATCGCCTTCTGGCCGTTCGTTTTTCGTGTTTCCTGTCAACATGCTTTGGATAGACATGCAGACACTCTCGACGCTCTGAACGGGCGACCATCCGTTTCCAGAGGAAAGCAGGTCGAGGCATATAACCCCGTTGCTGTAGATATGGGGATGCATCGGGATCTCACGGTCTGGAGCCGTGATAAACATTACTTCCGGCGCCTGCAGCCAACCATGTTAGCTAGAAAAGGAAACCGGCTGACAAGTCGGAGTAGGCTGTACTTCTATCGGATAGTTGTTGGAGAAGCGAAAGCTAAGACGATATGTCTTCCCTCTATACAGAGGGTTGTCGTCGAGGACTCGGATGTCCATCTGCCAGCGTTGAAGGTCGTCGGCCTTTACAAGGTTGATTCCTATGTTGTGATTTAGAGAGAGAGTCGATCAGGCGAAAGATAATCTTAATTCACCTGGGGCAAGACCTCCTTGGTGAATCTGAATGAGTAAACCATATTTTTTAGTACTCAAATTTGCTTGAGAATCTAGACGGGTGGGCGAACGAAAGCGTAAGTACCTTCACCAACTCCTTCTGCAACCGTTTCGCGAACATAGCGTCAAATTTAACCGTATATCTTTTGGTTGGTGGGCTGTACTGTGTCTTGAGCGGTAGGAGGCAGCTTCCTGCGCTTGTCGAAATCGCTTTAAGTGGAGCTACAAGTGGAGCTACAAGTGGAGAGAGGGGTTTGTTTCAACAGCGATCTGATGTTCTGTATGGCAACGTCGAGCGCAGGTAGAGGATACGTTGGTGGTAGCACGAGAGGTATATACTTAAGTCTTAGTATCTCGCTTCAGAAGACGTATTAACAAGTTGAAGCAGCCTGTCGGACAAGCAGTAGCATGAAGTATTCTACAAAGTACTTAAGTACGCTAATTGTTACACAAGGTTGAACGAAGCAAAGACCGGCAACACCGATATGTCAGTACTGTTGTGAAAAAGCGAGGCTCACTTGGCTGTTAATTTAGACTCTCATATTCAGAATCAATTATATCAATGGTTGAAGCTTGCCTACGAATAAACTATGGACTACGATGGACAGATTTCAAACGATAGCTAGACCTTTGGGTGACTGATCTCATTTTCGAACCGTTTGTAAACAGGAAGTGAGTCTCGTTTTTTCACAGCAGTAGCATTTACGTTTTCACAATGTAAACAGCCTTGCCATCGCATGCAGTCCTTCGGTTTGCTCGTCCATCACTAGCTCGGTCCTCTAACTGAGCGTTATGGACGCTGCCTCTCCTCCGTCAATCGTTAGTGAAGTATGCCCTCAGGGCTAGTGTTAGCTTGATATGGCCAAATACCTTGCCATATGACCCTCTCCTTATGAAGGTACTTTTGTACTTACTTTAGTAAGTACACTGCTGTATCTAACCCCACCAGTTCGTGCCCCTATCACCTCCGTGACCGGCGACACTACCTTCTCCAGCGCAGCTTCATATGTTTTCTCACCGCTGCATTAATCTTAAAGCTCTCCCGCATGCTATAATGAAAGGCCTCGATATAGGCGGCCGTAATCTCTGCGCAGGAAACCCCATCCAACTCCACATCGACCGCAAACCCAATACTTCCGATTCTGGTCTTGAATCGCCTGGAAATCAACGGGTCCCGTAAAGGATCGTGTCGAGCCACACTAACGCTGAATCAACAATTTCCGGGCTCTGTACATCATGTGGCGGCAGCATAATACAGACGCCAACGCTGGGCACTTCTTTAGAAACAGCTCTGACAGTGCTCAATCTCTAAAAGAACCCCCGGATCCACAATTTCCCGCCCAATTAACTCAACAATCCTCCGGACCGAGTTGAGTCGATTTTAGCGAGAATCCCACATGTTATCGGGGGAAACATGCTCTTCGGTTCGCCCTCCAAGTTCCTATCCCGTCTCCGGGGGAAAAGAGAGTACCTATAGCGTGGACCTGTGTATTGGTGTTTTACGGGAAGCTTCCCATCCATGGCTTTTGGAAGTACAATCTGTACTTGTCTGTAGACATGTCCAACAGCTGATTTGGATAATGGATCTCAACTCCACGGCTCAGCTGAGAAAATTGGAGGGATCTGAAGATTTCGGAGAGACTCATTAAAATCTTAGCTCTGTTCAACTTTATGAAAACTACTTACACAGTAATTAGCCTAGGCTTGAGATTGATATTTAAGTACTTACTGATTCCGTGTCCATCGCTTCCTGACAGTGCAGTCCATTGCAGGATTTGGGTGCGGCTTTTGGCACATCCTCCGCTCCCCGTTTTTCGGATTGTTCCCGGCTTCCAATTTGTACACGGGGACCATTGGATGTCTTAAGATTTAAGCCTGATGTAGATAAGAGGGCTTAAATGTTTGCACAGTTGCATGTTGCATGAGTATTCAAGTGCGTCTATCAACTGCGAAACAGCATAACGTGCCCCGTATCTATCTTTAGATGATGCCTATTAGATGCCGTGTAAAAATTGGTCTTTATGTAGATGCTAGTCTTGTAAATCCCAGATTCTTTCGTGGGAGAGGTAAGAGGACTGAAGAGGAGACCTTCTAACCTCCGTATCGACAGAACATCCATTATACGAGTAGAGTATGGCGGAATGCCTAGTGTACCCGTTGAAAAGCGTAGGTGAGAGAGACCCAGAGTATGTTACACAAAGTTTGGAGTGAAGCCGTTGGCAGCCCTACTGCGGCTACCCTTTCTAGGAACATGTTAGAGGAGAGGCTTGGAGCTCTGCGCATGTGGCATCCCGTCCGTATCCGTGCTTCTGGGACGCAGATGGCTATGCCACCAGCAATAGGAGCAGTTTAGATGTCCGAGCAGTGCATTCTCTATTCTGTATGTATGCTGAAGAGAAAATAGCACGAGGTTGGATTGCTGAGGGGGAGAGATGTGCAGGCAGCTTGGAGAGGTAAAGAAGCTGCAGTCCCTGCGCATACATACCAAATGAATGGCTTAACCCCGCACCTCACCCTGGTCTGGAGTGCTACCTCCGATTTCCATTCAACGAGGTCGACTCTTCTTGATCTTTTCTTTATCATTCATCTATCCTCACTGCTAATCCCACCGTCCACCAACCACCAAATACCGACCCCGCGGCCTCTGTCGATCTGAGATTTGTTGTTTGCTTTCGCGCCAACAACATTCTTTACCTCCACTACTGCAACTCAGCCTTGCAGCTTCTCTCGTGCTACATAGCCCAATCAATTCTTTAGAGTGGCTGTTCCGTCTTTTTGTGGATTACTAGAGCCCCTATTGAACGTGTCTGGCATACTCCCAGGCTTTCTACTCCATACGGTTTGGACACATAGGACGAGATCTGATTTTATCTCGGACAAGCGCATTCAATATGAGCTGTAAGCCTCCTTCTTAGTTTTATCTACTGCGCATTTATCCTCAATGCTCACCTGGCTTATAATCCATTCTTTTTCCCTATCTTCATCTTGCTCTGGTATCTTTTGGGTTTAAATACATTCATAATCGAATTCGGATGATGCCGTCAATATCTGAGTGGTTTCATAATAATCCCATGAGATTAGTCGCGTCAGTCTTCAACAAGCTGCATGGCCAGCCCGCTACTTATGATAAGAAGTGCGTATCCGAGTTCTAGCCTTAGAACCTTGCTGAAAGCTGAGACGCTGACAATGGGCTTATTAGGGCACAATACAAAATGGGCCGTACCTTGGTATACATATCGTTCGGGCGTTAAATTCACGATCGCATCTGACCAAGGAGATAGGGTGCTGGGACATATGGTATTGTTCGAGAAGCGGACGGTCCTACTGGCAAGGTTGCCGTGAAGATCATCCTGAAGAAAAATGTCAAGGGCAACGAACAGATGGTATATGACGAGTTGATGCTCTTGCAGAAACTTCACCATCCTCACATTGTCGCGTTCCACGATTGGTTCGAGTCCAGAGTATGTTTAAGTATCACGAGTTTTGTCGATGTTAGCGGTCTAATAATTTGATAGGACAAGTACTACATTGTCACCCAGCTTGCCACTGGTGGAGAGCTTTTTGACCGCATCTGCGAATACGGAAAATTCACCGAAAAGGATGCCTCCAAGATTATACGAGAGGTTCTGGAGGCTGTGAGTTACTTGCATGATAACAACATCGTTCACAGAGGTAAGGTCTTATTACCGAACGATCTTGAGTACGCTAAAGGGTGTCAACAGATTTGAAACCTGAGAATCTTCTGTACCTCACTCCTGACGTGGACTCGTCTCTTGTTCTTGCCGATTTTGGGATTGCTAAGATGTTGGACTCTGGTGATTCAATGCTTAACACAATGGCGGGTTCGTTCGGGTATGCGGCACCGGAGGTGATGCTCAAGAAAGGTCATGGAAAGGCTGTTGACATGTGGTCTCTGGGTGTTATCACGTATACCTTGCTTTGCGGATATTCACCATTTCGTAGTGAGAGTCTACCTGACCTCATCGACGAATGTAGTAACGGAAGAGTTATATTCCATGAGCGGTACTGGAAGGAAGTAAGCAAAGATGCTAAGATTTTCATTGGAGAGCTACTGCAACCAAACCCCGATGACCGTCCATCGGCAAAAGTAAGCAGCCTGTCTCCTCGCCCCTATTGGCGGACTGCCGTACTGATTTATCGCAGGAGGCTTTGCGTCACAGATGGCTTAAGGGCGAGACCGCGACTGATCATGATATCTTGCCCGAGATCAAGTCTTTTATTGCAAAGGCTCGTCTCAGGCGTGGTATCGAAATGGTTAAACTTGCCAACCGCATCGAGGCGCTTAGGATGCAAGAAGACGAGAAGGACACAGATCTCCCGGCTGACACGGGGAAAGCGGCCGTCCAAGGCTCTACGGCTGCGGGGAAGGATCCGACAGACAAATCTAGCCCAAGTCGCAGGCTATCCAGGGCTGCTAGATCGGCCATTTTCCGTGAAGTAGTACTTGCAAAAGTTAAGGAGATGAAGACTGAGGAAGAGAAAACCAAGGCAGAGAGGACACTAACGGAACTCAAGGATAAGTCTAAATAAATGGCCTTTATCCCATGTGAGCCCGTCTTATCTTTCTCCAGGATTCCCACTTGGCTTTCGTTTGTTTTCATGTTTTTTTCTTGAGTGTTATAGGTGGTCATTGTTTTTTGATAGCCCATGATTGCTCTAAACCAGCGAGTGCATTATGAATGAATGGGCGGAGTGGATTCAGATACAGAATGATTTTCGTTCTTGGTAAAATTTGATGCTCTGCCGAGTGCTCATTGGTGAAGTTTCACGTGAGCCGATCATAAGTTGCTACCTAATCCTTGACTTCAATTGTCCGCATCATCGATCTCACCACCTCGGCACTCCAATGCGGCCAATTTCCCCTCTTCGATTGAGCGCACAAAGTCTTGCAGCCCTGCGATCCACCCGCGCACGATGTCCTCTACCGTACCATCGAAGTTACGCCATTAGTCGCACCGTCGAGCATGATATTTATGATGTCGTTATTGTCGGCGGAGGTCCAGCGGGTCTATCGCTGGCAAGTGCGCTGCGTATGACACTTGGGTCACTTTCAATGGCACTCATGTTGATCGATCGAAAGGCTCCTCGTCCGTCACTAGTAGTCTTCGAGTAGCGCTTGTCGAGGGTATGGATTTGGAGCCATTGAAGCATTGGAAACCGGAACTAGGAACTTATTCAAACCGTGTCAGCTCGTTGACCCCCGGATCGGTTGGATTTTTTACAGATATTGGAGTGTGGAATCATATTCGGCGGGGTAGGGTGCAGGCTTATAATGGCATGCAGGTTTGTGTCTTAGGGAGATGAGTAGATGGTGATATTGACTGACAGCGAGTTGTAGGTGTGGGATGGTGTATCGGGCTCGCAGATCTCGTTCTCAGCAGACCTCCAGGATAATGCGAACACCATTGCGTACATATGTGAAAACAACAACCTTGTTTCCTCGTTACTCTCACGGATTGGTCAGCTCGGTGCTGGAATTGAGATTATGGATAAGACGAAGGTCGAGAGCATTACGTTTGGCGAGGACAATGGAGAGCTAGATTTACGCTCTTGGCCGGTAGTGCGGGTTTCCTCGGGGAAATGTTTGGGCGCACGTTTACTTATTGGAGCTGATGGTGTGAATTCACCGGTAAGGACGTTTGCAGATATTGAGACGCGAGGGTGGGACTATGGACGGCATGGAGTTGTTGCTACGTTGAAGCTAGAGGGTGACGGAACTGGAGAAAAGACGGCGTATCAACGCTTTTTACCGACGGGGCCGATTGCTATGCTGCCAGTATGCTCTTCGTATATATTCATCTCCCAGCTTGATGCTAATAAACATAGCTACCAGGTCCCTATGCAACTCTCGTCTGGTCCACTAGCTCCCAGAACGCAGCTGTTCTGAAATCCCTCGCGCCGGAAGACTTTGCAGCGATGGTCGATGCCGCCTTCCGCCTAAATCATGTTGACATCGAGTATATAACTTCCCATCTCACTTCCGGCCTGGTAGAAGAAGTTGCATGGCGCGAGAAGGCCAGTTCCTTCGAAAGATGTGTCCCTGCAAGAGTCATTGGTGTACAGGAGAAATCTGTGGCCAGTTTCCCGCTCAAGATGCGGCATGCAGACTCTTATATCTCTGAGCGGGTAGCCCTTATTGGGTTTGTCTGGTCTACCTCCCCTTGCCGTCTCCCACTAACATAAGAGCAGTGATGCGGCTCACTCAATTCACCCTCTCGCTGGTCAAGGTCTCAACCAAGGCATTGGTGACGTTAGATCTCTTATCAAAACGGTTGAATATGCTGTGCAGCATGGGCAGGATATTGGAAGCGTTCTGAGTCTTGAACCTTACTACTCGGAACAGTATTTCAAAAACCACCTCATGCTCGGAGTTGTTGACAAGCTTCATAAACTCTATGGCACTGCTTCTATACCGGTGGTGGCGGTGAGGAGTTTGGGATTGGATGCTGTTAATGCGTTCGGGGGGCTAAAGAAATTTATTATGGAGCAGGCGGCAGGGAAATAGAAAGCGAGATAGGGAGGGTGTTTGGGCTGTACATTAGAGGAGAATACGCTTCTAAGGTTGATACGTGCCTTGACTCTCGCATATGCAATCTCATAATATTGGGCATTGTGGAAATCATTCACATCAAATCCCCCTATTTCCTTCTACGCGCATCTAGCTGGCTGGGTGGACTCTTCTGTTTTGGCTCCTCAGAATACGTGATTCACCCCCACTCCCGCACCAGTTCTATATCTCCCCCGCATCCGCATCCCTTTTCCTAAGCCTTCTTCTTAGCCTGCATTGCCGCCATCTTGGCCCTCTTCTTCCGACCACTCTTGATCATGACCATGCTCAAGAAGCTACCAACAACTGCGACGCCAACAAGGACAATAGCAACAGGGATCCGGATCGCCCACACTCTTGGGGGAAAGAAGTTATGGAGCTCGATGTTTTCATCGACAAAAGGCTGGAATGATGTGTTAGCGGGAGTATGGAGGAGATAAATAATAGGAAGGGGACCATGAAGAGAGTCCAAATTGTGTAGTAGAGGAAAACGACGGTGGCGAGGATTATCATGCTGAGACCGGCAATGAGGGCAAGCTGGCAGTGCACTCAGAGGTCAGTTACTTCACGACGCAACCGGCCGGGGCGAAGCTTACCATGGCTGGTAGTGTAGAAGGCGCGACGCCTACTGTAAGGAATGATGTTGAATGGGAACCGAAGAAACGGGTGCTGTTTGCGTGTGCTGGATATCTACTCCGCCTGCTTTATGGTTATTTTGTGTGAACACCTTGCGGAATTCGGGTGACACAACAGGGGTCTCCAACGGACGGGAAGGACCAAGGCTGAGCTTCCGGGTTCAACCAAACTCGGGACGAGAGTGGCGGTAACATACAAGTAGAGCATAAATCACCGACAGCCAATTCATCGTAACGTCTGATTGAGCAGAAGAGAGTTCCACAAGGTAAAGTAGCATTCCATCCAAAGGTTGGCATGAGCGATCTAACCTTCATCTGTACTGTAGGAGCAGGCAAGTGTCCAAAAACAGCCTACTCGACAGATACTAAGTTAACTACAAGTAACTAATCGATCGGCCATCCATCCATCCTGCTGCATAGCTCTCAACGACACCTCATCGTTCGCCGTTCACCTTCCAAGCTGTCCGACATCATCTCCTTTGGCCCATCCGTTGCCTCGGTTTACACCTTACATTCATATCTACACAGAAGACCCTCCCCCCCCCTCCCTATAGCCCAGCACTTGCTTCTATTCGCTTTCTTGTAGCCTAGTCCTGTCATGCGAATACATGTCCCCAAACACCATTTACGGCTCTCTCGACTAGTCCTCGGTCCCCAAAACATAAAGCTATATCGCACCACCACTACCACTACCACTACCACTACTACTACTACTACTACTACTATCGCCGCTGCCACCACCACACGGACAAACTCTACCAGCTCCGCTCCCACCAAATCTGCAAAAACGACAACTCCCATACCGTCATCTTTCCACTTCGTTCCCTCTTACTCCCTCTTCGCCAAGCGCCCTCCGCGCCCGTTTCCACCACCCTTCCACTCGCCGCCTGCGTCCTCGTTTTCGGATCCACTAACTACCTCCACTCATAACCCCCGGATCGCTCGGGAACGCCCGGAAGGTGCTGCCTTTCTCTCAGGCGTCACGAATGGCGATGATGCTGTCCTTACCAATCGTCACTACTTGGCGGTAGCCGACGGTGTCGGCGCATGGAACACAAAATCCCACGGCCATGCGGCCCTGTGGTCACGTCTGATGCTGCATTTCTGGAGCTCCGAGTTGGCATCTGGAGCTTACGGGTACCGCCGCCCTGCCGAGGAAGGCGGAATGGACCCGGTTATGTGCTTGCAGGAAGCTTACCACTCGACGTTTGCCGCAACTACAAATGCGGGTGCGAGACGGGACCAGATCTGGCAAGGCACGACTACAGTCTGTGGGGCCGTGCTGCACGGTGAGAAGCTCGTCGTGCTGAATCTCGGCGACTCGGTGTGCTTTGTGTATCGCCCCGTTAAGAAGCGGTGGGTGTTGCGGACGAAGGAGCAGTGGCATTGGTTTGATTGTCCGCGACAGCTGGGTACAAACTCACCCGATACGCCGGTGGGGAATGCGGTTGTACAGGAATTGGCGGTTGAGGATGGAGACTTGGTTGTGTTGGCGACGGACGGGCTGGTGGATAATATGTGGGATGAGGAGATCATTACGGTTATCGGTGGAGTGTTGGAGGCGAAAGAGGACGTGGTGGAGAAAGAGACGGGAGAGACTGGAGACTGCGGGAGGATGAAGATGATGGCACAAAGAATTGTGGAGGGCGCGAAGAAGACGGCGATTGATCCGTTTGCGGAGAGTCCGTATATGGAGAGGAGTATTGAAGAGGGATTGGGGATTGAGGGAGGGAAGTGGGATGATATCAGTGTTGTTGCTGCCGTATGTAGGTTGAACTCATAGCGACTATTCGCGACCACGAGGGAAGGTGTATTATACCAACGGGGGTTTGATTTGGTTTGTTGTTGAAGTGGTTGAGGTTTACTTCTGGTCGGGTGTGTATTACAGGCGTTTTCGGGAGTTTTATATCACGTCTTTTTAGTACCTAGCACTATATTCTAATTCTGGGTTGGGATTCGTACTTATTATCTATCATACCATCGGGCAGACAGACAGGGAGACCACGCAGTGTTGGTAGCTATCACATGAATCCTAGATGACGGCGACAATTCGACTCTTAACCCATCGAAGGAAAATTGTAGATAGCATAAATCAAAAGCAGTGCGCCCTACTTAATACATACACATACGCCCATCATGCCACCATAACCATGCCAAACCAGAAATATGTGATCGAGAAACAAGAAACCGCATCAAGAATAAAAGAACTGAATGAAATAGAAACACCTCCACAGACACCACACAGCTAGCATCGTCATTACTTTTTGCCTTTGCCTTTGCCCGCCTTCTTCACGTTCTCAACAATGACGCCGTCCGAATCAGATGTCCCTTCCTCCCCCAATAGCTCGCGGGTAGACCTCGCCCGCTTCTCATCCCACCATTTTCGCTCCTCAGCAGCATCTGCAGCAACCCGTTCAGATCGCTCGCGGACCCGATCATGGTTCACCATCTCATTTGCAGTGTTGAAGATGATCTGGCCCCAACCCTCCTTGTATGCATTTGCCTCCATCACGACATCACGAAGCTCCTGTTGTCACCACCGTACCATTAATTATCTATGCGGCAGCAATTCAGGAACAAACTAGGGCTGCTACTACTAACCTCCTCCATCTCAGACTCGGCCACCGAAAACCTAGTCCATAAATCATCGCCCACACATCCCTTCTGAAGGAGTATCTGTAGGCTGTTCTTACTCTGCCGGAGGGCCATGAGCCGTTTGATATCCTCCTTTGCACGCAGCATGAGCGCGGCCTTGAGGATCGAATCAGGAACCGTCTTACTACCTTCGAGGTGCAGGAGCGAGAGGTAGATGTCACGGGTCGTATGCGGTGGGAACCAGGGCTCGAGAGAAGCGGCTTTAGCGGCTTTGCGTTTGCGGTAGAGAGAGGAGAAGACGCCGAGCGAGCCGACTAGAACTACGATGTAGCTTAGAGGCGCGATGAGGGAGACGAAATTGACCATTTTCTTTTTGTTGTGTTCGTGTTACTGGTGGGTTGGTGTCAGTGGCATTAAAGCTTTTCCGCTTTATGTGGAGTTCAAAAGAGCGTGGTGGAATGGCAGTAGTTGTGGATGAGGTGTAGACAAAAAACGAAAGACAAAAGACAAATGTCCTCTCGGGTCCAAAGGGGAATCCCTGTTCAGCTTGTACTGCTCACTAAGCGAGAATTGTACTCGGCGCTTGGCACAAGTGGGAGCTACACGCATACGTCAAGGTTGCGGCGTGTGAGGTCGCCCGATTCACTGACCTTCCATCAGTCCTTTCATCACTCATCCATCTACCCATCCATCCACCCATCCACCCACCCACCCTCCTATTCATCACATAACTTAGATATCCGCCCATCGCTATCGACATCTCATTTATAGCCTCCCCGCCGACACTACATAACCTGCCGACGATATCGATGTCCCTACATTCAACGATGATTCTCCGCTTTCGCTCACCTGATGGGACTTTCCGTGTTCAGGTAGAGCCTGGGGACGCTGTTTCTACGCTTAAAACAAAAGTCTAGCTTCTCTTTGGATGGTCGTGGTACTAGGTAGAAGCTAACTACCAGCTCTACAGCTTGCGGAAGTTGTACCTAAAGATGTTGACTCTCAGAGCTTTATTCTTTCCAGTCGGCCAGCGAATGGGCAAACCAGGCCCCTTGAGGAGATTCTCAACAGTAGGATTCAGGAGCTGGGCCTCAAGTAGATATTCCATTCCTTCTAGTTATTCCGACCAAATGACTGATGTTGCTGCTAGACATGGAGATCTGCTCTTTTTAAGCTACACCGAAGCTGCAGAAACGTCTAAAATTCCATCCTCATCCACGACGCCAGCAGCTACAAGCATCCGATTGAACGGACAACCCGTAAAGCCGTCCGAAGATGTCTCGCACAAGTACACTACTACCACCGCCGATTCGGCTGCCCACGATGTCGAAAAGGTTTCGGATCCCTGGGAAAGTGTTGAGCAGGACTCTATAGATGAAGAACTGGAAAAGCTGGACGGAAAGATCCCTCGCTCGCGCGATCAGAGAATGTGCAAGCATGGTCCCAAGGGAATGTGTGACTACTGTATGCCAGTGGAGCCTTACGATGCTACGTATTTGGCCGAAAAGAAGATCAAGCACCTCAGCTTTCACGCTTACCTGCGGAAGACGAATACTCTCACCAATAGGCCCGAGTTAAAGAGCTCGTATATGCCTCCGCTGTCGGAGCCAAACTATAGAATACGGAAGAATTGTCCAACTGGTCATGCACCCTGGCCAGAAGGGATTTGCTCAAAGTGCCAACCGTCTGCTATCACACTCCAGCCCCAGACATTTAGGATGGTAGATCATGTCGAGTTTAGCGACCCTGCATTAATCAACAACTTTATCGACTTTTGGCGCCGGAGTGGTTGTCAACGTATTGGTTACCTCTACGGAAGATATGCACCCTACCCGGAGGTTCCGCTGGGTATTAAAGCTGTTGTCGAGGCTATCTACGAGCCCCCTCAAGTCTGCGAACCCGATGGTGTCACTCTTTCATCACTGTGGGAAGGCGAGAAGAAAGTCGACGAAGTCGCCGCTCTGTGTGGACTGCGCAAAGTTGGTGTCATTTTCACAGATCTTTTGGACGACGCTTCGGGAGCGGGCACTGTTGTCTGCAAACGTCATATCGATTCATACTATCTGTCTTCACTGGAAATCGTCTTTGCTGCTCGTCTGCAGGCTCAGTATCCAAACCCCAGCAAGTGGTCAGAAACTGGTCGGTTTGGATCAAAATTTGTTACCTGTGTTGTGTCAGGTAACGAAGATGGTGGGATTGATGTGGCTGCTTACCAAGTGTCGAACTCTGCTGTTGAGATGGTCCGCGCAGATATCATCGAACCCTGCGCCGAGCCTGGCAAGATGTTGGTGCGGGAGGAAGATGGCAAGTCTAGATATGTGCCAGAAGTCTTCTTTAGGCACAAGAACGAGTACGGAGTCAACGTGCAAGAGAACGCAAAGCCAGCATTCCCGGTTGAGTACTTACTTGTTACTCTGACTCACGGATTCCCAACCAGTGCCAACCCGATGTTTAAGGCACCTACTGGCAAGTTTCCGGTGGAAAACAGAGAGGTTATTGGCGTAGGACAGGATCATACGGCTGTTGCCGAACAGTTGGGTGTGAAGAGCGGAAGTCCGGAGGGTGGTATTACAGCCGTGTCCGATTTCCATATGCTCGTGTTCCTCAAGAACTGGGGAATTCTTGAAGAGGTGGGTGTCTCCTTACATCTTTCGTTTCTGACGCTGCTTTTACTAATAAGCTGGAACTTGTTGGTGTAAACAGAAAGAAGAGGAGCTTCTAGCGCAAGTTGCAACGACGGTGGATCCACGAATTGGGGACAAGTTATTGCAAACTCCGGGTTGGCAGACATTAATGACTATCTTGAAGGAGAGCGGTGGGTCACCCTCCCAGCGTTTGATTTCAGCAAAGCGGCCCATAGACGGCAGTGGCGGCGGTGGGTACGATTGGAAGCGCGCAGAAAGGAGGTGGACAGATGCAATTGACAATGAACGCTTGACTAAACGATTGAGGGGTGTTAGTTTGAAGGATAAATTTTCTATTCGTCGGTAGCCGGTTCTTTACAGTTTCGTTTAGGATAGCCACACCACTCTTCTGGATTTTCGGGAATTTGTAGGTTAGGACTAGGATAGGCCAGTGAACTGGAGGATGGATGGCGGTTGGTGATTCTGCTACGGGATTGATTTGTTGGTAACGATGGGAATAGAGTGGTCTTTGACTGATTGCATTGGTTCTGAAACTTTTTATTTGATTTTGATACAGGCGCGGACGCAAGCCTCGAGTGATATTTGATGATTCACTGCCTTGCATTAGCTAATAGCACAAATTTCAACCAAGTACCCGCTACACCACTGATTTCCCCCACGTCTCTACCATGTCATCCCCAAATATCCAGCAAACCCCCTTTGTCAAACAACTCGCCGCGAGCGGTCCGTGTTCCTCGTCCTATCTGCCCTTCCTGCACTGATGCGACAGCAGATAGACCCACCCGCGACAAGGCTGTTGCATCCCTGAAAACATACCTTACCGCATCACGGACATTCACGAAAACTGATCTACTGAAGCTATGGAAAGGTCTCTTTTACTGTATTTCCCCCTCTATCCCTTCTACCCTCTCTCATCTCCTATCCTCACCCCTTTGTCTGTCCTTCGATCTAATAATCTCCAGGTTTCTGGCTCAGCGACCGCCCACGACCACAACAAGCCCTCGCCAACGACCTCGCTGAACTGCTAACGCCCATGAACGAAGCAAACTCGATAACGTTCTACCGTGCTTTCTGGGAGACAATAACACGGGAATGGAGCGGCATTGACGTGCTGCGCATCGACAAATTCCTACTATTAGTGCGCCGGTATCTTGCGGTGGGATTCCGCTACTGCAAAGTCATGAAGTGGCGGGAGGATGTGGTGGAAAACTTACTGCTTAAGACGCTGGAGCAAACTGCACTCGACCCGGGGAATCAGAAGATGCCAAGTGGGATTCGATTCCAGCTGGCGGATATTTGGCTTGACGAATTGGAAAAGGTTACGGGAGAGGATGGGGTGCCGGTGGTGACGGCGACGTTGTTGATGCGCCCGTGGGAGGCAATGGTGAGGCAAGGCGTACAGAATTTGTGGAGAAAGAAGGCCAGAAAGGTGTTGGCTGATGAAAGGCTGAGGGAGTGGGGGTATGAGGGCGAGTTTGCGGCCAAGGACTCTGCAGAGAAGGGGGAGGAAGAGGAGGAGTGGGGTGGGTTTGAGGATTAGATGCGAGTGGCGGTGGTGCCAATAATGCGCGGCACCGGTGGATTCTTGTACGATATCTTGACATGTTTCACGAGTTGTACGTGAGTACACTGTCTTTATGACCTTAGAATTAGCCCGGAACCCTTATCTATTTCAATATCCTGCGCGATCAAGAAACAAAGCCTTACACGAAGGCCCAAATTCATGCCCAGTTGGTGTGCAGCTGAAGGGAGAGGCTATCGGCGCCAGAGGAGGAAAGAGGAGGAAGATAAAAGGAGAAGATGAGGAAGACGAGGACGAAGTGGACATTATGCTTGTAGACTTTGTAGAGGCGGTGAAGAAGGAGAGAGTGCTGAACAAGCAGACGCTAGGGAGCAAGATGCAGGCGGATGAAGCAAAATATATGGTAAGCATTTTTAAAAATGGTATGTTACTCTATACACTGGAGTATTTATCGGGCATCAGGCTAACTTTTAGAAAAGATCAATTACATCTCACCCCACTTAATGCAACGCTTCAGCTGCGACCTTTGTTCCACCATGTCGACGCCCAACTTGCGGCAGAACGGGCATAGACTAAGTTACTCCGAGAGGCTGAAGAGGTGGAGAAGCCAGCACAAGCTCGTGCAGTTCAACCAGGAGGTCTCACAGACTATGACGGTGCTTCGCATTGCGGAAGAGGAATGGATGAAATTACATTGGATAGATCAGGATGATGAAGCATGGAATCAGTATGAATTGCTTTGCTTGGGAGATTCCATACCATCCCGCTTGAAGTGCGGAACTTCAAAGACAGAATACATAGATTGGCTGAGCGGAGCAATGATGTGAAAAAGGAAGCTGGGAAGTAGAGCACATTGTTACTCCTTTTAATTAAGCTGTACTAGGGGAAATGGGTGCTTTTGATTTATTTCCAGCCCAGACTTCGGGTTTTGTTTGGTCCTAAGCCATCATTCTCCGTCTGGTAGTAAAATCACTCCATAGAACGCCAAATTTCGAGCTAGCCCAGCGTGTAGTGTGACTTGGTTGGGCTCCTGGAATCATATATATCTACTTCAGCCCGTGAGTACATCATACAAATAAGCGCATTGGCAAACTCCAGAACCACACACTAATAGTCCAATCTCCATTTTATCCAAAGAAAAACGCATTTCCACCTAGATCTCTTCTGACCATTCCTTTGTAATCCACATTTGGATCAAAGTCCGTCCAAATGCTTGCCGGAAATATATGCTTATTTCGCTCGTACCACCTCCGGTCGACAACCTTGGTCATAGTTGGATCCTCTTTACCACCTTGCGTTATCTCATTGTTCGAAGACTCTGGCGCAGAGCTTGGATTGGCTGGATCTAACCCCGAAGGATAATCGAAAAGTAGTCCATTTGGCCCAACTGTCCGGTTTGCGATAAAGTAGTAGAATTCGTAGTGATGTGGTATTATGACCTCTCCTCGGACGAGTAGGAGATCATCAACAGATACCCGAAGCCATTCGCGTCGTCCCGACATACGCCGTGCCCGTTCAAGGAAGAGCCATACAGCTTCCCCTTTCTTAACTGCGACTCCTTCACCGTTTGGAGGAGCTACATTTGTGCCTACAACTACAGTTAGTAAAAGCTGGTACATATGCGAGAGGAGTGCGCCATACCATCATAGAAAACAAATGGTATTGTGATCTCCTCGTTCTTGATCTTCTCTTGGAGTTGTAAAAATTCCCGTCGTAACATTTCACGCTCCTGTGCCTCTCTCAATAGTGTGCTCTTGGTCAGAGCTTTCGGTGGTGGCGCCTTGAGCTTCGGGTTAAACTTTCTCCGCTTTTCCTCCTTAATTTCCCCGTCATCGCTACCCTCCGGACCTCGCGATACGGATCTCGACTTCGACTTTTCTTTGTCGGTGCCGCCACCTGCTTCGTCTTCATCATCGCCTCCGAACGATAGCTTCCCCTTATCAACACCAGGCTTCCGTTTCTTCCTGACGGCTTTATCAGGACCAGTAGAGCCCTCGCGTGAAGTTCTACCGGACCCACCTCGCGATGTGCCAGCTGATTGAAACTTTTCTGCGGCCTCGCGGTCGCGCCGCTCAGCAAGCTCTGTGCGCCGCTTCTTAAAGTCGGCGAGGTGAACAAGGCCGACAGTGTGGTTCTTTAGTGCATCCTCAAGGGTATCGGTGTGGTTAGCGAAGCGATTAGGCGTAGCGATGCGTGAGGGAGGATTCGAAGTGTTCGGCGTGGACTCTGTAGACATAACGGGAGATACGGGAGACTGGGAGTTTTGAAGGTTGCTGTTGACAGAGATTGAGCCACCGAGCCACCGAGCCGCCCAAGAACGGTAGGTGTCACATGCATGATTACACTCCAAAGTCTGTAAAGCTGTACTACGCTGCTGGGGAAACCTTTTAGTTTCAGCGGTTAAGGCAGTCACACTGGGTCACTCGTGTCCTGGAGAACAGACACTTCGTTGCGGCCTGCAGCTGCTTCATCGCTGGTTGTGTGCGTGATTTGTGATTTGTGCTGTACCCCAGAGTAAACTATCCGCTCGAAGACCAGGAATGACGCAGTAAACCGAGAAGCCGCGGTGCCTTGGAGCCCCAGCCAAGCTCCCTGCAACATTTTCACGTCTCCGTCCGTGCGCATCGCCCCAGAAATGGCTGCCCTCCTCCGCCTTTCCCGCCCTCGCACAATCGCCTGCATCGCTCGCAACTACGTCGACCACATCGCTGAGCTTGCCAATACCCGGCCCACAGAACCTTTTTACTTCCTCAAGCCTGCATCGGCGGTCCTGCACCCTGGCGCTGGTCCGATCCTCTATCCCAGAGGCTCAAACCTGCACTATGAAGTTGAGCTCGCTGCCGTGATTGGATCTACCGTTGATGAGCTTCCCGCCACTGCCGATTCCCTGCGCGCCGTAAAAGGCTGGGCGGTAGGAGTTGACATGACTGCGCGAAGCTGTACACCCTCCCTCCTCGCTCCTCCCGGTAGTATCTAATAGGACAACGTCTAGTCCAGGATGCGGCGAAAAAGGAAGGTCTCCCCTGGTCGCTCTGCAAGGGCTTCAAAACGTTTCTTCCAGTATCTCATTTCATCCCAAGAGACAAAATCCCGAACCCCCAAGATGTGGAGTTGTATTTGAAGGTCAATGGACAGCAGAAACAGAGCGATTCTACATCTCTCATGCTATTCGATATCCCAAGAATCTTGCAACATGTTACCTCTGTTACCCCGCTTGAGGACAATGATTTGGTGCTTACTGGAACACCAAAGGGGGTTGGACCGGTTGAGCCTGGAGATGTGATTACGGCGGGGATTAAGGTCAATGGGGTTGAGTTGGAGGAGGGAAAGATTGAGGTTAGGGTAGAAGAGAGAGCTACGGGGTATGGTGCTGCCGCGTAAACAGGCCATTCTCCTGAGTGCCGGTGAAGCACATCAAGTCTGTCCTGTCATTCGGACCGTGTATGTTGCATATATATGTGCACTTATGACTGCTTCCTGCTCACACACACTGTAGATAATCTTGAGGTTCTCTCTCTTGTATCTATCATCAGTATCCATCAATAGACGCACACTATTCCTCTCATAAAGTAATAATGTATGTATACCCAGAACACGAGTGATGCCGGGTGCAGTCCAGTGCAATCTAGTGCCGATTTCTTCTCTTACTCAGTTATACACTGAATGCTAGGAAAGTGATACAACTGAGCTACTAGAGATGGGAGGAGGGGGGTGGAGAGGAATCCGGACGCCACTGAAAAATGGGGGCGGTAGGGGATAGGTTGAGCTGTACAAAAAAGCGGCAGAGAGCTGTTATGATACCTGCTCGCTGTCCCTTCGATTTGGAGCACTTGTATCTGAAGGCGCAGAAGCAGGGTATCGGGTATTAGGTAGACATAAGTGACAGTATGATCTGCGGTTCCCTTTGATATCACTCGGTCTCTATTTCGTTGAAAATCATAACTTTGCGCTGCCGTTTTCCTTATGGCCGATTAATACGGTACCCCCAACTACCGAAGAAGTCGAAAAGCATAAATATATGTACAGAAAAACACAGTGCGTCAACCAAAGGAAGATATAGCCCTCTATTCATCATTCATACTCTCCCACCCACCCGCACCTCCCTTCATCCTCACCCCACCTTCCTCCTCATCTTCATCATCAGCGCCCTCCTCCTCGTCGCTAGAGCTCCCAGGATCATTCACATTACCGCGAACCAAGCGATCTACTTTCTCAGGATTCGTACTCTTGACCCTGTCTCCAAACACTCGTCTGACACCAGGGTTTGTAGACGTATCCCACACGGTGACAACGCCTTTACTTCCAGCCACGGCAAGCCTGAAGCCCACTGGTGCATCCGGCGCAAACGATGCACTGAAGATTTTTCCAACATCCACATCTCTCGAAACCACCATCGATGGACCCCCGGAGGAAGCCTGCGTGTTCCAAAGCTTCACCGTTTTGTCAACAGAACCAGTGACTAAGAAGCCGGGGATGATGGGGTTGATGTCGAATGAGGATACCGCCTTGTCGTGAGCTTGTAGTATCCATACTGGTTTCGAGGCGCCGGAGTGGGCGGGGATAACACGAGTGTCGTGGAAATGGACACATCCAGATTCAGTCGAGACATAGAAATAGTTGCTATCATGGGGGTCCCATCTGACCGCCTCCACATCGCTCTCTACACCCCACCTCGGGTGCTTTGCGTCCGGTGTTCTCATATCCGCCCATACCACCGTGCGATCGTACGAGCCGGATAACAGCGTCGTTGATTGGGTCGGGTTCCATGCCAGGGCACAGACTTGGTCGGTGTGGTAGTTATATGATTTAGCGCACTTGAGTGTTTTAAGGTCCCACAGCTTCACTGTTTTATCTGCAGACGCAGAGGCAAGGAGGTTGCGGTGTTGTCGATTTCCCACGAGGGCTTGCACCGCGCCCACATGGTACTCGTCATTTGGCTTTGGGGCCTTCTTCTTCTTCTTCTTTTTCCTCTTCGCTGCTTTCTCGTCGTTACCTGCACCGAGAATGGCGTTCGGGAACATACTGTCTACTGTATCGAGGTCCCAGATTTCTATATCGGGATCGGTAGATCCTATTGCGACGACGTTGCCGTGGGAGTCGGACGAAATGGGAGTTGAGGTGCCAACGGGGACATCGAGCCACTCGAGGCAGAGGGGGATGGCGGGGAGCATGATATCGTGGTGAACGTAGAGGTTGTCGTGTTCGTCTTCGTAAACATACACCTCGAGGTGTGCAACTTCATCTTCCACCTTTCCAACAAGTAGCAAATTATCGCTAGGTAGAATCTGAAGCTCTTCACGTTCTTCTTCATCAAGATCTTCCGTCGCCATCGTGATGTAGGGGTCTTCTTCGCCTGGCTCGTAGTACGCAAGCGACTTGATATTACCAAACATGCCCATTGCTAAAACTCATCAACGCAGTTCATAAACCGTAGGACCGAACAAACTTACAGATACCAGTCTGTTTCTCCTCCTCGGTGAGCTCGTCGTAATCACCCAGGTTGTACTCCTTCAAATCGTCATCTTCCTCCTTGCCAACCGGCATCTCCGCTTCTTCAATCTCCATCTCATCACCTTCCACTACCTTCCCGTTTGCACCCTCCCTGCCTTTATTTGCGTTGGCTCCCTCTAGATCTTCCCTCGCATCCTCCAATTGCAACTTCGCAAGCTGCGAAATGCGCTCAAACTCCTTCTCGTCCAATTCTACCCGGTGCGGATGTTGCGCCGCGAACCCGCGAGGCACCCAGGTGGTACAGGTGATCATGGATTCCGACATATCTGGCGTGTTGGGCTGGGCGGTATGTGTGTTGGGTTGTTGGTGAAGCTGGCTGGTGGGGTGAAATGTGGTTCAATACCGCAAAAAAAGTTATTTGGGGCTCTTGGGATGTGCAGGGATTCTAATTTTCACCGCGCGCGCCGCTATAAGTATTGTAGAGAGCCTTAAATTTAAGTTCACGATTCACGAACATTTCTTTTCCTCTCTCTTCATCCTCGCCTCCTCGCCTCACTTCAATACCACCTCAATCAATCTACCCCGCTAGTAAGCTATCTTCCCAATGTCGCCCCACAGCCCCCATCCATAGCATGATGAGCCGGCCTTAAAGGCCAAAACCCATATATATCAGGAAGAGCCGTATGAGACTCTTTCCATAGACGTATCACTAGCTACCCTCCTTCTCCGCTTTGGGATAGACCCTTAGCATCTTGAAGGAAGATGGTTTGGGATGTGTCCGGATCGATGTCAGTGCTTATAACTTGGGATCTGAGATTGCTGCTGTCTTCAAAGTCCAACATTTTACTTAATTGTTATCTGGAAAACCAAATGCTAATAAAGAGTGAGGTACAGATCAGCTTATATATCCATGCACGAAACAACATTAGAAGATCTAGTCATTGCAAGGCATAACTTCTTTCATCTCTTCATTTGAAAAACTCCCCTTGCACTATCTTTTTGACCAGTTTACATCGTTCTTTTCACCTTCATCTCTGCATTCATCTTTTGCCAATGACGGAGATTTCTCAATCAGAATAGAATGCCATATCAACTAGAGTATCTTTTCTTAAATAACGAACCAAAATTTCCCAAAATTGAGAAACCTAGAAATGCCTTTACAAGAGCAAATACACTCCCAATGTAAAATCAAGTACAATGTAAAAACCCAATAACCCAAGAATGCTTCCAAGTTCACCAGTCCAACTTCTGGTCAAGAAAAACCCAATCAATTATACATGCAAGAAATCCAAAATCAAAAGATATTGCAACGGGAACCGGCGCTCAACTAACTCGAACAAAGAAAGTCCAATCAAAATTCGCAGACTTGGTAGCCTCCTGCATCCATACACCTTCATACACCTTCATACATCTTCATACATCTTCATACATCTTCATTATACATCTTCGTACATCTTCATACACGCTCAACTCCTTCCTTCGTAATACTGGTTCTGATACCCCTCTGGCGCTCGATTTCCCTGTGGCTGCTGATTCAGATAACCATAGCCAAAAGCCATCTGCTGCTGCTGCTGTAGCTGCTGCTGTAGTTGTTGCTGCTGTAAAAAGAGTTGCTGTTGCTGCTGGAATTGGTGCAACTGCTGATGCTGTGGCGGCGGTGGCGGAACCTGATGCTGCTGCTGCTGCTGCGGGAAGTAACCTTGCTGTTGGTCAAACTGCTGGACTATAGCTCTAGGACTCGGCGTTCTTCCTGCCCTCATTGCTTGCTGCTGTTGCTGCTGCTGCTGCTGTTGCTGTTGCTGTTGCTGTTGCTGTTGCTGTTGCTGCTGCTGGCGCCGTGCAATCTCTTGCTGCACCGTCAGACTGCCTTGCGCACGCTGCCACGACTCCTTCATGTGCTTCTTCTCTGTTTCTCTCGACTCGATTGCTCCAATTAGCCCTGCCTTGTGCGGTGGAGCTTTTCGTTGGGACTCGTCCATCTGAATGAGCGTAGATCCAGTCTTCCGCGCTACATACTCTTGTTCCCGAGCAGACAAGTGTGCCGAGAGATCTGGCGAAGAAACAAGACCATGAGGTAAGAAAGCAGCATTCCCACCACGAGACGAAGGACGAGTAGGCAAGTGTTCGGCTGACTGATTGCGCGGTGTTGCATTATTCGAAGACCGTCTATGGTGAGCATAACGGTTGCGTGACTGGCTTACGGCAGCCGCCTGTGCAGCCTTTTCGGCAACATATCGCTCAGCGGTTGTGCGGTCAGGAGAGTTGCCTTGTGTTGGTACAATACCGGGTTGCCAGGCAACAGTTCTCCGTTTCGACTGATCACTGCCAGATTCTTGAGACCCGGGAGACGGGTGGTTCCATTCAGCACTTGCGCCAGACGACCTGGAAGGTGCACGGGTGTGTTGTGTGTTCAAGTGGTCTCCGGTAGATGGACTACGGCGATGGTCACCGCCACCACCAATCAGTGTTCCATGCTGTGAAACGGGGTAGACATCCGACCCTACAGCAGTTACACTGCCCCTCGAAACTCCCCGCATACTGATCTCGGTTGACAAACTTCGTCCATGACTGAATGTCGTACCAAAATCTACCTTAGGAATATCTATTTGTTCCAATGGCTTTCCAGATGAATTCGGGCGATAACGTACATCTCCAATCACAACCTCGGGGTCCGGTTTCTGTCCAACAACCTTCATTACACCGGCACGAGGCATATTAGCATCTCTCTTTGGGGGCGGTGCATTCGTATCGACGCTACTCGCGTAATCTGGCTCATCCTCTGATTCATCGCCATATTCACTATCGCTGTCGCCGCCGGCCAATACTTTCTGTTTTCTAGCAACCGCCCTACGGTCAAACGTATCCTCATCAGCCGGGGTTGAACGGGGAGCTCCGTCCTGGTGCTGCGGTTCTATCCGATTCAGCGCATTTTCGTCGATCAGGTGATTGAAGTCAGTTAGACTATCGGGCGTATCGTACTCGGTAACAGCAGACATAACTGGCTTCGGTGCCATGTTGGTATCCTGAGCTCCGGTTTTGACTCTCAGAGGTGGCTTTGCCGGTAGGGGTGGTGTTGGGAAGGAACCCTGGTAGTCCGCCTGGGGGCTGGGACTTCCAGAAGGCGGAGTTGGTTGCCATGAGCGCTGATGCTCAGTGTATTCAGGAGCTGGTGGCATTTGTGCCTCATAATCTTGGGAATCTGGTCGCCCAGGCGGTGGATGATTTGCATACTCCTCATCGTACGCAATCTTCTGATCGTTGGTAGGAGGCGGCCCACGGAGAAGTACATGCGAGGACTGCAAAGCAAAGCCTGGCGGAGCCTCCAGCTGATTATCATAGCTAAGAGACCGTTGTTGTGCGATCTGGGTCGGCGTACCAGCGAATTGCTCTCTACCCCTGCTCACTGGCCGTTGAGGATCTTGGGGCAACCCACGTTCCCTTTCGGTCCTGAGTGGCACGACCCCCGCAAACAAATTGTCATTGGGAGATTCCACTGCAGGCAGCGGCTGTTGGGGTCTCGAGCTGGGTGGGTGTATGGCTCTTGGAGTAACCGGCACAGGCTCCGGAGGTGGCTGATTCGTCTGTTGCTGTAAGCGGCGAGCAGCTGGATCAATCTGAAAGAGCCCATCATCTGAGGATGTTTCGCTGCGCTCTGATGACGGCGGTAGGTTCCCATACTGAAATTGGTTGCTGGTCCCTGCTGGGCCGAGGTATTGCTCCTGATAATGCATATATCCGGTCGTCTCGGAAGCCGACCTAGAATGGCCTGGAACTTGTGGCGTTTTTATTGGCACATGCTGAGGAGGATGGTCAGACCGATGGCGAGAAAGAGAAGATGACGATCTACTGTCGAACGTGAGTCGTGATGGTGCCGGAATGCTTGATTTTGGTCGACCCTTCCGATTCAACATCTCGATTTTCTCTCCTGTCAAAACCTTCAATCTCTCTCTCCATTCGGACTCCAATTTAATCTTATTCCCATCCGTAACAACAAGGTTCACGACATCAACAACATCAAGGTACCCGCACTGCTGCGAACCATCCATCGGCATGGCAAACATCAGGCTCTGTAAATTCGTTTTATCAGGGTTCAGCATTCCAGGGCGTCCATATAGAGCAAAAGTGTCATAGGTTGGGAATAGGAATCGTAGCATAGTCTCGAACCCACTGACCGCCGGATGAACATCGGGCATCACAAACACATAGCCCTCACTCTCTGGCGGATGATCTCCGTGAATTTTTATCCTACCTTCGACCTTGATCAACGTTGATATGTCAATCAGACGTTTGTCCTGAGGATATAGAGCATATGCGGCAAATGCGTCTACGATCGTGGCAATCGGTACGGTCTTCTTGCTTTTCTTCGTATCATAAAATCTGATGTCCCCCTTCAAGAGCGGAATTTGTGAATACGAAGACCCTTTGGATTTTTTCGCCACAGCCTTCGCCTTTTTGACTGCCTTCTCATCCGGCTGCGAGATAACGGCCCAGCATTTTCTCCACGGAGTTCCGGCACCAAATCGCACCCTCACCCATTCCTCGTATTTGAAAGAAGTCCGCGCCGTTATCTGGCCAATCGCATTTAAGCTCTTGCCTTTCGCGGCAATCAAGGCGCCAGTGTAGATCTCTTGCAACTTTGAGTGTTCAAACATGCAAAGCCGTATACTGGCCGTCCATTGGGCGAGCGAATGATGTGAATTAAAATGAAACAGGTAGCGATTTCGTCCGGCCGTCGATATGCTGAGAACGTTTGTGAGAGGAGGGACATCCGGTGATCTTGTCGGCATTTTGTCGATCTAAACGTATACTCCATGATTAGTATGCTGCACAAGGACGATCCGCACCCTGCAAACTGACCATTTTGATAGAAGCATCAGTTAGATTGATAAAAGTCGGTACTATATCTTGGTTCTGACTTGCTGCGTCGAGCTCTGCAGCGTCCCACAACGACAAAACCGTCCCTCGTAATTGTGCAAAACATTCCTTCCACGATCTATCTGTCCCTGGCTTTCCATCTATTGGGCTCACGTGATCTGTCAGTTACAGTTCCCCGCAACACACAAGGTACTCAAAATGACCGATGTTCTTTCTAATGGCCGGAGCAGGGTAGAGGTGCACCGACCAGGTTTAAGGTCTGCAAGCTTCAGGAAATAGCCCTCCGTATATAGCTTCTGCGAGTGAACATTCATAAAATTAAATACCGGCTGCAGCTCCGGTAGTGTATCCTTCTCTATCTCCACTTGCACTGGTTGAATCTGCATTATGCTCACTGGTCTCGATGACGGTCTTGAGTTGGTTGGGAGACGCGGCGGGACAACTTCGGACTGGGGACTGGCAGCATGCGTTTCTGAGAATGAAGCGAAGGTGTCTCGTTGTAACCGTCGAGAGGTCCTCTTATCCGGGGAACCGGAGGACTTGGAGCCGATGAGGTTTGTGAGGGAGGCCGACCATGCTAAAATACAAATGCCACAGTCAGCTACCTACCGCGCCTATCAAGGTGTCTCTACACCTATTTCTGCACAACGAAGTGAGACGCCTTGGTACTTGAAACAGTGGCGCTGAAGAGTAGGGTCACCTACACCTTGCTCGTGTCATTGGAAAGTCCTATAAGACTATCTGCACTGTAGAGCGAATTGCGTCCCGTATTACAGAGCGTCAACGCGAAGTAGAAAAAAAACCGCCGTGAATGAATGCTGCTGCTGCCTATGCGGCGGTGCTCGCGATGAAAGAAAGTCACCAAGGGAGATCACCCCCACAACAACCACACAAAGGATGCTATGTGCAGGTACTAGAGTAGGGAAGTAAGTTTGCCTGAGCAGATTAGGTTGTTGAAGGAGAAGGAGAGTGAGTGACAAGGAAGAGGAGGGGAGTGAAAGCGACCGGAACCAGCGGAAACGAATAGTGTTTAGTCGGTTATCAGCACCCGATAAACAGATTTATACGTAATTCATACTTCATACAAGAAGGGAGGAGAGGAGAAGCTGATGAAGAAGCGAGGAGTAGTAATAGGAAGTACTTGGTGGTTGGGAGTTAATTAGAGACTTGGATGGAATGAGCGACGATAGACAAACGGCTCGAGAACATCATCACTCAACACATAGGTAGAACATGCAGCAGGGGTTTTGCTTTCGTACAAGTTGCCCTTCGCCTCTTACAGTTCACTGCTCCGATAGCTGAGAACGGCCTACCAAGTACCCAAAGTACTTAGTGCTCTTAGGACTTATACACCTTTTCTCCTACCTAGAGATACTTCAAAAACACTTCATTTTATTATTACGCTCTCAAGCATGCACACACTTATCTATAAGCACCTAGCGATATTATCTCGTATTCCTTGGTGCTTCTTTCCAGCCCTCATCATAGAGGCAGATTGCATCCGTTGACAAAATTCATCATACTAGAATGCATGAGGGGTATTGTAATATCTATTTTTAGAGGTGGTGTACGTCGACACTACAGTAGGTAGCGTTACGAGGTTCTAAGCCAGTGTTGTCGAGATGCCAATCACACCACACGCTACAGTCACGATTTGTCCGGTGAGATCTCGTGCGAGTGCCGGTCGGACAACTGCCGTTTTCATACTTCAGATGCCCATCCGCTTTTGATATTGAAGAGTTACTTCCAAAATCCGACCGTTGCTGTGGAACAAAAAACTTCACCTAGAATTTATACCGTTAAATATCTATGGCCCCCTCGAAATCCATGTTTCCATTAAAGCATTGATGAAGAATGTCTGGGTATCTTGCATGAAAGCTCGCCGCTTATTGTTCCACGAGGGTTAAGTCCTGTTACATAGGTCACGCATGATCACTCGAGTTGGTAATGTTTATCATTTCCAGTCAGTTCGTGCACAGTCAAACCACCGCACCAGTCAACTTTGACCGCCCAAGTTAGACCACAAAGGCTGTTAATAAAGTTTTTCAAACTTCCTTCAACATGGTCTTCAGTGCACCCACCACCACTACCGGCCGCGGGGGATACACGGGGGGTGGTGAGACAAGTAGCGAGCAAGTGGCGGGCAGAAACCTTGGGAGAGTACGAAAGATAGGGTTCAAGCTAGAGCTCGGGGAATTTATACAAACCCACAAGTCACAGGCCCACACAATTGTTGCAGGGAATAACATGTCTTGGCCTCGCCTCATTTTATCTCCACCTCCTGCACAGTTGTTAAGGGTTTCCGTGCTGCCGTCCACGTCCTACATACTTGCTATGAGTTGTTGGTTGGTTGAGCACCAACAGGAGACCCTCGCTGGAGGTCTGTTGCTCAGCGCAGTATATAGTAAGGTTCATAATACCTAGCCCAGCTACGATTAGCTGACACGTTAGACACCTTTTGAAATAAAAGAGGCGAGGAGGAAATCAACGGATAATACATAATCGCACACATTACCATCAAAAATTGTTCCGCCATAGCGAGCTTATAAGTATCCGAGAATTGGCAGTTCCCAGGCTGTCCTTTGGGGCAGCTACTCCATCAGGATGTCGCAAAAGTTAGTTTTGGCTGTTGCGATTGGACTGCGAATTGATTGTCCGGAAGAACGACTTATCAATTCAGCCATATGACTTGTTCGAACTTCAAACTTCTCTAATTATATTCTATTCTGCTTTTACATCAAAATTTACCTCGGTTTGCCGGCAAAAACGCAAGTAGAGTATCAAGTAAATGCCAACAGAGGGCCATTCTCACAGAAATGGCATTCACTCATCGTCGTCGTTATAATCCGCCCCAAATCCGAATGAAAACCCTCCGGCTCCGGCCTCCTTTGCAGCAACGAGGGTATCCCACTTACTCTTCTTAGCCTCCAGTACTTCCCTCGCCTTCTTCAGCTCCTCCGGATATAGAGCCTCCATCCTCTCGATAAACAGCTTATATGGATCCGTAACCTTCTGGCAATCAAAACCTGAAATACTCTGCCTTTGTTGATCTAAAAACTCCAACGCTGCTGGGAGCTGCGCAATGGGAACAAAATTCTGGGTTAAAGCAAGTGCGGGTGAGGTATTAACGACCAGATGCCACCAGCCTGACGGAACGTGGAGGATCTCGCCGGCTTTACAAATACCCTCGATGCAGCCCGGCATTTGTCGCGCTAGCTTGTGGAATCCCACGAGCCATTCTGCGATGCTGAGGGGACTGGTAACTTCGCTTTGGTCATCCGATACAAAGACACCGGGTGGTATTGAGGCCGGTGGAAACATGATCCAGTATTTTTCGCCTTCGATTACAGCGTTCCAGGCAGAAGTGGCATTAGGGTCCTACTATCCTCAGATCTAGGCAGTAAGAAGAGAAAAGACGAGAGTGTACCTTATGAAACGTGCTTCCGCTTCTCCCTGGCCCTAAAATCATCCACCGACGGTCCGGTCTGTCGTCTCCAAGCACCTCAAAAAAGTCTTTTCCGAAGCATTGAGGCGCAGTAAAGCCTGTTTCCATCTCGCCGTTGGTTTTCTCCATAAATTCGCGGTCAAAGAGGTAGAGAGGACTTTCGTCGCATTGGTTTTCCATGTATGCCACATAATCACCCAGCCGCCAATCTACGCTTTCGGCACGGAATTTGATGTCGCCATATTTGGAAACGAGGGATTTGTAAGTCCATTCTTTGTAACCACGCCAGGTTTTGATAGGAGAACCCAGGACAAATGGCGTATTTGCGTATTTATTGTTGAACTCTTCGGCGGAGAGGTCAGGGAAACGTAGGATTTGGTTGTGAGCAGGTATGTTTGATACAAAGGATCCAAGAGGTACTTGAGACATATGGAATGGACGATATAGGGCATCAGAGAAGAGATCTGGGAGAGGGATATTGGATTCCTGGCAGTTGGGGAGGTTGAGAAGGGTTCGACGCCATGTTCCCCGCCATGTGAAGGGAGCCTTGGAAGCCGGAGATCTGGGGGTCGGAGACAAATGTTAGATTCACATTGGACCGTACATCATTCGACACGGCAATGAAGAATTTTCGTAGTAGTTGATGCAGAGCTTGAGAGGCGTTCTACATACTCTATAAACAAAGTTTTCCATAGCTCTTCGGCCCGACCGAACCCGTACATCCCTTTGCTGGTTGAACCAATCGCAACCAACCCATCTGCATTGAGATATCCAAAAATCTGAAGGATCACCTCATCGGGAAAGAGGCCAAACAACCCAGTAGACGTGTCACGCAGATTGTATGGAGCAGTTAAAGCGTTGCCGCCCGGCTTGATGCGGAGTGGATGTGGTTGAATTTCCGTTTCTATGGATGCATCGCTGACGTCGTCCTGCAGCGGTGCAACCTTCATACGCTTAGATGGAGGAAAGTCTTCATTGATGATAGCTGAAACAATGGCAGGAGCCATTACGGGTAATCGAGTGGTGGGGGGGACGGAGAGAGTTTGTAGATGTCGAGAGAGAGAGGAGTAGAGATAGATGACTGATAGATGGTCGTTAATTGATGAATGGTGGTTGTGGTAGTGATGATATTTCAAGTGCGAGTATGAGTTGGCGTTCTGTGTCTTTTATTGGTGCGAGGGAAAATCAGGGGGATTGTTCAAGTTAGTGAGGGTTAGGCCTTACTAAGAGGAGCAAAGGAGCAAAGAGCGTATCTTTGTCTAGCTGTCTAGCTGGTATGCAAGGTTTACTTAGTACTTACCTAGGTAAGGAGAGTAGTATTTTGAGTCTTGCGGTTGAACGATGCTTGATCCGATTTGCTAGAAGATTAAGCTGACTCACCACTTCAGTTTGCACTCGATTGGTTGTGGTGGTGGTGGGTTGTGGCCAAACCATAAAGCAGGCGTGGTCAGAAAAAAAAATGAATACAAAACGCCCCACTTAACACCAGCCCCTCCTCTCCCCTCATCTATATCATTTGATAACACTCAACACCCAACCACCAAACTTCTGTCAACCATTTCCTCTACGCCAGTATCTCTTCACAAAAGTAGGAGAGCCCCTTCACACAACTTGTCATAGTTAGTATTGCTGGATCTATGCCATGGTTGACACCCTTTGCTCATATTTCCAACAGAACAGAAAAGCAACTTCCAGACACAAATCGCCCAGCATGGCTACCGAAGGACTGAAAGATATCGAGGTACGTTCCCCTCTGCAGTTACACCTTACTAACATGCGACTGTAAGTCTTTGTTGCTACGTCTCTTCCCTGAGTCGTTTGGTTTGGGGTTGAACATCGCGGCGGGGAAACTGCGGGGTTGGTGGGGTTTGCATCAATGCTAGTCGTATTAACTACTTTATCATATTCTACAGGGCCAAATTGAGTCCAACTACGATGAGACTGTCGATAACTTTGACAGCATGGACCTCAAACCTGAGCTCCTCCGGGGTATGTGTTCATTTTGCTCTCAGCCTTCAGAATTTCGTTCCATCGCGTTTGAAATAACTTATATCTGCCAAGAAACATGACGCTAACAAGTTTCGCACGAACAGGAATTTATGCTTACGGGTAAATCGCAACCTGATGACCTACTGGCAACAACAACGCTGACGGTTTTGCAGTTTCGAGAGACCTTCTGCAATCCAGCAGCGAGCTATCCTTCCCGTTATCAACAGTATGTTCTATCCCGCATATAGCGTCATCGCAATTTCAGGTGTACGGGATATCGAGCAATGAGAACTTTATTAAGTTTGGCTTTGTCTTGTTCACTGGTGATGACGCTTATATTTATGGATAACTGACATCTTGACAGATCGCGATGTTATTGCTCAGGCGCAGTCCGGTACCGGAAAGACCGCCACTTTCTCTATCTCCGTCCTCCAGAAGATCGACCTGAGCGTTAAGCAATGTCAGGCCTTGATCCTTGCTCCCACCCGTGAGCTTGCCCAGCAGATTCAGAAAGTCGTTGTGGCCATTGGTGACTTCATGAATGTCGAGTGCCATGCCTGTATCGGCGGTACCGTCGTCCGTGATGACATGAAGATTCTTCAAGATGGTGTCCACGTCGTTGTGGGTACTCCTGGTCGTGTTCACGACATGATCCAGCGCCGTGCTCTCAAGACCGATGCTATCAAGATTTTCGTCCTCGATGAGGCTGATGAGATGTTGTCCGTATGTACCCACCGGTTTCTTCAATTGTTACAAATTTCTTGCGTTAACAGCATATTCAGCGTGGTTTCACCGAGCAAATCTACGACATTTTCCAGCTCCTCCCCCAGTCCACCCAGGTCGTCCTGTTGTCGGCCACCATGCCCCAGGATGTCTTGGAGGTCACTACGAAGTTCATGCGCGACCCCGTCCGCATCCTTGTGAAGAAGGCCGAGTTGACCCTCGAAGGTATTAAGCAATTCTACATTGCTGTTGAGAAGGAGGAGTGGAAGCTTGATACCTTGTCGGATTTGTACGAGACCGTCACCATCACTCAGGCTGTCATTTTCTGCAATACCCGCAGAAAGGTTGATTGGCTCACCGAGAAGCTCACTGCTCGCGACTTCACTGTTTCCGCCATGCATGGTGACATGGACCAGAACCAGCGTGATTTGATTATGAAGGAGTTCCGTTCTGGATCTTCTCGTGTCCTCATCGCTACCGATCTATTGGCCCGTGGTATCGATGTACAGCAGGTCTCTTTGGTTATCAACTACGACCTTCCCGCCAACCGCGAAAACTACATTCACAGAATCGGTCGTGGTGGTCGTTTTGGACGAAAAGGTGTTGCAATCAACTTTGTTACCGCTGTACGTTACTGCTTGACTCGAGATATTTTATTGGCACTACTGATGGATTTGCAGGATGATGTTCGTATGATGCGTGAGATCGAGCAGTTCTATTCCACCCAGATCGAGGAGATGCCAATGTTTGTTTCTCACAAATTTCCATTTTCTCTCCCCTCAGCTAACTAACAATTGCAGGAATGTTGCTGACCTTATCTAAGTTCTGTACTAACATTTCATTTTCATCCTTTCATACCATGTCTGAGTTGTAACGAGCTCGATAATACAAAAGTTTTCCTTTGTGGTTTTCGGAAAGGGGGGATCTACTCTATAGGGATTTGTTTTCTTTGTTGTGGGGTTTGGAGGGTTGGCATTGGCTAAAGGGGGTATTTCGGCAAGGAAAAGTTATCTTACTACCTTTTTTATGTCGCATCTTTACCGAAGTTATGCCCAGGTTAGCTGGGGGTATGCATTTCCTGTTGGACCCTTATCCCCTCGATTTCCGTACATACAGAAGTCGGTTTTCTTACTAGTTTGTGTTCTTTTTGTGCGATATTCCTGAGTTATATTTTACGGTTCATGCGAGATGCTTACCATTACTGCTTTTTTGTCTTCAATTTCATGAGTTTTCCAGATTATTTCCTTGTCTGTCGAGCTCGTTCCTTGGGTCTGGGGTTGCTACTGCCACTTCACTTTTCGGTGTTCGTTTGTCCCATCCATTCTTCCCCAGGGTGTAGGTATCTGATAGATTTTGAAGTTGAGTTTGCATGATAGAACCTTTATTATGGGCTGCGAAGGATTGGGAAAACTAAACGGCAATGATATTCTGTGATATCTGCCAAGGCCGAGGTTGATACTCATGGGCCCTTGACCACATATCGGATGCCTTATACTATGTCATAAACAGCAACCACTATGTCACCTGTCTCGTCAATTTCTTCTGTAAATCCTCCCCTCTCTGGATTCAATTTCAGTCCTACCAACTGACCCAAAGGTTGTCAAAGCAAGCTCTCGCCCGGCTCTATACTTACAGTCCACCGCCAACCACCTACCACTCACTCCCGTTGACTCGCCGTGCTGCGGTGTTGGTTCTACTCTTTGCTGATCGTCGTGGTGATTTGCGCGTCGTGCTCACACTGCGCTCGCCTTTACTGCGCACCTTCGCCGGCCAAGTAGCTTTGCCCGGAGGTAAAGCCGATTTTTTGTCTGAGACCCCAGTGCAAACTGCGAGAAGAGAGGCGTATGAAGAGATCGGACTGCCGCTGGACTCTCATCATTTCCCACCACCGTTCAGCGTTGAACATATCACGGAGTTGCCATGTTCTCTAGCCCGAACCACGCTAGGAGTTCGTCCCTGTGTTGCATTTCTACGAGACGATTCAAATGGGAGTCGCGTGGACGTGGAGGAAGCGCTGACTCCGCGACTGGATGCAAATGAGGTTAGCAGCGTGTTTAGTGTTCCGTTGGAACAGTTCTTAAATCGCAAGTATTTGGGGCTCGGGGTGAGTTCGGAGGAGAGTTGGTATCAAGGAAATTGGGTGAATTGGGAGGGGGCAAGATGGAGGATGCATGAATTCCAGGCTCCTGTATGGGAGAGGAATACGTTAAAAAAGTACCGCGTGTGGGGTATGACTGCAAGGATACTGGTCGATCTAGCGAGGATTGCCTATGGGAGAGATCCTGAGTTCGAATTTAATACTGAGATGGGTGACGAGTCGATGATTAAGGAATTGTTTGAAGCGGGCCAGATGAAGGAGAAGGCTAAAAAGCAGGACGCTGAACTGGAGACTAAAGTGTTTACCGAGGATATACCTAAGAAAGGAAACCTTTAATTTATAGTGATACTTTATTGTTTGTAGATAATAGCTGATACACCCGGCTGTTGTAGCGAGCAGAAGGGTTAGGTACGAATCTGCCAACTCCAAATATCGAACTGAGGAGGAACTGTCACTTTTGGAGTTTAGCTTGGGTTGGGTATCATAGGCCGTTGATTAATCATTTTGCAAGCCCATATAATTTGTACTTGATAATTGTTTAAGCGATTGTGCGAGAACTATGCGCCCTTTCAGGTTATCAAAACCAACCTACGGAAACTTTTATAATCGTGAACTTTCACATATCCGGCACGCACTATCATTAAAATGATATGGTGACTGGACCTCCTCGAATTCGAATAATAGTCCCTGGTGATACAAAAAACAGAGAATGGAAGGGCGAAGCGACTGGGTGGCGGCTTTCTGCCCACTGCAGTACCCCGCGGTGGTGAAGTGCTAAGTAATAGTTCGTTACTTCACGTGTGAAGCTTGGCGCTCTGTGTATAAGTAAATCCAGTTCGAAGAAAAAAGACAGCGTTGAGTGTGACAGCGTTGAGTGTAGTAAACTGGCATCACGGGCTCATAATTTGCACTGACCTGACCTACTTTATGTTATTGTCCTGTTGAACCGTCAGTCGGTAACGGCTATTGGTAGCGGCTATTTTTGCTAGTAAGATCAATGTTTTTGGAAGTGCAAATGGCCGTAGAATTCACGAAGCGCCAAGACTACGATGTAACTGTAACATCCAACCTTAACTCCAAGCTTACCTGCACAAATCGTAAGTTCAACTATCTTCCATCTCTCACCGCTTCTTCCACCGCCCGCTCTTCAGCCGAATTTCTGCACTCTGACCTCTTGAGCTTTTGCATTCTCCGCAAGATTCGTTCGGCATTCAACGGTACCGGAATTGTCGCGCTTGAGTACCCCGCTATAGCTCAATTTACTGCCGATAGTAAACAAGATGGACGACAACTTTGACTCCGTTCAGTGGCGTGACGATGACGAGGACTCTGTTGACGACTTTGCTCATCACATTTCGTCTGTCAAGAGTCCCGGATTGAATGGCCTGCCAGGTTCCGGCGAACCGTTGCAGGCTGGTCCAAACGCCGATGCTATAGATCTTGCTGGAGCTGGACGGGGAGCTTTGGAAACGACCGTTTCGGACCCACAGACCGAGGGCGAGGGGACAAAGGATGCCTATGTGTCATATCTTGTTAGAACTGAGGTATTCGCAACGCATCCGTATTTGTGGTGGTATTGAGAGCTGATACAATCTTGACTAGACCGACTTCCCAACCTTCCAGAAGCCACAAGTAGCGGTCAGACGGCGCTTCACGGATTTTGTTTACCTTTGGAAGATGCTCTCGAAGGAGTATCAAGCTGCCGCAGTGCCTCCGTTACCGGACAAGCATAAAATGGGTATTAATGTCTTCTCCGTTCTGCCTTATGCTGTTTATAACATGTGCAGAATATGTTCGTGGTGATCGCTTTGGATCAGATTTTACCCACCGCCGCGCGCACTCTCTCCACCGTTTTCTCAAGCGATTAGTACTTCACCCTGTGCTGCGACGTGCCACTCTCCTCACTATATTCCTTGAATCTCCTGATTGGAACGCGCACATGCGTTACCGCCCTACTCGGGGAAACACAGGACCCGATGCGGACAGCGGTGGGGGTGTATTCGACGGTCTGACCGATACTTTTTTGAATGCGTTTTCAAAAGTCCATAAGCCCGACCGCCGTTTCATCGAGGTTCGAGACCGCGCCGACAAGCTAGACGAGGATCTTACCCACGTGGAAAAAATTATAGTCCGAGTGGTTCGTAGGGAATCCGACCTGGAAAGCGATTATGCAGATCTTTCCAAGGAGTTTTTGAAGGTTGTTGAATTAGAGCCTGAATTAGAACCTACGATTAGGGCGTTTGCTACTGGGGTAAAGCAGACAAGTGAGGGCTTGAAGGCGCTGAAGGAACATACAGATCAGGATTATCTTAGCTCCTTGAGAGATATGGAGGCCTATATTGTCGCTCTAAAGCAGTTGCTCAAGACAAGGGAACAGAAACAGTTGGATTTTGAGGGCTTGACGGATTACCTCGATCGCGCATCGACGGAGCGTGATCATATTGCGTCTGCACCTGCTGGATCGACAGGATTAGGGCCTACGGGGTTTCTACGAAGCAAGATCGAAGATGTGAGAGGTGTTGACCACGAAGCATCGAGACGAGAGAGGGTCAGAAAGCTGGAGCACAGGATCGACAAGTTGACACGGGAGGCTGAGGACGCGAGGAAAACCGCGGAGAGCTTCGATGAGGAGGTTGTGAGGGAGGTTGCAGATTTTGAGAGGATTAAATGCATGGAGATGAGGGATACTCTCGGGGGGTTGGCGAATGCTAATGTCGCTTTCTATAAGGGCATGGTGGATACTTGGGAGAATATGCTAAAGCAGCTAGACGAGAGTGATATTCCACCTGAATGAGAGGAGAGATTACTTGGTAGGTGGGTTTTTGTAGTAGTGCATTGGCGTATGGGATTGAATAATGATATTGATTTCGTCGCTGGCTCTGATACTTGATTTGTGGTTCTCCCGAAAGTGCGCACTGTAAGTGTATCAATCAGCGTCAAGGACCTGTTTCAAACCTCTTGCAGCTCTCTCAATATCTAGTCCAGTCCACCATGCTTCGAGGTGAACCTTGAGATATCTGTTTCATATACTTACATAGAGCTATTCAGGGAACAGTGGATTATGGTAAGTGTTCCAGCATCTTCAAGAATTGGAAAGATGAAGTTTGATGAAGTAGCCTTAACTAGCGAACTATCTCACACAGCACCCTGGATGATGATACTTGCTATGCGATTCTACTGCTCTATCGAAGCGCTCGGGCCAGAGCATATACGTAATATTATTGCCGCTGGCCAAAAGTATGCAGCTTTTGTTTGTTTGTAATCATATTGTATTCGGCCGCTTGCGGCCATGACATACATTTTCCTTCCTTTTCTCACCACTGTTCGAGTTCAAGTTGAAAAGTATGCAACTGTGTCTGATACCTCACTTCCAAACTCTTATTCAACTCAACAACCGCAGCCCCCACCAAAGTCATTCGAGATAAGTCCCGAATTACGAGCTAGACCAGTGCAAGAGCTTATCCACTAAGCTGCCACAATTGCAGCAGAAAACATAAGAATATTACTCTAATTGGAGATTTGTCACACCACTTCATCCACATAAAGGCTTAAGTTATCTTTAATTGTTGAATACTCTAAAAGCGAAAGTTTCTGTACCATTTATAGACAGGTTATAAGAGTGGAAGTGGAGCTTCATGGGAATTATTGTCGTTCGTGGAGGGTTGTTGCTGCTCGAGTGTTGTGGGGTATGACATGTCAGGCATGGTTGCAGAGCGTCAATAGCACACATAATACTTTGGCCACTGCCAATAAATAACGCTACATGTAGCGATGAGTAGTCGGACATACGGAATCCGAATTATATAAATATGAACTCTACAGATTTGCAGGACAGAGTGGATCTATGTCCCTTGTACTAATGGCGTAACAGCGCTCAGCCATGCAAATCTTCATTAGTTCCCGGACACCCTTCCATCATCTCATCTTCGTATGTAAACTTACACCAAAAGCAGTAGTGATAAGTCTTCCTCAGGTATTCCACAACTCTCTGCAACTTCTCGCCAAAGCTGAGCGTTTCAAACTCAGCCAACTCCTCGTCCTCGTCCTCCACTCCCTCTCCACCTTCATCCTCTTCAAAAATGTTCCCCCTTTCTCCTATCACCGTTGGTTCAATTCCAAGTGCCGCTTTGTCAACTTCGTCCAGCTCATGCAGTCGATCATACTCCGGCAGCCGTGGCTCTCCAAGTCCTTGCTCCATGTCATAACGTATCCTCCGTTGTCTCTCTTTATCCTCGCGATATCTCACCATGCCTCTCCAAAGCACGTTGATGTTTCGTAACGGCACCTCCCGGGCCTTTCCGATATCTTCTTCTGCAACGCTGTAGTCACGCTTCATATCTAGCTTCTCACACACTTTTTGTGCTGCATAAAACTGGGCTGCAAACCGCTTCTCTTCTCTTTCCACCCGAACGCGCTCGCGGTACTCCGCCGGATCAAGTTCCCGCCGTTTTGAATCTCTTAAATATGCCCCTGAAGCCTCTAGTTTCCGCTTCATCTCTGTAGCATGACCGATTCCTGCACGATCCTCCTTGGGCGCAACACCAATAGGTTCAAGTCTAATGTCTTCCCTCTTCCATTCTTTCCCTACCTCCTCTTCCCTTTCTCCCGCCTTCTTGCCGAGTCCGGTCCCTGGTGTGAATCCCATCATCTTCATCATCTTCAGTCCCTTATTATTCCTTTCTGCTTCTGCGTCAATGATGCTCTTTGCCAGCGCCGCATCACGCTTCTCTTTCTCTTCGCGTGCAAGCTCGGCCTTTGATTTGGGGCGACCTCGAATCTCGGATTCGCGCTGGAGACGCTTCTGACGCTGTGTTAGTGTTTCTCGTGCGGACTTAGGCTCCTCGATAATCATATTCATATAATCGTCGTCATCATCGTCATCGGCTGGAGGTGAGGTTGAGGCGGAAAGTTTCGATGCGGATTTCAGGGACGGAGAGCCTCGCGTGTGTGAGAAACTGGGAATGAAGCCAGATTCATTGTCGTCAGAGTTGGATGAGAGGAGGCGCTTTTGCGCGGCAGTTGGGGTGGACATTTAGGCGGACCGTTTAGATGTGGTTTAGGTGTGGGAGGGTTTGACATTAATCGACATGACTAGGGTTGGGGGTTTGACACAGCATATCACTCTATAATTCCATGATGTGAGACGAGTACACAAGTTTTTCCCGGTAATTGGAGAAGGAATGACCATATTTTGCTGTGGATGAGAGGATGGGCAATAAGACGAGGAAGAGCCCAAGTGGGCCCACAAAAGAAATCCGGTAACAATTCGGGTGAGAAAACGTGCTGCAAGCTGACTACCTATTTGTACATATCCCAACGCCATATAGAACAAGAATAACCCTAAATATCAAAGCGGCCAATACCACCAATTACAACCCAACTCATGCTCAACCTCTAAATAATGTACACTCTGTAGTTAAGAAATTACAAAAATCGCCTCTATTCCCTCTAACCTCACATTCTCCAACCCCATATCCTTCCTTGCCCTTCTTAGCTCGTCCTGAACAAGAGTGCTCATCCCCATCTCCCTCATCAAAATTGAAGTCAAGCTTTCCAAAGTACCCTCGTCAGCGTCGAAGATCAATCCCCTCTTCCTAGGGGCAGGATCGACAGGACCTCTCTTCCGTCCCCGCCGTTGCATTATATCGCGCCCCAATTGCAGTACATTCGCCACAGAGACGACAACAGTTCCCGCGTCAATACGTGGCCTCCCCCGGGTCACCGCCGGATCCCAAGGCCGCGCTCGTAGTACACCGAATGCAACCTCCTGGGTGACAGTTTGGTCGATCTTCATACGCCATAACGTGGTACCTGCATGTAATGCAAGAAGTGCTCCTTCGAGATCCCGAACTAGGAGAAAGCATTTAATGATAGCGTACCAGACATCCTTCATGCTCCCCTCGTTTTCCTCTGTACGCTTGGGAAGATGCCTTAGCGTGAGTTTCCAAAGTTCTCTAGGCGTTAGAAATTCTGTGGACATATGATGAGGTTCAGTATGATGTCTCCACATGGCAGTCCACATGATCGTAAACGATTCGAAATCGGGGAGGACCCTTGCTTCTCTAACCATAGCTTCGAAAGCGTTCGCCAGCCGCAGCATATCCCGCATGCGGAAAAGAGCGTATAGGAAATGGTTCATGATGTAGGCGTTTGTGGGTATATCACACTCCAGCATTTTCTGGTAAAGAGGTGAAATGCGGTCCATGAATTTGCGGCGCGAATAGAATTGCATTAGAATGGAGAATGTTTGTACCGTTGCAGGTGCTACCAATATCTTTTCTTCCTCATCGGGGGGTGTTTCTGTCATCATAGGCTTCTTCCACTTCCCTCCCCACGCGGCCCCCGTAGTCGCAGGTAAACCCTTCCTCTTTCGACCGCTTTCGATTTGATTGAGTCGCTCCGAAATCATTTCCTCTGCGATGTGCTCCGCTAGTTCTACTTTATTTTCCTGTAGGAAACCCTGAATAACCCAATTGCAGTGGATCGAATCTGGTGGGAACTGTTGAGAATGCATCACATCGGCCACAAGGAACCACGCTAGATCGGTCCTGCCCATCCGCATAAGATTCAGCATCCAGCCCGAATAAAAGTACCTGTTTGCAACCCTCGGTGGTAGATTTTTGATTGCATTTAGAGATAGGGCATTCAGGCTCTCTGGGTCGACTGTTTGTTGTTGTGCGGCTTGCACAGCCTCAGACAGATTCTGATAAGTCTCGGTCTGTTGCCTATCCAGAGCATTGTGTCCGGCAAAAACCATATGCTTATACACCTCTAGCCCCATTGCAGGATTGTAGTTATCTAAGAACGACATTGCAAGGTTGTCAAATTGCTTCGCCGTAATACGCTCTCCATTCTTTTCTGCACATTTCAACATCCTTTCATATGTGTGCCATGCTTTTTTCCCCTCGTGAATGTGGTTATATGCCATAATGACCGGAATCCACGTCTTATGTTCGGTGTAGCCTAAGGTTTTGAACATTTTCTCAATCACTAGCACAGCCTTCTCGGGATTCCTTTCCAGTGAATACATTCTGACCCCCAAATTCCACACTGCTGGCGAAGGGATCCGTTTCACCAGTCCCAACCACCGCTTGATAGCCCGGTCTCTGGAATCACTCCAGAACAACCCGCCAACATACGCAATCTCCTGTTCTTCCGTCATGTCCACCCCGGCCTTGACCATCAGATCACCAATTTGTCTACTCCGAGACGAGGGTATCTCTTCAGTCTCCATGGCCCAGAGAAACTTCCAAGCATACGGTGTTAACAGTTTCAATAGTCGGGGATGCGGCTCCAGCTTTCGCAACCGTGCCAACACCTCCGCTGCAGCTTTCGTAGACGGCTGTTTCGCCCACACCATAGTGCACGTCAGCTTCTGTAGCAAAAAAATTTCCTCCGCTGTCAAGTTTCCCGTCGAAGAAATGATTGTATCCATTCCTGTAACTGCATCCATCACAGATGTTTTCCTCCCCAATGTTGGTGTTTCCTTCGATGGTACTGACTTTTCAGGGCGTACAAAAGCCGGCGATTCCACAACTTGATCAAATATCCTCACTTTCGATTCATCTTTTCCCGAGGGGGCATTGATAATCTCCTCAACAGAACTCCATTTTCGTTCCAGTGGAGTTGGCTTTCTGGTAGAGCCGGGAATGGACACTTCGGTCAGCGAGACCTGTCGTTCGGATCTGAGGCGGCTAAGATTCTTGAAGAGGGTGCGTAGCTTGCGGCGGTCAGCACGAGCGCGGGATCGTAGCATTAGAGTCGAGGAAGGTTTGGGGATAAATTTTGTGGTTTGAGTGTCGTATAGAAGTACACACCTTACAAAAAGTTCATGTGATATACATTTCCCCGTCAGTGATTTTGCCCGTAACAACGACGTGACAACAAAGTCTACTCAAGTATGGTACACCACCACTACTACGCACTCAATTCAACTGTCCATATAACGCCTGGATGCTGTTCCTGTACCCTTGCCTAGCATAAGCAATTAAATGTTCTTTTGGGACTTCACATTCCTACAAAAAATATCGGATCAATTGTCGGTTAAGGGGTTTCTCTTTACATGCATTTTAGGCACTTGAGCAGAAGTAATAGATACCTGGAAATTTGAGGGTGCAAAGTATGGCAAAATGGACACAACTATTAAATTCATTATGTTTGTTAAAGTTTCTGAAATGATAAATGTTCAAAGTTGAGTGCTTATTGATATATCATAGTATTTCAACTTGAAAATAGTACTAGAAATTAGATATCTGGAAAAAGTCATTCTGTTTTGTAATGGAGGCATGTGCACCAACATAAACTAATACAACATTTCTTAAAGCTAAATACAGTTGCCTATATTCTATTTATTCTTCCTTGTCTTTCCAGTTTAAATTTCTTGCAAAGATATACAAGAGTAAACTAAAAATTATACAGATCCAAAGAAGTTTCTTCTATGAACTAGTTTTTAAACTCCTGTTGAGAAAGAAGGTCTGTATTTTGAAGATGATAAAGATCATTTTGAAACCTGAAAATAGCAGCTGAATAAACTATCTGTAATGCTTTCTGGTTAGAATTTTGTTTCTCAAGATAAATCTAGAAGTCTCGGATAATAGAGAATTGTTAGGGGTTCTCCCTTAATACAGGCAATGGTACTTGTATAGTGTCAGAAGGCTTTATACCTATATTGATAGGTATACATAACACCAAGTCTAGACAATGCAACCAGCAAGTCTTATGATCCTTAGCGGGATTTCAGAAGAGCCTCGTGTCGATTTGATAGCAAGCAAGCCTTGTTGCTAGTGGATTCATTGAAAGAGCTTATTTAGAAGATCTGATTTGATGATGCAATAACCTTGGCCAGTCACAAGTATTCAAAACTTAGAGATGCTAGTTATTTCTTACCACATTCATTAATTTAAGCTAAGTGGGACTAGATGCGTTGACTGCACTATGTGCGACTGACGGGTCAGGCAGATGATAGCCAAATGCGATGATGTGGGATCTCAAGCCAATCCCTAGTGGAGCGGAACAACTTGGGCACTCCCCGGTCAGTGAGAACAGTCCTGACCTTAACATGGTGTGTCTGATTGATTGACGTTGGGCAAAGACAATAACTCCCGATAAGCCTTTGAGGGGTTAATCACAATGTGATACATCCGTTAAATGTCAACAGAGCAATGGTGGGTCGCCACGTCAGTCTCTGAAAACGGATAAACAAAATAGCCGGTATGGTGAGGTCGTGTCATAATCTATTATGCAATCTGTTTAAAGCTCTCCAAATAACTATGTCAGGCGAGGAGGAGTTTTGACTATCCGAACAAATGAGTTGCGAGATCTCTAAGTTGAAGTTACTGTTTGATTACATCTTATTGCGGATAATGGCCTGAGAAGGGAGCATAGTGCTTTAAAACCAATCCTGCAAGGACACGTTAACCTTTGGGAAGGGTGGTCATTATCAAGAGAGATTAAAGCTCATTAAGGAGTACTCTACGATAAGACAGATGAGATTATAGCAATCCTCGATTGATGATGATGGCCCTTTGGGGAGAGTAACACTTTAAACCCAATCATGTAATGCAAGAAAGCTATAAAGAGACAGCAATGCTCCAGCATTGGAATGGTAGCCCCGAAAGCATGAACGATACCTACCTGCAAAGAAGAAACCGAAATATTATTAAGTTATTAGTTATTATTATTATCATTATTATGATTGAGTATATTAGTATTATTCATTAGGATTTTACATGGTTCCCCCGCCCCATGGTTGAGCACAAGTTCAATAACGAGTATGACATTATACTGCACGCTTTATCCTTATTACTGGATCATTTCGAAAAAGACGATCAGTTATTTGCTGCACAGTGGATCTGGTGGTTAGCAAGTATAATCCAGTTTACAGAGATATTAACCTATTATCGACATTATAAAATATTCCCGTCAGACTTCATTACTGATCTTGTTGTTGCACTGTTACCGACAGGAGTTCCTGACGAAGACTTTATACCGGAACATCAGCAAAAAATGAAATGGCATTCTCAGTATTCTGAGCATTTTGAAATTCAAGTTCGCCTTTTCTCAATTATGCTGTGTACTCTGGCTGGAAATATACTGAGTAAAATTGTTTTCATATCTTTGTGGGATTTTCAAACTTGGTATAGTATTCCCAAAGGGGTATAGCTTAGTCTGTTACATTGTTTTATAGTCGAAAGTTAGTCTATTTTTAAAAATGAAATATGTAATAGACGTACTATTGCTTGCTTAGTAATATTATG
>Ga0307515_10001837_pt1 | contig 47323 bp, 41 predicted proteins | sample 17_EM_MG_FD_194513 | JGI IMG/M metagenome (GOLD analysis project Ga0307515, IMG submission 194513) | Populus trichocarpa ectomycorrhiza microbial communities from riparian zone in the Pacific Northwest, United States - 17_EM | ecosystem: Host-associated > Plants > Roots > Unclassified | place... | reverse complement strand
CATATAACAAAAAAAGCAAATTGAAACCGATTTCAATTTGCTTGATGTATATTCCTTTATTACAGTCGATTACAAAGATTCTACCAACTATTTTTGGCAATTATATCGATATTTATCTTTTAAAATCTGCATATCTGGGATCTGCACATTTGCACATCCGCAACCTGCACATCCGCAATTACAGGGCGGGGGGGGCCAGCGTTCCGGCGGCTACGGTTTCATTGGTGGCTTCGTCAACCAAAATTAATGAGCCGGTAATACGGTTTTTGCGGTATTCGTCAAAAACAAGTGGCTGGGTGGTACGCAGGCGTACACGGGCCATCTCGTTCATTTTAATATCTCCGGCATTTTCAAGCTTTTCCATGGTGTTAATGTCAAGCTTGTAATAAACTTCTTTTATAATAGCCATCACCTCGCGGGTAGTATTTTTAAGGTGATATTTGGCGCCCGGACGTGGGCCACGGGTGCCCATCCAGCAAAGCATCACCTCCAGATCCTGGCTTACAAATGGTTCGCTTTCGTCTTTAACAATCATATCGCCACGGCTTACATCAATGTCATCTTCCAGGGTAATAGATACCGACATTGGCGCGAAAGCTTCTTCAACCGGGCCTGAAAAGGTATCAATTGATTTAATAGCCGATGTTAATCCCGAAGGCAATACCGTTATTTTATCACCAGGTTTAAATATGCCACCGGCAATACGGCCTGCATAGCCGCGGTAATCATGATATTCGGCAGCATGCGGGCGAATCACGGTTTGTACCGGGAAACGCGCATCGGCATGGTTTTCATCACTTGCAATATGAATGGTTTCTAACGTGTGCAGCAAACTTTCGCCTTTGTACCACGGCATGTTAACAGAATCGTTAACCACATTGTCGCCCTCAAGCGCACTGATGGGCACAAAACGGATATCATTAACATCTATCTTAGCGGCGAAGGCTTTGTATTGCTCAACTACATTATTAAATACTTCCTCCGAGTAATCAACCAGATCCATTTTGTTGATGCAGACGATGATATGAGGAATTTTTAATAACGACGCGATAAAAGAGTGCCGGCAGGTTTGTTCAACAACACCTTTACGGGCATCTATAAGTACAAGGGCCAAATTAGCTGTTGAGGCCCCGGTAACCATGTTACGGGTGTATTGAATATGGCCGGGGGTATCGGCAATAATAAATTTACGTTTAGGCGTAGCAAAATAACGGTAGGCAACATCAATGGTGATACCTTGTTCCCTTTCAGATCGCAGGCCATCGGTAAGCAGCGAAAGATCGATGTGCTGCAAGCCTTTCCTTTCGCTCGATTGTTTTACGGCCTCCATCTGGTCTTCAAAAATAGATTTGGAGTCGTATAGTAACCGCCCTATGAGGGTACTTTTCCCATCATCTACACTGCCGGCTGTTGTAAAACGTAATAGTTCCATAATAATGAGGTACGTGTGGCCTGTTGCCAGGTTGGCGTAGTATATTGTTGGCCAAAAAGCCTGTTTAATTCAATTTAAAAATAACCTTGTTTTTTCCTGTCTTCCATTGATGTATCAGAGCGTTTGTCGTCGCTGCGGTTGCCTCGCTCGGTGCTGCGCGTGGCCGATACCTCGGCTACAATTTTCTCCAGCGTATCTGCGTCGGATTCGATTCCACCGGTAATGGTAATATCGCCCAGGGTACGGAAACGCATCAGTTTATTCTCTACAAATTCGCCATCGCGTAATGATAAAAATTCCGATGCCGGCAACCATGTACCATCGCGGTAAACGGCGTTACGGTTATGTGCAAAGTAAAGTGAAGGGATAGCAATGTTTTCCTGCAGGATGTAATTCCAGATATCCATTTCCGTCCAGTTACTGATAGGGAATACCCTGAAATGTTCGCCCATGCGTTTGCGGCCGTTAAAAATATTCCACAGTTCGGGCCGTTGATTTTTAGGGTCCCACTGGCCAAACTCATCGCGGTGCGAAAAAAAGCGTTCTTTTGAACGGGCTTTTTCTTCGTCGCGGCGGGCACCGCCAATAGCAGCATCAATTTTATGATGTTCGATAGTATCTAATAACGATACAATTTGTAACTCGTTCCGGCTGGCGTTAATGCCGCTTTCTTCAACCGCGCGGCCTTTGTTGATAGCTTCCTGAACCGAGCCTACAATTAATTGTACACCCAGTTTTTCAACCAGCTGGTCCCTGAATTCCATAGTCTCGGGGAAATTATGCCCGGTATCAATATGGATAAGCGGCATAGGTATTTTGGCGGGCCAAAAAGCCTTTTGAGCCAGGTGCGTAACAACAATGGAGTCTTTACCGCCCGAAAACAGTATTGCAGGGCGATCAAACTGGGCAACCACTTCCCTAATTACGTAAATGGCTTCCGATTCTAATTCCTGCAGATGGGTAAGATAATATTTGTGCATGCTAATTTAAAAACCCGCTAAATCCACCTAAATTGTAGTATTTAGCATTTAAACTGCAATATTAGCAATTTTATACTAATGTTGAGGGTATTAAATGGATTTTGACCGGGTTGTACAACAGCGAAGTAACTGATTGAATTTTTAAGATGTCTTTTCAACCACTTCAATCATTTTTTCGATTAAATCCGGTGCTCCGGCATCAAACCAAATAAACTGTTGATCCTTACGGAACCAGGTGAGTTGCCTTTTGGCAAACCGGCGGGTGTTTTGTTTTATCATTTCAACCGCTTTATCAAGCGTAATGGCACCATCCATATAGTCGAAAATTTCGGAGTAACCTACTGTGTTCAGCGCGTTTAACTGGCGATGGGGGAGTAACGACGCTACCTCGGCTAATAAGCCTTGTTGTAACATGATATCAACCCTGTCATTAATGCGGCGGTACAATAATTCGCGCGGCATGTTAAGGGCCAGTTTTATAATTTCAAACGGACGCTTATTAACCGTTGCCTGCCGATAAGATGATATAGGATTGCCGGTGCTTTCAAAGACCTCCAGCGCCCTAATGATGCGTTGCGGGTTGCCCAGGTCAACCTGGTTATAGTAAAGCGAATCGGCCAGTTTTAATTTTTCCTGCAAATAAGTTAACCCTTTCTCTTCCAGCTCAAGGTTCAATCGTTCGCGGATAGCCGGATCGGCCGTTGGTAAATCATCAAAGCCTTCGCAAATAGCTTTGATGTACAGGCCCGAGCCACCTGCCAAAACGACATAGTCGTGCTTTTTAAAAAGCTCGTCGAGTAATAACAGGCATTCCCTCTCAAAATCACCTACCGAAAAGGGCTCGGTTATAGAATGGGAATCAATAAAATAGTGTCTTACCTGGGCCAACTCCTCGGCGCTGGGTTTAGCCGTACCAATGCTCATTTCCCTGAAAAACTGCCTCGAATCGGCCGATACCACCACCGTATTAAAATGTTTGGCCACCTCAATAGCCGCGGCTGTTTTGCCAATGGCTGTAGGGCCGGCAATTACTAGGAGGGTTTTGGTAGGTAAATGAGGCATGTTTAAATAAAATATGTCATTGCGAGGAACGAAGCAATCGCAAACTATACAAATTCGCCATGAGCGCGGCGCGATTGCCACGCTTCGCTCGCAATGACATAGTTGTTGTGAGCATCTGAAGCCAATACGTTATCTTTTTTAGGCTTTACCTGGTAAAGCCTCGCAATGATGGCGCTGAGATAGCCCTTTAATAATCATCACCACCACCACGATGTGGTTTGTCATCATCATCGAAGCCTTCATCATCGGCAAATTCGTTACCAAATTCATCTTCTTCTTCGTCCTCAGCTGCTTTTTCTTCAGGAAGGTCGGCGTCAATATCGGTTACTTCCGAAAAATCTTCGGCATCTTCGGGGTTATAGGCCATTTCATTCAAAAAGTCAAAGTCTTCATCAGGGGCGGCAGCTGTTGCGGCCGGTGTAAATACATTGCCAAATTGTTTTGGCGCTTCACCTACTGATTTTATAACTGCGGGGTAGGTAGTGCCCGGTGTTTCGTCAAGAATAATTTTCATCAGCTCGACATGAAAATCAAAAGGGCGATCGAAGTTGAACGTATAATAAAATTTTTGATGCGGATCGTCAATAAAGCTCAGGAGCTTTACATTGGTCATGAGCGAAATACCACGATCTTTTCTTTTTTGATTTGGCAAATAGGTAATTTCTTCGCCTTTCATCCACTGATCGTTACTGATATAAAAAGACGACGGGAATTCGGGATTATAACCGGTTGACTGGTGTATTGCGCGGTGTAAATCTTCGAATGTTTGATTCGATTTTACATCAATTTCACGCATCACATCATCATAATCTTCGAAAGTAACCCTGAACCTGTATAGTGCCATTTTGTTAGTAAATTTTTAATGGGGACAAAAATAGTGTTTTAATTCAATTTCAGCTTGCCACAACTTTTAAGCCAATTTCTAAACCTTTGGCAATTGTGTAGTTGATGGCAGCTTCCCGTTCGTTCGGAATTTCGCCTTCCAGTATGGCTTCGCGGATCTGATTTTTGATAATTCCTACCTCGCGGCCTTCTTTTATACCAAAAAGTTCCATAATATCCAGCCCGGTAACCGGCGGCTGCCAGTTTCTGATACTGTCGCGCTCTTCAACATCTTTTAATTTTTGTTGAACAAGCTCAAAATTGTTACGGTATTTTTTAACCTTGTATTCGTTTTTTGTGGTAATGTCTGCTTTACACAACAACATTAGTCCTTCAATATCATCTCCCGCCTCGAAAAGCAAGCGCCGCACTGCCGAATCTGTCACGATAGATTGCGAGAGTACTATAGGCCTTAAATGCAGCTGCACCAGCTTTTGCACCTGTTTCATTTTTTCGTTAAGCGGCAGCTTTAACTGGGCAAATATTTTAGGGACCATACGCGCGCCGCGGTCTTCATGACCATGAAATGTCCAGCCGTGGCCGGCTTCAAAGCGTTTGGTGGCGGGCTTGGCAATATCGTGCAAAATAGCGGCCCAGCGCAGCCAAAGATCAGTAGTGGTCTCGCAAATGTTATCAAGCACCTGCAGAGTATGGTAAAAATTATCCTTGTGGCCTTTGCCGTCAATATAATCAACCCCGTAAAGGCCTGCCATCAGCGGGAATATTTTATGCAGCAAGCCGGTGTCAAACAAATAATTGAAACCAATGGAAGGTACTTTGGATAGTATGATCTTATTCAGTTCGTCGGTTATACGCTCCTGCGATATAATGGCGATTCTATCTACATTGTTTTTTATAGCAGTAACAGCCTCGTCGTCTATCCTGAAATTAAGCTGCGATGCAAACCTGATGGCACGCATCATACGCAAAGGGTCGTCAGAAAAAGTTTCCACCGGGTTTAGCGGCGTGCGGATTAGTTTGTTTTGCAAATCGATAATGCCGCCAAATGGGTCAAGCAATTCGCCAAAAGTTTCCGGATTTAGGGATATGGCCAGCGCATTGATGGTAAGGTCGCGGCGTTTTTGATCGTCTTCCAGCGTACCGTTTTCAACAATAGGCTTGCGCGAGTCGCGGCGGTACGATTCTTTGCGGGCGCCCACAAACTCAACTTCCAGGTCCTGGTATTTGAGCGATGCAGTGCCAAAATTTTTATAAACAGCAACTTTTACCTTCAGCTTAACGCCCACAGCCTCGGCAAATTCAATCCCGTTACCAATAATTACAATATCGATATCTTTTGACGGGCGGTTCAAAAAAATATCGCGTACAAAGCCACCAATGGCATACACCTGTACACTATGCTGCGCGGCAAGTTTTGAGATAACAGAAAATACAGGATGCCGCAGGTGATCTTTCATAGTGTAATAAAATTCTTATCGGCCATCCGAATAATTTATCCTACCTCGCAATGACGGTGTTTGTTATTTTTAGATAACCGTTAAGTAAACACAAAGGTAATGCTAAAATTCAAACTCTAAATTTTAAACGTTAAAAGCTGTAGGGCAAACGTATCGAAACATGGTTAACATAACTTAACACATTTTAGATAAAATATTTATAAATGCTTTATAATCAATATTTTATATTTTATCATGGTTAACACTAAACTGCTGCTTCGCGCAATTCAGGTGCATCAAAATATTTATGCTTGTTTAACCTCAGCACAATTTGAAAACGCATAATTCCTGATTTTTGAAAATGATCATTTTGCGGCATTAACATTATCTTTGCGCTGTTGCCATACATACAACTTACAACTCATAATATACAACTTTCACATGCCTACTCTCCGTCAGCTTTTTTTGGCTAATAACGCGCAAACTACCAACTTTCCTTTATTGCTGGAGTTTGAGCGCGCCGAGGGCATTTATATGTACGATTCATCGGGCAGGGCATTTATTGATCTGATATCGGGTATTGGGGTAAGCAGCCTTGGGCATGGCAACGCTTATGTAAAGGAGGCCATTAAACAGCAGGTTGATAAATACATGCACCTGATGGTTTACGGCGAGTTTGTGCAAACACCGCAGGTAATGTTTGCACAGAAACTGGTATCGTTGTTACCGGATAATTTACAATCGGTTTATTTTACCAATTCGGGTACCGAGGCTGTAGAGGGCGCGTTGAAGTTAGCTAAACGATTTAGCGGGAGGCAACAGATCATCGCCTGCCACAACTCGTACCATGGCAGCACCCATGGCGCTTTAAGCGTAATGGGTAACGAGGAGTTTAAGCAAGCCTATCGCCCGTTATTGCCCGGGGTAGGTTTCATCAATTTTAACAATACCGATGACCTGCAATTGATAACGGACCAAACCGCATGCGTTATTATAGAAACCGTGCAGGGCGAGGCCGGTGTGCGGGTGCCGGATAGCGCCTATATGCAAGCCTTGCGTAAACGTTGTGATGAAACGGGGGCGTTATTAATTTTGGATGAAATCCAGGCGGCATTTGGCCGTACCGGAAAGTTGTTTGCTTTTGAGCACTTTGGTATAGTGCCCGATATTTTGTTGCTGGCCAAAGCGCTGGGCGGCGGCATGCCGATAGGGGCATTCATAGCATCAACCCCAATTATGGGTGCGTTAAAGGATAACCCTATACTTGGCCACATCACCACGTTTGGGGGCCACCCGGTATGCTGCGCGGCGGGCTTAGCGGCATTGCAGGTATTGATTAATGATAACCTTATACCGGGGGTAGCCCAAAAAGAGGCTTTGTTCCGGCAACTGCTGATACACCCGGCCATTAAAGCGGTGCGCGGCAAAGGCCTGATGCTGGCCGTTGAACTGGAAAACTTTGAGCTTAATAAGAAAATAATAGACCGCTGTATTGAAAATGGTGTAATAACCGATTGGTTTTTACATTGCAGCAACTCCATGCGCCTGGCGCCACCGATCATTATCCAACCCCGGGAGATAGAAAAGGCCTGCGCAGTGATCATCGAGGCTATAGACCATTATAATAGATGATGCAGTAAAAGGGGATGGACGGCGCTATAAATTATTATCCCTCCCAATTTTTCAGTATGTTTGTAGTAGAGGTTCTGCACGGTTGGGAAGCAGAGAAGATGTTCTTCTTGTTACTAAGTCTCCCTGATTATCATATTCGCTTTTTTACATTTTTTTGTAAACAGGTTTTCTCTTTTAAATTACATAATAAGTTAGTTGTCAGTTGTTTGTTTGGCCACAAAGGTGTGCCAAAAGTGTGTGAAAGGTATGCCAAAGGTATGCTGTAAGGGGCGGGTTTGGTTATAGCTTGGTGTGTGTAAGGTGCATGTTAGGTTGTGTTAATTTATAATGAAAAGTGCCAGGTTGTTTAACGCATTTTACAGGCAGGGTAAACACCAGGCTGCTTTATAATTAAGTTTCATAAGCTGATTTCTAAATACCGTTTGGTAACTTTTATGTAACGAATATTAAATAATACCTCATAATATTTTGTTTGAATTAAACTGGTATGGTTTATGCATTTATGGTATAATCATATAAAAAGATGCCGTTAAGGCCTTTATTCAGGGAAATAAGAACACTAATGCACTTTTTTATGGTCACAGATTTAAACAGCCGGCTTGCTATTGCTGTTTATGCGCACAACTACAAGTTTTAACACGCTATCGAATTATGAAAATCGCCTATATATCAACCTATCCTCCCCGCGAGTGCGGCTTAGCCACATTTAATCACAATTTAATGCACGCCATCAGCGCTAACTATCCCGACAGGAAGTCATTACTTCAGGGGGGCTTCGTGGTAGCGCTTAACGATTCTGAAGACGTGCACGAATACGAATACCCGGAGGAGGTGAAATACGTTATCCGTCAAAACCATCAAAAAGACTATATCCGTGCTGCCAACTATATCAACACCAGTGCGGCGGATGTTTGCATTATGGAGCATGAATTTGGTATTTACGGCGGCGAGAGTGGTATTTATATATTACCGTTGATAAACAGGCTTGAAAAACCACTGATATCGATATTGCATACCATATTAAAAGACCCCAGCTATGTGCAGCGCATCATTATCCGCGAGATTGCCGAACAATCGTCAAAGATCATCGTAATGAGCCAGCGTGCTGTGGAGTTTTTAACTACTATTTATGAGATTCCTGCGGATAAGATCCAGATTATAGAACATGGCGTGCCTGATGTTGAAGCACCGGAAGAAAACCCGGTTAAAGCGCTTAGCTCTTTTAAAAATCACAGGGTAATGCTCACTTTCGGGCTAATCAGCCGTAATAAAGGGCTGGAAACCGTGGTTAGGGCTTTACCAAAAATTGTCGAAAACCACCCCGATGTAATGTACGTAGTACTGGGTAACACCCATCCCGGCGTTATAAAAAATTCAGGAGAGGAGTATCGCGATCACCTGAAATCGCTTGCTGCGCAGTTGGGGGTATCTAAAAACCTGTCGTTCATCAATAAATTTGTATCTGAAGAAGAACTGGTAGATTACCTTACCGCCTGCGATATTTATGTAACACCATACCTTAACGAGGCTCAAATTACCAGTGGCACCTTATCTTATGCCGTTGGTGCCGGTGCTGCCGTAGTATCTACACCTTACTGGCACGCTACCGAGTTGCTGGCCGATGGCCGGGGCAGGCTATTCGACTTTAAAAATTCTGATGCACTTGCCGATACCGTAATTGAGCTGCTTGACCAGGACAGGGTTTTACAGGAATTGAAAGAGAATGCCTACCAATATGGCCTGCACCTGCGCTGGCCGGTAATTGGGGCCGAATTTATAAAGGTGGCCCAGGAGGCAACAGCCCGTTTTGATTTTAGTGATAAGATATTGAAAAACAGCATTGTTGACCCCGAAATATTACCAAAGTTCAGCCTCACGCATGTTTTGAGGCTGACAGATGATACAGGTATTGTGCAACATGCCAAATACGGTATCCCTAACTTAAAAGAGGGTTACTGCCTTGATGATAACGCCCGTGCGCTTATCATGGCCTTGATGGCTTACCAGCGCAGCGGGAGCAAGGAGGCCTTTGAATTGCTGCCTATTTACCTCAGCTATATTCACTATATGCAAACAGATGATGGTAACTTCCGTAACTTTTTGAGTTTTGACAGGCGCTACCTGGATGAAGTTGGATCGGAGGATTCATTTGGCCGTACCATATGGTCGTTAGGCCATTTGATAGGCTGCGCGGCCAGTAACTCATACCGGGAGTTTGCTTTAGAGATTTTTCATAAATCGGTACCGCATTTTTCAAGTTTGAAACATTTGAGAGGAATAGGCAACACCATTATCGGGATAAGCCTTTACCTGCAGGCCATACCTACAGATGATGGGATGATTAAAATACTAAACGATTTAACCCAACCCCTTATTGATGCTTTTGAAAAAACGCAATCAGAAGATTGGCAATGGTTTGAAGAGAAAATGACCTATGATAACGCGATACTACCGCTGGCCTTATTACACTCCTGCGAGATAACCGGGAATGAGGATGCCAAACGGATTGCACTGGCATCGATGGCGTTTTTAGATAAGCTGACTTTATCAAACGGTTACTTAAGCCCCGTGGGCAATGATGGCTGGTATTATCGCGGCGGTACTTTTCCAACGTTCGATCAGCAGGCTATTGAAACCATGGCTATGGTGCTGATGCATTTCCAGGCTTACCAGATTTTCAGGGTGCCGCAATATGTAGAGAAAATGTTTTTGAGCTATAAGTGGTTCCTGGGCGAAAATACCTTGCGTGCCCCGCTTTACGACCATGAAACCAAGGGCTGCTGCGACGGCTTGCTGCCCGGCGGTATTAACCGTAACCAGGGAGCCGAAAGCACGCTGGCGTACCTGATATCGCATTTAACGGTATTAAAAGCCTTTGAACTGGAGTATGAGTACAATAAATACGGCCAGAAACTCGAGATCTGCTAAATGAAGGTAGCCGTTTTAGCCCCCGTAGCCTGGCGTACACCGCCAAGGCATTACGGCCCGTGGGAACAAATTGCATCTAACATTGCCGAGGGACTGGTGAAGTTGTGTATTGATGTAACGCTGTTTGCTACCGGCGATTCGGTAACTGCCGGAAAACTGGATGCTATTTGTGCAACCGGGTACGAGGAAGACCGAAGCCAGGACGCCAAAGTGTTAGAATGCCTGCACATTAGCAACCTGATGGAGAAAGCAGGCGAGTTTGATATTATCCATAATAATTTCGATTTTTTGCCGCTCACTTATTCCGGGCTGATTAAAACGCCTGTTATCACTACGATACATGGCTTTTCGTCGCAGAAAATTATCCCGGTTTATAAAAAGTATAACGATATAGGGTATTATGTATCCATCAGTAATTCAGATCGCAGCGCCGATCTGGATTACCTGGCTACGGTTTACAACGGTTTGGATACCCGCGATTTTGAGTTTTACGAACAGCCTGAAGATTACCTGCTGTATTTCGGCCGCATCCATCCCGATAAAGGAACTGCCGAAGCCATTGCGATAGCACAAAAAAGCAGACGTAAGCTGTTAATTGCAGGTATTATTCAGGACGGGAATTACTACCGTGAAAAGGTTGAACCTTATTTATCCGACCAAATACAATACATTGGCCATGCCGGCCCCGATAAGCGTAAAGATTTGCTGGGCAACGCCGCCGCCCTGCTGCACCCCATTAGCTTTAATGAGCCCTTTGGCATGAGTGTAGCCGAGGCCATGCTTTGCGGAACGCCCGTAATAGCATTTAACAGGGGATCGATGCCGGAACTGATTAAAGATGCCCAAACCGGGTTTTTAGTTAATGACGTTGATGAGGCTGTTGAAGCAGTGGGTAGATTAGCCGGGATTAATAGAATAGACTGCTGTAACTGGGCTGGCTCGCAATTTTCGAGGGATAAAATGGTAGCGGATTATTTGGGGCTATACCAGAAGATACTTGACAGGTAACAAAGGAAAAACACAAAGGGAAACCGATGCGGTACTTTATGTATCACACAACACCAAAAAGGTAATCAGCTTTTTGCCGGAATGCTATCAGCCCGCATCCCTTATCAATTCATTTGCCTGGGAAGAATTGCCTGATTCCGGCTGATTGGCGTAATCATTTAACGGCCTTATTTTGGTTTCGCCAAGCAGCGGGTAAGTGTTTTCAGTAACTTCGGGCTGCTGTTGTGGTAAAACCTCGCTTGCACGGGCATAGCTGTAGCCTAACCTTTTATTTTCTTCCTCAATAAAAGTGAACAGATCGCCAAGGCACGAATAAACCGACTGTAAGTATTTATAGTTGGTTGATGTAAGGCTCTTGCCTACATCTTCGGGACCTTTGCCCGGCTCACAAAAATTAAGTTTGGTAATAATACCGTTGATCAGCTCAACTTCAAATTTGCCCTCATTGTGCCAGGTTAAGCTGTTTTTTATTTCTCTGAAATGGTCCATGGCTTTATAAGTTTTTTATCATATAATAATTTGTAACGTTCACTGTGTTAGTTAAATATACTAAATTGTTTATATCAATGGATATGCCAGATTCCTTTTTTTTTGTAAAACTTTTTAATAATCTGCTGAATTAAATTGCAGCGGCCATTTTTGCATATGAGCAACAGAAAGCAGGGATACTACGCCGAATAATACGCTTATTATTTAGGACGGGTTGTCGTTTATTACATGCCGAAAAAAATGAAACGCAGGACTATTTTTGCGTCATTTTATTCAGTTTTAACATGCTTGTTATAAAATGTCGGCGCGATGGTGTAACGGGACTTACAGGGTTTCATAAACTTGTAAGTTAGCAAACTCCTGAATTAATTATTTCATAACTTGCTGTTAATTAACCTTCGGCAATGGCAAAACATAAATTAGGTAACCCGGTATTTATAGCCGCGGTTTTGTTACTGATTGTAAACGATTGGTATCTTAAACAAACGTTTCATAACGGCTTAACCGGTAAGCTTTCTGATTTTGCTGGTTTGTTTGCGTTCCCGTTTTTGTTGAGCGCTTTATTTCCGCGGAAAATAAAGCTGGTTTACTTTTTTACTTTCCTGTTTTTTGTAGTTTGGAAATCGTCTTTAGTGCAGCCTGTTATCGATGCATTAAATGGTGCAGGTATCCCTGTACATCGCACAATTGATTATACCGATTATATAGCACTGCTCATTTTGCCTGTATCTTTTTATCAGTTTAACAAGCCAGTGGTATATTACTTCAAACCTGTAATTTTTAATATGTTAATAGTGTGTTCTTTAATATCCTTTATAGCTACCACCATGCCTCCGGGGGCCTATACCAGGTTTAATGATATCAATAAAGTTTACACTTTCGATTTTTCTAAACGTGAATTGGTTTCCAGGATTAATGCCCTGCAACTGGAGTATGTTCACGAGTTTAACCAATACGTTAAGGATAATAATAAGCGCAGTTATGGCGCGCTTTACAAAGACACCGCGAGAGTTGATTTTGACCGTAAGAGTAGTATTTTCTACTACAGTTCATCTTTAATAAAAAACAAAAAAGATACTTTAGCTATGCTTATTGATTACGAGCGCGTAAAAGATGCGGATACCATAGTTTTAAAAACGATGTATGCCAACCTGAACATCAGCGGTAACAATAATACATCGCAGCTAAAGCTCCTGAGTTTAACTAATTACGTACGTAAATCAGAAAAGGGCGATCATAAAGAAATTGCTGTCAGGATTTTTGAAAAGTTTACGCTTAAAACAATCAGCGCCAGCTGGCGATAGGTATTTGTTGCTAATCAAAAAACTCCTTAAAGAACTCAACGGTTATCTTTTCGTCAGCCGATTAGCGTCCGGCCTTTCCTGCGAACATGTAATGTGACATTATTTAAGCCAATGACAAAGGCAGCTTTATTCGCTCTGATCGCTCTTCAATTTATCCAATAACTCCTGTAAGCTAACTTCTGCAAACGCAGTTGATGAGTCGGATACGCCATAGGGGATAATCAGCTTTTCGTTGTGAACTATTGCCCCGCACGAATATAGTACGTTAGGTACATAGCCTTCGCGTTCATCGCTGTTGGGGATAAGCAAAGGTTCACGCAGTCGGCCTATTTCAATGGCCGGGTCATCCAGTTTTAGTAAGCTGGCTCCCAGTACATAGCGGCGCATGGGGCCTACACCGTGGGTTATCATCAGCCAGCCATCTTTGGTTTCAATCGGCGATCCGCAGTTGCCTATTTGTACAAATTCCCAGCTAAAGCGGGGTTGCTGCAACATAATTGGCTTTTCCCATATGTTAATCTTATCAGCGTACATGATGTAATTATTACAGCCATCAATACGCGAAATCATTACAAACTTGCCATTCACCTTGCGCGGAAACAAGGCCAGGTTTTTATTTTGGGCGCCGGCGCCGTATAATGGCATTATTTTAAAATTATAAAAATCGGTGGTTTGCAATAGTTTGGGCATTATAAGTGCACCATCATATGCGGTGTATGTAGCATAATAAACAGAAGTATCGTCATCGTTCCTGAATTGTACAAAACGGGCATCCTCAATACCTTTGCGCTCATACTCAGATATAGGGAATATTACCCTGTCGGAGATATCGGTATCCAGCGAAAAAACTATTTCGTAGTACGAGTCGGCTAGCCACAGTACTTTGTCGTACTCCAGTTTCTTCATATCGCTTTCCTGCAATTTTTGCGAATCGATAATAATACGGCGCAGGTTGGCGTATTCAAAATGATGATCCAGCTTGGATTCCAGTTCGTGTAGAACATCAATATTGATCTGTGTAATAGCAGCTTTATCAAAAAACAGCTTTTTATTGTATACAGCGTTCCTGACAATTTCGGCTTCGTCAATGTAGTTACCGGCAGGCAAAATGGTGATGTTGTTGTCTTTATCAATTAAACCACGACGAAAAGTAATGGATGAAATATGTCCCTCGCCCACAGCCCTGAAACTGATGATCACTCTGCGTTGCCCATCTTGCAGTTCGGTTTGGTCCGGATCTTCCACAATAGAGGGATTGAAAAAAGCAGCCGATTCAATGGAATACTCGTGGGTAAAATAAGATCCTATAAGTAGCTTGCGGTTAATGGTCAAGGTATCATAATCGATATTTAACTCCAAAAAAAGCGGCTTCAATTTACTGCAATGCCGGTTTAAAACCCGGGTTATATTACGGTGCCGTTTGGAGTATTCCTGCAATAGCGGCGATACAATGCCGAAAGCTACCTCCTCGCTTATTTGCATAACGCGCTCAATTACTTCTTTTGCACGATCGTTCCCATTAAAAAAAAATCTGGCAATAACGCGTTTAGGATCGGGGTTAACTCTTATTGGTTTTCGTTCAATGGAAAGTCTCATATGTATACAATAGTAGCGTTTATTTTGTAACAGCGTTAAGTAGAAATTGATTTAGCTATTTTTAGAAAAGAATCAAGAGTTAAGAATTAAAACAATTTTACATCGATAGGGCTGAATGTAAATTTTTTGTCTTGATTCTTGATTCTTGGCTCTTGACTCTAAAATCTTGTAACTTGCACACTTATGAATGTTTTGATTGTTGAAGACGAAAAGGGCCTGGCCCTGGAGGTTGATGAATTTTTAAGTCACGAAGGATTTACAGTGGAGCATGCGCGAACCAAAAGATCGGCCGAAGAAAAGATTTTTGTAAATAATTACGATTTTATCCTGCTTGATCTCGGATTGCCCGATGGCGATGGATTCGACCTGTTAAAAATGCTGAAAGGGCTTGATAAACGCGATGATGCCGTTATTATACTAACCGCCCGCGGAGCTGTTGACGACAGGGTATCGGGCCTGGAGCAGGGCGCGGATGATTACCTGGCTAAGCCATTTTCGTTGAGTGAATTGCTGGCCCGTATGCACGCCATTACCCGCCGTAAACACCGGCTGGAGAGTAATGACATTAACATAAAAGGCCTTAAAGTAAATATCCAGAACCGTACGGTGATGTTTAATGACGAGCGGATAAACCTTACCAAAAAGGAGTTCGAAATTTTTAACTACCTGGTGCTTAATAAAAACCGCGTAATATCGCGAACCAACCTTACCGAGCACGTTTGGGGCGATGTGTTGGAAATAAACAGCGACTCGAACTTTGTTGATGTGCACGTAAAAAACCTGCGCAAAAAACTATCGCAATACATCCCCATTGATTGGTTTGAGACGGTACGCAGCATAGGTTACCGCATTAACATTTAAACAATGAAACTGCAGGTTAAGCTGGCCCTTTATAATACTTTAACCAAAGTAGCTATCATCCTGTTTACGGGTTTGCTCATCCTGCTTTCGATAGAAAAAATTTCTTATAATCACATTGAGCTGAGGCTTGAAAATGATAAGGAGCAAACGCTTAAAAACCTTTCTTCCAGTGAAATCAGTAGTATTTTGGGCGATAAAAAGGCCTATACCGACTACAATATTCTGAAGGAAGAGTTTATTACTATCACCCAAACAAAATACAACCCGGAGGTAACTAAGGAAGTTAAATTCACTACCGAAACCCGCGATTTTGATAAATACACCCAAACTTACCGCATTTTAACACACCGGTTGAATTTTAATGGGCATACCTATATTTTGCATATCGGCGTGGCGATAGAATCGGTTGAGGAGCTAAAATCCATCATTAAAAAGTTCACTATTTTGGTTTTGGTGGTAGCCCTGGTATTAACACTGATAAGCGATCTGGTTTTTACCAAATTTCTGCTGGCCCCGTTTTACCAGATTATCGATCGTAAACTGATCAAAGTGAACGATCCGATGAACTTTGACTACGAAAAAATAAAAACAACTACCCAGGATTTTGAGCTTTTGGACGATAGCATCAGCTCGCTTATGAAAAAAATATCGAACCTGTTTATCCTCGAAAAGCAATTTATCGCCAATGTATCGCACGAATTGCTTACCCCCATATCAATCATCAGCTCAAGGCTCGAGAATATTTTACTGCAAGAGGAACTAAGCGAGGGGAGCGAAAACAAGATGCACGCGTCGTTAAAAACGCTTAACCGGCTAAAGTCGATTATTAATAGTTTGTTGCTGATATCGAAAGTTGAAAACAACCAGTATGATAAAGCAGATATGGTAATGATTGCTGCCGTAGTAATGGAAATTCAGGAAGAACTGGAAGACAGGATAGAAGAGCGGCAGTTAACTTTTTCAAACAACCTGAAATATATATATACTATAACGGGCAACCGGCCCCTGATGCACACTTTATTATTTAATTTGATTAATAACGCCATTAAGTATAATAATGCGGGTGGATTGATAACTATTAGCGATGAGCTTAAAGAGGGTACCTACAAAATCATCATTTCTGATACCGGGACAGGGATGGACAAAAAGCAAATTGAAAATGCCTTTAACCGTTTCGAAAAGCTGGACACCGACGAAAAGGAAAGTTACGGCTTAGGCCTGGCCATAGTTAAAAGTATTACCAGTTTTCACGATATTAAGGTTCAAATAAATTCGGTAAAAGGGGAGGGAACTACGGTTACGCTTGTCTTTAACGTGCCTAATCCCAATTTAATAGATAATTAGCTACACCATTTTATTTCGTTTGGTATAGCAACATCATCATAGTCCCTGGCAATATGTAGCGGGCAATAATACAGCCTGGCGGGTTATTTTACGAAACCATTCCAATTATCGGCAGTTGGATCAAGCAAATCCTGATTGCTTACCCAGTAAGTATATATTTTTCCGTCGGTTACAGGCTGATACAAAACTTTAGAGAAATTATCTTTCTTTTCAACCACTTTAACAAATTCGTTAGATACCAGATAGCCTTTCCTTATGGTAAAGTTATCGCCATTAAGGTTGTATAAGTACGCCCGTTTTGATTTAATGAATGTTAATAAAAGGTATTTGTTTGGCTTTACAAAAGGGAAGTAGCTTTTATCAGATTCATGATCGATGTCAAATCCGGCGTCCATCGGCGGTGTCCCGGTTAAAACTATTTTCAGTTTGCCGTTCGAAAACGAAAGACGGCCTTTTTGAATGTCACCAGGGAAACCAGGATCTGTGCTTATGATACTGAAATCTTTTCCGTTTACCGAGGTTCCTTTTAAAAAGAATATATTTCCCTTAGGTACCCTTTTACTTTTTCATCGTATTGCTCATAATATTCATACAACCCGGTAATTTTATTATTTGTTACAACTATAGTGAATTGCCGAAATTGCTTGAATATTCGCCGCTGAGTTTAAAAGGATCACCTTGCGCAAGCACACGATTGGGGAGAACAATAAACAATAAAAGAATGGCGAAAAAGGTTAGGTATTTCATACTAAAGTGTGTTGGATTTAGGTAGCTGCTCGACTACACCATTTTATTTCTTTTGGCAAGGTAGGTTTTTAGCACATCATGGTAACCTTCATTAATATCCACATCTACCAAATCAATATGGTATTGGGCACATTTAAGTTCAAGTTGATGCCGGTATTCGGTTAAGGATGCTTTGTAGGCATCCCGTACTTTGCCAGGATGCACCTTTATTTCGGCACCGCTTTCTATATCGATAAAATGATGTGGGCGGTTATCAAAGTTAAAGTCGACCTCTTTTTGTTTATCGTTAACGTTAAAGATAATCACCTCGTGTTTGCTGAACTTCAGGTGCTGAACGGCCGCGAACAAGGCTTGCACCTTACCGGGGTTAAGGCTATTCTCCAGCATATCGCTAAAAATGATCACCATCGAACGCTGGTGGATCTCGTTAGCTACATGGTGCAATACCTGTGTGATATTGGTAACTGTATTGGTTTTGGGATTATTATAAGCCTTCTCCAGTTCGGCGTATAAATGAAACAGGTGTGTTGTTGTTGATTTTGCCGAACTCAGCCAATCTACCTTGTCCGAAAAAAGACACAGCCCAAACGCGTCCCTTTGTTTTTTAAACAAGTGCATTAATGATGCAATGGCGTATATAGAAAACTGGAGCTTGGTAGTCCCTTTTTCAGGAAAGTTCATCGATGACGAGGTATCCAGCAGCAGGTAGCAACGCAGGTTGGTTTCTTCCTCAAATTGTTTTACAAACAGCTTATCGGTACGGGCCAGCAATTTCCAATCGATGTTTTTCACCGATTCGCCGTTGTTGTACAAACGATGCTCGGCAAACTCCACCGAAAAGCCGTGGAAAGGACTTTGGTGCAGGCCGGTTATAAAACCTTCAACTACCTGCCGGGCCAGCAGTTCGAGGTTGGCTAATTGCTGTATTTGCTGATCGTCGTTTAATTTGGGCATAGGGCTAATATAGGGCATAAAAAAAGCGTTGCCAACATTAGCAACGCTTTTTAAAGTAAAATATGGTGGATTAAGTTATTGATAAACTTAATTTATGCCTGTACGGATTAAGCTAATTGCTTAGCTAATTTATCAGTTAATACTGATTTTGGAACTGCACCAATTTGTTTATCTACGATTTCGCCATTTTTGAAGAACAATAAAGCAGGGATATTACGGATGCCGAATTTTACAGATATACCTGGGTTGTTATCGACATCAACTTTACCAACAATAGCTCTGCCTTCGTATTCTTTTGCAATATCTTCAACTACCGGGCCAACCATTCTACAAGGGCCACACCATTCTGCCCAAAAGTCAAGTAGTACGGGTTTGTCTGATTTCAGGACAAGTTCGTCAAAGTTTGCATCAGTTATTTCTAAAGCCATGATTTCTATTTTTTAAATTTTGTTATACAAATATATACTATTCAAATAGCTTGCCACAAACCACACCTGACAATGTGACAATTATATTAATATAAGTTATCCACTTAACCCTGGCGTGACTGTAAGTTTTTAACAAGGGTGAACAGATGCTAACAATTAGTCTTCACTGCTATACACGTTGTTGTTCATTACCCCAACAAAGGCTGCGTATTCGTAATGTTAAATATGCCCTCAATCAAATCATCGCTTGGGTTTACTTTAAAGTTTTTGGATGATAGCTCTACGTGCATGGCCTCTTCGCGGTTGTTGATCTTGAAGCGCAGTTTGCAGTTTTTTACCGGGTATTTTTGGTTATTCTCGTCGATGATGTGTTGTATATCGTCAAGTAATTTGCTGCTGAGCATGCTCACGTCTATACAAACTGTTAATGATTTGGTGAGCTTATCGCGCATTTCGGATAGCAAATCCATTACCAGGATGCGCAGGTCCCAGTTATCCTTTTGGCGGAATTTTTCTTCGATGGTGCCTTTAATATGTAAAAAATAGCCGTCCATCATCATGTTACGGAATTTAACATAATCATCACCAAACAAGGCAAACTCGTACGATTCATTGTAATCCTCTAACACGAAAGTGCCAAAGGGCTTACCTGTTTTAGTTATTTTATGCTGAACGCTGCTTACAAGCCCGCCTATGCGGATCTCGCCGCGTTTACGTAACTCGTTAAAGGCACCCATGATCTCTTCGCCACCTTCGCCCGAGCGTGCTTTTTGCATCAGTTTCAAATCGCTGATGGTGCTGTTGCAAAAGCGGTCAAGCTCTACCTTATAGTTATCCAGCGGGTGGCCGGTAAGGTAAATACCAATTACCGTTTTTTCGTATTTCAGTTTTTCTATCAACGGCCATTCTTCAGCCTCGGGCATGGCCGGTTCAGGCACATATGATGCTACTGAGCCGCCGAATAATGATGATTGCGAGCTGCTTTGTACATTCTGGTAATCATTGGCATACTTGGTAAGGCGCTCAATACCTGTTAATACGCCAACATCTGTTTTAGCAAAAAACTGGGCGCGGTTATAGCCAAACTCATCAAAGGCACCACCGTAAACCAGGTTCTCGTACGATTTTCGGTTTACACTGCGGGTGTTCGACCGGCGTGCAAAATCATAAACAGATACGTAAGGGCCTTTGGCAATCCGTTCTTCAATAATACTCTCCACCGCTTTATCGCCCACTCCTTTAACACCGGTTAACCCGAAACGCACCTGCCCTTTACGGTTTACCGCAAAAGCCATGTCCGACTCATTGATATCCGGCCCTAACACCTCTACACCCATCCTGCGGCACTCCTCCATAAAAAAGGTAATCTTTTCCATGTTGTTCTGGTTGTTTAAAACCGCCGCCATGTACTCAGATGGATAGTGTGCCTTTAAATAAGCCGTTTGATAGGCCACAAAAGCATAACAGGTAGAGTGCGATTTATTGAACGCGTACTGCGCAAAAGCCTTCCAGTCGGTCCATATTTTGGTCAGTTTATCTTTGGGATGGCCTTTGGCTACAGCCCCATCCATAAACTGGGACTCCATTTTGTTCAGAATCTCAATTTGTTTTTTACCCATCGCCTTACGCAAAACGTCGGCATCGCCTTTACTAAAGCCTGCCAGCTTTTGCGATAAAAGCATCACCTGCTCCTGGTACACGGTAATACCATAGGTTTCGCCCAGGTATTCCTCCATGTCGGGCAAATCGAACACGATAGGCTCCCTGCCGTGTTTACGGGCAATAAAGTTGGGTATATACTCAATCGGTCCCGGGCGGTACAGGGCGTTCATGGCAATTAAATCCTCAAACTTATCGGGCTTAAGTTCGCGCAGGTACATTTGCATACCATCACTTTCAAACTGGAAAGTACCATTGGTATCGCCTCGCTGGTAAAGCTCATAAGTTTGCAAATCATCAAGCGGGATATAATCTATATCGATATGTACGCCATGATTTTGTTTGATCATCCGTAACGCATCTTTAATAATGGTAAGGGTTTTAAGCCCCAGAAAGTCCATCTTAATTACGCCTGCATCTTCAATTACACGGCCATCATATTGGGTAACCAGCAGATCGGAGTCTTTGGCAACGGCAACTGGAACAATATCAGTTAAATCATAAGGGGCAATGATGATGCCCGCCGCGTGTACGCCTGTATTACGTACCGAGCCTTCCAGCTTGGCTGCCTCGCGCAGTACCTGGCTGCGCAGGTCGTTGCCATTTAATATTTCTTTAAGCTCGGGTACCTGTTCAATGGCATCTTTAAGGGTAATGCCCAGGGTATCGGGTACCAGCTTTTTAATTAAGTTCATTTCGGATAGCGGCATATCCAATACGCGCCCTACATCCTGTATACTGGTACGGGCAGCCATCGATCCATAGGTGATAATTTGCGCCACCTGGTTTTTACCATACTTATCTACCACGTAATCAATAACCTTTTGGCGGCCTGCATCGTCAAAATCCGTATCAATATCGGGCATCGATTTACGGTCGGGGTTCAGGAACCTCTCAAACAGGAGGTTGTACTTCATCGGGTCGATGTTGGTGATCCCGGTACAGTAGGCCACTACCGATCCGGCTGCCGAACCACGGCCCGGGCCTATGAATACACCCATATCGCGGCCTGCTTTTATAAAGTCGGCCACAATTAAAAAGTAACCGGCAAAGCCCATCGTTCTGATGGTGAACAATTCAAAGTTAATGCGCTCCTCAGTTTCGGGCGATATATCTATGTAACGTTCCTTGGCGCCCATAAAGGTAAGGTGCTTCAGGTATTCCCACTGGTTCAGCGTATCAGCATCCCCGGTATTGTGAATTTTAAACTCCTCGGGGATTACGTAATTAGGTAACAGGATATCCCGTTTAAGCTTTAAAACCTCCACCTTGTCCACAATCTCGTTGGTATTGTCCAATGATTCGGGCAGGTCTTTAAACAGGTGGCTCATTTCCTGTTGGGTTTTAAAATAAAACTGGTCGTTAGGGAAACCAAACCTATAGCCACGGCCGCCTTCCTCATCGGTAGCAATTGGGGTGCTTTGCATATCGCCGGTGTTCACGCAAAGCAAAATGTCATGAGCGTTGGAGTCTTGCTGATCTACATAATGTGAATCATTGGAGCAAATTACTTTCACATTATACTTTTTGGCGTACTCCAGCAATACTTTGTTCACCGTATTTTGGTCGGGAATATCGTGGCGCTGCAGTTCGATGTAAAAATCTTCGCCAAACAAATCAAGCCACCATTTAAACTCGGCTTCGGCCGCTTCGGGGGTATCCCTTAATATGGCCTGGGGTACCGATGCCCCAATGCAGCAGGTTGTAGCAATAATGCCTTTGTGGTGCTTTAAAATTAGCTCTTTATCAATACGGGGCCATTTGCTGTACAGGCCTTCCATGTAGCCGTATGAACATAGCTTAACCAGGTTTTTATAGCCTTCAGGATTTTTGGCCAGCATCAGCTGGTGGCGGCGAATGTCTTTCTTTTCCTTTGTAAAGGTTTTTTTATGCCTGTCTTCTACCACGTAAAACTCGCAGCCAACAATGGGTTTTACATTGTGTTTACTAGCTTCGGCCACAAATTTAAATACGCCAAACATGTTACCATGATCGGTAATTGCAAGAGCTTTCATCCCATCAGCTGCGGCCTTTTTGTATAGTTTTGAGATGTCGGCAGCGCCATCAAGTAACGAGAACTGGGTATGAACGTGTAAGTGAGAAAAATCTGGCATAGTAAATCCGTTTCAACAAAATCTGTAGAAATACAAAGTTATTAAAAAACAAGTTCGCGGGGTTGAGTGTTGAAAAAACAAAAGAGAGCCTCACCCCGGCCTCTCCAAAGGAGAGGGTAAAAAAGTTTGTTTTGAATCGGCTCTTCCGGGAAAGATTTAGAGGGGGGTTACTTTAGCACATTATTTGACTATATTAAGCATATCGATCTTCACCTTTGAAAAATTAATACAATTGAAAAAAATATTACGAATAACCCTCAAAACAATACTTTGGATACTGGTGAGTGTAGTTTTACTGGTTATCCTTGTAGTTATTTTGATACAGGTGCCCGCCGTGCAAAATTTTGCTAAAAACAAGGCGGTAACTTTTTTACAAAACAAAATACACACTAAAGTTAAAATAGGCCACATTAGCCTTGGCCTGCCCAAGTTGCTGGTGTTGGAAGATGTATACTTTGAAGACCAAAAGAAAGACACCCTGATAGCCGGCGAAAAACTGAAGGTTGATATCAGTATGCTAAAGCTGTTACACAACCAGGTAGAAGTTAATGAAATTAACCTGCAGGGCATCACGGCGAACATAAGCCGGGGTGCCGATAGTGTTTTTAACTTTGATTATATTATTAAAGCCTTTGCAGGCGAACAAAAAAAAGAGGTGAAACCTACCGACACAACCTCTACTATGAAGTTTTCTATCGATAAGGTAAACCTGGATAGGATCAACGTTAAATACAAGGATGTAACTACGGGCAACGATGTGAAATTCCTGCTTGGCCATTTTGATACCAGGATAAAAGATTTTGATATGGATAAAATGAAATTTTCCATACCTAAAATTACTTTGTCGGGTGTAAATGCACGTATCATTCAAACCCCGGCGGGATCATCAATAGCGCAGGCTGCCAAAGTAGATACCGCTGTAAAACCTATGAACCTGGATTTAAATTTAGGCCAGATAGATCTGTCTAAAATAAAGGTTGATTATCAAAGCAGCGAAATGACGGCCAATATTAACCTGGATAAGCTGTTGGTTAATATGGATAAGATAGACCTCAAACATCAAAAGGTGGGCATTAAGGATATCGAATTGAATGATACCAAAGCTGCCCTAAGCTTTGCCAAACCTCAAACGGTTGCAAAAGCCATTGTTAAAACCGCCAAAAAGCTTGATACCCTTGTGGCTGCTCCGCAATCATCGCGCTGGGCTGTTACGCTCGGCAAAATCAGCTTAAATAACAATAATGTTAAGTTTGATAATAACGCGCAAAAGGCTATTGCCAAAGGCCTGGATTACGCCCATATGGATATCCGCGACCTGAATGTTGAAGCGGAAAATATCGCCTATACATCGGATACAATTTCTGGTAAAATAAATAACTTTTCCTTCGCCGAAAAAAGCGGATTGAAGATCAATAAATTCCATACTGCGTTCTTTTATGGGCCAACCAATGCTTACATGAATGATTTGTTATTGGAAACACCACAAACCACACTGCAAAAGTCGGTTCAGGTGCGCTATCCTTCTATCGCTGCTATCAGTAAAAACGTTGGCTCGTTAGGTATTAATGCCGATTTAAACGGCAGTCGCCTGGGTTTAAAAGATGTGTTATTGCTGATGCCCACAATGGCAGCTATGGAGCCATTTAAATCATCGCCGGGCGCTGTATTTAAAATAAACGGCAAAGTAAGGGGGCAGGTAAATAACCTGGATATCCCCAGCCTGGATATTGCCGGCCTAAGCAACACCCGCATTAAGGCATCGGCAAAGCTAAAGGGCCTGCCCGATATCAACAAGGCCTATTTTGATGTTACCATAAATGACCTTAACACCAGCCGCGCCGATATTGCCAAACTGGCGCCGGCAGGCAGCATCCCGGCAAACGTAACCATCCCCGAAAATATGAACCTGAAAGGAAATTTTAAGGGTGGCATGTATACTTTTAACACCAGGCTGGGCCTCAGATCAAGCCTGGGCGCTGCGGATGTTATTGCATCGGTAAAAAACTTACAAAACAAGCAAAAGGCAAGTTATAAGGCCAATATTAAAGTTAACGAGCTAAATGTAGGCGCGCTTACCAAACAACCACAAACCGTAGGTAAAATTACGTTAACCGCCAATGTAGACGGTTATGGCCTTGACCCCAAAACGGCCAATATTAAATTTGATGGCAACCTGGCCAATGCGTACGTAAAAGGTTATAACTATAAAAACCTGGCTTTAAAAGGCAGTTCGCACAATGGCGCTTACACGGCTATTGCCCGGATGAAAGACCCTAATATTGATTTTAGCCTGGATGCCAAAGCCAATCTGAATAAAAAATATCCTTCGGCTTCGGGCACATTAACCGTTGACAGCATCAACCTTAAAAAACTTAATTTTACTACCGGCGAAATGCGGTTTCATGGCAAGATAGTGGCTGATGTGCCAACCGCCGATCCTGATTACCTGAACGCCGATGTTAAGGCGACAGATTTGCTGGTGGTTAACGGAACCCAACGCATAAGATTAGATACCATAAGCCTCATCTCGACAGCTAATGCGGATAGCAGCACGCTGCGTTTAAAAACACCGGTTATGAGCGCTCATATGGCCGGTAAATACAAGCTTACCCAGGTTGGCGATGCTGTGCAGGATGTAATTAATAAATACTTTAACACCGCCATTGCGGGCGGGCAGCAGGTGGCCATTACCAAAAAGGATGCGAAAGGTAAAACGGTTAAAACCGGCAAAGTTAAACCCGCCGTAGCCGCCAAATATCCGCCGCAGCAATTTGTGTTTGATGCTAAACTGGTTAAAACTCCTTTACTTACCCAGTTTGCGCCCGATTTAAAAACGCTTGACCCGGTATTGTTAAAAGGAAGCTTTAATAGCGAAAGTGGCGAACTGGTTGTAAACGCATCGATACCAAAAGTGGTTTACGGCACCAACACCGTTAACAAGGGAAGCCTGAAGATAAATACCGGTAACAATGCGCTTAATTATAATCTATCTGTAGATGAGGTAAAAGTTGGTTCATCGGTTGATCTGTTGTATACCAGCATATCGGGTAGCGCGCAAAACAATAAACTGGGCGTAAGTTTACAAGTAAGGGATGCTACAAAAAAAGAGCGCTTTAGGGTAGCCGGCATGTTTAGTATCTTACCAAATGAGTATCAGTTTAGCTTTAACCCCGATGGGCTGTTATTAGATTATATGCCATGGGCTGTTAATGCCGATAACTTTTTACAATATGGCCCCAAAGGAGTGCTGGCACATAACTTTACCATTAGCAATAGCAACCAGGTATTGAGCATCAACAGCAAAACACAGGAGTTTAATGCGCCACTTGATGTTAAGTTTAGCAATTTTAAAATAGAAGGACTTGCCAAAATGGCCAAACAGGATAGCCTGCAGGTAGGCGGGGTTATTAACGGCGATGCAGAGGTTAGTAATTTCCAGGCTTCACCGGTATTTACAGCAGCAATCAACATCAACGACTTTAATTTTAAAGGAGATACCGTAGGGAACATTGCCTTAAAGGTAAATAACCAAACTGCCGATGCTTATGCAGCAACAGTTGATATTACCGACAAAGGCAACCAGGTTAAGCTGGATGGTATTTACTATACCAATCCCGCAAGCAAGTTTGATCTTAACCTGAACATCGTGAGCCTGAATATGAAAAGTATAGAAGGCTTTGCATTTGGTAGTATCCGCAACGCATCGGGTAACATTACGGGCCAGTTAAAAATATCCGGTACCACAACGGCACCTTCTATTAGGGGCGATGTAAACTTCAATAAGGTTGGGTTTAATGTATCAATGCTCAACTCGTATTTTACAATGCCGCAGGAGAGTATTACGTTTAGTGACCAGGGCATCCGCTTTAACGATTTTACACTGGTTGATTCTACCGGGAACAAGGCAATTGTTACCGGCAGCGTGTACACCAAAACCTATACCGACTATGCGTTCGGCCTTGATATTAACGCCAAAAATTTCAGGGCGGTAAATTCTACGCAAGACGATAACAAGCTGTTTTACGGCAAGCTTTATATTGATACCAGGATAAAAGTACGCGGAAACATGGACAAGCCTGTGGTTGACGCAAGCCTTACCGTGAACGACAAAACCGACATGACTTTTGTATTGCCAACTAATGACCCCGGCATCGAAGACAGGAAAGGGGTGGTAGAGTTTATTGACCAAAACGAGCCGAAACTCGATTCGATATTATTGGCCAGGCAATTGGATTCCCTTAAAAAAACCAATGTTAAAGGGCTCGATTTATCGGCAAATATTGTAGTAAGCAAAGAAGCTGCCTTTACCATTGTGGTAGACGAACGCAACGGCGATGTGGTACACTTAAAGGGCGAGGCTAACCTGAACGGGGGTATCGACCCAAGTGGTAAAACGAATTTAACAGGTACATATGTGGTTAATTCCGGATCATATAACCTGGCTTATGCAACCGTAAAACGCACTTTCCTGTTTAAAAAAGGCAGTACTATCGTTTGGACAGGTGATCCAACCAGTGCCAATATAGATTTGACTGCCGTTTATGTAGCCAATGTACCGCCTATTGACCTGGTCGAAAATCAGCTCTCCGGTTCGGATAATGCAACCATGTATAAGCAAAAGCTTCCATTTAACGTGAATCTTAACCTTAAAAACCAACTGTTAACACCCGATATCAGTTTTGATATTGTACTGCCCGATAGCACATACACCGTATCGTCGGATGTGATCAATACCGTAAATACACGCCTTACCCAGGTTAGGCAGGATCCTAATGAACTAAACAAACAGGTGTTAGGTGTATTGATATTGGGCCATTTTATAGGCGATAACCCATTGCAAAGCCAGGGTGGCGGCGGCGGCGTTGAAGGCGCCATCCGTAGCAGTGTAAGTAGCTTATTGTCAGATCAACTGAATAAACTGGCCGGTAACCTCATTGAGGGCGTCGATCTCAACTTCGGATTAACATCCGGCGAGGACTATTCATCCGGTACGGCCACAAACCGAACTGACCTTAATGTGGGGTTATCTAAACGGTTCCTGAACGACAGGCTAACAGTAACAGTTGGAAATAACTTTAACCTGGAGGGCGCGCAACAAGGCCAAAAGGCTACCAATATAGCCGGAGATGTATCTGTTGGTTATAAACTAAGTAAGGATGGCCGCTACAGCTTACGCGCATACCGTAAGGATGAGTTTATAGTAATACAAGGGCAGGTGATTGAAACCGGATTAGGATTTACCCTCACCGTTGATTATAACCGCTTCCGGGAAATATTTAGGAAGCGTACCGAAGAAGAAAAAGCCATGCGCCGTAAATACAGGCAGGAGCAAAAAGAAAAGGATAAGGAAAAGGACGCTGCTAATAAAGCCGCCGAAGATAAAGCCAAAGCAGATAGCACTATTACACACTAAGTACATGATTAAAAATTTAAGATATTTATTGATACTCGCCGTGTTGCTGAATGCCTGCAGTAATACCAAATACCTTGCACCCGGTCAAAAATTATACACAGGGGGAGAGGTGAAGATTGCAGATAAGGATTCGTTAAAAAAGGGAGAGGCAAGCATGCTTACCACCGATCTTACATCGTTGTTAAGGCCTTATCCAAACGGTTCTATTTTAGGTTTGAGGGTTAAATTGTATATCTATAACATCACCAAAACAAAAAAAACAAAAGGTTTGGCACATTGGCTAAATACCAAGTTTGGCGAGCCGCCTGTATTGATAAGCTCGGTTGATGTCGAAAAAAATGCCGGAATATTACAAAACAGGTTACAAAACGTAAGCTATTTTCAGGCGCAGGTTGCCGGGGATACGGTTAGCAAAGGTAAAACAGCAAAAGCAGTTTATACCGTACAGGCAGGGCCTGGGTACCGTATCAGGAAAGTGGTATTCCCCAAAGGAACCGAAAATATCGATACTGCGGTGGCCGGTTCGGCCGCTAAAAGCCTGTTAAACGTGGGCGATAAGTATAATCTTGATGTGATAAAAACCGAGCGGATACGCATAGATGCTAAATTAAAGGAAGAAGGCTTTTTCTTTTTTGCACCCGAAGATTTGATCATGAAGGTAGATAGTACGATAGCCGGGCACCAGGTGGATATTTTTGTAAAAGTTAAAAACGATATAGCCGAACGCGCCCAGGAAATTTATACTATCCGTAATATTTATGTTTATCCTAACTATTCATTAACGGATACATCGATGATGATGGATAAAGCAAAACATTACCGTTGGTACAACATCGTGGAACGCCGAAAAACCATCAGCAGTTTTGCATTTGCCAATACGGTATTGCTGCACCCTAATGATGTTTACAGCCGTACTGTTCATAATAATTCATTAAACAGGTTTGTAAACCTGGGGCCATATAAATTTGTGAAAAACAGGTTTGAAGATGTAACCCCCGATTCGCCTAAGCTGGATGTTTATTATTTTTTAACGCCCTATAAGCGCAAATCGTTACAATTTGAAATTCTGGGCCGCACCACATCTGCCAACTATACAGGTACACAGGTAAACCTCAGTTGGAAACATCGGAATGCTTTTATGGGGGCCGAGGCGTTGGGCGTTACGCTTTTTGGTAGTACTGATGTGCAGGTAGGCGGTGGCAACAACGGTTTTAACGTTTACCAGTTCGGTATTCAAGGTACATTATCGTGGCCGCGTTTTATAAGCCCGATAGAACCCAAGGCCGATAATGCCTATATACCGCATACGAATTTAACGCTGGGCTACACAATTGTTAACCGGCAAAAGCTTTATAACCTAAATTCATATAACGCCACATTTGGATATAACTGGAAAGAGAACGCTCACCGAACGCATGAACTGAATATCCTGAATTTTCAATTTGTAAATCCACTAAGCGTATCTAAGCTATACCAGGACAGCGTGCTGGGCGTAAACCATCCCGGTGTATTACCTAACCCGGCTTTAAAGCATGTTATTGATAAGCAATTGATCCTCGGGCCGAGCTATAGCTATACGTTTACCAATACTACAGACGACTACCGTACCAATACCATGTACTATAACGGAAAGGTAAGCTTGTCAAATAATCTGTACGGGCTGGTTACCGGTGCCGATACCACCGCAGGTAAAGTGCGTAAACTATTTGGAGCTACTTTTAACCAATTTGTGAAACTGGAAAACGAAATTCGGTATTTTCATAAAACGGGGCCGAACAGTACCATAGCATCGCGGGTTATACTGGGCGTAGGTTTGCCTTATGGCAACTCGACCCAGTTACCATACAGCCAGCAGTTTTTTATAGGTGGCCCCAATAGTTTAAGGGGTTTCCAGGCCAGGTCGATTGGGCCGGGGCATTTTAACCCAACAGCAAGTGTTGCACAGGGTAATTTCCTGCCCGACGAATCTGGCGATATTAAACTGGAAGCCAACATCGAGTACCGTCCAAAACTATTCAGTATAGTTAGGGGGGCATTATTTGCCGATGCCGGTAACATCTGGTTGCTCAATTCAAATGGAGGGCAGCCGGGCGGGGTATTCAGTAAGAAATTTATTAATGATATCGCAGTTGATGTTGGCTTCGGCTTACGTTTTGATATCACGGTGCTGGTGTTGCGTACTGATTTGGGCGTACCGCTGCGTACACCCTACGTTCGCCCCGGCGAACCCCAGTGGAACCTTGACTGGCACAGGAGTGTATTTAACCTGGCAATAGGGTATCCGTTTTAATTATTGAATTACTGAATTATTGATTGAACATACTTGAAAACTCAGGGATCGCTTTTTTAAATTAATGCTGAAGAAAGGTAGCTCCTAAGGAGCAAAAAAGCTTAAATTATTGTTTTTTCTACAAACAGGTAGCCTCTACGAGGCAGCTTGAAAGTGTAACATATAGTAAAAGTTAACCGTTTGTAGCTGAAAAAGTTTAAAAGCAATTTCCCTTGCCTGAAAACTCACTAATTCAGGTATCAATAATTATAATCTGCATATTTGCACATCTGTAATCTGCACATCTAAAATGACATCTATTCCACTCCAGATCATCGACCTGCACGACGATGGCTACCATCCGTTAATTGAGGTGATCCTGTTTGGCAAAGCATTTATTATGGTTTTGGACACCGGTGCATCAAAAACCGCTTTTGACCAAACCATGCTGGCAGAAGCGAGTGAGGCAACTTTTATATCCGAGAGTGACAGGCTGTCAACAGGTTTAGGCACCAATACTATGCAGTCGTTCACCGCTTTAATCAGCGGTATGCAAATCGGCAGTGTATTGGTTGACGATTTTGAAGTTGCTGTACTGGATTTATCCACTATCAACATAGCCTATGGCCAAATGGGACATCCACAGGTATTGGGCGTTTTAGGCGGCGATATATTGATGAAATACAGAGCGGTGATTGATTATGGTAAACAGGTTATTAAACTAAAAAAGCCCCGCGTTAAGCGAGGCTGATCATTATCTTTAAATAGTATCTGCACATCTGTAGTCTACAAATCTGCACATCTTCCTATGTATCTATCTTAGCATACTTAGCATTGCGCTCAATAAACTCACGACGCGGTGCTACTTCATCGCCCATCAGCATGCTGAAGGTGTGGTCGCACTCTGCTGCGTTTTCAATGGTGGCGCGTTTTAGGGTACGTGTGGCCGGGTTCATGGTGGTATCCCAAAGCTGGATATCATTCATCTCGCCCAAACCTTTGTAACGTTGTACGTGTACGCTATCTTCTTTACCGGCACCTTTAAGGCGTTGTATAGCGGCATCGCGCTGTACATCATTCCAGCAGTATTCAAACTCTTTACCTTTTTTAACCTGGTACAATGGTGGCGAAGCGATGTAAACATAGCCGGCTTCAACCAATTCTTTCATGTAACGGAAGAAGAACGTAAGGATCAGCGTTGTAATGTGCGATCCATCCACGTCGGCATCCGTCATGATGATGATTTTGTGGTAACGTAGTTTAGTGATATTTAAAGCTTTATCATCATCAGGTGTACCGCGGCTTACGCCAAGGCCGGTAAACATGTTCTTGATCTCTTCATTTTCGTAAATTTTGTGCTCCATGGCTTTCTCCACGTTCAGGATTTTACCACGTAAAGGTAAAATAGCCTGGTATTCGCGGTCGCGGCCTTGTTTGGCGGTACCACCCGCCGAGTCACCCTCTACAAGGTAAAGTTCACACAGCGATGGATCGTTATTGGCACAATCAGATAATTTACCTGGCAGGCCAGATCCGGTCATTACACTCTTGCGCTGTACCAGTTCGCGGGCTTTACGGGCAGCGGCACGGGCTGTAGCAGCAAGTATTACTTTGTTTACAATTAGCTTGGCCTCTTTCGGGTTTTCTTCCAGGAAGTTGCCCAATATTTCGCCTACTGCCATATCAACGGCGCCCATCACCTCGTTGTTACCTAATTTGGTTTTGGTTTGGCCTTCAAACTGCGGCTCCTGTACTTTAACAGAAATTACAGCGGTTAACCCCTCGCGGAAGTCGTCACCGGTAATTTCCATCTTCATGTTTTTAAGCAATCCCGATTTATCGGCATATGCCTTCAGGGTACGTGTCAATCCACGGCGGAAACCTGCTACGTGTGTACCGCCTTCAATGGTATTGATGTTATTTACGTACGAGAATACATTCTCGGAGTAGGTATCATTATACTGAAAGGCAAGCTCGACAGGGATACCATTCTTTACACCATCCAAATAGATAGGCTCGGGAATGATAGACTGGCGTGTGCCATCTAAAAACTTAACAAACTCGCGTAAGCCACCTTCAGAGTAAAACTCTTCGGTAGGGTATGATCCATCCTCGTTAGGTATACGCTCGTCGGTTAAGCTAAGGCGGATTCCTTTATTTAAAAAGGAAAGTTCGCGCAGGCGGCCTGCAAGTGTATCGTATTTATACTCGGTTGTAAGGGTAAAAATGGTAGCATCCGGTTTAAATATAATGGTAGTACCCCTTTTATCCGTTTCGCCAATAGTTTTAACTTCAAATAAAGGCTTACCTTCTGAGTATTCCTGTGTCCAAACTTTACCTTCACGGTAAACTAAAGCGGTAAGATGAATAGATAGCGCGTTAACGCAACTAACACCCACACCGTGCAAACCGCCGGATACTTTGTAAGTATCCTTATCAAATTTACCACCGGCGTGTAATACGGTCATTACCACCTCTAAAGCCGATTTTTTTTCTTTAGTGTGCATAGCGGTTGGGATACCGCGACCATTATCTTCAACCCTTATCGAGTTATCTTTTAATATAAAAACCTTAATTGTGTCGCAGTGGCCGGCAAGGGCTTCGTCGATAGAGTTATCAACAACCTCATATACCAAATGGTGCAAACCTTTAACGCCTGTATCACCAATGTACATGGACGGGCGCTTACGTACCGCCTCTAAACCTTCTAATACCTGTATATTATCTGCTGAATAATTGGATTTGTCCTGATTTTCTTCGCTCATATTTATTTAGTACAACAACCTTCAAAAGTACGAATTTTTGATGGCAATGACGAATGATTGTGGATAAAAAGCGAGGTGTGGATAGATGTGCAAATGTGCAGATTTCAGATGTGCAGATGTTTTTCCAGATGTGCAAATTTCAGATATTCAAATGCGCAGATTAATAATTTAGATGGGGCGGATGATTAATCGGATGATCGTAAACTCAACATTTTCAAATTGATCATCATCTGCACATCTGAAATCTGCAATTTGCACATCTAATTAGGATACTTGCAACGAAAGTTTATCTTTGTCAAACTTTTTTAAATTTTACGTGAGATAATGAAAACTACTGTTTCAACTTTAACAAAATTCACCTTCGGGATATTAATTGCAGGTAGCATTGCCGCCTGTAACCAAAATAAAACTGCCGACAAACCAGCCTCAGGCGCTACCACTGTAAGTGATGGCAAGGATGCAATTGTTTATATCAACTCAGATACTTTACTAAGTAAATATGAGTACACAAAGGATATGAACAAACGCCTGGAAGAAAAAGGCAAAGCCTCGCAAGGCGATTTACAAAACAAAGGGCAGGCTTTTCAACGTGAAGTTGCCGAGTATCAAAAAAGTGCAGCCACTTTACCTGCCGACCAACGCCAGGCTACTGAGCAACGTTTACAACGCAAGCAACAGGAATTACAAGGCTATCAGCAAAATGCTACTGCCGAGTTCCAAAACGTGCAGGCTACCGAAGCAAGCAAACAATACGATAAAATTGCTGATTTTGCCAAAGCCTACGCTAAAGAAAAGGGCTACAAACTTGTGTTGTTATACTCAAAAGCAAACCCAACCGTATTATATGGCGATCCATCTTTAGATGTAACAACTGACGTGATCAAAAGACTTAACGACGCTTACGCGAAGGAGAAAAAATAAAATCGATTTGAAAATTTGAGAATTTGAAGATTTGAAAATGAAAAGCATCTTCAAATTTTCAAATTGCAGAATTCTCAAATTTAAAATAGGACCTCAACTTCGGCTGAGGTTTTTTAATTTAGAGGACTATGGAAAACACGGCACATGAAAAATTCATGCGGATAGCAATTGAGCTATCCGAGTATAATGTAAAACAGGGGATGGGTGGCCCTTTTGGCGCCGTTATAACAAAAGATGGCATGATCCTGGCCCGTAGTGCCAACAGGGTTGTTCCTACAAACGATCCAACTGCACATGCCGAGGTATCGGTTATCCGCCTGGCCTGCCAGGAGTTGGGTACTTATGATCTTTCCGGTTGCGAGATTTATACCAGTTGCGAACCTTGCCCCATGTGCCTTGGCGCCATATACTGGGCCCGTATTGATAAAGTTTACTATGCCAACACCAAGGCCGATGCCGCGGCAATTGGCTTTGATGACCATGATATTTATGATGAACTTGCAAGCCCAATGGCCGACAGGAAGTTACCCTTTGTGCAATTATTACGCGATGAGGCAATTGCTGCTTTTAAGCTGTGGGAGGTAGAAGAGAATAAGACAAAATATTAATTTAATTTGAGAATTTGAAGATTTGAGAATTTGAAAATGCTTGTCCGATTAATCTCTATCGGTAAGTTTTCAAACCATTTTATTGCCATTTTCAAATCTTCAAATTCTCAAATCTTCAAATTATTCTTCCTCATCTTTCTCGAAAAAATTATCTTTTAAGTCGTCTATCTCCCTACGGTCGAGTTTTGTAGGCCGACCGGTGCCTCTGTCGCGTTTAAGTATTGGGGCTTGGAACATGGATTTGAAAGCCTGGGTTTGTTCAACCGGGGTTATATCCAGGTAATAATCAACTGCCTTTTTTGCATCAACCCTGTTCTCCAGCAAGCCGGTTACCCTGATAATCTTCCGGTCAGGGCCCTTTGATACCTGGTAGGTATCGCCAATTTTTACTTCATATGAAGGTTTTATATTTTTGCTGTCAAGCTTTACACGCCCGGCTTTGCAGGCATCAGATGCCAGGGTACGGGTTTTAAAAACGCGGATAGCCCACAGGTATTTATCAATTCTTAGTTTTTCTTTTTCGGCCATTGTTTATTCAATTATGCTACTATAGTTTAGCCAACCTGGCTGCTAATCCGTCGATTTTTTTTTCGATAATTCAACAGGAACGCCTAAAGCATCGCCAACAGCAACGCCAAATAGTATATCTTTGCAAAAATTACGGTGATGGGACATTAATTTACACTGGTTCCGGTGATTATGATTTTAGCCGGTACTCGTGCAAAACTAAGCAATCCAACTAATAATGCTACCGGTTGTTTTGCCAGGCCTCCAGGTCTTTTTTTATAAATTTGTGGTACAGGTATTCTGCATAGCCAACGCTAATATAATCAGGGAATTTCCAGGTTGGATAATAGGTTCTTTTGATCCACTTTAAAAAACTGAAAAATACGATCCCGGCAATCAGTAACGAAGAGATTGCCAGCAAAGCAATGCAAAAAAAAGCCATAATAGTCATAATCAGGGGGGAGATTAGGTTGGTAAATTTGTGTTTTATAAAAACAATGATAATCTAATTTATCATAACTATATAACTTATGTCATTAAAAATCAGCGCATTTATCCTTTGGTAAAATTGTTGATTTAATTTTGCCTTAAGGTTTATTTTTTAATTGACTGAATATTTTTGTCGCGTGGCACAAACGCAATAAGGCAATAAGTTATTGGAGCTAATCCTGTATTTTTCCTTAAAAATCCTTTTATTTGCCAAAAGTTAATTTTACCGATGCAAGATCTTAAAAAAATGATTGAAGATGCCTGGGAAGACAGGAATCTGCTGAATTATAACGAATACATCACCGCTATTGAAACCGTTGTTGAACGGTTGGATAAAGGCGAGATTCGTGTGGCCGAAATGATTGGTACGCGCTGGCATGTGAATGAGTGGATAAAGAAGGCGGTTATCCTTTATTTCCCTACCCGCAGCATGAAAGAAATTAAAGTTGGTCCGTTTGTTTTTCATGACAAAATGGATTTAAAAACCGATTATAAAGCAAACGGTGTTCGTGTAGTTCCGCATGGCATTGCCCGTTACGGCGCATACCTTGCAAAAGGTGTTATCATGATGCCATCGTACGTAAATATTGGCGCTTATGTTGACGAAGGTACCATGGTTGATACATGGGCTACAGTAGGTTCATGTGCGCAAATTGGCAAGCACGTACACCTAAGTGGCGGTGTAGGTATTGGCGGCGTATTGGAGCCGCTACAGGCTGCCCCGGTTATTATTGAAGATAACTGTTTCCTGGGATCAAGAGCCATCGTAGTAGAAGGCGTGCATGTTGAGCATGAGGCCGTGTTGGGTGCTAATGTTGTTTTAACTGCCTCAACCAAAATTATCGATGTAACCCAATCAACGCCGGTTGAATATAAAGGCCGTGTGCCTGCCCGTTCGGTAGTTATACCTGGTTCATATACCAAAAAATTCCCTGCCGGTGATTACCAGGTGCCTTGCGCGCTCATTATCGGCACCCGTAAGGAGTCGACGGATAAAAAAACTTCTCTAAACGACGCGCTGAGAGAAAATAACGTAGCGGTTTAAAAGTTGTAAGTTATACGTTTTACGTTATACATGTTTCAAATGCATGTAAACGTAAAACGTACAACGTAAAACGTACAACATGAAAATAGGATACGATGCCAAGCGGGCCTTTTATAATAATACGGGCCTCGGAAACTACAGCCGCTGGCTTATTAAAACGCTGGCATATTTCCATCCCGAAAACGCCTATTTTTTATATACACCAAAAGCTAAACCAAATGTAAGACTTAAGTTTTTGGGTGATCATGGCAATGTTTTTACTTTAACGCCTGCCAGCAAATTTTTTACTTCCTGGTGGCGTAGCAAAGGAATTGTTAAGGATTTGCGGCGCGATGGGATTGAATTGTATCATGGCCTTAGTCATGAGTTACCCTCGGGCATTGCCGGTAGCGGCATACGGTCGGTTGTCACGATACATGACCTTATTTTTATGCGCTACCCTAAGCAATTTGGCTGGTTTAATTATCGTATTTACCTCGCCAAAGTAAAATACGCCTGCAAGGTAGCCGATAAAATCATCGCTATAAGCGCAAAAACCAAGGCCGATTTGGTAGAGCTGTTAGACATCAACCCCCAAAAAATTGAAATAATTTACCAGGGCTGCGACGTTATATTTGACGTTACAAAAACACCCGATCAAAAAGCCGCGGTAAAGTTAAAATACAACCTGCCCGATAAATTTTTGCTGAGCATAGGCACGATCGAGGAACGTAAAAACCTGTTGCTAACGGTAATAGCCTTAAAAAATATTGATGGCGATATCCCTTTAGTGGTAATTGGTAAGCCAACAAAATACACAGACGAAGTAAACGCCTACATTGCTGCCGGTAATTTAACCAGCCGTGTTGTTTTTTTAAGAGATATTCCGTTTGATGAATTGCCGGTCATTTATCAATTAGCGTCGGTTTTTATATATCCTTCAAGATACGAAGGTTTTGGTATTCCGATATTGGAGGCTTTAAACTCCGGCACCCCGGTTATAGCTACCACAGGATCATGCCTGGAAGAAGCTGGCGGAGCCGGCAGCCGATATGTTGACCCTGATGACGCGGCCGGTTTAGCTAAAGAAGTGAACCAGATACTTGGTGATGATGCTTTAAGGCAAACAATGATTAACCGGGGCATCGAGCATGTCGCCAACTTTAATGACGATAAACTGGCGCTGCAATTGCAGCAGCTATACACTAATATATTGAACAATGCTTAGAGACGAAGTTGCCAACGCATTTAAAGTATTACAGGATGGAGGCATTATCCTGTACCCAACAGATACCATTTGGGGTATAGGTTGTGATGCCACCAATACCGAAGCCATCAAAAAAATATTTCGCCTTAAACAGCGAGATGAAGCTAAAAGTATGGTGATATTGGTTGATACCGAAAACAAGTTGGAAAGCTACATTCAGGAAGTAAACCCATTGGCATATGACCTGATTGAATATGCCGAAAACCCCTTAACGCTGGTAATGCCAGGGGCAAAAAACTTATCGCCTGCTGTGATAGCTGCCGATGGGAGCGTAGCTATACGCGTAAGCAATCATGAATTTTGCAAACAATTAATACAGCGGCTGCGCAAGCCTCTTGTATCTACATCGGCCAACATCAGCGGTAAGCCTTCGCCCCAATATTTTTCGCAAATTGACCAGGAAATCATCGATGGGGTTGACTATGTGGTTGACCTGGAGCAACACAGCAAAGAAATCCGCAATCCATCAACCATCATGAAACTGGCACCTGACGGGAGTTTTGAGTTTATACGCAGGTAGGGGGAGATAGTATCAAGTAGTTAGTATCAGGTATCAAGATTTTGGGCTTTCGGAAAAGACTTTTGAAAAGTAATCAAAACAAAGATTCCCAAAAGTCATTCCCACTAATGACTAATGACTAATGACTAATGACTAATGACTAATGACTAATGACTAATTCCCCGCTCTTTCGCTGCTTTCGCTTAGGCGTTTGATAAGTTCATCATTAAATTCCTGTTCGCTTTTGTAAAGCATACTCACTTTTTCGGGTGGGAGAATTTTAGCAAAGGCGTCTCTGTAACGCTTGCGGATGGCCACCAGCTGGCTTTCGTAATAAATTTCTTTATCTATTTGCTCAGTACCGTTTGATGCCGCTTTGGAGTTGTTTAAGCGCTTCAGGATGCGTACAGCTGTTAATTCCTGCTGATATGAACGGTATAGCGGCCAAAATTTGCGGCCCTCGGCATCGCTCAGGTCAAGCTGCCTGCTAATGTAGTTGTTGCGGGCTGCCTCAAGCTTGGCACCTGTTCCTTTTTTAAGCTTTGTATTGGGGGCAACCCGTCCGGCAGGTACCAATTGTTCCTGCGCGTGCGATTGGTAGCCCACTGCTACAAAAAAAAGTACCGTAAAAATATGCCTGATCAATTTAACCATTAAAACTCCTTATTAATTAGCATCTATATAATCCGACAGATTCTCGTCCACGTTGGAACTATTACTTTTCTGATTGGCATCTATTAACGTGCGGGTATCGCTTGCGTCGCTGTGCAATTCCAGGTAGCTTTTTATTTCATCTACCGGTACAGACGATACCTGCTCATGTAAAAATGAGTGGTTATGATCAGGTACAGAATTGCCTTTAAGCAAAACAGTAATACTTATCAAAACCGCGAAACATGCCGCAGTAGCATACCTGAATGTACCGGATGCAAGCATCTTGCGCACAATACTGCGTTTATCAACAGCCTGTTTAAAGCTTATAACATTGTCGGTTTCTTCAACCTCAACGGTTATAACCTCGTTAACTGTTTTATTTAAAATGTTTTGGCTTAGCTGCTCAAAATAATTTGCCGGTACCGTAAAAATTTCGGCGTCATTGTTCATTAGCTCCTCTACCGCTATTCGGCTTTGGATATTGCTGCTTAACTCGTCAAAATAATTTTCAGGGACCGCAAAACCTTCATCCTGGCCATCTAAGAATTCTTCGATAGCCACCCTGCTTTGGATGTTATTATCCAGTTCCTCGAAATAATTTTCGGGAACGCTAAAGCTTTCAGCGTCATTACTCACGTATTGCTCAATGGCAATCCTGCTTTGGATTTGGCTGGCTTGTTCGTCAAAAAAATTTTCGGGCGTAATAAAACCGGTCTCTTCAGTACCTAAAGCTGCCTGGATATTAATGCGGCTTTGTATGTTGCTGTTTAATTGTTCAAAGTAATTTTCAGGAATAGTAAACCCTTCGGATGAGCCTTTAAGCTCTTCCAGCCTGATGCGTGACGTTATGTGCTGCGCTAATTCATCGAAATAGCCAGCAGGCACCAAAAACGGGTTGCTTGCGTCAACCTGCTTTAGTGACTTATAGTCATCCAGCCATTCCCTATTGTCCATATCGCTTTTCATACATAACTATAGATGAACAAAGTGCTAAAAGGTTTAATGTAATTCTGAATTAATTCTGAATTCAATCTTTCGAGATTAAATATGCTTCTATCTTCTTGACAGCCAAGTGAAAAGACGCTTTTAAAGCACCTACACTTGTACCCAAAACTGCCGAAATTTCTTCATACTTCATATCCTCATAATATTTCATGTTGAATACAAGCTTTTGTTTTTCGGGCAGGGTAAGCAATGCCTCCTGCAATTTGCGCTGTGCCGCATCGCCATTAAAATAGCTTGAATCTGCAAGCGTATCTGCAAGTTCATACGCAACATCATCCAACGAAACATTATTTTTAAGTTTTTTCTTATTCAAAAAAGTAATGCATTCGTTGGATGCTATGCGGTACATCCAGGTATACAGCTGCGCGTCATTTCTGAAGCCCAGCAGATTTTTCCAAACTTTTACAAAAACATCCTGGGTAAGGTCGTCTGCATCGTCATGATCAATAACCATGCGCCTTACGTGCCAGTAAATTTTTTGCTGGTATTTTTTAAGCAACAGGTTAAACGCTTCATTACGCGTCCGCTCGTCCTGGAATTTGCTTAAAATCTCTGAATCTTCTACCTGCACCGACATTTTATAATTTTTATAGTTAAATGCTAATTAAGCATTTTTGTTTTTTCTTTCGATAACCTTTTTCACGGCCAACACAATATGTTCTGCATCTAAACCGTATTTGGTCATCAGTTGCTCAGGTGTGCCGCTTTCGCCAAAGCTATCGTTCACCGCTACAAATTCCTGCGGGGTAGGGTTGTTAACAGCCAGCAATTGCGCTATGCTATCGCCCAAACCACCAAGGCGGTTATGCTCTTCGGCAGTTACCACGCAACCTGTTTTAGCTACCGATTTTAATACGGCTTCGGCATCCAAAGGTTTGATGGTGTGGATGTTAATAATCTCGGCATCAATACCTTCTTCCGCCAGTTTTTCGCCTGCTAAAATAGCTTCCCAAACCAGGTGACCGGTGGCAAATATAGTAACATCTGCGCCTTCGTTTACCATCCACGCTTTACCGATCTCGAATTTTTGGTCAGGATCTGTAAAAATAGGAACAACCGGGCGACCAAAACGCAAATAAACCGGGCCTTCATATTCGGCAATAGCCATGGTAGCCGCTTTGGTTTGGTTATAATCGCAAGGGTTAATTACGGTCATCCCGGGCAGCATTTTCATCATGCCTATATCCTCCAATATCTGGTGGGTTGCACCATCCTCGCCCAAAGTTAAACCAGCGTGCGACGCGCAAACTTTAACGTTTTTGTTTGAGTAAGCAATTGACTGGCGAATTTGATCATAAACCCTGCCAGTTGAAAAGTTGGCAAAAGTACCTGTAAAAGGTATTTTACCACCAATGGTCATACCTGCGGCAATACACATCATGTTTGCTTCGGCAATACCAACCTGTACAAAGCGTTCAGGAAATTCTTTAATAAAATCATTCATTTTTAACGATCCAATAAGGTCGGCGCAAAGTGCAACCACCTGGTCGTTTTTTCTGCCGGCTTCCAGCAACCCGGCGCCAAAGCCCGAGCGGGTATCTTTTTTATCTGTATAGGTGTACTTTTTCATTTCTGTTGAGATAGGGTTTTACGTGAGACGTTATACGTTTTACGTGGCATGTGTTATTTAAATGGTACGTTAACTGATGGGTTTTGTGCTTTCTGGAAAACGTAGAACGTAAAACGTCCCACGTACAACCTAAAAAACATGCACAGCCTAATAGTCGCCCAAAGTTTCTTCTAACTGTGCCAATGCCAATTTAAGCTGCTCGTCGTTAGGGGCAACACCGTGCCATTTGTGGCTGCCAACCATAAAATCAACGCCGTAACCCATTTCGGTGTGCATTAATATCATAATAGGTTTGCCCTGGCCTGTGCGGCTTTTAGCCAATTCCAATGTTTTAACAACATCGGCCATATCATTACCTTTCATCTCCAAAACATCCCATCCAAAGGCTACCCATTTGGCATGCAAATCGCCCAATGATAATACCAGGTTGGTTGGCCCGTCAATTTGCTGGCCGTTAACATCAATAGTCGAAATTAAATTATCAACCTTGTTGTGCGGTGCAAACATGGCTGCTTCCCAAATTTGGCCTTCCTGTAACTCGCCATCACCGTGTAAAGTGTATACTAATGATTTATCACCATTCAGTTTCTTAGCCAAAGCAGCGCCAATAGCAACAGATAAGCCCTGGCCTAATGAGCCGGATGCAATGCGTATTCCAGGTAAATGCTCATGCGTGGTGGGGTGGCCCTGTAAGCGGGTATTCAGCTTACGGAAAGTTGCCAGTTCTGCTTTATCATAATAGCCTGCGTGCGCCAGGGTGCTGTAAAACACCGGCGAAATATGGCCGTTTGATAAAAAGAAAAGGTCTTCGCCAATACCATCCATGTTGAATTTAGGATCGTGGTTCATCGCCTCGAAATAAAGGGCGGTAAAAAAATCTGTGCAACCTAATGATCCACCTGGGTGGCCCGATTGACAACCATGTACCATACGTACAATGTCGCGCCTGATTTGCGACGCGGTTTTTTCTAAGTCTTGAATTGTTGATTTCATTATTAATTTAGGAAACTGAACGGCTAAAGTAAAAATAATTATTGTTCTTTTAACACTTATTTTACTAAGTCGAGCACTTGTTGTGATGAGTTCTTGGTATCTACCTTGCTGATAACGTGGCTAATAGTGCCGTCGCCGTCAATAATGAAGGTAGTGCGGGCGGTGCCCATATATTGCTTGCCATACATATTCTTCTCTACCCATACGCCGTAGGCCTCTACAATAGATTTTTCTTCATCGGCAATCAGGGTAAATGGAAGGCTATACTTGGTTTCAAATTTTTTATGCGATTTTTCGTCGTCGGTGCTTACGCCAATCACTTCGTAGCCTTTGCTTAGCAACGATTGGTAGTTATCCCTGAAATCGCATGATTCTGCAGTACATCCGGGGGTATCGTCTTTTGGATAGAAATATAGGATTACGTTTTTGCCCTTATAATCAGATAACGATACGGTTTTTCCGTTTTGGTCTTTTGCTGTAAAGTCGGGGGCTTTATCGCCTTCTTTTAATGTTGACATAGTTTTTTGAGGTATTATCTGTAAAAATTTGCAGTAAAATCTGCAAAGTTGTTTTTGTTATCTACCAGAACCAGTTTAAAGGTATGCTTACCCTGTGTAATATCGCCGCCAAAGGTATAACTTAGAATTTTAGTTTTATAATCCAATTCCATTAAAACCCACTTATTATCAATGGTTCCGGTGTAAGTTTTAATGCCCGAAAGGTTATCGCTCATCCTGAAACTGATGGTGCGGGCGGCCTTCATATTGCTGCCATCCTTTATATTTAGCGGGTGAATCACTGGTGGCACGGTATCCAATTTAATAAAATAATCGCCAAAGGTGCTGGTCTGGCTTTTTACCCAGCCATCCTGGTAGTAGCCGCCAACGCAGCCCACGGTGGTGCTTACAATAACGGCCTTATCTGCATACTTGCCCAAATCAACTTCGGGCTTTATCCAAAGTTCGTAATTTTCGTGTATTGGGGTAAGGCGGTTATGGATATGGTGTAACGACGAGTAGGCACCCTGTGGCTTTGGCGAAACGGAATAGATAAAATCAAGATCGTCATACAAATTACCGGGCATCACGGTAATCTTTACCTTATCCATACTAAACTCGCTCTTTTTATCGTAGTGAAATAAAGTGCCGGCTATTTTGTTGGCCGTTGCATTAAACGGGCTTGCCTGCACTTTTAATTTTAAGGTTGATGTATTGCCGGCTACATCTTTAACAACGTACTCAACATCATGCAGTGCATTATCATTAAAGGTGATAATACCCCGGTTAACAGATTGCGGGTACAGCGAGATATGACTGCCCGGCATAATAAAGCATTTTTGCATCCAGCGTCGCTCCAGCGTGTATGATGGATAATCGATATAAGCATTGATGGCATGGGTTTGATCGAATGCGAAACGTTCTACCGCGAAGGTGTACACGGTTTGGCCATCCAGCTTCAACTCCAGCGAGTAGATGCCGTTGTGGTTGGCCGATGTGCTGTTCATATCCGTAGTATTGATGCCAAAGCCTACGTTACCGCTTAAATGCAATACCTGTGGTTTGGTCAAATGATAATTACCCGCTGCCCCGGTAACACCCATAAACTCTCGCGGTGTTTTTTCGCTAAAGGGGTTGCCATTAAGGTGATAGATGCCGATAGAGGTGATAGTAGGGGGCACCTGGTCTGGAATGGTTAACCCGAACAATTGCGGGTTGATGGTTTCCTCAGTTTGTGTATCCCTGATCTCGAAGTGTACATGCGGGCCGGCAGATGCGCCTGCATTTCCGGAGATGGCAACCACATCGTTTTTACAAACGGCAGCCTGAGTTGGGCCTAATTTAAAATCGGCCTCGTAGGTTTGATGCTCATACTGGTAGGCTTTTACCAGCGCCGCCACAGCAGGCGTAAACGCTTGCAGGTGACCGTAAACCGTAGTATAGCCATTAGGGTGCGTAATATAAATAGCCCTGCCGAAGCCGCCAAACTGAACCCGCACCCTTGATATATAGCCATCATTTACCGCGTAAACCGGGTAGCCGGTACGCTGGTTGGTTTTAAAATCGAGCCCGGAATGGAAGTGCGCCGGCCGTAATTCGCCAAAGGAGCCGGCCGTAGTGTGCGGTAGTAAATCAAGCGGGTAGCGAAAATAATTTTGCGGGTATGGTGTGCTTTGTATGGTGGCTGTTTGCGCCAGCAGGTGTGTGTAGATGCCTGAAAATACTATGGAGAGGAGGATAATTGTTTTTTTAACCATGCTTGATAGCGGAATAGTTTTAATTCAATAATGTTGTTATTTCCTAACGCAGAGACGCATAATTGCGTTTCCCGCCAGACGGGGCGGATTTCCATGGCAGGCTTGGTTAATTTGCATGTGTGATTTGCATGCGGAGAAGCAATTATGCGTCTCTACACAACAACAGGTGCATTTTCTACTTCACCCAAAAATCCAGCATTTTTTCATCCCCGATATATCCTTCCAGCCTGTCACCAACCTTTACCCGGCCTACGCCTGCAGGTGTGCCGGTAAATATCAGGTCGCCCTTTTTTAGGGTGATATAGCGGGATACAAAGGCGATGATACTCTCGAAGCTGAAAAGCAGCATGTTGGTATTGCCCTGCTGGCGGGTTTCGCCGTTGATATCCAACCTGAAATTGATATTATAGATATCAGGAAAAGTAGCCTTGGGCACAAAGTTGCTGATTGGCGCCGAGCCATCAAAAGCCTTGGCCAGTTCCCATGGTAAGCCTTTTTCTTTATGGCGGGCCTGGATATCGCGGGCGGTAAAATCAACTCCCAGGCCTATCTCGTCATAATAACCGGCGGCAAATTTCTCGCCAATGTGCTTGCCTTCTTTGCTCACCTTTAACACCAGTTCAATCTCGTGATGGATATCTTCCGAAAAATCGGGATGGTAAAAAGGCTTGTTATCTTTTAAAAGTGCGGTGTCGGGCTTCATGAAAATAACCGGGACAGTTGGCACCGGGTTATTTAACTCTTTGGCATGTTCGGCATAGTTGCGGCCTATGGCAATAATCTTCATATATACGATATGCTTAAATGCCAAAGCTAAAAAAATAGCTTGGTTTGTTGTAGGATTGAGCCTCGTTTTATAACAATATGGGGTGGAGCAAAGATACGAAGGTGTAAATTGGAAACTCTTTAGTTGTTGTAATAGAATTGTTGTGATAAGTTATATCGGCAACCTTCTTGATCTTATTCTGTTGTCTTCAACAGTAATTAAATAACCAGTTTCCAGTTGATCAGAAAACTTATCAAATAACAAATCAAGTTTGTATATGATGTTAGCTGATGTAAAATCAGAAACCCTGAATTGTATTACGGAAATTGAACTTAATTTTGTCAAAGCCAGAATTTGTCCAAAATCCATGTCGGATGTTAATATTATCCGTTTTTCGTCGACAGATTTTCTTATGATGTCAATATCCGGGAGCGCGTGCAGGCCAACCTCACTTAAATTAAGTACATTATGATTGCCGTTTTGCAGCCAGAAGCCTACTTTTTTAGATATGCCCATGTCAAGCAAAAAGCGCAAAATCAGGCAAGTTTAATAGTTGTATATAATTCCTCTTCTGCAAGGTAAGCTGCATATTGCAGGCATTGATTGATGTCTGCGGGTTCTAATGCAGGATATTCATCTATAATTTCATCATTACTCATGCCGTTGGCTATCAGATTTAACACTAAAGCCACCGTTATACGCATACCCCTTATGCATGCTTTACCATTCATAATATTGGGGTTAGATGTAATGCGGTCTATTGTTAACATCTCTTTTTTTAGTAAAAATAATGAATTAGTTTTCAAAATAGAAACTTTAAGAAGTATAACCACAGCATACCTAACTTTCCGTTGCCATAATAATCGTCTGAAAAATAAATTGATGCTAAAGAAAAGCCCTTACAACACCGAGATCCGTTTGATAACCGATTCGGTACCGGCTACTACGCGTACAAAATAAAAGCCCCGGGTAAGCTTGTTATTAATTTGGTAGTTTATGTTATGGTCGCCGCCTTCAACACGCTGGTTAAATACGGTAGTAATATCGTTGCCCAAAACATCCATTATTTTAACAGTAACATTGGTGTTGCGGCTTATGGTGTATTTAAGGTTGAGCTGATCGGTTACCGGGTTGGGGTATAGCTGCACATCGTTTAACAATTTATCATCAGGCCGTGATACATTTACTTTCGCCGTTGATGTTACCGCAGGTTTTAACGGTGGCAATGCCAGGTGAAGGCCGTTTTTTAAATAAGAAGGTTTACCGCCTTTGGTTTTGGTTACGTGATAAACGGTATCGCTTTTAAATTTGTTGGCATCGGCTTTTTGAGGAGACGCAATCCCTTTGGCAAATGCAAAATTCATAAAAATTGCCATCGCAATTAATACGGACCATGCATATGTGTAAGTAAAAGGGTAAGTAATTTTTCGCCTCATTATTAAGTTTCCGTACAAAAGTATAAATAATGCCCTCACGGCCTAAGAAATTGACGTTTTTGTTAA
>Ga0307515_10001836_pt1 | contig 47333 bp, 49 predicted proteins | sample 17_EM_MG_FD_194513 | JGI IMG/M metagenome (GOLD analysis project Ga0307515, IMG submission 194513) | Populus trichocarpa ectomycorrhiza microbial communities from riparian zone in the Pacific Northwest, United States - 17_EM | ecosystem: Host-associated > Plants > Roots > Unclassified | place... | reverse complement strand
GGTTGTAGCCCTCGCCACCGAACTCCTTCGACTTCACGCCGCTCAGAGCCGCCGCGTTGTTCTGCGCATCTGCACCGGTGGTGGCGGACCCTGGCGCCCCGCCGTGCCAGGCCGGCGCGTTGCCGCCAGCACCGGAGCCCATTAGGTTGCCCTGCGCGCTCGGGCGGTGGTCGCTGCTTTGGCTATAAGGGCTGAGGTCGGTTTCGCCGGCAACACCGCCTGGGGTACGCGCCAGCCCGGCTTCACCGCGCCCGTTGTAGAGCGAGCCGGTGCAGATGGGCCGGTCGATGTCGTTGCCTAGGAATTGAAGGATGACTTCCTGCCCGATGCGGGGAATAAATTGGTGCCCCATGCCTGCGCCGGCCCAGCGTTGGGCCACGCGCACCCAGCACGACTTGCGGTTGTCGGCCCGCGAGTCGGCCTGTGGACTGCTCTGCCAGTGGAACTGCACGCGGATGCGGCCCAGGCGGTCGGTGTAAAGCTCGTCGGCGCCGTTGGGCGTGATGTTGCCGGTGGGGCCGACGACGATGGCGGTTTGAATGCCCAGCGCAGTGGGCTTCGGCACCGGCAGGGGCCGCCAGGGGATGGCACGGCGGCACGCCTCGAAGCGGTTGGCGTAGCCGGTGGCAGCCGCCTGCGAGCTCAACTCAGGGTCGTCAGCCAGTGAGATGAGCAGCTCGGCCATCGGGTCGGGCTGGGCTTCTTCGGCGAAGAAGTCGAAGCCGCCCCGTGGCGCATTGGCAAGGGTATGGGCAATGCGCTCGCTCAGCTCCTTGGGCAGGTTGTTGATGCCCAGGCTGTGCACGCTGTGGACGGTGAACTCGAGATCACCGTCGTCGTGCCCGAGTTCGCTCAGCGCATCGAGCGTGCTTTGCTTGAGGTGGAAAAACTGGCCGGCGCGCAGGCTGCGCACCGAGCTGCGGGCGAGCCAGCTCTTGTTGCGGAACTCGTGGGCTTGTTGACCCAAGGTGGCCACGTGCTGGAGCTGGGCGCTGGTGCAGCTACCGGTGTCGGCCGTGGCGCCCAGGGTTTGGTAGCTCTCCAGCCACGAGGCCATGTCTTGCACGGCGGGGGCGCCGAACTGGTGACTCGTCGGGACGCTGGCGGCGACGGCGGATTTGCTGGCGTAGTCCCACCTCAACACGGTGGTGGCCGCGGGGTTCAGGCTGCGCTGGCCACCGAAGCTTTGAATGGCGTCTTGCTCCTGGACGGAGTTGGCGGCCGAGGCATGGAACCTGATGCCGGCACCACCGATGCCGCTGGTGGAGGTGATGTTCTCTGGCCAGCGGTCGCTTTGCGCGAAGAACACGATCCGGTGCCCGGCCTTGGCGTCTTCGGCCTCTTCTACCCGCCAGCCGAGGCCGTGCTCGGCCAACAGGCGCTGAATGAAGTGCAAGTTGGTTTCGCGGTACTGGCAGCACAGGGGGTGGATGCCGGCGTTGGGGCCCTGGGCCAGGAAGGCGGCAATGTCCTCCACATCGCCCGAAGAGCTCTGCTCGCCCCACCGCCAGTCTGCGAATGGGCTGTACGCAGCATCGCTCAAGACGGTGTCGATGATCTCGGTGATGGACTTGTCTTCCCAGGACCGGGAGTGAGACTCGTAAGCCAGCAGCTCGATCCAGGGCCGCACGGTGAGTTGCAAGCGCTGGAAGCCACCATCGCCATCGAGCCGCTTGACGGCGAAGACCAGGCCGCTGTGCTTCTTGGCGGGGCCGTCGGACAGTGCGGTGGTGAGCGTGAGGGGCTGGCCTCTGAGCGCCTCAATGTTGATGCCGGTATCGAGCGTGAGCGCGTTCAGTTGAAGCACGAAGGGATCGCTGATGTTGTCCACCAGCGTGAAGCGCTCGACCAGCAGGTCGTTGACCGGGCCGCCGCCGCTGAGGTTGTAGATGCGCTTGGCCTGTGTCCAGTTCGCGAGCAGGCCGGCGAGCTGGGATTGCACGCTGCCGATGGCGTCGCTCAGGCGATCGTTCATGTCTTATGTCCCTGGGAATTCGAATTGTCGACCTCGCTGCTTGGCAGGGAGGTGTGGCGAATTCTGCCCAAGGAATGAAGCGAACCCTGGTTTTGTACGTTTTCTTACCCGGCCTCACCCATTGGAGGGAGCCGGGCGAGAAGGCCCAAATTCGAAACGTTTGGTGTGCGGCAAACGAAGTGGACTCTTTCTCGAGCGTGCCCAGGGGTCAGGGCGAACGGAGGCTGGCTGAGGGATGTCAGGTCCGGTCTTATGCCTGGCCGGCGTCCCGCGCATGCCGCTGCCAGGCCCCTTCGGGCTGGCTCAGCCGGTCGGCCACGATGCGCAGCACCTGCGTATTCCATGGCATGCCCATGTGGCTGCCGTCCACTTCAACGTTCTCGGCCTCGAAGCTGCCATCGAGCAGGCAGGTCTGCCACGCCACCACGCCATCGCTGCGGCTGTAGATCGAGGTGGTAGGCACCGGCGGCGTGGTGCGCAGCCGCGTGGCCAGCTTGTCGTCGACGATCGGCGGGTTGCCGTTGACCAGCCGATACAGCCAGGCGACGTTGTTGTCGCGCCCGTTGCCGGCGAAAGGCGTGCCCAGTGTGACCACCTGGCGCACCAGCGGCGCACGGATCTTCGCGATCTCGCGGGCATAGATGCCGCCCAGGCTCCAGCCGATGAGGCTCACGCGCCGCCCGTGCAGCGCGGCGACACCCCGCACGTGTTCGGCCAGGTTCTCCAGCCACGTGTCGACATCGCCTTGCGGGCCGATGTTGAAGCCGTGCTCCCAGTCGTAGACCGCATAGCCAAGGTCTTCGCAGCAGTTGCGCAGAGGCACGAGCGAACGCCTGTCTGCAGCCAAGCCGGGAAAGATGATGACCGGGTGGCCGTCGCCCTCGGGCAAGGCCTGCTTATCCATCATGCGCATGCTTGCGTACTCGGCGACAGCGCGAAAGGGTTCCATGCCGAACATGCCCAGGGACGGAGCAGTCGGCGTGTTGGCGGCAAACGTGTTGTCCATCGAGAGTCCTCGGCAGTTGAAGTTGAACTGCGGGCGATGATGATTGAGCATGCTGCAGTCGCACATATGCCTTTGGACGATTCACGTGTGCGATTTCGCCTACGCAGATCTGCTTAGCACTGGGCATGTGCGCACGGTGCACAACGCAGGGTCGGCAACACACGTTCCACACGGTCTGAAGTGCAGCAAAGTTTGCGTGTCCGCAGCAAAGCCGTGCGCTCATGCACCGCGCGCAAGCAGCACCCGCGCGCCGCGCACCACGGGAACGCCGCTTGCCGCCCGCTGCGCATGACACAAACAGCAACCCACCTTGCGCCGCGACACCAGGCTTGGCGCGACGCACGCAACATCTTGGTCGTGCGGCTCGACAACCTGGGCGACGTGCTGATGACCACGCCGGCCATTCAAGCCATCAAGCAAAGTTCACCCGACGCGCGCATCACCTTGCTGAGTTCTCGCTCCGGCGCAGCCATCGCTCGCCACGTGCCGGCGCTCGACAACGTGATCGTCTACGACGCGCCCTGGGTCAAGGGCGCGAGCCATGGCAACCAGGGCGACCGGCGCATGCTCGCCGCACTGGGCCGCGAGAACTTCGACGCAGCGGTGATCTTCACCGTCTGCACGCAAAGCGCCCTGCCCGCCGCGCTGCTGTGCCGGCTGGTCGGCATCCCGCTGCGGCTGGCCTACAGCCGCGAGAACCCGCACGACCTGCTGACCGACTGGGTGCCCGACCAAGAGGTGTGCGACGACGGCATGCGGCACGAGGTGGTCCGCCAGCTCGACCTCGTGCGCTCGGTCGGCTTCCACGCGAGCAGCGAACGGCTGGTGTTCCGCTACGCCGCGAGCGACGTGCTGAGCATGCGTCGCAAGTTCGTCGGGGCCGGCGGTGACCTCATGCGGCCTTACATCGTCGTGCACCCCGGTGCCACCTCGGCCTCGCGCCGCTACCCGGCCGAGCGCTTCGGCGTGGCCGCCGAGCACATCTGCCGCGACAGCGGTTGCCAGGCCGTGTTCAGCGGCGGGCACGACGAGCAAGCGCTGGTCGCGCGCGCCAGCGCGCAGATGCACGAATCGGCGGTGTCGCTCGCAGGCCAGCTGACGCTCGGTGAACTGGCTGCGCTGATTGCCAGCGCGCAAGTCACCGTGTGCAACAACAGCGGCCCGGCCCACATGGCCGCAGCGCTTGGCACACCGGTGGTGGTGCTGTATGCCTTGACTCACCCGCAGCACACACCCTGGCACGCCAAGGCGCGCGTGCTCAACAACGACGTGCCCTGCCGCAACTGCCAGAAGAACGTGTGCCTCGAACGGCACCACGACTGCCTGATGAAGGTGGAAGCACGCGACGTGGCCGATGCCGCGATGGAGCTGATAGAAACTCCTCTGGCAACCCGGCGCATGCCGATTCCGGCGGGCTCGGCGTTTCTCGCCTTGCGGTGACGCTGACGCTGACGAAGCAACGGACGATCGCGCCGCTGTGCCGTGACCTGTGCGATATGCACGGATTGGCGGCCGGCCGAAGGTACCGCCCTCGGATGTCAGCGATTGATGACGCCTCGATCATCGAATGGTCATGACCGCCGCGGTGGCCCTTCATACGATGACCGCTTAAACATCCCAAGACCGACGGCCCTGCAGATGCTCGCGCGTTTGCCTCAAGGCGCGGACTTCAGCGCCCAGTGTCAAACAAGCCCGCCCACCCCCGAAGCCGCAGCGTCTTTCGCGCCATGGGGGCACCGTTTCTTTTCTTCGGGCGCCTGCTCCGCTGTCGCGTCACGCTGCAGCGCGAAGGCAAGAACCTGAACGTCAAACTCGTGCCCAATGAGCCTGAAGCGCCTGTCCAGGAAGGCATCGACAAGGACGCCGAAGCACTGCGTTTGCTGCGGGCGGAGCTGAAGTCACTCCTCGATGCGCACCCGATGACTCGCAAGGTGGTGGCTCGCCATCTCGCCGCCTTCGAGCGAGCGTTGGCAAAGCATGGAATGAATGCCTTGACCCGCGTTCCGATCGACGTTCTCGTACCGGCGCTCGCGCAGCTCGAAGCGCTGGTCAGCAACTGGTCGAAGCCGGGCCTTGCATCGCTCCGTTCGGAGATGGCCGTCGCGCTCATCAATCGATCGAACGACCCGTTCCATGGACACAGGGGCGAGACCCCCTCGGCGTTCACGGACTCGAGCCTGCTGGTGGCCGAAGTGTCAGATGTCTCGGACTCCATGTTCATGGAATTCGCCGAGCAATACGAGAAGCAGCCCCCTGCGCAGCGGCCCCAGGAAAGCCTGGCGCCGATCAGCCTCGAGTTTGCGCCAAGCGGCTCGCCTGCCAACACACTCGAACACAACGGGCGCGCGTTGCCTTCCTGATCGCAGCTGCTGCAGCAAGGCGGGCGTGGTCATCAGACGGGGGTTTCCTTCTTCGCGCCTGCGGGGTCGGTTGGTGCCCGCTCGAAGCGGATCACGGTGACGGAACCGTCACCTTCCATGTAGGCCTTCTTGACCTGCGCGAGGTCGTCGACACCGTGTTCGCGCAGCTTCGACATGAGGTCGTCCGGCGTCAGCATTTCTTGACGAAGGCTGGCCCTCAGCACGCGGCCCCACCGCACCAGCAAGAGCGGAGGCGGCTCAGCAAACTTGGCGACGGCCGGGAACCGATAGCTGGCCCAGTCGAGCAGGTAGTTCCAACCGAGGATGGTCGCCACGAGAATGAAGCCGTCGGTGATCGACTCATAACCGCCGGCCATCGCGTTCTGCGACGCGTCGGCCACCAGCACGAGCAGCAGCACGTCGGCGATGGCGAGCGAACCCACATCGCGATGCAGCACGAAGCGGAAGATGAGGAACAGGAACCAGTACACCGCACTGCCCCTCAGGATCAGCTCCCACGGCGGCAACGTGAGCTCGAACAGGGAGTGCATGGGTCAACGGCCCACCGCCTTCAGCAGCTCGGCCTTGTTCATGCCGGAGCGGCCCTTGATGCCTCGGCTGCGCGCCTCGTTGTAGAGCTGCGCATAGGTGCGGCCCTGCTCACCGGTGTGCGAGCGCTGGCCGCCGCGGTGGGCTGCCGACACGTCGTCGATCGAGCTGCGGCTGGCTTCGCGTGCTTCGCCGTGCTGCGCGCGCTCCTTGTTCACCGTGCGGGCGGCAATCTCTTCGGCCAGCTTCTCGCGCTTGCCTCGCGACTTGAGGCTGTTCTTGATGTGCTGGTATTGGCGTTCGCGCTTCGAGCTCCATTCGTCGTTCGGCGGCATGGTGATTTCCTTTCTGAGGGTTCACATCTGTTTGGGGATGGTCTTGGCCGGTTCGCCGAGGCCAGCGGGGGTGGCGGGCGACGCGATCACGCCGCAAGCCACGCGGGTGCCGGAGTTGCCTGCCGGCTGGGTGGCGTAGTCGTCGGGGTCGGCGTGGATCACCAGCGCCTTGCCCATCAGGTCGGTGGCGCCCGTGCCGAGCAGCACACCCTTCACATCGAAACTGGTGGTGACCTTGCCCGCGGCGTCAGCCTTCAGCGAAGGCAGGTCGCCGGCGTGGTGCTCGCTGCCCGGCGGCCCATGGGGCTTGTCGGTCGGGTTGAAGTGCCCGCCGGCGCTACTGGCATCGGGGCTCGAGCAATCGCCTTTCTCGTGCACGTGGAAGCCATGCTCGCGGCTGGGCGCCAGGCCGCTGGCCTTGACGCGCACCACCACGTGGTCGCCTTCCTGGGTGAACCAGGCGGTTCCGCTGGCCGAGCTGCCGCTCGCGGGCTTGAGCTGGGCGACGGCACCCGGCCCATCGCTCGGCGTGGTCGTGCAGGCTGCGAGGCAAGCTGCCAAGCACATGGCAAGCGATGTGGTGACCATGCGAGGCCGATGCGAAGGGAGTGAGTGCGTTCTGTTCATGTCGTCTCATCGGTCTCGGCGGGACTGAACGATGTTGACCACGCCTGCGGCACAAGGCTGTAGGACAAGACCCAACCCGTGGGTCGGCGCGTTTCGGTTCTGCGCGGCTCCGCCCGTCGGCATGCTTCCTGCACACTCGGGCGCAATGAGCACGCACGCCACCACCAACCCCACCCACACGCTGTTCGAAGACGCGCAGGCCATCTTCACCGGCACCTTGTTCGTTTCGCTGGCGCTGATCCTGTTTGCGCAGGTCGGGTTGATGACCGGCGGCACGGCCGGGGCGGCCTTCGTGCTGCACTACGCCACCGGCCTCAGCCTGGGCAAGCTGTTCTTCGTGATCAACCTGCCCTTCTACTGGTTCGCCTGGAAGCGCATGGGGCGCGAGTTCACCTTCAAGACCTTCATCGCCATCACGCTGCTGTCGGCCATGACCGAGTGGTCACCGCGGCTCTTCGCCATCGAACGCCTGCACCCGGCCTATGCAGCCGTGCTGGGCGGCTTGCTGCTGGGTTCGGGCTGCCTCTTCCTCGCGCGACATCGCGCCAGCCTGGGCGGTGCGACCATCGTGTCGCTGTACCTGCAGCAGAGCCGCGGCTGGCGAGCCGGCGCCGTGCAAATGGGCTTCGACTGCTGCATCGTGCTGACGGCACTGCTCGTCATCGAGCCGGTGCGCGTCGCCTACTCAGTGCTCGCGGCGGTGGTGATGAACCTGTTCATCGCGGTCAATCACAAGCCGGGCCGCTATGCCGTCTTGTGAGGCCGGTCAGCGTTGAGTAGAAGTCAGATGTAGCGCGAGGCAACGACCGCGAGCCCCGCCGGGATGGACACCAGCAACACCGCGAACCCGAGGCAACCCGCGCGAGACTTTCGATCCCCAGGCGGCGGGGCCGCAGGTGGTGGCGACTTGGAGGCTCGGTCCGGCTTGGTGATGACGGGAGCGCGCCGGGTCGGCAGCACGCCGTGCCATTTGGTGTTGCAGGCGTTGCAGAAGAACTTGCGGGTTCCCTTGTTCCAGGCCGCAATGGTTCGGCGCGAATGCGTGAACTGGCCCGAACAGCCTGCGCAGGTGAAGCGCAGATTGGCCGGCCCATTGGCGATCCGCAGCCCGACGCTGCGGGTCCGCTTGCCGCGCAGGCGCAGATAGACCAGGCCCGCCAGGAAGGCGACCACAGCCAAGGCGGCGGCAAAGAGGACTTCCGGGGTGAACTGCATCCGATGTGGTTAGGCGCCAGGCACACGCTGGCTCGGCCAACGATAGCCCAGGACCGAAATCTTCGGATAGAAGTGCTCCCGCACCTGGTCCAGCTGGTTGCCGCCGAGCAGATGCACATGCTCTTCATCCTCACGCAGAAAGAAGCCGACGTGCCCTTTCCATCCCGCAGGATCGTCACGCGACAGCACCACGATGCAGCCGGGCACCGGCGCGCTGAGCGCTTCGCCCCATTCGAGCCACGACCTTGCCAAGGCGGAGCCGGTGCCGCGCAAACCCACCTGCGCCAGAGACCAGTTGACGAACGACGAGCACCATGACGCCTTGTCGTCGTAGCCGCGGATGTTGGTGTGCGCGTGGTACTCGGTCACGCGCGGATTGCTCTGCCCGGGCGGGTAGGTGCTGACGCCGACCTCGCAGAAGGCGACGGGCATCCATGGCGCCTGCTGAGCGTGATGCTCAAGCCGCATCTAATCTGCCAAGCGGGGGCTGCACGGAGCGTTCAAGCCTGCCGGCGATAGAGCGCCAGAGACCCTGCAAGCGCAAGTAACGCGCCGCCGCAAGCGCGGTCCAGCCACAGCGCGCCTTTGGCGCGAAGCAGCCGGATGGCCTGCGCACCGGCCGACGCATAGGCGCACATCACCAGGAAGTCGATGGCTGCAAAGGTGACGGCCAGCGCGACGTACTGCGCGAGTTGCGGCTCTGCTGGCACGATGAACTGTGGCAGGAACGCCGAGAAGAAGAGGTAGCCCTTGGGGTTGGTGACGGCGACCAGCAGGCTGCGAAGAAAGATGGCCCGCCTCGTGGGCCGCTGCACCTCGGCGCCATCGGCCAACTCGGCCAGCGTGCCCTTGGATCGGAGCAGGCGAACGCCCAGGTACGCGAGGTACACCACGCCGATCCACTTGACCACCGAGAACCAGAACTCCGAGGCTGCCAGCAGCGCGCCCAGGCCCACAGCGACGGCCGAGATGAGGATGAAATCGGACAGCACTGCGCCGGCCATGCCGGGCAGCGAGGACCGAACGCCGTAGCGCGAGCCGTTGGTCAGAGCGAGCAGCACCGTGGGGCCGGGCGTGGCGATGCCGATGAGGGCAACGATCGAGAAGATGAGCAGCGTTTGGGTGGTCATGCCCCGCCTACTGGATGCGCTCGCCGATGCGCTCGACGCGCGGCAGCCAGTCGCCCTGGATGTCGGCCGAGACCAGGATGTGATGCGCCCGACCGATCAGCAGGTGGCGAGGCACCACGCCGATGTAGCGGGAGTCTTCACTGTTGTCCCGGTTGTCGCCGAGAAAGAAATAACTGCCTTGCGGAACCACAACCGGGCCGTAGTTGCGCCGCGACGCGATGTTCGGCAAGAACTGAACCTGCCGCTCGCTGCCGGCCGCGGTTTCGGTGGCGTGAACGGCCGGCGTGCTGCCGCCATAGCCGAGCGGCTCGGTGGTCACGCTGACGTGGTCGTATCCCGCCGCGGTGCCGTTGACGAAGAGCTGGTTGTCTCGCAGCTCCACCGTGTCACCGGGCACGCCGATGAGGCGCTTGATCAGACGCACCCCGTCTTGCGGTGACGTGAAGGTGACGACATCGCCACGCTGCGGTTCACCGAGCCTGGCGACCGAGATGTCGGTCAGCGGCAGCTTGAAGTCATAGGCCAGGCGGTTGACGAGAACCACGTCGCCTTCCAGCAGCGTCGGACGCATGGAGCCGGACGGGATCGGGTTCCAGTCGGCCATCGCCGTTCGGAAGAAACCGAACAGCAGCAGGAAGATCAGGAAACCGCGGTTTTGCTTGAGCCAGGTTGTCATGGGGTTCGCCTGTGAGACCAATCGAGTGAATGGCATGTGCCGATCGTACTGGGGCACCAGAACCCGTCAACCCAGGTTGACTTGAGGCATCGGCACGTCGGCACTCTAGGACATCTGCGGTGGCCACCGGTGCATCTCGGCCTGGCAGCTCACGCACCACGCGTAGAGCGCGTCGTACATCACCATGCCGTGCTTGAGCATCTCGTGGTCATCGGCATAGGTCTGCGACAAGCCGAGCGAAATCGCATACAGCCCCGCGGACTGCGGCGTCAGGTCGAGGCGCGAGGTGTCGGCGCCGCGCACGATGGCCGCGAGCTGCTGCAGCGCTGGTTCGGTCAACTTGTATTTCGACACAAACGCATCGAAGCTGCACAGCTCGCCGACGTGACTCATCTCGACGCCCGGGATGTCGTAGGGAACTGCCCCGCTCTTCTCCGCAACCGCAAGGACTTCGCTCGCCGGTACGTAGAGAAATTCCGGCTCCTTGTCGATGAACCGAGCAATCAGCCACGGGCAAGCGATGCGATCAATCTTCGGCCGTGCGCGTGTGACCCACTTCATGATGCCGCTCCCTTGGGTTCAAGCGCTCGTCCGGCGGACTGCCAGCCGTCGATGCCACCGCGCAGGTAGCGAGCCGACAGGCCCTGCGAGCGCAAGCGCATCGCGGTGACGCGTCCAACTTCGTGCCCGTACACGCAATAGACCACCACCTCGCGGTTGGAGGGAACTTCGCCTGCCCAGGCGTCAACCGTGGCGGGGTCGTGCCAACGGGCGCCCGGTATCAGCGTCTGCGCCTTCTCGAACACCCCCGCTCGGCGGACATCGAGCAACACGGCGCCAGACAGTTCATCTTGGGACGCGCCGAACGGTTCGCTCGCGCCGTGAACCGCCAGCTGGTAACGCTCGTACACCGGCGCCCAGTGGATGTTGTCCATGAACGCATCGACATACGAACCGGCGGCAGCGCCGAAGTCCATGTGGTACGAGTGCTCGAACATGTCGAGTGCGAGGATGGGCATGCCACCGGCGAGGGCTTGCATGTGGTCGGCGGCCCACTGGTTGACCAACGTTCCGTCCCTGGGCTGGAAGCTCAGCAGCACCCACCCTGAGCCGCCACCCAGGGCCTTGCCCATCGCCATGAACTCCGCGCGCCAACGGTCGACGCTGCCGAAGCTGGCCTCCAGCGCCAAGCTCATCGCCGGCACCATGGCCTGACCATCGCCGCCGAGCGAGCCGAAGTACAGCTCATGCAGCAGCATCGAGTTGGCAGCAATGAGCTCCTCGCGTTTGAGCCCGTTGAGCTGAAAGCCTGGTGCAGCGGCGAAGTCCAGGGCCGCCAGCTGCGCACGAATCGAATTCAGCCGTTTGACGGCGCCGCCGTAGTTGTTCTGGTGGTGGCTGCGCATCAGCTTGTCCGAGAGCCCTCGCAACGCAGCGGGGTCGAAGGGAAGTTCTTGGATGAGTGATTGCATGACATGCCTCCTCAGGCGAACAGCGGCCGGATGAACGTGGCGGCCACACCCACGAGCCCAGATGTCAGCACCACGGGGATGACGCCGACCTTGAAGCGGAACAACGCGATACCCGCCACGAGCCCGATGACTGCCGACAGCCACTCGAAGTGGCCGGAGAGTCCCGTCGGCCACAGCACGTGGTACGCGAAGAAGACGGCCAGGTTGACGATGACGCCCACCACCGCGGCCGTGATGCCGGTCAGTGGCGCGGTGAACTTCAGCTTGCCGTGTGTCGACTCGATGAACGGCCCGCCCAGCAGGATGAAACAGAAGGACGGCAGGAACGTGAAGAACGTGACCACGGTCGCAGCAGCTGCGCCGGACAGGAACAGCGAATCCGCGCCGAAAACGGCCTTCGTCCATCCGCCGACGAAGCCGACGAACGAGACCACCATGATGAGCGGCCCAGGGGTCGTCTCTCCAAGCGCCAGCCCGTCGATCATCTGCGGGCCGGTGAGCCAGTGGAAGTGGTCGACGGCACCCTGGTAGACGTAGGGCAGCACCGCGTAGGCGCCGCCGAAGGTCAGCAGCGCAGCCTTGGTGAAGAACCACGCCATCTGCGTGAGGACGGCATCCCAGCCATACGCCAGCGTCAGCGCCCCGATGCCGACAAGCCACAGCGCGAGCGACACCACCAGAACCTGGGCGAAACGCTTCCAGGTGAACAAGGCGTGCGCAGGCGTCGGCGTATCGTCGTCGATGAGGGCCGCCCCGAAGCCCTTGGCCGCCTTGCCGTGCCCTCCGCCCACTGCGAATTTGTCCGGGGCGTAGCGGCCGCCGAAGTACCCGATGACGCCTGCGGCGAGAACGATCAACGGGAACGGAAGGCCCACCGCGAAGATGGCAACGAAGGAAGCAATCGCGATGCCCCAGAGCCAACGGTTCTTCAGCGCACGCGAGCCAATGCGATAGGCCGCTGACACCACGATGGCCGTGACGGCAGGCTTGATGCCATAGAACAGGCCCGCGACGACCGGCACCGTGCCGAAGGCCATGTAGACCCACGAGAGCCCGATGAGCAGGAACAGCGAGGGCAGCACGAACAGCCCCCCGGCGACGATGCCGCCCCAGGTCCGGTGCATGAGCCAGCCGATGTAGGTGGCCAACTGCTGTGCTTCCGGCCCGGGCAGCACCATGCAGTAGTTAAGCGCGTGCAGGAAGCGCTTCTCCGATATCCAGCGGCGTCGTTCGACGAGCTCCTCATGCATGATGGCGATCTGCCCGGCCGGCCCGCCGAAGCTGATGAAGCCGAGCTTGAGCCAGTAGACAAATGCCTGACCGAAAGAGACGGGCTCGGGAGCCGCTTCTGCGGTGCTTGCAGCAATGGCTGTCATTTGGCGAGCCGCAACGCGGCGTAGAGGGTGTCGAAGAAGGCACACGACGCCGCGAGCAGCGCGTCATCGTTTCCGTGTTGGGCCTGCAGGCCACGAACCATCGTCTCGACGCCAGCCGCCTCGTCGACCGGGATGCCGCCGATGTCGATGTAGTGCACCAGCTCCCCGAGTCGTTTGAGGGCGGCATCGTCTTCAAGGCTGAAGGTGTGTGCCACGACCTCGAAGGTGACCTTGTCGCCGACGTGTGTGAACCGTGCGCCGTCGAAATCGAATCCGAGTGCGGTCTTCGGGCATTTCTTCGGGTCGTCGAGCCACAGGAATCGCGGCTTGGCATCGACGAAACGCTGCACCAGCCAAGCTGTCGCGAGCCGGTCCACCCAGGGGCGCTTGCGCGTTGCCCAGGTCTTGCCTTGGAAGGACTCTTTGGCCTGGCGCCCGATGGCGCCGGCGCTCGGCGTGGGTTCGCCCGGAGAGAGCCTCTTTTCAACTTCCGCGCGCAGCGTCTCGAGGCCATCAACCGCACTTGCGCCGGCTTTGCCAGGGAAATAGTCTGCGGCGCGAATGGCCTGCAGCTGCTGGTCGAGGCCTCGCAGCAGCTTGCGCAGCCCAGGCTCGCCAGCGGTCTTGACTCCCTTGCGGGCGTCCTTGAGCGACTGAGCGAAGTCGGCGTACTGCTCGCTGCGGTCGAAGAGGGCTCGGAACGTCTTCTCCTGCATGGCATCCCGCGCCTGCAAGGTCAGCATGTGTGCGTCGGCGCCGCCCTCCTGGATGGCCTTCTCGATGGCCCACAGATCGTTCGCTGACCCAGCCGTCGCCGGGAGGATGTAGACGCCCTCGCGCAGGGTGGCGCAGCCGGTGGTTTTGAGAGCACGCCAGATGCGCACGCGCAGACCGCTGGGAGTCGTCGGTAGAGATGCGGTGAGCACAAGCCAATCCGTCATGAAGCAAATATCTCATACAGTGATAATTGCTACAAGGCCTGTTTCGATTCTGTTTCAGCAACCTCCGATCACCGCACAGGCCGCTGTGCCGCGTTGGCGCCCAGCACGGGGAAGCGGCCGACGATCACCGCGTCGAGTGGCCGCGCGCCCTGCCCCAACGGGCCGACCCAGACCGGGTTCAGATCCATCTCGTCGATCTGCCCCGGGTGCGCGGCCACGAAGTCCGACACCTTGAGCAGCAGGCCCACCAAGGCCGGCACGTCGGCCAGCGGCCGACCGCGCGAGCCGTTCAGCAAGGGGTACGCACGAATCTCGCGCACCATGGCCGCTGCCTCCTGGCGCGAGAGCGGCAGCACGCGCCGCGCCACGTCGCGAAACAGCTCGACGTGGATGCCGCCGAGGCCGAAGGTGAGCACCGGGCCGAACACCGCATCGCGCGACACGCCGACCAGCGTTTCGACACCGCCGGTCGGTGCCATGGCTTCGATCAGCAAGCCGTCGATGGTCACGCTCGGCGCGGCCCGGCCCACGTCGCGGTGAATGCGGTCCCAGGCATCGAGCAACTGCGCCCCATCGACCAGGCCAAGCGCCACACCCCCCAGGTCGGACTTGTGCGTGATGCTCGCGCTGACGATCTTGGCCACCACCGGGTAGCCGATGCGTTCGGCCAGCTGCAGCGCCTGGTCGGGCGTGCGGGCCACACCCGATTCGGGCACCGCGATGCCGGCGCGGCGCAGCAGCGCTTTGCCTTCGTACTCGTTGAGGGTGCGCGCTGGCGAGCCGGGCACGTCGCTGGCGGGCGTGCGCAACAGCAGAGGCTCGAACGGCGGCACGGCCGCATTGGCAGCGCGCGCCGCGAGCCACTCGCCATGGTCGAGCCAGCGCTTCACGGCCTTCACCGCCTTGCCGACCGTGGCCACCGGCACCATGCCACCCTCGGCGTAGATGCGGTGGCCTTCGCCCTGACGTGAGCTCATCCACACCGGCACGATGGGCACGGGGCTTTGCGCCTGCACACGCACCACGCTTTCGGCGACCTTGACGGTGGCGTCGCCGTAGTCGATGGTCACCGGCATCAGCGCGAGCGAAACGTTGGGGTCGCGGCAGATGGCAAGCAGGGTCGTGTCGATCAGCGTGTCGTCGCTGAGCACGGCGGTGGTGGTGTCGACCGGGTTGCCGATGGCAGCGTACGACGGCAGGCACTCGGCCAGCACCTGCGTGGTCGCGGCATCGAAGGTGGCCAGGCGGATGCCGGCCAGCCCCACCATGTCGGCCGCAAGCGCCGACGCACCGCCCGACGAGCAATAGATCGCGATCGGCTTGCCCACCCGCGGCGGGCGGGCGCGGGCCAGCAACGCGGCGGTGTCGGCCAGCTCGTCGATGTCGTCGACCTCGATCACGCCGAGCTGCTTGAACAGCGCGCTGTTGACCTCGGCCGAGCCGGTGATGGAGCCGGTGTGCGACAGGGCTGCGCGCTGGCCATACACCGAACGCCCGACCTTCAGCGCCACCACCGGCTTGCCGTTCGTCACCGCGCGCTGCACGGCACGGATGAACTTGCGCCCGTCCTTGATGCCTTCAATCAGCGTGACGACGACTTCGATGTCGGGCGCATCGGCCATGTGGGCGATGAAGTCGCTCACCTGCAGATCGACCTCGTTGCCCGACGAACACCACAGGCCAATGCCAAGGCCACGGTCCATCGCCTGCAGCACGTTGCGGCCCAGGCCGCCGCCTTGCGTGGCCAGGCCGATGGGGCCGCGGCGCAGGTCGTGCTGGAACGAGGGCGAGAAGGTGAAGCCCACCTGTTCATTGATGTTGCACAGGCCGGGTGAGTTGGGGCCGTAGACGCGCAGGCTCGAGCTGGCCGCGATGGCACGCATCTCGTCTTCGAGCTTCTTGCCTTCGGCGCCGGCCTCGCCGAAGCCCGAGCTGACGACGATGGCGAAACGCACACCGCGCGCCGCACTCTGGCGCAGCACGGTGTTCACGTGCACGGCCGGCACACAGATCATCACCAGGTCGGGCGTGATCGGCAGCGAGGCCACGTCGGGCCAGCAGCGCATGCCGGCCACCTGCTCGCGCCGCGGGTTGACCAGCATCAGCTCGCCGTCGTAGGCCGAGTGCTGCATCAGGTTGATGAGCGCCCGGCCGCCGATGCTGGCCGGGTCGTCGGAGGCGCCGACCATCGCCACCACCTGGGGCGAACACAGCAGCGACAAGTCGGCGAACGGGTTCTCTTGCGGCATCGAGGGGTCCCGGAAAGGCACTGGGCAAGAGCGCTCAGGTGATGGCCGAGATGCCCAGAATCTCGCGCCCGATGATGAGAGTCTGGATCTCGGAGGTGCCTTCAGGAATCATGCCGCCGCGCGTGTCGCGGAAGATGCGTTCGATCGGCAGCTCGGTCGAGTAGCCGATGCCTCCATGCACTTGCAATGCCATGCTGGCCACCTCGTGCGCCGCCTCGGTGGCGTAGAGCTTGGCGATGGAGCAGGCCTGGCGCACGTCCTGCCCGCGCTGCAGCGCACGGGCTGCACGCAAACCGAGCGCACGCGCCGCTTCGACGCGCACCGTCATGTCGACGATGTGCTTCTGCACCAACTGGAAGCTGCCGATCACTCGGCCGAACTGCTTGCGCGTCTTCACGTACTCGATGGACATGTCGAGCGCCGCTTGCGCTGCGCCCACGGCGCCCATCGCGATGTTGAGCCGCGCGGCGTCCAGGCCCTTGAGCGTGCCGGCCAGCGCCTTGCCTTCGACGCCGACGAGGTTTTCCTTCGGGATCTTCACGTCGTTGAAGCCCAGCTCGGCGGTGCCGGTGCTGCGCAAGACCATGGTGTCGAGCCGGCGCACGTCGTACGGGCTCTGGCTGCGCTCGACGATGAAGGTCGACAGTGCGCCCTCGCAGGTGGGGCTGAAGGTGCGCGCCACGACCATCGCCACGTCGGCAAAAGCGCCGTTGCTGATCCACAGCTTGCGGCCATTGAGCACCCAGTGGTCACCCTTCAGGTCGGCACGCATCTGGATGCCGGCGATGTTGGAGCCGGTGTCAGGCTCGGTGAGGCCGGTGCAGACCTTGAGCTCGCCGCGCAACGCGGGTTGCAGGAAGCGCGCCTTCTGCTCGACCGTGCCGTGCGTGGCGAGGCGGTTGATCGAGCCGTTGGTGACATTGCACAGCGTGCGCAGCGAGAGCCAGTGGTAGCCGGCCTCTTCCATCATCATGGCCCAGGTGACGTAATCGAGGCCCATGCCGCCGTCGGCTTGCGGCAGCGTGCCACCGAGGTAGCCGAACTGCGCCAGCTTGGGCATCAGCTCGAAGGGGAAGCTGCGCGCGGCTTCGTGCGTGTCGATCAGCGGCAGCACCTCGGCCTTCATGAAGCGGCGGATGCTGTCGCGCAGCGTGAGTTGGTCTGCGTCGAGGTCGATGCTCATCGGTTCACCCTCCCTTTGCACACTCTTTGTGCGCTCGTTAGGCATTACGCCATGGTGTCTGCATGAGAACATAAGGGCACGTGGGGCAAACGTGCATGCTCGGCGGCGGCGACGCTTGCTACGCTGCCATCGCCCCGGTCCCCGCAGCCCTTGCGTTGCATTGAATGGGAGATGAAGCGATGACTGCATTGCGAACACTGGCGGTGGCTGCAAGCTGCCTGACGCTGGCGGCCACTGCCTTCGCGGCGGACCCCTACCCCTCACATGCCATCACCTGGGTCGTGCCGTTCACGCCGGGCGGCGTGACGGACACTGCCTCGCGCGCCGTCTCGAGGAAGCTGGGCGAGCTGCTCGGCCAGTCGTTCGTGGTCGACAACCGGCCCGGCGTCGGCGGCTCGCTGGCCACCGAGCAGGTGGCACGCGCCACGCCCGATGGCTACACGGTGCTGTACGCCACCTCGGGCACGATGGCTGCCAACTTGGCGCTTTACAAGAATCTCAAGTACGAGCCGCTGAAAGACTTCATCCCGGTGCACGGCATGTTCCTCTCGCCCACGCTGCTGGTGGTCGAAGCCTCGCGACCGTACAAGACCGTGGCCGAGCTGGTGAGCTTCGCCAAAGCCAACCCCGATGCGCTCAACTATGGCTCGGCCGGCCCGGGCACCGGCACCCACCTCACCAGCGAGCTGGTGCAGGCCCGGACCGGCATCAAGATGACCCATGTGCCGTACAAGGGCAGCGCACCGGCGCTGCAAGACCTGCTCGGTGGCCGCCTCGACCTGATGTTCGACTACACCGTCACGCTGCTGCCGCACATCAAATCGGGCCGGCTGCGCGCGCTCGCGGTGATGGGCAGCAAGCGCCTCCCGGCCCTGCCCGATGTGCCGACGATTGCCGAGGCCGGCTTCGCCGGGGCTGAGTCGAGCAGTTGGTCGGGCATCGTGGTGCCGGCGGGCACCCCGCCCGAGGTGGTGGCGAAGCTCTCGCAGGCCATGACGACGGCGCTGGCCGACCCGGAACTGGTGGCGCCCTTCGAGCAGATCGGCAGCCAGCCGCTCGTGGACTACGACGAGAAGAAGTTCCGGGCCTTCATTGCCGAAGAGATCAAGAAGTGGGCCGAGGTGGTTCGCATCTCGGGGGCGACGCTGAACTGACTGCGCCCCACCCTCTTTGCCTCACCCGCCTGCTTACTTCGCCGTTCCGCGGTACCTGTCGACCTCGAGCACGGACACCGGCGAACCCCGGTTGCCCCAAGCGGCGCGCACGAAGCTCAGCAACGCGGCGGTGTCGTCGTTGTTGAGCGTTGTCGCAAAGGGCGGCATGCCGTAAGGGCGCGGATTGCCGGCCGTCGATGGCGCAAAGCCGCCTTCGAGCACGATGCGCACGAGGTTGGCGGGTGACTTCATCGTCACCGCACGGTTGCCGGCCAGAGCTGGGTAGGCGCCCGGCACGCCCTCGCCCTTGTCGCCATGGCATGACACGCAATGCTGCTCGTAGAGCTTGGCGCCGCGGTTGGAAGCCAGGTCGCTCGACGGCGACGCCGGTGGGGCGCTTTCGCTCTGCGTGGGCGTCAGTGCCTTCAGGTAGACGGCCATCGCGCGCAGGTCAGCGTCCGACAAGTGCTGCGTGCTGCCGCTCACCACCTCGGCCATCGGCCCGAGCACCGACGCACCATGGGTGACGCCGTTCTTGAACAGGTCGACGATCTGCTGCGTTTGCCAGCCGGCGACACCGGCTTCGTGCGGGTCGCTCAGCGACGGCGCGTACCAGTTCTGCATCGGAATCAAACCCCCGCCGAGGTCCAGCGTGCCGCTCGTCGCACCCAGGGCATTGCGGCTTCCATGACAAGCATTGCAGTGGCCGAGGCCTTGCACGAGGTAAGCCCCACGGTTCCATTCAGCCGACTGCTCGGCGTCGTTCACCGAGGAGCCTGGCTTGAAATAGAGCGCGCGCCACACTGCCAAGGCGGGCTGCGTGTTGAACGGAAAGCGCAGGCCGTGTGCGCGGTTCGCCTGCACGACCGGCCGCAGGCTGCGCAAGTAGGCGTAGATCGCATCACTGTCTTCCCGCCTCAGCAGCGTGTAGTTGGTGTACGGGAAGGCGGGGTACAGCAGGTGACCATCGCGCGAGCGGCCGTTGTGCAGCGCGCGCCAGAAATGCGCGGGCCCCCAGCGGCCGATGCCGGTGGCCGAGTCGGGCGTGAGGTTGGAGGTGTAGACCGTGCCGAACGGCGTCTCGATACCTCGCCCTCCTGCATACGGCACGCCGTCTCGTGTGGTGTGGCAGCCCATGCAGTTGCCGGCCTGGGCCAGGTAGGCGCCGCGGGCAATCTGTTCGGGCGTGGCGGGCGAGGACGGGAGCGACGCGTCGATGCTTTCTTCGTCGCGAAAGTTGAGTACCACCACGGCCGCAGCGAGGGTGAGCAAGACCAGCAGAACGATGGCAAAGGCGCGCTTCATCGCTGTGCTTCCATCGCAACGCCGCCACAGGGCTTGGGCAGCGGCGCGGGCAACTGCGCCACTGCCTTGGCTTGCGCAGGAGTCGCTTGCGCGCCAAGCCACTGGGACACTGCGCTCACGTCGTCGGGCGACAGAGCCCGCGCAACCTCGGCCATGCAGTCGGGCGAGGCGGCGCGGCGGTTGCCGGTTCTCCACGCACCGAGTTGCGCAACGAGATAGTCGCGCGGCAGCCCGAGCAAGCCGGGGATCGCCGGCGCGACACCGGTCAAGGCAGGCCCATGGCACTGCGCGCAGGCCGGGATGCCGCGTGCGCTGTCGCCGCGCAAGGCCAGCGCTTCGCCACGGGCGAGCACCGCAGGCGTAACCGTGGCTGGCTGCGGCGCGGGGTATGGCAGGTCGAGGTCAGCAAAGTAGCCGGCGATCTCCTGCAGGTAGGCGTTGCTCAGCGGATCGACGAGCTGCGTCATCAACGGGTACTGGCGTCGCCCGTCGCGAAAGTTGAGCAGCTGGTTGTAGAGGTAGCCCGCGGGCTTGCCGGCGATGCGCGGGTAATAACCGTCACTCGCGGCCCGCCCCTGCTTGCCATGGCAACCGGTGCAGGCCTGCACGCGTTGGGCGATGCTGTCTTCGAATGCGAGAGCCGATTCAGCCCCGCACAGGCTCGCTATGAAGACGCCACACCCGAACAGGACTGAGAGACCATTCATGCACCCAGCTTAGCGGCATGTGCCGCCGCGCACGAGAGGGCAAATTGCCTCAGAGCCTGAGAGTTTTTCGTGCGTGCCCGAGCAGCGCGTCAAAAGGCGTCGGATCTAGGCGCAAAGCACAGCCATAGCTCGGGCTATGGCGAGCATTTGCAACGACGAGCCGGCGTCTTTTGGCGTGATGAGCGGGCATGAGCGAAAGACTCGCAGGCTCTCAGCTGCCCGCCGGCACCAGGCGCAGACGCGTGATCTCCGAAGGCGCGCCGAAGCGCTTGGGCGGGCCCCAGTAGCCCGTGCCGCGGCTGGTGTAGACCCACAGGTCCTTCAGCTTGTGCAGGCCCGCGGTGAACGGTTGCTGCAAAGGCACGAACAGGTTCCACGGAAAGAACTGCCCACCATGGGTGTGGCCCGACAGCTGGAGCTGGAAACCGGCCCGCTCGGCCGCCTCGGCACTGCGCGGCTGGTGGGCGAGCAGCAGGCGCACCAGCGCATGCGCCGGCGCGCCAGCCATGGCGGTCTGCGGATCGCTGCGGTGCGTGGGGTCGAAATGGTGTGCGCTGTAGTCGGCCACGCCGGCGACGACCAGCGAGGCGGCGCCATGCTCGAGCACCGCATGCTCGTTCATCAGCACCGTGAGCCCCAGCCGGCGCAGTTCACGAATCCATGCGTGCGCGCCCGAGTAGTACTCGTGGTTGCCGGTCACGAAGAAGGTGCCGTGGCGCGAGCGCAAGTCGGCGAGAGGCGCCACATGCGCGCCCAGCTCGGCCACGCTGCCGTCGACCAGGTCACCGGTGACGGCCACCATGTCGGCATCGATGCCGTTCACCGCATCGACGATGGCCTGCAGGTACGGGCCCTTGATGGTCGGGCCGACGTGGATGTCGCTGATCTGCGCGATGGTGAAACCCTGCAGCGCTGCGGGCAGGCCGCGGATGGGCACGTCCACCGTGACGATGGCGGCGCGGCGGCGCGCATTGACGAAGCCCCACAGCGTGACAATGCCCGCCACCACCGGCACGGCCTGCGCTGTCCACAGCACCAGGTTGTCGGTCGACTCCATCACGAGGCTGGCGCCCAGCAAGACCACGTCGCGACCGAGCGTCAACACCAGCAGCGATGAAAACAGCCCCATGAAGATCAGCCCGGCCCAGGTCAGCGCGTCGGACAGCGACCGGTTGCGGATTCTTCGTGCCAGCAGGCCCATCGGCATCAACAACGCCGACAGAACCAGCACAGCGATGAGCGCCCACGACCACGGTGCGCCAAGATTCGGCACCAGCCGCCACCCGATGTAGCCATGCAGCAAGGCTGAGATGACGGTCAAGGGCATGAAAGGCATGGGAATACGCTCCGGCGCAATGTGAAGAAGCGGTAGATGTGCCTCATTTCGCGCCATTCAATGCCCGGAAAGAGGAGCGGGCACAAAAAAGCCTCGGCAGGTGGTGCTTCTGGCCCCGGTCACTTCGTTGGGTCAACCCGGATGCCAGGCGATCATCCACTGCGCAAGGTACTCGGCGAATCCGTCGGCTGCCGGGGATGAGGTTCGTGCAGCAGGCCGGTACAGGCAAACCTTGCGCACCGCCTCGGGGTCGACGACGCGCCGCATCACCAACCCGAAAAGCTTCGCCAGCACGCCCACATAGGCGGGAGCCAGTGTCACGGCCAAACCCTGCGATGCGATGCCCAGCGCCGTGGAAATGTTGTCCACCACATCGACTGGCGTGATGCGCACGCCGTCGGGCGCGCTCAGGCGCATCTGCGCCACGTTGCGTTCGTGGTCACGGCCCGCGGCGACGATGGGCACGTCGACCAGGTCGGACCAGCGTATCGCCGATCGCTTCTTGGCCAGGGGGTGGCTGGGTGCGCACCACAGCACCCAGGCGCTGTCGAACAGTGCTTGGGCAACGACGTTGTCGTCGGTGACGCGGTCCGGCCCGATGGCGAGATCGACGTCCCCAACGGCCACGCAGTCAACCAGCCTATCGACCGGCACATCGCGTATCCGCACGACGACCTTCGGCCGCCGCCGCAGGTAGTCACGCATCGCCAGCGGCAGCGCCGTGGATGCCAGCACCAGCGGCGCGCCCACACGCACAACGCCCGAAGCGCGGTTGCGCACGTCATCGGCGGCACTGTCGGCTGCGCGCACATGGCGCAGCAGGGTTTCGGCGGACCCGAGGAAGTCGCGCCCGGCGCTGGACAGCGCCACCTTGCGCGTTGTGCGGTCGAACACACGAAAACCGAGGATGCCTTCCAGCTCCGCGACGAGCTGGCTCGCGGCCTGCGCCGTAAGCCCGAGCCGTGAAGCCGCGGTCGTGAAGCTGTGCGTCTCGGCCACGGCAATGAACGCCTCGATCTGCCGCAGCGTGTACCGGGTGAGTGCCATCCGGCGATTATCAACCTGCCCTTGTGAATGGCCCAGAAACGATTGGTTGTCTTGAACGGGGACGGCATCGAAACTTCCATCTGACAAAGGCGCAAACGACGCCGAGGACAAGGGCGAAGGCGCCCTCCTCCAGAGAACCAGGAGACAAGCATGAAACCTCGCTTCGACCGAAAGATTGCCCGCGGCTTCACGGTCGGCGCGCAGGTGCAAGAAGCCGAGCTGACGCGCGAGACCATTGGATGAATCTCGCCGATCTGCACGCCGCCTTCGCCGGCCGCCTACGCACCGATGCCACTGAGATGGCGCCGTTCCTCACCGACTGGCGCCGCAAATGGACTGGCAGGGCACTTGCCGTCGCCCAGCCCGACACTGCGGCCGACGTCGCCGCCGTGCTGCGCTGGTGCCACGCAAAGCGCATCGCGGTGGTGCCGCAAGGCGGCAACACCGGCTTGTCCGGTGGCGCCACGCCCGACACCACAGGCCACGCCGTCGTCCTCTCCACCGCACGGCTGAACCGTGTGCGTGCCGTCGACCCGATGGGGCACACGCTGACCGTCGAGGCAGGCGCCACGCTGCAGCAGGTGCAGGACGCAGCGCGCGATGTCGGTCGCCTCTTCCCGCTCAGCCTGGCCGCACAAGGCAGCTGCACGATCGGCGGCAACCTGGCGACCAACGCGGGCGGCGTGCAGGTACTGCGCTACGGGAATGCGCGCGAGCTGTGCCTCGGTCTCGAAGTCGTCACCGCCGAAGGTGAGCTGTGGGACGGCCTGCGTGCGCTGCGCAAGGACAACAGCGGCTACGACCTGCGCGATCTCTTCATCGGCAGCGAAGGCACGCTGGGCGTCATCACGGCCGCGGTTTTGAAGCTGTTTCCATTGCCCGCCGCACAGGCCGCGGCTTTCGTTGCCGTGCCGTCGCCGGCTGCCGCACTCGCGCTGCTGGCATTGGCGCAAGCGCGCCTGGGCCCCGCGCTGACCGCGTTCGAGCTGATCAGTGAGACCTGCCTGCAACTGGTTGAACGCCATGTGAGCGCGGCACGCCGGCCGCTCGCCGAAGCCTCATCGTGGTACGTGCTGCTCGAAGTGAGCGACACGCGCGACGAGGCGCATGCCGCAAGCGAGATTGAAGCTGTGCTCGAGGCCGCGCTGGAGGCAGGCCATGCCGTCGACGCGGCGCTGTCGGCCAGCATCGCGCAGTTCCGCAGCCTGTGGGCGCTGCGCGAGGACATCTCGGAGTCGCAAGGTGCCGAAGGGCCGACGATCAAGCACGACATCGCGCTGCCGATCGCCTGCATCCCGAGCTTCATCGAAAGCACCGACACCGCGATCGCACGCCACTTCCCTGACGTGCGGCTGGTCGTCTTCGGCCACCTGGGCGACGGCAATCTTCACTACAACGTCTCGCCACCGGCAGGCGCGACAAGCGACACGCAGCGTGCCGCGTTCGCCGCGCTGGAGGCGCCGATCAACCGCCTCGTCCACGACGCCGTGCAAGAAGCCGGCGGCTCGATCTCGGCCGAGCACGGCCTGGGCGTGCTGCGGCGCGACGAGGCCGCCCGCTACAAGACGCCCACCGAACGACGCCTGATGCACGCCGTGAAACGGGCTCTCGACCCACTCGGCCTGATGAACCCCGGGAAGCTGCTCGCCCCGGAACCGACAACAACCTAAGGAGACCTCATGATCCAACGCCGCCACCTTCTTGCCGCCGCCGGCGGATGCCTCGCATGGACCGCCATGGCGAGCCGCGCACAGGGCCTGCCCGACAACGCGAAGATCTTCGCCGGCTTCACCGCCGGCGGCACCGTCGACGTGACGGCTCGCCGCATTGCCGACAAGCTGCGCGACGTGATCGCCAAGTCCGTCGTGGTCGAGAACCGCACCGGCGCAGGCGGCCAGATCGCGCTGTCTGCCCTGAAGACTTCGCCGGCCGACGGGCTGACGCTGCTCGTCACGCCGATGTCGATGCTGGGCATCTACCCGCACACCTACAAGAAGCTCCCGTACGACCCGGTGGCCGACTTCCTGCCGGTGTCGCAGGCGGTGCGCTTCGACTTCGGGCTCGCGGTCGGCCCGCTGGTGCCTGCCACGGTGCGCACGCTGGGCGACTTCGTGGTGTGGTGCAAAGCCAACCCCAAGGACGCCAGCTTCGGCAGCCCGGCGCCCGGATCGGTGCCGCACTTCGTCGCCGAGCTGTTCGGCCGTGCCGCCGGCTTCGACTTCAAGCACGTGCCCTACCGCGGCACGCAGCCGGCGGTCATGGACGTGATGGGCGGCCAGCTCGCCTCGGTCTCCGGGCCGATCGGCGAGTTCTTGCAGCACCTGCCGACCGGCAAGCTGCGGCTGCTTGCAACGTCCGGCGCTGCGCGCAACCGCTTCGCGCCCAGCGTGCCCACCTACGCCGAGCAGGGCTTCAAGGACATCGTCTTCGACGAGTGGTTCGGGGTCTACGTGCCGGCCAAGGTGCCAACAGCGGTCGTCGAGAAGCTGTCGGCCGCGCTGCGCACGGCGCTGTCGAACCCCGAGGTCGTCGACGCACTGGCGCAGATGGGACTCGAAGCAAGGTCTTCGACGCCGGCCGAGCTGGCCGCGCTGCTGAAGAAAGACTCGGACCGCTGGGCACCGCTGGTCAAGGCGATCGGCTTCAGCGCGGACTCCTGAGATGGCATCGCCTCAACTCCACGTGGCTGGCGTCGCCGTCTCGCCTGACCATTACATCGACGGCCAGCGCGTCGCGTCGGACGAGACCTTCGAACTCTTCAGCCCGATCGACCAGCGCCCGCTCGGTCGCATCGCCGAAGGCAGCGAAGCGAACGTCAACGCCGCGATCCGCGCAGCGCAGCGTGCCTTTCCGGCGTGGAGCGCACTGACAGCCGCCGAACGCAAGCCCTACCTCGACCGCTTCGCAGCGCAGATCGGCGAGCGTGCCGAAGCCTTCTGCCAACTGGAGAGCACCGACGCCGGCGTGCTGCTCTCGCGCATGCGTCACGGCGTGGTGCCGCGCGCCATGCTCAACATCAGCTGGTTCGCGCAGCATGCGCTGGAGCTGCAGAACCGGCCGATCGACACCGAGCAGGCGCATCACATCGTCCGCCACGACCCGGCCGGAGTTGTCGTGATCATCACGCCCTGGAACGCACCCCTGATGCTGTCGACCTGGAAGCTCGGGCCGGCGCTGGCGGCCGGCAACTGCTGCATCCTGAAGCCACCGGAATGGGCGCCGCTGACCTGCTCGCTGCTCGCCGACGCTGCAGACGCAGCGGGGCTGCCACCGGGCGTCTTCAACGTCGTGCAGGGCGCGGGCGCCAGCACCGGGGCCAGGCTGGTCGCCGATCCGCGCATCGCGCGCATCTCGTTCACCGGCAGCGTGCCGACTGCAAAGTTCATTGCCCAGGCCGCCGGCGCGAACCTGGTGCCATGCAGCCTGGAGCTGGGCGGCAAGAGCCCGTTCATCGTGCTGGAGGACGCCGAACTCGACAACGCCGCGGCGACCGGGGCGCTGATGTACCGCAACGCCGGCCAGGTGTGCCTCGCCGGCACGCGCTTCCTGGTGCACGAGAAGGTGGCCGAGCCCTTCGTCGCCGCGATGCAGGCGCAGGTCGAACGCCTGCGGGTCGGCGACCCGCGTGACGAGAGCACCGAGGTCGGCCCGATCATCCACCCGCGCCAGGTTGAGCGCGTGCTCGGGTTCGTCGAGCGTGCTCGCGCCGGCGGCGCGCAGCTGCTGTGGGGCGGCGGCCGTCATCCCTTCGGCGCGCAGTACCTGCAGCCGACGATGCTGACCAACCTGAAGCAGCACGACGAGATCGTGCAGAACGAAGTCTTCGGCCCGGTGCTGACGCTGCAGACCTTCGCCGACGACGACGAAGCGATCGCGATGGCCAACGGCACCGACTACGGCCTCGGCGGCGTCTGCTACGGCGAGACGGTGCATGCGACGCAGCTCGCCGAGCGCGTGCGCACCGGTTTCATCTGGGTCAACAGCTTCGGCATCCGCGACCTCGCGGCGCCGTTCGGCGGCATCAAGCGCTCGGGCATCGGCCGCGAAGGCGGCGACTGGAGCTTCGAGTTCTTCTGCGACGTGAAGGACGTGGTCGTGCCGAAGAAGCCGTTCCGCGCCAGTTTCAGCCATCGATGAAAGAAGGTTCACCATGAACGGCAAGATCGTCGGCGCGGCCCTTGTGTCGCACCACCCGGGACTGATGCAGTGCGAAGAGTTTCGCCGCCTGATGGGCGCGGGCGACGACTCGGACCTGATCGCGGGTTATGCCCGCCTGCGTGCCAGGATCGCCGCGGCCACACCAGACGTCGTGATCATTTTCGACAGCCATTGGTTCACGACCGGCTACCACTTGATCGATGGCCGCGCGCGGCACTGCGGCAACTACATCTCCGACGAGATGCCGTGGTACCTGCATGGCGTGCCGTACGACTACCGCGGCCACCCGGTGCTGGCGCAGGCCATCGAAGACGTCTCGCGCGAGCTGGGCGGGTTCCATCGCAACATCGTCCATCCCGAACTCGGCCACCAGTACCCGACGGTCAACCTCGTCAAGCAGCTTCGGCTGGAGGCGGCGGGCGTGCCGGTCGTCACCGTCAGCTCGTGCCAAAACTGCGATTGGGGCGAGTTCCTGGTCTCCGGCGCGCAGATCGGCGAGGCCATTCGGCGCAGCGGGCTGCGCGCCGTGCTGCTGGCCTCGGGTGCGTTGAGCCACAAGTTCAACGACATCCACTGGAAGCCCAAGCACCCGCGCATCTTCCACGAGAGCAACGTGTCGCGGCCCGAGAACGTGGCCAGCGACAAAGGCGCGATCGAGCTGATGCGACAGGGCCGTCACGACCAGATCGTCGAGCGCTGGAACGACGAGTACCGCAAGCTTCCGTGGGAAGCGTTCGGCGCGCACTACCTGCAGATGCTGGGCGCAATGGGCGGCACGGACTGCCGCAATGAGGGCGAGGCGTTGTCCGACTACGAAAACGCACGTGGCACCGGCAACGTCCACATGTGGTTCAACACCGAAGCGCGTGTACACGACACGCTCGAGGCAACAGCAGAAAGGCACTCCACATGAACTTCGAGTTTCCGATCCAACAACTGCCTGCCGTGATGCGCGGCCCACGCATCGAACGGCGCCGCGTGCTGGTGGGCGGCAGCGCGTACTGGGGCACGATGATCGAGACCGGCGCCGACGCGGGCCGGCTGCGCCTGGACGACGGGCGCGTACTCGACGCCGACAGCGCCAGCTACCTGCCGCCGGTCAACCCCAGCAAGATCATCGCGGTGCACATCTCGTACAGCTCGCGCAGTGTCGAGACGCGCAACAAGCCCAAGCCCACCGAGACGCCGACCTATTTCACGAAGCCACCGACCGCACTGAACGGCCACCGAGGGCAGATCCTCAAGCCGGCCGATTGCAAGTACCTCAACTATGAGGGCGAGTACGCGGTGGTGATCTCGCGCACTTGCCGCAACGTGACGCCAGACGAGGCGTGGGACTGCATCGAAGGTTTCTGCCCCGCGCTGGACATGGGCCTGCAGGACTTTCGCGACACCGACCAGGGTTCGATGCTGCGCGTGAAAGGCGCTGACACGCTGCTGCCGATCGGCCCGGGCCTGGTGCGTGGCGTCAACCTGTTCGAGCAGACGCTGCGCACCTACGTCAATGGCCTCGTCGTGCAGGAAGCACACATCGGCGACGAGACCATCTGGGGCCCGCACTACGTGATCGCCGACCTTGCGCGCCACATCACGCTGGTGCCCGGCGACGTCATCCTGATGGGCACGCCCTGCCATTCCCGCAGCGTGGACCCGGGTGATCTCGTGGAGTGCGAGATCACGGCCATCGGCCGCATCTCCGGCACCGTGGTCGCGATCGAGGTGCCGCGAGCAAGCGGCCTGGGCGTGGGGCATGCGCCGACCGACAGCGCCGAGGTGCGGCGCGTCGCGCTGGGCTTCGACGAACGCGTGCCCGAGCGATTCAAGGACAACCTGCGCAAGACGCGCCGAGGCTGACACCGCGACTGCGGCACGCCGCGCCAAGAACAACCACGAATGAACATGGCAGAAGGACCCCTCATGCTTTCACCCGCCGTACACGCCGCGCTGGCCCGCGATCTCGACGAATCCGAGCGCACCCGCGTGCAGCTGGAGCAGTTCTCCAAGCGCCACCCCACGATGACGATCGCCGACAGCTATGCGATCCAGCGCGAGTGGGTCCGCCTGCAGCGCGACGCTGGCCGGCGCATGGTCGGCCACAAGATCGGCCTGACCTCGCGTGCCATGCAGATTGCCTCGCAGATCACCGAACCCGACTACGGCACTTTGCTCGACAGCATGCTGCTGCGCGACGGCAGCGAAGTCGAAGCCGCACGCTTCATCGTGCCGCGCTTCGAAGTCGAGTTCGCGTTCGTGCTGGCGCGCCCGCTCGCCGCCGAACCCGACGGCCCCGGCGTGACGCTGTTCGACGTGCTCAACGCCACCGACTACGTGGTACCGGCGCTCGAACTCATCGACGCGCGCATCGAGCAGTTCGATCGCGTGAGCAAGGCGCCTCGCAAGGTGCTCGACACCATTGCCGACAACGCTGCCAACGCCGGCATCGTGCTCGGCGGCCGGCCGATGAGACCCGATGCGGTGGACTGGCGTTGGGCAGGCGCCTTGCTCTACAAGAACGGCGTGATCGAGGAGTCGGGCCTGGGTGCCGCAGTGCTCAACCATCCGGGCAACGGCGTCGCGTGGCTCGCCAACAAGCTGGCGGCACACGGCGAATCGCTTGCGGCCGGCGAGATCGTGCTCGGCGGTTCGTTCACGCGCCCGGTGGCCTGTGTGGCCGGCGACACCTTCCATGCCGACTACGGGCCGCTCGGTTCCATCTCCATCAAGTTCGCCTGATGCACACACTGACCAACACCTTCAAGCAGGCAATCGCCGCCCCGGGCGCGCAGATCGGGCTGTGGCTGGGACTCGCCGACCCGTACGCCGCCGAACTCTGCGCCAGCGCCGGGTTCGACTGGCTGCTGATCGATGGCGAGCACGGGCCGAACGATCTGCGCTCGATGTTGGGCGCGCTACAGGCTGTCGCACCCTACACGTCGCACCCGGTGGTGCGCATTCCGCAGGGCGAGGCGTCGCTGATCAAGCAGGTGCTCGAGATCGGCGCGACGACCTTGCTGGTGCCGATGGTGGAAAGCGCCGAGCAAGCGCGCCAGCTCGTGCGCGCCACCCGCTACCCCCCGCAAGGGATGCGCGGCGTCGGCAGCGGCCTCGCGCGCTCGTCGCGCTGGAGCGCCTACGCCAACTACCTGCACGAAGCGAACGACAGCGTCTGCCTGCTCGTGCAGGTGGAGACCGCGGAAGCACTGTCTCAAGTCGACGAGATCGCCGCGGTCGATGGTGTCGACGGCGTCTTCATCGGACCGGCGGACCTATCCGCATCGATGGGCCATCTCGGCAATCCGGCGCACCCGGAAGTGCGCTCGGCCATCGACAGCGCGATCGGGCGCATCCTCGCCACCGGCAAGGCCCCCGGCATCCTCGCGGTCGACGAAGCGCTCGCTCGGCACTACATCGATCTCGGCGCGCGCTTTGTCGCCGTGGGCGTTGAGGCGACGCTGCTGGCCAAGACCACGCGTGCGCTGGCCGCCCGATTCAAGGCGGCGCCCTCAGCCGCATCGGGTCCTGCGGTTTACTGATCGTGTTGAGACCTGTCGCCTTCATTGCTGTTGCGGCTGACATAAAAACGCCCACGGGGAGTGGGCGTCTCGGCCGCCTAGCGCGCCGGCGACTATGCCGCAGGGTCGCCAGTGCAGGCCAGGACTGGTCGGTATTCCGGCTTCAGAAGAAGTGACGCAGTCCGAATTCGTAGCCCGTGTTGGAGAACCCCGTCAGCGAACCGATCGCCGGGCCTCCCGAGATGACATAGCTGGCAGCACCCTTGTTGCTCAAATGGGCCACGTTGGCGTAGACGGACGTGCGCTTGGACAGGTAGTACCAGTAGCCGAGGTAGACCTGATTGGCATCGTTCGCATCGGTGCCGCCACCGGACGCGTTCAGTCTCTGATAAGACGCGCGAATCTCGCTCGTTCCGACAGCAGGCACCACCACGCCGAGCAACATCGTTGTAGCCTTCTTCACGTCATAGGTGTTGTAGTTCGCAAAGCCCTGCAGTGTGGCGACGCCGAAGTTGTACGAGCCGCCGATGCTCGATGTCTTGAACTTGGGGGTGTCGGCGTTCGCGGTATTGGTCTGCCCGAACGCGGCCGACACCTTCAGCCCGCCGATGGCGTAGCCGAAACGCGCGCCGACGTACTTCTGTCCCGGCAGCGATTCGCTGGGCGCGACCATGACCTGGCCAGAGAACCCACCCAGGTTGCCCGGCAGGAAGTAGCTCACCGCGTTGTTGGCCCGCACTTGGGTGACCGCACCGCTGCCGAGATAGGTCCACAGGTTCAATGCGTTGCCCGAGCCATTGGTGTTGGCGGGGTCGAAGTCGGCCATGATGCCGAAGGCCGGCGTGTAGTCGCGGCCCAGGCGGAACTCGCCGAACTTGCCGGCCATGCCAACCGTTGTGCGGCGATTCCAGACCGCCGTGGCCGTGCCGTTGCTGCCGCCCTGGGTGCCGACATCCGGATCTACCTGGCCTTCCAGCCAGAAGATGGCCGACGTGCCACCACCGAGATCCTCGGTGCCCTTGAAGGCGATCTTGCTGGTGCTCGCGCCGTTGTCCTTGAGGAGGTACAGCGAGCCGGCGCCGTTCTTGACGTGACCTGCACCCAGGTCGAGTGTGCCGAACATGGTGACGGACGATTGAGCATGGACGGTGGCGCACGAGACGGATGCCAGGGCCAGCGTGGACAGGACTTTCTTCATGAGGTTTCTCCAGAGTTGCGGATCGAACGGATGAGTTCATCCCCGCGCCCGACGAACGGGCGCTTTGAAACGAGGGATCGGTAAGGAAGCGGCGACCGCGGTTCCCGCGGTCGTCAGCTCAAGGCAGCGGCGTGAACTTCAGCTCGCTCAGCGGCACGACCTTGTCGTCGCGCGTCATCTTGAATTCGGTGTTCGGGCCAAGCCACTTGGCCCAGATCTGGTTGATCTCGCCGGCCTTGTCCATCGCGAGCAAGGTCTCGTTGACCTTGGCCAGCAACGCCGGCTCGTCCTTCTTCATGCCCACGCCAATGGGCTGGAACGCCATGGGCTCGGAGATCATCTTCAGTTCGGCACCACTCGTCTTGGACTGGTTCACGAGCTTGGTGATCGTCATGGTGTTGGCCACCATGCCCAGCGCCTTGTTCTGCTGCACCGCCATGTAGGCCGAGCCGGTGTCCTGGAATGTCACCGGCTCGGAGCCGTTCATCTTGATCGACAGCTCGGAGGTCGAGCCCTTCGTCGAAGCCAGGCGCTTGCCTTTGAAATCGGCCTTGGTGGTGCCGGGATCGCTGGCCTTCACGGCGAGCATTTCCTTGGCGAGATAGTACGGATCGCTGAACTGGATCTGCTCGCCGCGGCTGAGTGTGTAAGCCAGGTTGGCAATGGTCACGTCGACGCGCCCCATCTTCACCTCGGGCACGCGCGCCTCGACCGACAGCGGCGTGATCTTCGCCGTCACGCCGAGCCGTTTGGCCAGCGCGTTGCACAGGTCCACGTCGAAGCCAACCATCTCGCGGGTCTTCGGATCGGGCGCCGCGAACGGCGGCACGTCGGCGAAGGTGCCGCACTTCAGCTCCTTGCGCTGCTGGATGTCCTGCCATTGATCGGCATGCGCGGCGGCGCCCAGGCCGCAAAGGCACAGGGCAACGAGGGTGGGCTTGGTGAACATGGTGAACTCCGGGTGTTGAAGGAACGAGGATCAGTGCGACCGCAGGTCGGACAGGAAACGCTGGGCGCGCGGGTGCTGCGGGCTGCGAAAGAACGTCTCGGGCGCAGCGGTCTCGAGAATGCAACCGGCATCCATGAACCAGACGCGATCGGCGACCTCGCGCGCGAAGTTCATCTCGTGGGTGACGCACATCATCGTCATGCCGTCCTTGGCCAGGCCGCGCATCACCGCGAGCACCTCGCCGACCATCTCGGGGTCGAGCGCACTGGTCGGCTCGTCGAACAGCATCGCGGGTGGCTCCATCGCCAGCGCACGCGCGATCGCCACACGCTGCTGCTGACCGCCAGAGAGCTGCGCCGGATACGCACTCGCCTTCGCCGAGAGACCGACGCGCTCGAGCAGCTCCATCGCGCGCGTCTTCGCGTCTGCACGCCTGATGCCGCGCACCTTCATCGGCGACAGCATGATGTTCTCCAGCACCGACAGGTGCGGGAACAGGTTGAAGCTCTGGAACACAAAGCCGATGCGGCTGCGCAGCTGGTTCAGCTGGTAGCTGCTCATCGGCGCCTGGATGTCGTGGCCGTCGAACAGCAGTTGGCCGGACTTGATCTCCTCGAGTCGGTTGACGGTGCGGATCAGCGTGGATTTGCCCGAGCCGGAGGGGCCGCAGACCACGACCACTTCGCCCTTCTTCACTTCGGCGTTGATGTCGGTCAGCGCGCGGTAATCCCCGTACCACTTGTTGACGTTGGAGAACGTGATCATGTCGGGGACTCCAGAGTGACGGACGCGGCGCGGGCCTTGGTGCTCGGCTTTGGCGCGATGCCGCGGCGCTTGCTGGCGATCCGGCGTTCGAGCCATTGCGTCAATTGCGTCAAGCTCCAGCAGACGACGAAATAGCTGACGGCGAGGATGAAGAACACATGGAACGGCTTGGTCAGCAGCTGGTTGTTGATCTGGTTGGCCGCGAAGGTCAGCTCCTGCACGTTGATCACATAACCCAGCGTGGTCTCCTTGATCGTCGAGACGAACTGGCTGAGCATGCTGGGCAGCATGTTGTAGAGCGCCTGCGGCAGGATCACCGACCACATCGCCCCCAGGTGGCTGTGGCCGAGCGCCCTCGCCGCCTCCATCTGGCCGCGCGGCAGCGCCTGGATGCCGGCCCGCACGACCTCGCTGAGGTAGGCGCCTTCGTAGATCACGAGCGTGCACAGCATGGTCGTGAAGCCCGAGACGTTGCGCCCGATCAGCACCGGCACCAGGAAGTAGACCCACAGGATCACCATCAGCAAGGGCACGCCGCGCACGACATAGACCAAGGCCGTCGCAGGCCAGCGCAGCAGGCGCCATGGGGACAGCCGTGCCATCGCCATCAGCACACTGAGCGGGAACGCGAGCCCGATGCCCACGACCGAGAGAATCAGCGTGCAGACGATGCCGCCGAGCGGCCCGTTCGGGTACGAGCCGATCAGCAGCAGCAACCAGTTGTCGTGCAGGATCGTGTAGAGGTCGAGGATGAACGGCATCGCCTACTTCGCTTCGGCGATGCGGTAGCGTTTACCCAGCCACGCGCCGCAGGCCATGATGAGCAGCGAGATGACCAGGTACAGCACCGTGGCCACCGCGTACGACTCGAAGGCGCGGAAGCTCTGGCTCTCGATCTCCTTGACCGCATGCGTCAGCTCGGCCACGCCGATCGCCATCGCCAGGCTGCTGTTCTTGAACAGCGAGACGCTGTGGTTGACGAGTGCCGGCACCGCGTTGCGCACCGCCTGCGGCATCAGCACGTGCCGCATCGAGCTGACGAAGCCATGGCCCAGTGCCCGTGCGGCCTCGGCCTGCCCGTCGGGAATCGAACGCAGGCCGGAGCGGAGGTCTTCGCTGAAGTAGGCGGCCTGGCACAGACCGAGTGCCAGGATCGAGAACAAGGCCTCGCCGCCGTGCTCGGACAACCAGCCCTGCACGCTGTCGGGGAACAGGCTCGAAATGCCGAAGTACCACAGCATCAGCTGCACCAGCGTCGGCACGTTGCGGTGGTACGAGACATAGGCTGCCACCGTGTGCTGCAGCAGCTTGCTGGGTGTGAGCCGCAGCGTGAGCAGCACCAGCGCGAGCGTCATCGCCAGCAGCCAGGACCCGATCGCGATCACCAAGGTGAGGACCACACCGTGCACCAGCATCCCGCCGAACTCGGGGTTCAGCAGGATCGCCAGCAGGTCGAAGTCTTTCATGTCGTGCTCGCGTGCGGTCGTGGCACGAAGCCGCTCAGACCTGCCCAGGCCGTGCGGTGGACAACCCGCCGGGCACCTGCAGCGTCGGCGTGATCTCCATGTGCCCGATGTTCACCGCGATCGGCGCCGCGATCGCGAAGGCGATCGCGTTGGCGATGTCGGCGGCCTGCGGCAGCTCGAAGCCTTCGATGAACTTCTCGCGGATCGCCGGAGAGTCGCCGTGCACGTGGGCGAAGATGTCGGTGGCGACGCGGCCCGGGCAGATCTCGGTCACGCGCACGCGCTTGCCGAACGCGTCGATGCGCAGCTGGCGCGACAGCATGCTGACCGCCGCTTTGGTGGCGTGGTAGGTCGAGTTGCCGCCGAAGTTGTAGGCGCCGGCGATCGAACTGATGTTCACCACATGGCCACGGTCGCGCGCCACCATGCCCGGCACCACGAGCCGGCACAGATGCAGCACGGCGCGCAGGTTCACGTCGACCAGCAGGTCGATGTCTTCTGCCTTGGCCTTCAGGATCGACTCGGGGCGGTCGACGCCTGCGTTGTTGACGAGCACGTCGAATTCGACTTCACGCGTGAGGCGCGTGATGCTGACCAGGTCGGTCACGTCGATGGCGTGCGGAATGCAGCCAGTGCGCTCGGCCAACGCGGCCAAGGCTTGAGTGCTGCGGGCCAGCGCATGCACTTGCAGCCCTTCGGCCCGCAGGCGTTCGACGACTGCAGCGCCGATGCCGGACGAGGCCCCGGTGACCAGCGCGGTCTTGTAGTCGGTGAATGGCATGGTGCGGCTTCCTTGTTCGATGGGCTCAATTTATCGGTGGGTAACCAAATGCGCCAAGACGGAATCACTGTGGAGAGATAAGGCGCTCTTATGTCGGTGCCAACCCGCTCCGGTCAGCATGGTGACGCCGCCATCTGCCGCGAGATCGGCACGATGCGGCCGCCGCCGGTCTCGATCTCGGCGCGGATCGTCCGCGCGAGCGCCACGGCGCCGGGCGTGTCGCCGTGAACGAGGATCGAGCGCACCGGCATGACCAGCGACTTGCCGGTGCAGGTCTCGACGGTTCGGTCTTGCAGCAGCCGGCGCACGCGCGCGAGCACGGTGGCTTCATCCTTGATCACCGAGCCAGGCAGCTTGCGCGGCACCAGCAAGCCGTCGTCGGTGTAGGCCCGATCGGCGAGGAAGGCGGTGGCGACTCGCAAGCCGCAGCGCTCGGCCGCGCCCTCGATCGCACAGCTGCTCGACGAGCTGATGATGATCTGCGGGTCGAACGCAGCGATGGCCCGCAGCAGCGGGTCTGCCAACGCCGCATCGGCCGCAGCCAGGTTTCCCAAGGCACCGTGGAAGCTCATGTGCGTCATGCGGTGACCGGCGCTGCGGGCGATGCCGGCCAGCGCACCCAGCTGGTAGGTGACCATCGTCGCGAGCTCGGCCGTGTCGATCTGCATGGCGCGGCGCCCGAAGCCCTGGCGGTCCGGGAAGCCCACGTGCGCGCCGATGTCGACGCCCTGCTTGAGCGCGAGGCGGGCGGTGCGATCCATGATCAGCGGATCGCCGGCATGGAAGCCGCATGCCACGTTGGCCGACGAGATCAGCGCGAGCATGGCTTCGTCTTCGCCCATGCGCCAGGGGCCGTAGCCTTCGCCGAGGTCAGCGTTCAGATCGATGTCCATGGCGGTTCCCTTGCGTGAGAGGTCAATCGGGGTCGAGATCGACGAGCGGCGTGCCGTAGCCCACCACCGTGCCATGCGGAACACGCAGGCCGGTGACGACTGCTGCCCGGGGCGCGCACACCGGCAACAGCAGGGCCCCGATCTGCAACAGGCCGATCGGCGCACCGGCCCGCACCTGTGTGCCGACGGGCGCCAGCGGAGACGATTGCATGGGGTGGCTGTGCAGGAACACGCCGGCGGAAGGAGCGTTCACCGCCACGCCGCGTGATTGCGCGCCCCGCTCTTGATGCGGCACCGCAGCGCCTCGCTCACCCACGGCCGCTGCATCGGCCGCGTCACGACCCAGGCGCAACAGCACACCGGGCCCGCGCAGCTCGAGCAGACCGATGCCGGCATCGTCCAGCCATGTCGAGAGTTGCTGAAGGGAATCGATCCGCATGCTCAGCTCCTGGCCTGCTGGCGCCGGTACAGCGCGACCAGTCGCTGCACGTTCGCCAGCCAGGCCTGCATCTGGTCGAGCGCAGAGATCGCCTCGTCCCAGGTGGTTTCGATGAAGCGCACCCGGCTGCCGATCGGGGCCTGGCCGAGTCGCCACAGATCGGCCTCGATCACGGTGCCGAGCTTCGGGTAGCCGCCGGAGGGCTGGGCGTCGCGCATCTGCACGATCGGTTGCCCGCCCGGCGGCACCTGGATCACGCCGGGCACGATGCCGTGCGAGCGCATCTCGACGTTGGCGCCGGCCTCCAGCGGTGTGCCGGCCAGGCGATAGCCATAGCGATCGCTTTGCGAGGTGATCTTCCACTCGCCGGCCCAGAACGCGGCGCGCGAGGCCTCGGTGTAGTGCGCGTATTCGGCCGCCGGCAACACGCGCATCGCCGGCACACCGTCGACCTGCAGAGGCAGTACGAGCGCCGGCGGGACCAGGCCGAAACCGCCCACGGGTGCGCCCGATTCCGCCGCCCCCGCACGCAGCACGTCGCCCTGGCGCAGCGTGCGCCCTTCATGGCCGCCGAAGTCGCCGCGCAACTGCGTGCTGCGCGAGCCAAGCACCGCAGGCACGTCGATGCCGCCGGGCAGGCACAGGTAGGCGCGGCTCGCGCGCCAGGCGCCGGCGCGCGGCAGGCCCAAGGTCAGCACCTGACCGGCGCGGGCTTCGCCCACCCACCAGGGCAGCAATGGCACGTCGTCGAGCCGCGCAGCGCAGTCGGCACCGGTCAGCGCGAACGCGCCGTCTTCGGTGAAGCGCACCTGGAACGGGAACACCGGCACCTCGACCGCAGCCGCGTCCACATCGTTGCCCAGCAGCAGGTTGCCGGCCGCGAGCGCCAGCGGGTCCATCGCGCCCGAGGTGCCCACGCCCCAGCGCAGCGCGCCGAGGCGCCCCAGGTCTTGCACGGTGGCCAGCGCACTCGCCGACAGGATTTCGATCATCGGATCACCTTCTGCACGCGAAAGCGCAGCGTGTCGCCCGGCTGCAGCAGAGCCGGCGGCTCTCGGGTCGGATCGAAGAAGCGCATCGCCGTGCTGCCGATCGTGTTCCAGCCGCTCGGGCCGGCGGATGCCGACACGCCGGTCTGCGCGCCGCCAATCGAGACCGCACCGCCCGGGATGCTGAGCACCGGCACCTTGCGTCGCGGCGTGGCGATGCGTGCGTCCATGCCGCCCAGATAGCAGTAGCCGGGGTGGCTGCCGAGCGCGTAGACCGGATAGGCCGGCGCGCTGTGGATCTCGACGATCTGGTCGATCGACAGACCGGTGTGGGCGACGACGTCGGCCAGGTGCGGGCCGCCCTCACCGCCATAGACCACCGGCAGCTCGATGACGCGGCCCTCTAGCGGCAGCGGTTGCGCCGCGTCCCACGCAGCCAGCAGGCGCGCGCGCAGGTCGGCCAGCGCGAGCGGTGCGCGCGCGAAGCTCAGCATCAAGTTGTTCATGCCCGGCACCGCCTCGCGCACCTCGGGCCAGCGCCCAGCTTCTTGCGCGAGCGCCCAGATGCGCTGCTGGTCCGGCAGCGTCATCGCATGGCCCGGCGCCTCGAACAGCAAGGCGCTGGTCCCCAGAACACTGATGGTCGGTTCGTGCGTGCTCATGCCGCGCTCCCGCCCTGCAACCAGCGTTCGAGGTGATGGATGTCCACGCCGCCAGAGGCGAAGCCCGGCTCTTGCACGATGCGCCGGTGCAGCGGCAGGTTCGTGGCGATGCCGTCGACGCGCATCTCTGCCAGCGCCAGGCGCATGCGTTCGAGCGCGTCTTCGCGCGTTGCGCCGTGCACGATCAACTTGGCAATCATCGAGTCGTAGTACGGCGGCACGCGATAGCCGGCGCTCGCGTGGCTGTCGACCCGCACGCCGAAGCCGCCGGGCAGCACCCAGCCGGTGATCAACCCCGGCGAGGGGGCGAAGGTCTCGGGGTTCTCGGCATTGATGCGGCATTCGAGCGCGTGGCCGTGGCAGACGATGTCCGCCTGCGTCAAGGTCAAGCGCTCGCCGCGTGCGACGCGGATCTGCTGCTGCACGATGTCGATGCCGGTCGTCATCTCGGTCACCGGGTGCTCGACCTGCAGCCGGGTGTTCATCTCGATGAAGAAGAACGCGCCATCCTCGTAGAGAAACTCGAAGGTTCCCACGCCGCAGTAGCCGATCTGACGACAGGCCTGCGCGCAACGCTCGCCGACTTCAGCGAGGAGTTCAAAGGCAATGCCCGGCGCCGGCGCTTCTTCCAGCACCTTCTGGTGACGGCGCTGCATCGAGCAGTCGCGGCTGCCGAGCCACAGCGCGTTGCCGTGGCTGTCGGCCAGCACCTGGATCTCGACGTGGCGCGGGTGCAGCAGAAACTTCTCGATGTAGACCTCGGGGTTGCCAAAGGCACGGCGCGCCTCTTCGCGGGTCAACGCGAGCGCGTCCAGCAAGCCGCCCTCCTCGTGCACGACCCGCATGCCTCGGCCGCCGCCGCCGCCGGCCGCTTTGACGATCACCGGGTAGCCGATCTCGCGCGCGATTGCCTGCACGGCGGCCGGATCGTCCGGCAGCGAGCCATCAGGCCCGGGCACGCATGGCACGCCGGCTGCGCGCATCGCGCGCTTCGCGGAGACCTTGTCGCCCATCGTGCGGATGCAAGCCGAGCTGGGGCCGATGAAGCTGAGCCCGGCTTCTTCGACACTCGCGACGAAGCCGGCGTTCTCCGACAGGAAGCCGTAGCCGGGGTGGATCGCCTGCGCGCCGCTGAGCTCGGCGGCGAACAGGATCGCGGCCTGATCGAGGTAACTCCTGCCGGGCGCCGCGGGGCCGATGCACAGCGCCTGGTCGGCCTGATGCACGTAGACGGCATCGCGATCGGCTTCGGAATACACGACCACGGTGCGCAGGCCCAGCCCGCGGCAGGCGCGTTGGATACGCAGCGCGATCTCTCCGCGATTGGCGATCAGAACGGTGTCGAACATCGCGTGGGCTTCTCAGGCAAAGCGCATCAGGGGCTGACCGGCGTCGACCTCCTGGCCCGACTCGACCAGCACGTCGATGAGCGTTGCGTCTCGCTCAGCGCGAACTTCATTGAAGACCTTCATCGCCTCGATCACGCACAGGGTCTGGCCCGCACTCACCGTGTGGCCAGGCGCCACGAAGGCCTGCTCCCCCGGTCCGGGTGACAAATGCACGACGCCGTACAGCGGCGCCACGAGCGGCGGTGTCGCTGCACCGGCAACCGGCGCGGGCTCCCCGGCAGGGCGCGGCACGCCTGCAGCTGGCGCGATCGCGGCGCCGGGTGCACGCCGCACGAGGCGCAAAGTCCATCCGTCCTGAGCGAACTCCATCTCGGCGAGGTCCGATGCGGCCATCGCGTCGATGAATGTCTTGATCTGCTGTTGATCCACTGGCTGAGTCCACCGAGGCTGACGACGCGACCTGATGGCGCGCGCTCTGTTCTACGGCCTCAAAGGTATCGGTGGAATGTGTGCAGCGCCAAGACGGAATGTCTCTGCCGAGATAAGGTCGGCTTATGACGGCAGACCGGCCTGCGCTTCATCCGGAGCCAGCAGCGAGCCCGGCAGCGCGGCGACCAGCTCGAGCAGGATGTCCTTGATGGCCTGCCCGGGCTCGGACAGCGGCAGGTGGTCTGACTGGCACAAGGCGAGCGGCGCCTCGATCACCGGCTCGACGATGCGGCACTGCCAAGCACCGCACGACCCGACGACCTCGCGCGCCATCGACGCCGGCAGGATCGTGCTGCCCAGGCCGTCGGCGATGACGGCAGTGAGCGTGCTGGCCGATTCGATCTCGGCGACCACGCGCGCCGTCATGCCGGCAGCGGTGAACGCCTCGTCGACCATCTTGCGCACGATGTTGTAGGGCCGCGCCAGGTAGAGATCGGTGTCGCCGAGCGTGCGCAGGGGCACCTCGTCCGGCGGTTGCGGCATGCTCTGCGGGCCGACCAGGTAGAGCGGCTCCTTCAGCAGCGGCAGGAACTTCAGGCCGTGCACCGCCGTCTTGCCTCCGTAGAGCACGGCCAGGTCCATGCGGCCGCTCATCACCAGTTCGGACAGCGTCGTGCCGTAGGTCTCGTTCAGGTACAGCAGCACGCCCGGGTGGCGCGCACGCACCGTGCGCAGCAGCGGCAACGCCAGGCCAGCCGCCGCGGTGCCGGGGGCCAGCCCCACCGACACCGCGCCAGACACCCCTCGGCCGGCGGCAATCATGTCCACACGTGCCTGCTCGCACTGGCGCAGGATGAGCTGCGCATGCCGGTACAGCACTTTGCCGGCTTCGGTCGGCGTCACGCCGCGCTTGGTGCGCAGCAGCAGTTGCTGGCGCACCTCGCCTTCGAGCGTGGCGAGCTGCTGGCTCAGCGCCGGTTGAGCGATGTGCAGCACGTCGGCGGCCTGGGTCAGGCTGCCGATGTCGACGATCTTCACGAAATACTTCAATCGCCTGAGGTTCACCGCACGGTCTCCTTCATCCATGCCACCAGGCTCGGACGTCTGTCATGCCGTGAGCAAGAATCGCGCGCACCCGGCTTCGGCCGACCACGGATCGTATCCATAAGCATTGCCTATAGTGGCAGACCGAACTCGTCTTGGCGATAGCCTCGCTGCGGTCCTACTGTTATGGCTCTCGAACAGCCGCAGCAAGGAAATCCGTGAGCCCTTCCCGCATTGCCGAGCGCGTATTGCGCATCAAGCCGTCGCCCAGCACCTCGGCCGCCGACCGTGCCAACGAGCTGCGCCGGCAAGGCAGGTCCATCGTGAACCTCGTCGTCGGCGAACCCGACTTCGACACCCCCGCACACATCCGCGAGGCGGCCGCGCTGGCGATGGACAAGGGCGCGACGCGCTACACGCTGATGGCCGGCACGGTCGAGCTGCGCCAGGCCATCGTCGCCAAGCTCGAGCGCGAGAATGGGCTCACCTACGCGCTGAACGAGATCATCGCCACCAGCGGCGCGAAGAGCGCGATCTACAGCGCGTTCGCAATCACGCTGGAACCAGGCGACGAGGTCATCATCCCGGCGCCGTACTGGGTCTCTTACCCGGACATGACCCTGGCCTGCGACGGCAAGCCCGTCACCATCGCCTGCCCCGAGGCAAACGGCTTCAAGCTGACACCCGCCCAGCTCGAAGCCGCGATCACGCCCCGCACCCGCTGGCTGCTGATCAACTCGCCCAGCAACCCCACCGGCGCCGCCTACACGCTCGCCGAATACCGCGCGCTCGCCGACGTGCTGGCCCGGCACTCGCACGTGCTGGTGATGACCGACGACATCTACGAGCACATCCGCTTCGACGGCCAGCGCACGCCGCACTTCCTTCAGGCCGCGCCCGAACTGCGTGATCGCACACTCGTCGTCAACGGCGTGTCCAAGACCTATGCGATGACGGGCTGGCGCATCGGCTACGTGGCCGGCCCGCGCGATCTCGTGCAGGCGCTCGACACCCTGCTGTCGCAATCCACTGGCAACTGCTGCTCGATCAGCCAGGCCGCAGCCGCAGCAGCACTCAACGGCGACCAGAGCTTCGTCAGCGAGAGCCTGGCCATCTACAAGCAGCGGCGCGACACGACGCTGGCGCGCATCAATGCGATCCCCGGCCTGAGCTGCCGCGTGCCCGACGGTGCGTTCTACCTCTACATCGGCTGTGCCGGTCTGATCGGCAAGCGCACGCCCGACGGCAAGCTGCTGGCGCAGGACGGCGACGTCGTGATGTACCTGCTGGACAGCGTCGGCGTGGCCGTGGTGGCCGGCACGGCCTACGGCTTGTCGCCGTACTTCCGCCTGTCGATCGCCACCTCGATCGAGATTCTCGAAGAAGGCTGCAAGCGCATCGCCAGCGCTGTAGCCGAGCTGCATTGACTTCCCAGACACGAAGCACCATGAGCACCTACAAAGCCATCCGCAAGATTCCCTCGGCAACACAGGCCGACCCGAAGACCCTCGCTGCGCTGCGCGAGATCCCGGTGGCCGCACTCAGCGACAACATGCACCGCAACATCGGCACGGTGGGGCTGCACCCGTACCACCGGCCGGTCAGGCAGACGATGGCCGGCACGGCAGTCACCGCTCGCTCGCGGGGAGGCGACAACCTCACCTACCTGCGTGCGCTCGAGTTCTGCCGCCCGGGTGACGTGCTGGTGATCGATGCCGGCGGTGACCTCAACAACGCGGTGGTCGGCGGCATCCTGTCGTTCTACGCCGCAAGCGTGGGCGTCGTGGGCGTGGTGGTCGATGGCGCGGTCCGAGACGTGGCCGAGCTGCGCGAACGCGAGTTCCCGGTCTACGCGCGCGGTGCGACGCACCGTGGCCCGTACAAAGACGGCCCGGGTGAAATCAACGTGCCGATATCCGTCGGCGGCATGGTCGTCAATCCGGGGGATGTCGTCGTTGGCGACCAGGACGGCCTGCTGGCGATCCCGCAGGATGGCGTCCTGCAGCTGATCGAGAAGGCACGCGCGCATCTGGAAACCGAGGCGCAGACCATCCGTGCGATGAAGGAGGGGCGCTGGGACCGTTCCTTCATCGACGCGCTCGAAGCCCGCTGCAACAACTGAACCCTTGATATGCGCCCTGCCGTCCTCGTCACCCGCGCGACATTTCCCGACATCGCCGATCGCCTGCGCGAACACTTCGACGTCAGCGACAACACGGCCGACACGGTCTGGAGCCCGACCGAGTTGATCGCGCACCTGCAAGGCAAGCTGGGCGTGATGAGCACTGGCAGCGAGCGCATCGACGCGAACCTGCTCGACGCCTGTCCGCAGCTGAAGGCGGTGTGCAACGTCGGCGTCGGCTACAACAATGTCGACGTGGCCGCGTGCACCGCGCGCGGCGTGCTCGTTACCAACACGCCCGACGTGTTGACCGAAACCACCGCCGATCTCGGCTTCGCGCTGATGATGGCGACGGCGCGGCGGCTCTCCGAATCCGAACGCTTTCTGCGCCGCGGCGAATGGATCAAGACCGGCATCCACAACCAGCTCGTCGGCGGCGACGTGCACGGTGCGACGCTCGGCATCCTCGGCATGGGCCGCATCGGCCAGGCCATCGCGCGCCGCGGCGCACTCGGCTTCGGCATGCGCGTGATCTATCACAACCGCTCGCAGCTCGCCCCGACGCTCGAGGCCGAATCGCGAGCCCGCTGGGTTGACAAGGCAACCCTGTTAAGTGAATCGGATCACCTCGTGCTGGTGCTGCCCTACTCGCCCGCTTCGCACCATGCGATCGGCGCCACCGATCTGGCCCAGATGAAGCCGACCGCCACATTGACCAACATCGCGCGCGGCGGCATCGTCGACGACGCGGCGCTGACCGCCGCGCTGCGTGCCGGGACGATCGCCGCGGCCGGCCTCGACGTCTACGAGAACGAACCGAAGCTGAATCCGGCCCTGCTCGAACTGCCGAACGTCGTGCTGACGCCGCACATCGGCAGCGCTTCAGTGCACACCCGCCGTGCGATGGCCGCGCTGACGGTCGACAACCTGATCGCAGCGCTCGGCAAAGGCCCGAAAGCCGGCCGGCCGCCGACTCCGGTGAATCTCGAGGTACTGCGCGGCCAGACGACATGAATAGCCCGCGCGTCCTGGTGATGGGTGTTGCCGGTTCCGGCAAGTCGACGCTCGCGGCGCAACTGGCGCGCGAACTCGGCCTCGCCTCGATTGAAGGCGACCACCATCACAGCCCAGCCAGCCAGGACAAGATGCGCCGCGGCATCGCGCTCGGCGACGCCGACCGCTTGCCCTGGCTCGACACCTTGGGCGCGCTGCTCGCCCAGCGCGACGGCGGTGCCGTCCTGACCTGCTCGGCACTGAAGCTCATTTACCGGGAGCGACTTCGACAAGCGGTTCCGGACATGCGCATCGTGTTTCTCGACATCGCGCCGGCCGCCGCGCACGCACGCGTTGCCGAGCGCCCAGCGCACCTGTTTCCACCGAGCCTGGTTCGCAGCCAGTTCGAGGCGCTCGAATCACCAATCGGCGAACATGGCGTGCTGCGCGTCGACGCGAATCGATCGCGTCATGAGCAACTCGACAGCGTGCTGACGTGGCTCAGTCACCGCTCAACGACCCCATCGTGATGAACGACATGAATCCTTCTGCACTGAAAAGCTTCGACCTCACGGGTCGGACCGCACTCGTCACCGGCTCCAGCGCCGGCATCGGCTACGCGCTCGCGCGCGGGCTGGCCAGCGCTGGCGCCCGCGTGATCCTGAACGCGCGCAATGCGCAGAAACTCGAGCAGGCCGCAGACCGCCTGCGCTCCGAAGGTGCCTTCGTGCTCAGCGCCGCATTCGACGTGACCGACGGCGCTGCGGTCACCGAAGGCGTCGGCCGGATCGAGGCTGAAGTCGGCCCCATCGACATCCTCGTCAACAACGCCGGCATGCAGCGACGTGCCCCGCTCGAACAGTTCGAAGAGGCGCACTGGCACGAGTTGATGAAGACCAACGTCGACAGCGTGTTCCTGGTTGGCCAGGCGGTCGCACGCCACATGATCGACCGGCACCGCGGCAAGATCATCAACATCTGCTCGGTGCAGAGCGAGCTCGGCCGCCCGAACATCGCGCCCTACACCGCGAGCAAGGGCGCGGTGAAGATGCTCACCAAGGGCATGGCGATCGACTGGGGGCAGTACAACATCCAGGTCAATGGCCTCGGCCCGGGCTACTTCAAGACCGAACTCACCGAGGCCTTGGTCAACGATGTCGAGTTCACACGCTGGCTGATCGGGCGCACGCCCTCGCGCCGCTGGGGCGACGTGCAGGACCTGGTCGGCGCGGCGGTGTTCCTGGCCAGCGACGCATCCAACTTCGTCAACGGCCACATCCTCTATGTCGATGGCGGCGTGACCGCCACGCTTTGATACTCCGAGAGAACACGATGGAAGCCCTTGTCATCCACGCCCCTGGCGACCTGCGCGTCGAGCAGGTGCCCACGCCTGAACTCGGTCGCGATCAACTGCAAGTGCGCGTGCGCTGCGGCGGCATCTGCGGGTCAGACCTGCACTACTACCGCCACGGCGGCTTCGGCACTGTGCGTATCCAGGAACCGATGGTGCTCGGCCATGAAGTCGCCGGCGCGATCGAGGCGGTGGGTTCCGCCGTCAGGGGATTCGCTGCCGGCGACCGCATCGCGGTGAGCCCGAGCCGGCCCTGCGGCCTGTGCCGCTTCTGCCAGCAAGGCCTGCAGAACCATTGCCTGGACATGCGCTACTACGGCAGCGCAATGCGCAACCCGCACGTGCAAGGCGCGTTCCGACAGCAACTCGTCATTGAGACGCACCAGGCCCACAAGCTGGCAGACCGCGTCAGCGATGGCGAGGGCTCAATGGCCGAGCCCTTGTCGGTCGCACTGCATGCAGTGCGACGCGCCGGGCCGCTGCTCGGCAAGCGCGTGCTAGTGACCGGCTGCGGCCCGATCGGTGCGCTGGTCGTGATTGCAGCGCGGCGTGCCGGTGCGACCGAGATCGTCGCCACCGACGTGATGCCGCATCCGCTGCGCAAAATCCTGCAAGTTGGCGCCGACGAGGCCATCAACATGGCCGAGCAACCCGATGCGCTCGACCGCTACACGGCCGACAAAGGCTACTTCGACGTGCTCTTCGAGGCCAGCGGCAACGAGCGCGCGCTGACCGGCGCTTTCAATGCACTGCGCCCGCGCGGCGTCATCGTTCAGCTTGGGCTGGGGGGTGAGATGAAGCTACCGATCAACACCCTCGTCGCGAAAGAGTTCGATCTGCGTGGGGCGTTCCGCTTTCACGAAGAGTTCGCCGTCGCGGTCGATTTGCTCAACAAGGGCCTGGTCGACGTAAAACCGTTGATCTCGGCCACCTTGTCTTATCGCGACTCGGCACGCGCTTTCGCGCTTGCAAGTGATCGAACTCAGGCAATGAAGGTCCTGATGAACTTCGACTGATCAAGAGCACCACCATGCTGACCCTTGTCGCGGCCGTGGTAACCATCCCGGCAGGCCGGGGCATTCTCAAGAAGCGATTTGCGCGGAGTCTGGTGCATTGGCGTGCACAACGTCGAATCTGCGGAGGCAGCAGCCAATCTTGTAGCCTTCTGTTCTCGCGCTCAAAAGATCGAGGTCAAAGCGAGCCACGTTTTCTCCAAACGGATTGGACGCACGGCGCTTTCCGTTACGGTGTTTTAGACCAATGCCATTCCATCGAGGCGACGGCGGGTCTGCGCAGTTCTTGGACGTATCGTTGAACTGACTCGGTCGCTCGACAAGCACCGTTTGCCTCACCTGGTCTGCACCTGACGCATCAAACCAATTGAAGGGGGTAGAAAGGGGGGCTGGAAAGAAAAAACGGGCCGCAAAGGCCCGTTTTTCTTAGCTAGCTGGAGGAGTCGGAGTCTGTCTGTGCTGGTCAAGTTTTTTCGGACACAGCGATAGGTTGTTTGATTGCCGATTGCTGCTCGAAGGCATTGGGTGGCAAGTTGCCCAGTTTGGAGTGCAGCCGCACGCTGTTGTAGAAGCCCAC
>Ga0307515_10001835_pt1 | contig 47349 bp, 33 predicted proteins | sample 17_EM_MG_FD_194513 | JGI IMG/M metagenome (GOLD analysis project Ga0307515, IMG submission 194513) | Populus trichocarpa ectomycorrhiza microbial communities from riparian zone in the Pacific Northwest, United States - 17_EM | ecosystem: Host-associated > Plants > Roots > Unclassified | place... | reverse complement strand
AGTCTTCGTTATTACTTTTAGCAATTAACGGTATTATACTCTCCCTGCCCGCTAGGAGTAAGTTAGTAGTTAACTGCTAGGCTGCCTTCTTAAAGGCTTATAACGCCTTAGCTGCGTCCTTTATAGTAGGTGCATTGGTTATTTAAAATGTAGTGGCATACCGTCGCATGTCTCTATATAGGTTAGTCACCTTTTTAAAAACTGGCGCTAACGCTAAGGAGTTCCCTAACTCCGTTAATAGGCTCTAACTTAATAACTAATTCGACTAAGTTAATAGGCCTAGTTCTGATAAAGGAGACGATTATAGTGTCGCCTCTTTTAGGCCTAGTTCTCCTAGTACTAAGTTAGGAGTATAGGGTCCTTCTAGTTTATCTATACGGTGTTCCTTTTCTTCTAGTGCTTTTGCAGTAGGGTAGGTAACTATAGTAACTATAGTAGTAGTCGGACCTTATGGTTCTAGTGGTAGTTCTAGCTCTAGCTCCTATACAGTAAGCTTATCCTCTAGCGTGGCGATTAGTAGATCTTAAGCTTCATTAAATATTACGTTACGCGATTATATAATCTTATTCTCAGCTGGTATCTAGACACAATAGATATAACTATTATTGCCTTCGTAACCAACTAGACGTCCTTTCTTAGCTCGCGGAGCTAGCTTTCTTAATTATACGCTCTTTGGTCCTTTAATATGGACATAGGCAGTTATACCATAATGTTGTAGATATAATATATTTGGTATACGCATTTTAAACGACTGGTTATAGTACTTAGTATTAATTTAAAACGGTAATCTAGTCTCTTTTCCGTAAGGTATTCTGTTCCAAATTCGAATCGCTATCTTATAAGCTTTGTCCTATAGGTGTTCTAGTAGATTAGCCTTAATTATTATTAATCTAGCCATGCCTAATATAATGCCTTTAATGCGTTCGGGTGTTCTGTTCTGCTTAGAGGTATAAAAAGCTATACGCAGTACGTTTATACCTATTAATTTGGCGTATTTGGTAAGCTCTTTAATACCGAATTTTCTGCCGCCGTTAATCACGAGCGAGCCGATATATCGTCTAGTTTGGTTATACACTAGATTATTAAGCTCTTAAAGCCCTTCTACGGCGATTATCTTCTTAGTTCTAAAGAAGGCGTATACGTATCTAGCGTGCGCTTCTACAAAGATTGCTATATACTTATTACCCCTAACTCCCTCTAGGGTAAGGTAAAAGGTATTAGCATGCACGCGTTTAAATGGCCGCTAAGGTAGTGTAGGTGTAGTACAAGAGACCTAGCGCTTTGCTGTCGCTAGGTAATAGGCTTTGTATTAAGTCAGCTTGCCTATAAGGCTAAAGTCGCCCATCTTAGCCACCTTTTATAGTATATCCTTGCCTATATAGCCGAGACGCTAATATAGTATATTAATGTTAAGCTGCTATACAGTGGCGTGCGTAATATATTAAGGCTTTAAAGCCAGTTAAATTACGTATAGGCTGTTTATATACGTCGCTCTGCCTATAATTAAGTTATTTAAGTACCTCTAAATTATATAACCACTTATTTCCTTATTAGGTCCAATATAGAGCTACTTATACTTCTTAAGAGCTAACTCTAAAAGAAGTTTATAAGGTGATTTAGATGCAAAGAAGGCCTTAGTAGCTACCGTATAGGTATTATTATTGTCCATTAGTAAGGGTATATACACCATTCCCTTGCCAGTTATATAATGAACGGTTTTTCCTAACGTCCCTATCGTAATAGGTGTTGATAGAGTCTTATAGTTAATAAACTCGCTTTAATTATTGCTTATTAGAATATTAGAATAGGAGTTAAGGAACTAGTCGTCCTAGTTGTTATTATCTAAGTTATTAACTATAGCCATACTACTAATAAATAGGCCTCCTGCTAAGCCTCTGCCTGTCGTCCCAACTTAAGAAGTTAAATTTAGTAAAGTCGCTTCTAGTTCCTAGGGTAGATCTACGCATAGTATGTCCTTATTAGAAAGCTTTTACGTCTAAGGTTAAAGGTTTAAGTAAAGGTAGAAGCACCTGTCCTTACTATTATAATATTTTTTACCGCAGTATATATAATCTTTATACTTTTTATTTAATGCTAATCCTTCTATATTAGATTTTAGTTAATTATCTTTAGATGGCTTCCTACTAATTAAGGATATTACGGTGGAGGTAGCTGGTTGAGTATAACTCTTGTCCATAAGGTCGCTTACTAGTTCCTTAATTATAATAAGGTTGTCCTCCTTTGTAACTCTCCTAGCTACCTCTTAATAATTAGCTGTTTAAATAGGAAACTCCTCCTCTACCATATAAAGCAGTTGGGCGTGTGCTTGCTTCCTTAATATCGGCATTAACGCCGTATTTAATTTCCTTATACCTAAGATAAAAGCTTCTATATAGGCTTTAAGTAAGGTATAGTCTTTGCAACTAAGATTGAGCTATTAATTCTATATCTAGTAGTTATAAACGAGACCTTGCGCGGTGTATAGTAATCGAATTAAATCAAGCAGATCCTTAATGGAGTCGCGCGGCTTGCCTAATGCAGCAAGTTAATCGCGAATTGATTCCAACACTGCGCCCTTAATTACCTTAAGTCCCGTTATCTGTTTATGACGCCAATCTCTATACTCGTCCGTCTGCTAAGGTAGCTCTATAGCCATACCTTATATTATTAGTAGGAGGTTATAAAGCTTAAGTCGTCGTATAATTTGACGATACCATTCTTTATAATTACTGTCCCCTTTTAATACAGGAACAACCCTAAGAGAGCTCTAGTATTCCTTCTTCTTTTATACTATGTCCGCCATAGTATATAATTAATCGGTTTAACCGTATCGTGTGTGGCGTGTATTTATATTAGTTTATTATAAATTTCTATTACACCATACCGGGGTCCAAATTTGAGGATTTGTGGGTTCGTGTTAACTTAGTTAATTAGATAATAATATGGCAGCTAATAGAGCTTTAATTAAAGCTGTAAGAGGGCTTATAACCTGTCAGGGCACTAAGCAGGCTGATGGAATGATATATATGATACTCTATGAGGAAGAAGCTCAGGGGCTTGAAGGCCCCGAGAAGGTATCTACACGATGGCCCGCGCGCTGTCACGTGACACGCCGCTGAGCTCAAAGAGACTGCCCCAAGTACCCCCCCCCTACCAACAAAATATATAGTCAGGCCCCCGGATATAAAATGTGGCGCGACAGGACTTAACATTATATGCATACAGGCCAATGATGAAGTAGTTAGGGGTCTACTGTAGCCGGCTTATGACATTCTCAATTTCATGCCCACTGGGTATTTTTGCCAAGCCTTTAGCGTGTATCGCGGATGTTCAAAAGTGAAAAGCGAAGCTGTGGAAAGCTGCACCTCAAGCTGCACCTCAAGCTGCGAAAGACCTCCATACAATGCAATAGCAGGTAAAGAGCCCTGCCTCCCCGATCACAATATCCAGGTAGTTCGATGGATTGAAACCTGACAACACTAGATACCTACAGGCTACGTAAGTGATAGCGCTACCACGAAGGGCCCTCTCGTCCCATTCACGCATTCTCCATTGGTCGGTCTTCCATCATGGGCTGGTTCTCTTCAGGATCGCCAAAGCCTGCTACTCCAAAACCGTCCTCAGACGGCGCATTCGAAGCGCCAAGCAGATCAGACAGAGCATTATGCTGGGAGGCTCGAGATGCCTTCTTCGAATGCCTTGATCGGAATGACATCTTGGATAGTATCAAGGACAAGGATGCGGCAGAAAAGGCATGCGGAAAACTGGATCAGGAGTTCCAGAGGAATTGTGCTGGCAGCTGGGTGAGCTTTCGCTAAAATCCTGATTTTACACTGCGCGCGGAGGCGTGGAGGCACACAATACGACTCCCTCCTGCTGCATACCTCGCTAATGAATAAAAATTTAGGTACAATATTTCAAGAAGCGGAGGGTGGTAGAATATAACAAGGAGCAGACACTGAAGAGGATAGAAGCAGAGGGTGGAGAGATACTTCCACCTGCCCTTAATAAATGAGGCCTGTATGAGAGCTCGAGGATGACTAGTCATGAAAATTGTATAATATGTACACTAAGACAGGCAGCAACATTGTCCTTTTTCTCAAGGCGCCGGCTTCCCTTCTTAGCCTCACATGCAGTTTTGGAGTCGGTAGGGCTTTGCTGGATGTTCTGAAAAATCGAAATTTAAGCCGTGGCAAAAATCCCATATCTTCCAGAAAAAGTGTAGCTACAGCTCATAAAAACCGGCTCTTTTGATGAATGTGGGATCTGAAATCCCGAAAGGATCGTTGTCCTGCGTCTGCACCTGTTGCTGTAGCGTAATGCCGGGCCAGAGTGAAGGCGAAAAGTTGGGGCAGAACAGCGAGTTGAGCTGCACGGTGTCGTCATCGATCTGAACCTATTAGAAGTACAAAAACCACGTACTGCATCAAGGGTCATGCTCAAGTTCGCAGAAAAGGGATTGGCAAATCGGGGCTTGCGGGGTTGGTCGGATGTTGTTCATTTGCACCACACAGCTCCTCGTGGTCCCTGAAGGCCAAACCGGAGTAGGTTCTGCTTGAAGCTTTGCCGACCCTTGCTCCGTGTGAAAGCCATGCGAGCTGGCAGCCAAAGCCATGCCGTGCGCGCGCCTCCGATCCTGCCATCTACTCTCCGGCTTCAGCGTGTTACCCCACTTGGCCACCTCGACCTTGGCTCCGGCGCAGGACCCTGAATCTTCAACCTCTCGGCAAACCGACGCATTGGGATTTGCCAGTGCTTGACGTGCATGGGGGAAGTGGGAGAGGCAACCACTGGCGAAAAATGCTGCATGCCACCATCACACACGGCCGGCAGTGAGCCGGCTGACCTGTCTGAGGGAGCACGCTGGCGCCCAAATGTTAAATCTATCCGCGTTTGGTCCCCTGCCCGAAGCGCGCTGCTGCTATCAACCCCGCGCTTACCCGCTAGTGCCATGATATTCGCACGGCCGAATGGATTAATACGTGTCGATAAAAGAAAAACACTCCAGTACATAATGATGCATAGCAACTCTCACACGCCCAAGTTCGCTTCCAGGTTCCCGCATGACGCCGAAGGCCCGCCGCCCAAAAAAGAAAATACCTCTCAACCTAAGGACCTTCATGTCTATCATAATTGGCCGTCAACTGAGGTATCTAAAACTTGGCGACCACCTTTAAAGAATGTTATCCATCCCGTATCGTGCAGCCACTGACGCAATCCCACTATGCGGTGTAGGGGTACAAGCAGTGTTCTACACATACGTGGTGTGGAAGATATTGGATGGGTCGAATTCTTGCTTGAAAACTTCGAGGTCTGGTAGGCCTCCTTTGGGTTGGCCGGGGGGACTGCTCTCAATTGCGAAAACCACGTTAGCAAAAGCGCCTCGGAACTCTTCCTCGTGAAATAGAAGCGTCCTCCACATCTTGGCAATCTCGCCGACTGGGTTTCGAAATATCGGGCCCACCCCGAATGCCCCAAGGCAAATATCTCTGTTGCCGCAGTAGGCGGCTATTCGGAGCACGGTGCGCATCTTCTCCATCATGAGTTCTTTTTCTTGTTCGAAGGAATAACGCGTTCCCGTTTCATCAAGCTTCGGTCGTCGTACCGGAGCAACAGAGATCACAGGTAGAGATCTAAACTCCCTCCAGAGCGTGTAATGATCAGGCCCATCGCGAAACACGACTATGAAAGGTAAATACCGTATCTAAAAAACCATGCACTAGTGGTTGAAGCACATACCGACATGCGGAGAGTAAATCCCACCTTTTTGGGGAATTGGGTAGTGAGTGTCTGGAGCTGTTGTGCACTGGTTCAGGTTCCATGGTGTTACTAATGCATGCACAAGATTGCTCCTTCGAGCGAAGCACTCTTCTGGTGCCATCAGGCCAGACTCCCAATCGCCACCAGCACGTTTTTCGTTCGCCATGTTGACGACAGGTATTGGCCTTGCCGACTGGGACTTGGACGGGTCCTTTAGGGAGTATTGGTACCAATCTAGGGCAACGTCCACGGGGTCCCCATCAATGACAGCCACTCGCAACCTTTGTTTGGACCTCTTCTCAGAGGCAACACAAATCATCGAGGAGTCCGGATAAAGATAAGAGTTTACAGGGCATTTGTCCATATTCCGCTCAATGTAAGGGATGTATGCCCTCTTAGCTTCGGCAGCTATTTCTGATGGTTTGGGTCCCGATTGCGGCATGTTAAATTTTGGAGGGGGGGAATTGAAATCAATATAAGTAAATTAAAAAATAACTGATTGATTCAAAGCAGAATGCTCCAATACAGCAGCCAGAAATGACAGGAAGGTCCAGAAAGCAAAAATCGCTATTTGGACTAACTGGGGAATGAGCGGCTATTAATATATATTTCATGCGTAGAGGCATGATGGGAACCAAAAGATCGAATAATAGAAATTAGTCCTTTCACTAGCACACAATACTCGGTCGCTATAAGCCAATACAAATGCGGCAGTTGGGTGCACGTAGCTGCTAGAATCCTGATTGCGATATCAAGAATTGCAAACAAGTCTAAGACACGGGTAGCTTGCGCCACGATGTGAAAGGTGGATACTCACAGGGCTTGAGATACGCGGAGTTAGCCGTTTGGGATACTTTGCTTTTCAACGCTTGAAATTGATATGTAATATGATTGAATTCAAGCCTGAATCTCCGGGAAATCAGCACTAGGGATACGCAGATGACGGGCTATGGCATTGCCGTCCACAGCAGATTCTGCGTTGTCTATATGTTGAGAACACCGCGGCCGTGGGAAGCAGGCTGATTCGGTGCTCAAGCATTAGGACGATCTTCACCCCCCTGCCATCTTGGAGCAAGATCTCACTGGTGTTTTAGTGAGATCTAGCACAGATGGCGCCATAGATGAACTGGGAATCGGAGACATCCACCATGCAGGGAAATCGATTGCCAGGACAACGCTTAACCAATACCTCGCAGTGGCTCGCAGCCTCGAATGTCCTTTTTGCTGTGTGATAGGCGCGGTCTGCAGTCGTGTCAAACTTTCCGGGAGAACAGCACGCGCGGAAGTACTGTGGGACAGATGCAGCTAAGCTGTGATGGTAGAGGGTTTTAGGTGGTCTTGATCCAGCAGGCCAGCTGATGCCGCTCCGGCACGATATGAAGCGTGAAGCGCCGATCTTTTTTGATATTTGAAAAATTAGCGGCGATTTGTTGACCAAGTGTCTGGAAGCTTCTGTCTCTCTCTTCTTCTAAATGGACTGGGCAGAGACGTTTAGGGAAACGGCTAGAGAAACGGACTTGGCTTTCTGGTGTTGATGTTTGTGTTTCTCTACATGTAGATCTGAAACTCGGGCAGCCTCCGCGTACACCATGATGCGTCACGAAGGCACCAGGTGTGACCTTGATGCAACCCATCTAATGCTCTGTTGAGAGGGGAGTGCTAGTCTATGTCGTCGACGCTGCTGCTTGATGCTTGCAGTTCTATCAATCATGTCACCCCCTTGTGGCCATTGGTGGTACGTGAGACCCTTAAGACGCGCCAGAACAGACGCGAAACTCCCTTCCGTCGGCAATCTGGGGCCGCATTTGCCGCATTCCTCTGCAGGAACCTCGACGAGGACTCCCCCAAGAGCCCCGTCATGAGCAAGCGGTTGTTATTTCCAGCTCGCTTCTCCCTATCGCCCGCTTTGCCATCGGCGAGACGGCTCCACAAAGTACCATTTGCGCGACGCTCTTCAACCTATCCTGAGCGAAACATCGCCTCACTCCTCGCTAGGTCTCCGGCTTCCGCATCTTTAGGGGTGGAACAGTCCTCCGGTGGCACTATAAGGGTCAACGGCTTTGTGCGCACCGTTCGGAAGCAGAAACGAGTGGCCTTTGCAACTGTTGGGGACGGCTCGTCCTTGGAGTCACTACAGGTAGTCCTAAACCCTGAACAGGCTGAAGGGTCAGTGAGTCGAGAACCATGTATACCATTCTGCGAGAGTCTACGGCTGACATTGCAATTCTATCTCAAAGGCTATCCACAGGGGTTGCCGTTGCGATTACGGGCCAGTGGAAGCCATCACCGACTGGTAAGGAGCAGACACACGAACTTCATGCGGAGGAAGTTCAGATATTGGGACAGCATGATGTCTTCGTATGTGATTCACACCTCCAGCCCTCCAATGGCACGTTGTCAGCCTTGCGCCTAACTGCCCAACCCAGACATATCCTTTGCAGAAGAAGTATCATACACCCGAATTCCTGAGGAGTCTTCCTCACCTAAGGCCACGGCTCCCATTCAACTCTTTGCTCCTGCGGCTAAGATCTCAGCTCATTTCTCAACTGACCGAATTCTTCTCCAATCAAGGTTTTGTCCAAACACACCCACCCATAATCACCTCCTCAGACTGCGAGGGCGCCGGGGAAGTCTTCGCTGTATCTACAGACAATGCATCACTAAAGCCTAAGCAGCAAGATGCCTCGTCCGCTCACGAGGAACTTTTCTTTCATTCACCAAAATATCTCACAGTCTCAAGTCAACTCCATTTAGAAGCGCTTGCTCAATCTGTTGGCAAAGTATGGACTCTTTCACCAACCTTTCGTGCTGAAAAGAGTGATACACCTCGTCATCTTAGTGAGTTCTATATGCTTGAAGCAGAGATCGCCTTTGCCGAGAGACTCGATGAAATAATGGACCTAGTGGAGGATATGCTCCGTGCAGTAGCCTTAGGCTTAAAAGCTTCCCATGTAGGACAGGAGTTACTTCATGCTCGGGCATCATCTTACCGGAGCCAAGATCCTGGAAATTCCTCAGTTACCCAAGAAGTCCTACTGATGAGGTGGGAAGGTTTCATTCATGGACCTTGGCCACGCATCACTTACGTCGACGCCATCAACAGACTTGAGGAGGCTGTAGTGCAAGATAAAATCAATTTTGAATTTGCACCATCATTCCATTCAGGGCTACAGGCCGAGCACGAAAAGTTTCTTGCTGAAACTGTTGGACAAGGCGGCCCTATATTCATTACGGATTATCCGCGTGCGCTGAAACCGTTCTACATGGCACCGTCAACTGACAGGACTGGCAGTACAGGTGCAGAACCCACTGTTGCATGCTTTGATCTCCTTGTACCTGAAGTCTGTGAACTAGCTGGCGGTTCAATGCGTGAACATCGGCTCTCACAGCTTCTAGAATCTATGGACGACCGCGGGTTGAAACGGTCGAGCCAGTTTACTGAGACACAAAGCACACCCGATACTATCCCAGCTATATCAGATGATCCCCGCACTTTAACGACAAGTGGCTCTTTGCAATGGTATCTAGACCTCCGCCGGTACGGAAGTGTGCCACATGGCGGTTTTGGTCTTGGTTTCGATCGTCTAGTGGGTTACTTGTCCGGTGTTTCTAGTATCAGAGACGTTGTCGGTTTCCCTAGGTGGTATGGGAGGTGCGAATGTTGACCACTTAGCCACTCGTGTTCCCGAAATGCCAGCTACTGGTTTCCGGTGAATATTCTGTACTCCTGTGCAACTTCAGCGTCATTGTATAGACTGTTATCCCTCTCACAGCTGGGTAACACGCATAAAATCTTAGAGGCGGGACTTGTGTTACTTTCTTATACAGTACTTAGAAAAAAAACACCTGAGCGTAACTTTCTTTTCATCATTAGGTGAAGGTTATAGAAAAACTATTGGCTCACGTTATCAAAGACAGGATCAATCGAAAGCTCTCCATATCCTCAAGGTTTGGTTTGTTAGTATTTTGTCCATTGTAACCTTACCTCTAAAGAACGTGTGAAGACAGCAGTAGCATACCGGTCCAAGTCATCAGATGAAAGCGCATATGGTGAGATTAGCAGAAGATGCTTTTTCAATTATGCTTAGAAAGTGTCGACTAAGATGCAAAGGTGGCTGAGACAAAGCTCAATTCTCAACAAGAGTGAGTCCTTCCAACATTGATGGCATCAATGTCTTTGCTCAATTCTGGTTAATGTTCGCGTGGTATCTCCGCGGCATCAAAAGTTGCTCTGCTGTTCTCACAGACTTTCTAAAGTTGTACATCAGTTTCCTAGTAAGTCACGTAGTAGTTTTATAAAGTTGCCGTCAACTCAACTGCTTGCTGCTGTCATTGTTGCTATGATTTTTGCTCTCCCGACCCGACAGAAATTGCGAGGTGTGACCTTAGACCGGTGACGACAAAGCCAAGCGCCGAGGAGCCGCAAAAGCCCCAGAATCCGTCCACTTACAAAACAATTTCTGTATTACTTTTCTTCCATACGCCACAGTACTCCACCACAAAAAAAATCTTGCGACTCATTCTCCTCCGAGTCCTCCGACCCATCAGCGCACTGCCAATCGAAGTTTACTGCAAGAATACCTTGGGGCGTGGTGGTTTTTATGGCCACCCATGAGCGGATACCTGTGGAAGAAGTTGAACACGAGTAAGCTTCATGCGCACTCTTTTAGGGCTCCTCAATACTTACATTTCCGTTTAGCTATGAGTCCTTGCCGCCCAACTTTTCGCTCACGGCTAACATGCTGGCCGGCGCATTCGCCGGTATCGCTGTATGTTACGGAGACCGACATTCAAAACTAAGAGCCATCCTGCTAAAACGACGATAGGAACACTCGGTGATGTATCCAATTGATCTGCTAAAGGTCCGTATTTTAAAGCCCCAGCTCCACTCTGATCTCTCTAACGACGAATGCCTGCCAGACCAGGATGCAAGTCGTCAACCCTTCCCCTACCGCAGTATACACGGGCATATCCAATGCTATGGTCACAATATCAAGAGTGGAGGGCTTCAGAACGCTTTGGAGGGGCTTGTCTAGTGTGGTTTTAGGAGCGGGTCGGTAGATTCGTTCTTAGCCTTTGGGCTGTTGGTAACAGATGAGACAGGTCCGGCGCACGCAGTGTATTTTGCATCCTACGAAGCAGTAAAACACGCCATGGGCGGGAATGAAGGGGGAAAACATGAACACCATCCGCTCGCTGCTGGTATGAATATTCTTGCGGCTGTAATATTTCCAAGGGGCAACAATTGACTTTGTACAGCTGTCAGCGGTGCATCTGCGACAATCGCTAGCGATGCTTTGATGAATCCATTCGATGGTAAATATAGCATCCTTTAATTAGAACCTCTAGCTAATCCATGTAGTTATCAAACAACGAATGCAACTGCACGGTTCGGTCTATAAATCGATCGGCCATTGTACGAAAACCGTATTCCGAACTGAGGGGTTCACGGCGTTCTACGTCTCTTATCCAACAACATTATGCATGACGGTTCCTTTCACAGCTCTTCAGTTCATGGCATATGAATCAATCTCGAAGACTATGAACCCGACAGGACGCTATGATCCATACACACATTGTGCCGCAGGCGGCTTGGCGGGAGGTTTCGCTGCTGGTCTCACCACCCCCCTAGACGTTATAAAGACACTGCTGCAAACGCGAGGCACTGCAACTGATCCTGAACTCAGGAACGTATCAGGGCTGTGGCAGGCTGCCGCAATTATCAAAAGGCGAGATGGATATAGGGGATTCTTCCGTGGCCTCAAACCGAGGATAATCACAACGATGCCGAGTACGGCGATTTGCTGGTCAGCTGAATATTATTCGACCCCACTTCCATTGATAGGTGCTAACATCGAGGCAGGTCTGCTTACGAGATGGCTAAAGCTTTTTTCATTGCACGCAACGAATCCAGGTGAAACTCTTCGGACGAGAGCTTTTATGTTCCCTAATTGGTGTTCATGGTCGTCTTTTCAACCTTTTGGAGGGTGTGACCACATCTCCGGTATTTGGAACTCTTCCCGTTGTCCTCGGCAGGACTGTTATGTGGTCTCTCATGAAGGCTCTGTGCCTGGTGGGACTTGGCGTCCAAATAGAAAACATCGGCGTTTTCAATATTTCTTGAGCGGCAAATAATACCTCTTCATGCATTTACTGTATATTCATAGAGGCCTTGGTGGCATATGGGACCATTGCAAGGCGTCCGAATTCTTGCTCATTTGGGGGTTTTTCAGGGCTAGCTTGTATCATATCCATGATCAACCTTCTCAAAGACGTACGTGATTTTGGTCGCGTTAGTTGCTATGTAGTGTTATGCTCTTGCCGTAAAGTTTATATTGCGAGGTGCGTAATCGATAAGCGCCGACCCGCAAGACCAGCCCTACAGCAGCCGCCAGTGTATCAGCCTTTTTCTAGCAGGTCATGCTTCGCCCAAAGCCTTTCACCGTGAGTGACTCCAAGCCGCTCTTTCAAGCCATAAGCCTGTCTTCATAGGTGCCGGGTTATGCACTGGAAATTGCAAATCGCACAATTCCTATCCCAGAGCTCATGGGAACAGCGCTACGTCACACAAGCGCTGACCACACGAGCCTTGCCCCAGCCACAACGACCTCAACGCTCCCAATATCAAAGACGCTCCAAAGCTTTTCCAACGCCTCCATCCAGGTAAACGAATAAGGCTGCGCGTCCTGGGCCTCATGATGCGTACCAATCCTTCCTCGGCTATGCAGAAGACGTACGATGAATGCTTCCTCACATGTTCTACGGCCGTTTATTTTGAGAGTCAGGTCTGTTCTTTCATTGCCTCTAAAACACCCACCAGAACACTTTCGTAGAAACTGACTGTTTCTTCCCATTTTAGAACAACGAAACTGAAGCTCTACGGTCCTGGCGGAATGCGCTTGACCAGATCTATTACCACAATGCCTACCGAGTCCCAGCCAACTACCGCCCAAAATCCGAGACTGAGAAAGCGCTGCGGGATTCTTTACACGAACTAGAACTACAATGCAAGGAAAGAGTGGATTTACTTGAGGCGTTAAAGCGCAGCCGCGAGGAGGCTCAGAAAAGCCAGGATACTTCAAGCCCCGGTGCTCAAGCGACTCCCAATGTTTCTAGCCCTTTTAAAGACCTACCGGGCGGTATTGTGGACTATGAAAGAACCGGTTGGCTTGGTGGAGGGACTGTGCCGCCTGTGGATTATCCTGACCTGTCTAGGCCACCATTGCCTCAACGGCCATCACTACCGCAAAGGCCATCCCTAGAGCCCAGGAAAAGCTCTGGCACTGAAGCTCACCGGACCAAGAGCTTACCACAGGCTAGTAGCAGGTCATCGATTTCCCCGTCATCTCTAGATCTAGCAATTCCACCGAAGAAAGTTTCAAGAACACCAAGCCCGGAAAAAAGGGGTGGCATGCTAAAGACCCTAAGGCCTGGGGGGAAGGATGGCCCGCGAGCCTCGTCAGCAAAAATGCCTAGCTCTCTCAGAAGTCGCCCTCCAGCTGCGGCTAAAGCTGCGACCCAAGCCTGGGGGTCAACGGCAAGGCTATCCTTAGGACAGCCGATGTATTCTCAAAGTCAGCCAAGCAGAGAATCAACTTCTGCAGCCGTAAACTCCACAAGCCGAACCTCGTTCGAACTACCGCCATCCTTGGATGATACTAATCACCCAATGCCTAGAAAGGCCAGCCTCAATACCGATAGTTCTCAGAGTCCATTCTATTTTAGATATACTGATCAAACAGAGCCTTCATGCGATCCCGGGAGGCCAAAAAGCTTCTACGCCGCTCCAGCACCGACCGGTCCCACTACCTTAGACCCCGAGCCAAGTATACAGCAAGGACGACGAGATGGGCCTCTAACTCCTCCCCACAAACATCATGCGAAGCCCCTTCCTAGCCGGTCAAAGCTTCACAAAGATTTACCCGCCATTGATTCAAACACGCTAACCTGCAGGAACGAATACCCAACTTCCACTATTAAGCCCAAGAAGCTTATAACTGCTACCGCATCAAGATCACGGTCCACTACTAGTCCCAATAGCTCACCCACCCTAACGCAGGAGGCCCTTGACGCAGGTCCTTCGCGATCAGCTCCACGTCGCAAAGTTGTTGCCAAAGGTATTTCTACTCAAAAGGACAGACACGAAAATTCTACAGGAAGTGATGATGAAGATATGAGCAGCGGAGCCACAATTCGTGCGGATCTTCCCCCAACACCGACTTCTCAGGATTCTGATACATCATGTTCGGAGAGTACCTCTGAGGCTAGGCTCTGGAAAGAACGTGTCGATAGTATCATGAAAAATTTACCGAAGGGGGTCGATGAAGCTGCTGCAAAGCAAATCTTTAATGAGATTGTGATACATGGTGATGAGGTTCATTGGGATGATGTGGCCGGGCTGGAAGTAGCGAAGTCTGCACTGAAAGAGACGGTCGTTTATCCTTTTCTTCGTCCAGACCTTTTTATGGGCTTGCGTGAGCCGGCAAGAGGAATGTTACTTTTCGGCCCCCCTGGCACAGGAAAGACAATGCTGGCTAGAGCTGTGGCTACCGAGTCCAAATCAACTTTCTTTGCTATCTCTGCGAGTAGCCTAACCAGCAAATTCCTCGGCGAGTCCGAGAAGCTGGTGCGCGCTCTTTTCGGGCTGGCAAAGGCTCTTGCGCCATCTATTATATTCGTCGACGAGATTGATTCGCTCCTCTCATCACGCTCGGGATCAGGCGAGCACGAAGCAAGCCGGCGTATTAAGACGGAATTCCTCATCCAGTGGTCAGACCTTGCGAAAGCAGCTGCCGGGAGAGAGCAGAGTGAAAGAGATCGTGAAAGGGGCGACGCCAGTCGTGTGCTTGTCCTTGCTGCAACGAACCTGCCATGGGCGATTGATGAGGCTGCAAGGAGAAGATTCGTGAGAAGACAGTACATCCCATTGCCAGAAGGCCATGTTAGGAAGCTCCAGCTGAAAACGCTTTTGAGCCACCAAAAACACAGCCTCACCGACGAGGATCTGGATAAGCTGGTTGAGATGACTGACGGTAGGTACTCCCCGGGCTCCCTTTCGTGGCGTTGTGGTAGCTGACGACAACAGGCTTCTCTGGCTCCGATATTACTGCTTTGGCAAAGGATGCGGCAATGGGACCACTACGCAGTTTGGGCGAAAAGCTCTTGCACATGACAATGGATGAGATCCGGCCGATGCAGTTTGAGGATTTTAAGGCCAGTTTGACCACGATTCGGCCAAGTGTGAGCAAGCAAGGTTTGAAGGAATTCGAGGACTGGGCGAAGGAGTTTGGAGAGAGAGGAGGGTAAACCAGGCTCATGCATTATTTCGATAATACCATAGGGACTTCATGATCAGGTGGCGAGGATTGGCCCCTAGGTATTTTCCGGGATGTGTTGTGTGATATTACGTTTTACCTCTAGCTTTGGGCACGGCGCTTCAGGGAATGTTTCGGACTAAGAACAAGTCATGCATTGGTAGGCGCATTATACATCATAGTTATCTCGTTCCTATCTCCCTCTGTTTTTATGTGAAATGCGGGGTTGCTTCCAGCGCCGATACGTGGTGTAAGCGCGAATAGCGCCAATGATAGGTGTCTGTTGAACTAATAGAATGCGAGAGTGGATGACTTAAGGGCTGCACTACGCTCTCCATTGCTAACTCACTCTCTCCCAAAGATGAATGCTTTAAGGGCAGTGAGTAACGACGACGCTGCTTAGGTTCTACATACTCTTTATAGTAGAGGATGTTTTTAGATGCATATGCGATTTTTCGTTTTAGAGAACAGTTAATTTTAGACCCATCTATTATAGAGAAAAGCTGCTAAGAAATAAATGGATATTTCCGTGGCCTGGCACATCTCTGAGCTTTCCCCCAACCAGTTGTACGTACCACCCCTTGTCAACGCAAGGCCCGTAGAAGTGGCTGCGATGTCCGTATACGTCTGACCCGTCGCACGTCCAGGGAAATTTAGGCTTGATTGGGTACGTCGAGATCTTTCAAGCCTCTGTAACGACCGTGGCGATTGTGGTGGAAGCCGTAGTAAGGCATTGAACCTCAAACCCAACCGAATACGTAAGTAAAGATTCATAGGACCTTGGCTAATCTGGCTGGTGATCACTGATGTGGTTCAGGAGAAAGTCAACAGATAAATGTACAACCACAGTGTAGTCTTGAAAATAAAAAACGTCCTTAAGTTGAATTTCTAGCGATCAAAGGTGTTGTAAATTATGGGTAATAAAAATCAAAAAGATCAAAAACAAGAGTTGTATGGTTTCGACCATAAGTTTTCCAAAGATTTATAAATGGGGTATAGTGCGCATCGCGCGGCCACTTCTGGTAAAAGGCAAGAAATGGGTTTGTTCACGTCGTCGCACCCCATAACCTAGGTTTTGAAAATAAATATTATATATACTAACACACTCCAATACTTAAATAATTACTTCATCCCGCTTCATTTTATCCCCGCTCCCCAACTCTCAATCCCTTTCCACAGCAATTTTCCATCTCGGTGTTCATTTTTAGATGCGTATGCGCTCCTTTGAAGAAATAAGCCACAGAACATCGTCGGCCTTCTTGAACAGCTTCAAAGTCATACTCACTTGGATTACGTGATTCTGCGCCTTTTGGTCTTTCAAAGTCGAAACTTTGCAAGAGAAGCAGCAAGTGGCTTGGAATCCCCGCTTTCAATCTGGTGGACTAATTTTGCACGTGAGACTGCGGGCCCGACCCCGCGCTGCCTCCAAGCTTTGAATCCCTCTTATAGTCAGTCACCACGAACAATAAATCGTCACCACACACAAGGACCACGGAGTAAATATAGAGATGGAGATTGCACGCGCTGCTTAGGTACTAGTAAACCCACTAAATTTTACTGTCACGGTGGTCCTTACCTATTATACCCACGTTCGTGAGGATCCCAACGACGAGACTAACTTCAGAAGCTTCCGGTTATCGTTTCCTTTTTTCTTTTTCTCCTGAGAATGCTCTCTCCCCCTAAATGCTACTACTAGATCTCTAACTATTCGTTTAGAATGTATAAAGCAGGCCATTCTTGGGTTCTGACACAGTGTTGACGCCACCCAGCAGAGCAGGGAAAGGCCCGTAGCCATCGTCCAAAACGATTTCCTAGACATCCAGGCATACAACATAGAGAGCCAGGGCGACTGGCAAATGCTCTGCCTTCCCACGCTATATATCGGGACGATCCTTTGGGTTTCAGATGATTCTTTGACCAAGATTGGTTCCACACCATCACAACAGCAAGAGTGTTCCGCTGTCCCTGATCTACAAAAGCCTTTTTTTTCCTATTTTCAGGTGCAAATCGCTTGCCCCACCATTACCCAGCTAGCTAACTCCTTCCTCTCGTGTTTTTATAGTATCCCCAATGATAATTAGCAGTTCACGGCTTCTTTACACCGGTATACCTCAACAACAAGCATGTCGAGATGATTTCGTGGAGCAGACCGCAATTTCAGGTCGACATAGCTGAGTTGCAATCAAGTCCATGGTGGTGTGGCGAAGTATTGTTACGTCGCGTTGGATAAAATCATATTTCTATGCCCCCTTCAAGCTATTATCTCCGTGAGCTATAAGTAAGGCACAGCTGCCAGAATTCTCGGGATTCTCTCAGGAGCCGCGTCGCGAAACGGAAGTCAACAACTTATTTTTGGCGGCTTTCGAGTTTCATTAAGCACCGCACCAGATTAAAAGAGTCGAGTCTTTGTTTGAAAACTTCACAAAATTTCTTTGGTGTCGCTCCTTCCTCCAACGCAACTTATCTTTACCACCGTCAATTGTCCACACTCTTTCCGCCCTGCGCCTCTGGAAAAGCCTGCCACTCTTTTCACAGCAACTTCATCCAACTCCAATCACTCCCTTGATTGTACTACTCTCCTCACTATCCCTTCACTGTCCCTGCATCCCATATTCCTTTTGCCTCATCTGGCCTTGCTCCGGTTTGTCACTACGCTATCTAGACTGCTACAGCATTCCACCGCCGTCGCCTCGAGCAACGAGTCTCCTTGTTATTGGAAGACTCTTGGCTTCAATCAGATAGCTCTAGAGCTTAGCCATGTACATCAAGCTTTCATTCTCTACTCTCCCCAGAAGAAGGCCGTATATGGCCTAACCAACCCCACTCCCTCTTTGATACCTTTTAGGTCTCTCTCCGATCCCTTTCAGGTCCCTCTTCGATTGGCTAGCAGTCCAATCATCAAGCCCACTCTCATGCATTAACAGCAGTGATCGCAACCTTTCTCTTTTTGGTCTATTCACTAACGCCGCCGGCCGGCTTTTGTAGTCTTTCCGTCAGAATTTTCGTCACTCGTACATAAATCGAAGGATCTATTTACCAGGATAATTCACTCAACATGAAGACCGGCTTCTTCACCTTTGGTGCATTTGCTTTGCTCCCACTGGTTGCTGCGCAGCCTCACAGTATGACATCCCGAGCTGAATTAATGTGACTCCGACTGGATCGCACTAAATTAGCTATACGACGACAACTGCTGCCGCGATCATTGTATATGTAGACACCGATGGTGTTCCCTACACAACTTCCACCATTGATGGGACGCCTGAGACCACGTCTACTTCTGAGGCCGCTCTTTCCAGCACCTCTAACCTCAGCTCATCTCCCTCCTCTTGTAAGATGGCATCAACTCAATTCCCTGAGGCCGTCGAGGCCGCAGCCGTGACATCCAGCACAACTGCTCACTCAACTCCTATTGCCTCATCGTCTCACTTCTACCTCGGCCCCAGCCCCTTCATCATCTGCCCCCGCGCCACCCCCAACTACGCCATCTTCCGTCGCTCCGGTATCCTCTTCCGTCGCGGCGTCTCCTTCGATTTTTGCTGCAGCGGCTGCACCAAGCACGGCCATCCCACTTGGTGTCGCATATGATGGATATACAACGACCGGCTACTCGAACGGGCAATCTTCATGTTGCAAGAGTGCGTCACAGGTCGCCAGCCGTGAAGAGTTACGGCATTGTTCGCATTTACGGGGTCGATTGTGATCAAGTCGCCAATTCCCTCCCAAGTGCTATAAACAACGGACAAAAGCTCATTGTTGGGCTATACGATATGACTGCAATCCAAAATGGAGTACAAAAAATTGCCCATGCTGTCAATGAATATGCAAATAGTAAATTGGGTAGCATTATCTTGATCACAGTCGGCAACGAGTTTGTCAATATCCAAAAATATACGGTTTCAGCAATGGTTGACGCCCTCAACTGGGCTCGAGGAAACCTCACCAATGTTCATTACACTAGTCCAGTTGGCATTGCCGACACCGTCCCAGCTGTCATTGATAATCCGGCCCTCTGAAAACTCCGACTAAGCACTCGTCAACTGCCACGCCTTCCTCGATCCCAACACAGCCGCAGCAGATGCCGGCACTTTTGTTAAAGGCCGGGTCGCAAACGTACAGTATGCTTGCCCGAACAAGAAAGTTATTGTCACGGAGTCCGGCTGGCCAAAGCAGGGCAACACCGACGGTAAAGCTGTACCGAGTCCTGCCAACCAAAAGGCTGCACTTTCTTCTCTTCAGAATAATGTTTCAATATTGAGGTCTGCGGCTACCAGCCGGCGAGACTGTCGGTCTTGTTACTGCGCAACCCTCGCTACCGAAGAAGTCTCCTCGTGTCTGCCCAGGCCCTCAATCGCAGTGTTTTTATTAGTATTCGATACTGATTACGCTTATTGAAATATTGAATATTGACATTCAATATTCAACACCAATACAAAATGTTCAATACTGAAAGTAATTGAATATTGAATATTTTTGGAGTTGAGATAGTAGAAATACGGCCTAGAGGCTCGGTAAATGACTCTTAAGCCTCTTAACGATACCTGCTCATTTTAAATTTATTAGGTAACCCCATATAACGTGGTACACGGGGTTTTGCACGAGCCCTGAGTTTTGCTCGAGCTAGTAGACCGCCTCCCTTTTTAGGCTAATTGATTTCCTAAAGTAGAATACCGCTACCTCCGAGCTTTAAACATTAACTTTCTGACCTACTTTTCCACACCTTAACTCCATAAAATCTATCACTAAATAACAGCTATACCCTCCAAACCTCGTGCATCAGATGCAGAAGACTGTCTGCAAGCTGCTTTAACGGCCTAAAGCTAGGAAGGAAGCTTGGAGGATTACCGCTGATGCGAAGAAGCTATTTACACTTTATAATAGAGAGGCAGGGGCGCGATGAAGGTGGCGAAGAAAGCAAAGAAGGCCTCAGACGCTGCCGCCAAGATTTCTCGCCGGAAGAACACTGCTAAGACCCAATTAGCGGCTATTAAAGCGGCTAATCAATGGCAGTTGCATCAATTAACGGCCGAGACGCTCCGGAAGCAGGCAGAAGAGTCTTCTTCTGCATAGGCCGCAGCTTAAGTCGTCGTTAAGCAACTTCAGGATGCAGCCAAGAAGACGTTGGATTTACCGGATCTACCAGATGACCTCCAGGAAGACCAGGAGGACGACGATATGGCCAATGATAAGTCCTTAGATGAGGCCGAGCTAATTAATGGCGATTGGGGCCAAATTCACCAGCCAATCCAGCCCTAAAACACTAGAAATCGACCCCAGATAGACTTATAAATATATATTTATTGCTTCAAGACTCCTTGCTAACGATGCAATGATTTGTGATGGTTTTTACTAGTTATTTGCCACCAAATTTTGGTGTTCAAATCGTGCAAAACTCTGGGCTCGTGCAAAACCCCGTGTACCACGTTAAAGTTAAAATTACTAAATATTGAACTTAGGTTTACAAGTCATCGCACACAGTATCTTCGAATTTTGCACCCATACTTGCTCCACCTTTGTGATTAACACCATGCCTTCCTTACCTCTTAGTGTTACTGAGTGTTTTTAGGGAGCCGTCGAACAATTATATGGGACCGTAAAGAGTTGGTTAAGAAGCCATATTACCGCCGGCAGTAGACTTATAACTATAGACGTAGTAGCCGAGACTCTTGAGCGTACACGGCTTGCAGAGCAATTAAATACAACACCAAGCCAAGGATCACTACGTTTCAGTGCCAAGATCAAAAACCTTGGCGCCCCGTGAGCAGCGCCCAAGGTGTAGTTAAAGACCAATCATAGAGCAGACTCTCTACACGGGTCTTACTTGTGCTCGCCTCACTTCTGAATGTTGCGACGCTAATCCAGCAACATATCCAAAAGTACACTAGCAAAGAGCCAAGCACAAGTTAAAGCCCAATCAGAGCGTGAGTACTCTGGCAACAGTGAATTTCCGTGTTCGAACAGTTGAAGGAAGGTAAAAAAAAGGCAAAGGGACCACCTGCGCAACCCCCGCTCCGTGAGCATTTTCACCGCTCCTAGAAATCAAATCTGTCAAAACTATTAGCAGTAATTCTGTATGATTCGGTGGCAACCAGCAGCGGCTTAAGCGTAGTACCAAAGTAGATAGATAGACTTCATAGGGAACGAGAAAACAGCTAGGTGCATGCGCAAAATCAATCAATATTTGGTCCAGTAGTTAACATCTTTGGAAACCCCTATCATTATCTAAACGTTCTTTAACGAACTAACACAACCATATATTTAATAAAACGATATTACGAATCTTGTTTCTAAGCTAACTCTAGCGTATAATCCTCCAATAATACCCCCTATAAGTTTAAATACCTTTAGGGGTACTGCTTGTTCTTTAAGATGCTATTTAACGCAAGCTTAGCTAGTTGCGGATTAATAGTGGCGTACTAAAGCAGCAGCAAGAGCAAAACCTCTCCTATAACCCCATTCGCCGCTATCTTACAATATCCCTCTACAGTAAAATTTCTTCTCTCCACTATATAAATTTTCGTGTCTCTTGCGGTCGTGTTATCTTACAAAGCCCTTCCCGCATACCCTTCACGGGAAAGGGCGTTCGTCTATACTTCAAGACTAAATTGGGCGTAGGGATAACCGCTGGCTTTGGCGACGGCGTTAAAGACGGCGAATTTATTAGGGATTTAGACAGCGCTCTGGCGGGGAATTCCGATAGGAATTGGACTTCTTCTTCCACAGATAACCTATAATAGTCTGCCATATGCCAGTCTAAATCTTTTGCTGTTGTATATCCGAAAGCGGCCATTTGACAACCTTTAATAGTATAGCGGTATGCGTGATCATGCTTTGATACATGCTGTTCACGCTGCTCTGAATTAGGAAAGCCAGCTGAGAAGAAATCACAACTCTGTTGTATGTAACAAATCACCACCCCATCAAAAGCCATACCTCAAATTCTTTCTCTTACAGCGCCGGCGCAAACGGGAGTTAGGGTTTTGCGGTATAGGGATTTTTGCTAGGATAACGTGGCGAAACTTCGGTTTGAGCTACTTCGCGTTTACGAGTTTTTTTTTAACCATGATGAGAGCAGCTGGTGGGAATCCTAGCTTACTTTTTGTGTGAATATATTTGGGATGAGGTGTCAACCGGGATTTGAGGCTATATATTGTCCTAATTGGCGCTGCCAATAGGACTGGTTCTTTTGGTGCCTAGTTGGGGTCGACATGAGGAGCTATTTGATGACTGCGCTGACTTTCTGCTGCTGCTCTGAGATCATTGAGACTGCTTATACTGATGATGTTGATCTGCCTTAATTGACCTTGGATAGTATCCAAATATCATCGGATTCAACCAGCACGCCACGGAGGCTTCGAAGAAGTAGGTATTGCACCGGCAATAATATCAGTAGTGAGGATTTCGGCTAGGTAATTAAGCGGACAATATGAGCTCTATTTTAAAGTTAGACTCTATCTAGTAGCAAGCTTTAGTGAACTTACTAGTCTCATTCTGCACATTCAATTCAGCCGTATCTTCAATTGCGAGAGGAGTAGAAGCAATAGATCCGCGACGTCTACAAGCTACTAAAGAGCTTAATTAACGCGTAGATTAAGAATTAAATAAGGGAGTAGAGGAAAACCCCATTTACGAGACTAGATACTGAAGAGAGGAGAGTAGTGGCCGAGGTCTGGTAATTTGAGACTGGGCTTTGATGCGATCGGTGCTTCCTCCTGACCTAGGCGGTATATTTACGGGACCTGTCGGGGTCTTAAAACGTAATCCCAAACAAAACAAGTATGATAGTCTTTGGAATGGGTTTACTTTAGGTTGGGTGAAGATGAAAACTGCGCTGGAAGTTCATGTTTTTGAACCTTAAGCTGGAAAGAGCCTTGGACTTCAGTTGACAAAACCAATTACGACAATCGTTCTTTAACCGCGTGAACATGAGACCGAGAGATGGTGATTGCATCGCTTGGAGATGTAATGAGAAGCACGTGCTAACAGACTGTTAACGAGAAAAAGGGAACAGGGGTGGGAACATACAACACTGAGTAGACGGAGTGGGCGTAGCAGAGTAAGTATTTCACGGCAGACTGGAGTGTAAGTTAAGCAACCAGAACACCAGCATTTAATTGTACTATATCATTTTAATTCCTTCGATATCGTCCAAGCTATGTAAAACAAACGCCGTACGTGCTTCCAATTCCTAGGCTCCGTAGGTCATGCTAACTGAATCTGCTACTTCATGCCATAACCCTAATACACTGCGAGAAGTGAGAAGAAGGAGAGGTCAAGATGTTCGGCATAGAGCGTTACAGGTCGTCCAGGGGGGTGATGTCGTGGTCGAGGGAGGGGAGATGAAGTATTCTATTGTTGGGTTGAAGATGACAGAAGAGAGAGACAGGTGATTTGAGAAGAAAAGGAATTGGGTATCATTCTCTTCCACCGCTTTACATGCAGGCGGCACCATCTTTAAGGTTGTTAGCGGGGTCTAGGAACAAAGCTGCACGGGTGTAAAACGGGAAACGTACCGATACCAATGACCTTGCCGTTGACCCACTCACCGTCCTGGGAGGCGAGGAAGCAAACAACACGGGCAATATCGATGGGCTGGCCGACACGGTTCATTGGGCTCCATGTGGCAGCATACTCATCAACTTGGTCGTTGTTCATCTTGTCACCTCCAGGGATGTACTCCTTGCACACAGCGTGGTACATGTCGGTCTTGATGCCGCCGGGAGCAACGCAGTTGACGGTGATCTTCTTGTCACCGCAGTCTGAGGCCCGTTAGCAGCAGTTAAGGGTTGTGGGGTTCCGAAGCATGCAGGGCATGAAGCGGTGAATTTTTCTGCTGGGAGTCAGGGGTAGACGCACCGATGGCCATGCAGCGCACGAAAGTCTCAATTGCGCCCTTGCTTCCAGAGTACAAAGTGTGCTTTGGCACGCCCTTAGCCTGGCCGGTGATGGAGCCCATCAAGATGATGCGACCACCAACTTCCATGTGCTTATAGGCCTCACGGGCGACGAAGAACTGGCCACGAGTGTTGATGTTCATGACACGGTCATACTCCTCCTCGGTGACATCTTTGAAATGGCCGAAAGAGACAACACCAGAGTTGGAGCAGCAGATGTCGAGCTTGCCGAAGCGGGCAACAACCTCATCCATGAGCCTGGTAGTCTCGGCGACGTTGGCAACGTTGGCCTTGACGGCGATTGCATCGCTGCCCATAGCCTTGATCTCCTGGACGACCTTCTCAGCAGCCTCGGAGCTGTTGGCATAGTTCACGGCGACCTTGGCACCACGGCGGGCGAGCTCCAAAGCCATCTCCTTACCAATGCCACGGCCTTTTTGGATATGTTAGAGATGCCACTATTGCAGTTCTGGTGATTCGGTTAACTTGCCTGAACCGGTGACAACAGCGACCTTGCCCTCCAAGCTCCAGCTGGGCACGGATCCGGAAGCGTTTCCTCCTGCCATTTTTGATGTGATACGAGATGGTCTGTGTTGATTGGGAGATTGATAACTGGAATGTTTGGAAGGCTTCTTGGTGACTAGTTACTAGATGGGATAGAGAAAGTGATCTGGTGGTTACGAGCGATACAGCAAAGCCATATATAGTCGGTCTCAAGCGGAGAATGGAATCCTAACTCTGGTTGCTGTCTACGGGCCATCCCCAACCTCTACCGCTGGGCTCTCCGTTGCGAGCCTCTCCCGTAGCCTGGTGTTCTGCGGGGCAGAAAGAGCTTCGGCATTGGGCGGGGCCGAGCATATAGTGGGCTATTTTCGTCATGGCGAAAGCTTCATACCGTCAGCTAGAGATCGGGATGCGACTTAGCCATTTGGCCCGCAATCAACGGGCGGGTGAATGGTTTGCTGTGGTGGGTGTTTGTTTGGGGAGAAGCAAACAAATCGGTGGTGATGGGGAGCGAATGGGCGGGCCGGAGAATGGCTCGGGGAGTCGGTGGGATGCGGGCGTAGCAGGGAAGCTTGGTGCAACCGCGCGCAACCTCTGCCCAAGGGGTCCCCGATGGGCATTGAGGACTGAAGCTGCTGGCAATGGCAATGGCAATTATTCTCGGATTTATTTTTTGGGTGTGGCAGAATGGGAATTTGATGCTATCGATAAGTTTATCTCGGTGCAAGTATTCTTGGGCGCTATTGTCAGCAGCAGCTGCACATCATGCCTTGATGCTTGATCAGCATGGCGGGAGCAAACGTAGCTTCACAACCACGCTGCCTTCGCCCTCCCCTCTTCTCCCCAATGCCGCCCCAATTCCAGCGATTTCGGATTGGCCCTGAGGGCTCCCCATCGCCTTCACGACGGGGAGAGGTCCGGGAGCTTGTCCGCCGGAAGGTGTTGACTCGCTGTGGCAGGCTGCCGTGTTCGGCTCCGCACTCCATCGGACTGCGCGCAGAGCTCAATCACTCACCCTCGACACTCTCGAACGAGCTCTCGAGTTTACCTCGTGTCATTCATTTCCTCAATCATCCTGTTCAGACCTGGGGACAAGGGCTAGAAGGCGATCTTGCACTGTTACAACACTTACGCATCTACGCTCATTCTCTAGCATTGTATATTTTGTACTTGAGCTAGTCAAGTATTCACAGCGTGACAGTGCCATTGAGGCATAGTGTTTTCCAAGCAGGCATCAAGCGTCAAGCATCAAGTATTGACAGCACGGGAATATCCTGCTGCATTGCATTGAAGGGTCTAAAACTACGGTAGAAGGCGAAGCACCTGCGTCGCAGGCACCCCGGATTGGGGATATTAAAACTAATATCAAAATCCTGGGTCGAGGCTGCGGACGTTTGCCACCCCGCTGCCAGTACTGGGGAAATATTCTACGCTTCTGCCATCAACGTTAGGGTCCCTTATTGGGCCGTTCTGACATGCAGCGGCGTTGTGATGGTAACCCTACATGTGTAGCACTCAAAGCTTGACGGCTTCCCTGCCTCTGAGCGGGTGCAGATGTGGCTCACGGAAGAGCCGTTGGCAACGGTATGGTTTCAGCAAGCGGTATCAGGACAGAAAGGGCAAAGACAGGACCACCATCTGCAGTACGGCGTGACGAACTCGCAGCAAGGCAGAACGATGCCGATTTGCACGGTCCAGTTAGCCCTAGGAATCTCGGGCTTGTCAGGGAGATCTCCACGAGGGTAGTGGCGCCTGAATAGAAGCCGTCAGGGAATCCTGGGCCGCGTAAGCAAACGTGCACCCTCCGGACCGATGACATAGGAGGTACGGTGAAAGAAGTCTTGGTACTGGAACGCAGACATGTATATAGATAGAAAGCTCGAGGTCCCCAACCAAGTCCCCACGGGACCCCGCCTCCTGAACCAATAATCTAACCAACTCCCCCTTCCATGCTATTACGAAACAGAAAAAGCATTAACTTGCATATCAAATGGCCGTTAGTCGTTCATGCACCCTCTTGATAAAGGACGGTCCCAGGTCTCCTTTTCCAAAGGTGTACTGTACCCCGCTCAAGTCGATAGAAAACGCCAACCGAACACCCTGTGACCGATAAGACGAATTGATCATCCACCACCATCATGAAAATGCGACCCAAGAATTACATCAAAATACTATACATTACTCAGCCTTCACTTGCCGACTAGAAGAAAACACCGCGTTCTTTCAACCATCACTTCACTGTGATGGCATCAAGGGCCGATGGCCGGGCGGGATGAATCGGAACAAATTAGCGGCACCGCCGGGTAGATGCTCGGGACAATGAAAGAGATGAAGAAGGGACCGGAACCCCTCTGGGAGCCTTCAGTGCGCTCACCCTCGCGCGAGCCTCTCGAGCTTGCCCCGGATGCCGTCCGAGAAGCGGGTCGCCACACCCTCGTCGATGACATCAATACAATGAGAGAGGACCGTGAACGCATGGTCCATCGGGATTTGAGACCCATCTCTCTTGGTTAAAGTAGGAACACCCTCCCTCTTCGTCAGGTACCGCACGATCAAAGGATGCTCCGCTGGCAGGGCATCGACGGCGAAGGACACGCTAGATGCGGGGAAGAGCCCTGAGGAAGGAGTTACTGACTCGTTATGCGTTAGGCTGTCCGTCCACAGAATTAATGCCACTCGATAGATTGCCCCTGGCCACCAGGGCGGTCGGATACCCCTGGGCATCGACCGCACCAGACGAAGGATCTGGCCACAGTGGAAAATGGCCTCTTCGACGTCGGCGATGCATCGCTTGTGAATCCACAGGAGCTGCTGGTATGTGCCGTCGAAGCCTTCTCGTCTGGCAAGACGCTCTATTTCCGGGAAATTCGTCACGGCGTTTAGGCTGATCAGGTGGAACATAGCGAGATTTGCCTGCATCATGGCACACATGGGGTTCGCCTTGATGTACCTGTCGGCGAGGTCATACCACCGCTGAAGCAGGGCTTGCACCTCTTCAAGGCGGACACGTGTTGATGCAGCTGTAACTGCTCTGGACCGCTGGCGCGAAGCCATGTTATCTGAGAAGCAGCTCAAGAGCTGGCAGTACTGGCAGACCAGGGATTGCAAAGGATGAAGAAGAAGTCTCAAATGGAGAGGAGCAAGCTCAATGCCCTGGGCAATGATTTCGTCATCCAAGAAATGACGGAACAGATCACGAAGAGATAAAGGACGAGCCCCCGAACCGACGGAAGAATAACCCCCGGAAAACTCATGAACCTGGTTGAAAATCTCGGACCATTCCGATGAGGATTTTGCCTGCCATAGACGATCCGCATCTGGCATGGGCGCGCCGAACTCAGTGACTGAGAACAAGGGTGCAGCATCGTGGAACAGGGAGAGATCTTGATCGACCATGACCCAGGAATATATCAACCTGTGTCTTTTGTAAGTATAACTGCAGTCACGTGACGCGCGTTGTCGCCAATCATCATTATTTATCGGGACTCACCTGCTCTTGCTTTCTTGCTGGATCCAGTCGCTCCACAGTCCCTCTGTCGTTCCCCTAGCGTTGAGTTGTGGCGATGGAGCATGTCGCGGCTCCAAAACGCCAGAGTGTCGCAACATGGCGAAATACATACCCCGTTGGCCCATGGCAATGTCCATCTGCCACTTGTCGCCACTCCACGCCGCTTGCACCGTAAACAAAAGGGCTGACCGAAGAACAATTGGGTCTCCGGACATGATTATGTTCTTTTCGATTAGATCGAAAAGGGAAATTCGGCAAGCCTCCGTTAATCCGCCCGTCAGCCACCGTGCCTCAACCGATGGAATTACCATTGCACCTTGTGCAATCATCATTAAAATTAATAAACTCGATGCTTTATCATTATAACATTGCATCAATTCGTTCGCGTCGAGGGTACCTCGCGCAGTTAAAGGATAATAACGCTCGAAACTATTGGCGTAGGAACGAAGGAAATACTCGAGTACACGAGCCGGCGGCAGGAGAACGAAATTAGAGCCCGTTGAGCTAGGTGATTCGCCGCTTCCAGGCGAGCCACTCATGCCCTCTTTATGGATATCCAAGGCTTTATGCAGAAACGTCTGCGTGATGGCGAGCAATTTGTCTCGGGTACTCTCGTGCAGCTGCATGACGGTGAGTTGTTCTCCGGATGCGAAGTCCGCTTCGTCCCAGGACGGCCTCCAATTGCTCCAGCCTTCGTGGTTCCTCAAACTCTGCTCCAACCTTTCCAAGTTGAGTCTGGCTGTTCTTGGGCATGAGCTGGACGGAATAGGCGGTGTGCAGCGAAAAACTGTCCAACCATCTTGTGCAGCGATGATCGCCCCAAGGTCGGGAACTCCCGAGTCACTGATGGACGGGTGTCTGTTAGATGGGTAGAACATGGCAGCAGAGCTACCAAGCTCGAGATCTGAAAAGGTGCCATCCATTCTGGGCGTTTGGATTGGTGTCTGAACTGGAGGAAGAGCCTGGGCCAATTCTGGAATCATGCCCAAAAGGGTTTCTCCGTGGTTGGGCATGCCATTCATATCCAAACTCATGTTTGCAATCAACATAGGATCGTTTCTTCCCATTGGGTCATATTCTGGAGGCAGCTGCATCTGCGTCCAATCCATAATGAATCGTGGGCTGGCACCGTTTTCTGAGCCGTCCCTGCCTGTTCGCATGAAGTCATCGTAGCCTGACATTGGCGTGTGCTGGATGAATCCGTTCACTGGAGTTGGAAGTGGCGAGAGAACAGTTGGAAGGACGGATGGTTGCGGATTGGGAGGACTCTGATCGAAAAATGGTGTTGGAGTTGGACCATCCACAGTATTAGACGGTTTCTCGTCAGGAGTCCGATTCGAATGCTGCGGCTGTTGCTGCTGCTCGGCCTGAGCCTGTTGAGGCTGTGGTGAATTGGTATTCGAGCCGTTCCGGTTCTCGTTATTGGCGCCATGCTCAGAGGAACTGCCACTCCCGGTCCCTTCTCCCGGTGGAACAATTCGATTGACGTTCTTTGAGGCCCGGCGAGTTGGCCTTAGAGTGCAACGAAGGTTTCGGCCAGCACATCGACTGCAAGGGAACTTTTTATCGCACTTGGTCTTCGTTTTGGCGCAATTACTGCAGGCGATTGGTGTCCTGCCGGCGGATTTGGGTATCATTCCATTATTGGCCGGTAAGCCTTCTTGATTATTAGAATCTCGTCCATGGACGGTGTAGTGACGTTGGAGAAGATCGCTGACACGAGTATTAGTGAAAATCGGCGTGAAATTGTGCCTTATTGGAGCTGTGAAGCCATCCGAGCAGGCATAACGAGACTTACCGACGAGCGAATGACATATGACAAGTAAAACATTTAAAAGGCTTCACATTAGTGTCTGAAACGAAAGGATCATGTTAGCAATGCACTCAAAGGGCGAGAAAAGGTCAACAGCTGGCGGGAGGCGGACGTACGAGTGAGAATGTGCCTCTCCAGGTGCTCGTCTCTGGTAAACGACTGGCCGCAGTAGGTACAGAACACCATTTTGGGCGCCTGGTGGACGGGGTTGAAGGTTTAGAAGCTTCTGAGGGGTCGGCGGGAGTTCTGAGGAGGTCGGCGGGAGGGTATCAGTAGCAGATTGAGCAAGGGTGTATGGGATAATTAAAAAACGATATGGAAGCGAGGGAAAGGGAATTATTAGCTGCAAGGTGTACCAGTGTCATGGAGGTGGAGCAGCGTGGAGCAAGGGCCGTGGGATGGTTTGATATTTTATCTGGGCAGGGAGCACAAAGGCAGGCTGTGTGGGCTTACTGCTGAGGTCAAGCTGAGAGTTTAATCATTACATCTTCACTTCGAGTCGGTTTTGCGCGAAATGGGGGCTGGATACGGCTAGCTAGCTAATCCAATCACCCTTGTGCATAATCAAGAAAATATATGCACCGAGCATCAGAGTCGAGTTTGATGGTGCTCCCGTTACATGCGGCGCCAGGCGCTTGGGAAGCATGTGCTCCACTATGATAGACGTGACATGGCTGCGATGGCTTACCTGCTGCGGTCGAGAGCGACGATAAGGAGGACATGGTTCAGTACCTTCTCGTAGAAAGATCGTCCGTGGGCTAAGAGCCCCTGCTCAACCGGTGTCGAGATGGGAGCCCTGCAGACTCTCCAAGTGGAAAGCCAGTACATGGCCAGTACATGCCGATGATGATCAATCGATTGCTGGCTATGAGGGGAAGCTTGGGGCAGAGCAGATGCGCGCCCAGCCTATCAGGCCCCCAGGAAGCACGGAAGAACCTTGGGACCTTAGAGCTGCTGCTGCTGCTGCTGCTGCTGCCCGCCATAACAATAGGCATCGCGAAGTTGCGCAGCGAGGCGTGGGTTGGCGGCGGGTGTGTTGGGAACCACAAACCTGGAGAGGCCCTTCCTGGCACTCTGGCAGTCTAGAAGTCCAGCAGTCTAACTATTCTGGTAGCAACAATCGTGTGGCGGCATTGCAGCAAGCGGGCGGTAGGGCCAGTCGAGAGCGCCCGCTGAAGCCAAAGGTACCCGCCAAATGCCAAATCCATGACGAAGCCCCCTTCGTGTTTGCCAGGAGGAGCCAACAACTCGTCCCCCAGCCGTGTTGTACGAAGCCACCCACGCACCAAAGCGCAACAGATGCCTCGTCTAAGGCGCTGTTCCTGTGCAGCGGCCGCCCTGGATGCATTTTCGATAAAGCCGTCTCAGCGTGCCATGGCCCTAACCCCAACTAGCTCGCGTGGCATGCGTCACAGGCTTGTCGCATCTATTATTACACTACTGCCAGGATCAGGCTGCTAACGCACTCAGGCGGGGCCAGAATGAATACGATCGACGACCCAAGCTTTCCCTCGTCGACGCTGGTGGCTTCGGAACATTTTTGTGCAATCAGCCTTGCAAACTGTACAGGGCATCCGCGAACCGCCAGCTGACGTGGGCCGCAAGAGCCCCCAGCCTGACCGCATGGCATAGCACGGCACGCCGAGAGCGCCAGACGGCATCACATTGCCGCGCCGACACGCTGGTGACTGGGGAGGATGGGATTTAGGTGGTGCACGTATCGCTGCTCACGTTAGTCTTGCCCATGAGGCTCACTCGGCTCTGGCAGGCACGGTGCAGTCAGACAAGAAAAGAGTAAAAGGAGTGCGCTGGCAGAGACTGTGGATAGAGGCTGCCTGAAACCTTTCTAGGGAATAAAGATCAACCGGCGATCGGCGTGGGTGCACACCTGGGTACGGGCTTGATGACAGAAACTGACCGCTGCATCGTATCATATGGCCTGCCAGGCTAAAGCATGCAGCGCTCACAGAAAAGCATGCCGAATCGGGCAATTGTGGAGAAAGCGATCCACACCAAAGCTGCAGATCTCCATCGCTTACGGTAAACCCAGATGCGGATCAGATTGACTCGCTCTCCGTTTGCGGAAATGGCTGGGCGACGCCCCTGAGCAGAGGCTGCCCGAGTCAGGCGCTACCAACACCTTAATCAGATAGACGAAAGTATTTCGACTCCTAGGTACGAAACGGTACTTTCGAAACATCATCCCGCGTCGAAACCCAAACTATTGTTTCAACTCTATCACTCCCAGTCAAATTTCCCTTGAACCGCTCCTGAAATCGAAATTACACTTCCATCTCCCAGCCGTTGTGCCCCTCGTCTGCGAGCGTCTTTTGCTGGCTCAAGCCCCCAAATAGGTTAGTTGACAAGTCTTACGAAGGTCGTATGTCCGCTCTGCGATTAAATCCGAGGCCCAATTTAAAATCACACTCGTAAAATTCGCGCGGACAGAGCGAGCACGCTACGTACCGTGGCCAATGCACAGTTGCCTAGGAATCGTGTCAATTCTCATCATAAGGCCGCCACGGTACGAGTACATTCTAATGTTTCATGTCTTAGCTTTGAAGCCTCCCGATAGGTTGATGTGCGACTCGGCATCGTCTAGACGGTGAAACCGGTTGGTCAGCTGCAAATTTCAATAAACGGTGTATCAAAGGCTCAATACGTGGTGCGCTTAAAGAAAAAGGAGAGGCAAAGTAAATTGGATGACTTTGGTGGACAGAGGCGCTAGAATTCGTCGAGCCGATAGCTGCACCTCAGCTAGCGATAGGATAGGACGGACGGAGAGCTACTTGCTCTACCTGAGTGGACGATGAGACCTGTATGGCCGGCGAGCGCGAAGAAGGTTCGATTGGAATTCGGATCGTACCAAGCCCATCTAGGTGAAAACCTCTTGCAGCAGAGTGGAGAATAGAAATTCCAAATGACCCCATGAATTGTTGAATGGGGTGCTTCCGTTCCTTCCCCGTTCCTTCCCCGTTCCTTCCCCGTTCTTGCACAAACTCGCAGGATTGGTGTTGTGCACCGCCACATGGCTCCAGCCTGTAGCAGGGCCAACTGGCGGGTTTTCAAAATCTTGCATAAAGAAAAGCATGGTGGTCAATGGATGAAGAAGAGACAGCACATCAAAAAAAGAAGATCTAAGATAACGAAGAACCACATCGGTGCGGCGTCGTAGGCTGCTGTTGTTGAAGTACATGTATACTTCGGCGGGCCTGCACGTTCCAGTTTTAAATTCCGCAATCATCTCCGCCCGTTGTTTGGGAAGCTTCACTACTTTGGCTGAGATCTTCATGGGCATGGTCGGGGAGCAGTCAAGATGGCAGCGGAACGACTCCGATCTGCATGAATTGAGCGACCTACATTTCCACCCTTCTCCCCGCTGGCGATGGAGCACTTACAGTGTAGTGGCTGAGAACCATCGGTTCCCCGCCGGCTTCTCTAGGTTGGCGATAACAACGTTTTCTACGATAAGGCATGTCCTGCAAGCTACTGTAGAAAATATTGGGTGGCTGGTACATCCTCCAAGGCTGATGGGATTAGGACGAGGGCTTGATGCTTGGAACTGGCCCAATCCTGCAAGATTTCCCAACACAGTCAGCCTAGTGAGGGGCAAAGGAGGGGTCCATTCCACCAAGAGCCTGCACTTCGAAAACTTCTCATAATGTCCTGATGCTGACGAACGCTTTAGAAAATCCCCTCTGCAGGCGCTATCCGGGGGTAGCAAGCAGCCTCGTAGACCATCCCGGGAACAATTGGCGAGGCACCGCTCGGAAAGCAGTATGCAAATATGTTGTCATCTTCCTTGTTCCGTCCTCGTTTACTTCAGTTTAGGAGCGGCTCATGGAATGACAAGATGAAATGAAATGATGGCGTGGCTCCGCGACATTTCCTAAAGCCGCCCAGGATCGATGACCTGCATATGCGGTTGGTCGGCATAGTCACATTCTAGATTTATGATATATAGGATGAATAATGCTCGGGGGGTGGGTTGTGTCTTAGGAGTGCATTCTGCACCTGAGTAACCGACATACCGGCCCAGCGACCCAGCGACGCAAACCACGCTGGTCCGACATACCCAAGCAATGTCCAAGCAATTCCCAAAGTATCTCCACAAGGCTCCACCTTGACTTAAGAGCACCCTAGGTAGCTTGAATGGCAGGTTCTACGAAGCGACAGCCGCGGGCTTCCGGCTGCAGTGCATGAATCATTTGGAGCACCGTGTTGTCGCCGTGGCTTCTCAACAGTAAGAACTACTATGTACTAACCATTTGATGGGAGATGATGGAGAGATGAGGAGATGATGGGCGGGGAGAGACAGCTTGGCCATGGGCCGGTTTTTTTTCCCTCTGTTTCTCGTTTTCTCGTTTCTGATTTCTCGTTTCTGATTTCTTGTTTGTGCAGCATGTATGTACCAGGCTTACCTAGCGAAAAAGTTGGCGAGGCGACAAGCTCCCGTTCAGGAACTCAATTTGTCTTGATCCGGAAGGGCCCTCCCGCGAGCTTGGCCGCTAGGCCTTGTTGGGTCCGCGTTGACAGCATATTTTTCCTTGTCGTGGCGCTTTTCTAGACCCCTCAACGCCCTCAGCGCCCACTGTCGTCACAGCTTTGGTCACCCTAACCCCGTGTGCAGCGAATGCCCCAAATACAGCCTTCACGTCAACTATCGTCGTCGCCGCAAGTATTGCTCTTCGTAAAGAGGCGGCGCCCTGAGCTGAACTTCGATGCCTATCACTGCAACCACATCAACCGCTCCAACCATTGCCACCACATGCCCACCCACCTGCCCACCCACCTGCCCACCACCGTTGCCTATTTTGGGCTCGACGAGATAGCGACCGTTGTGAATGAAACAGTCATTCTGCTCAGCCGATATCGTGTCTAGACTTGCCCCAAAGAACGCCTCTTCGGAAGTTGAAGCCGAGCCTTCCTGGTCCGCTGTTTTTCCGCGGAGCCAATTAAGCTTAAAAGCCGCGCCCTCAGGCTCAGGTCGTATCCTAAAGTTAGAACACCCCATGTGCAAGACCTGTAAACCTGCAACCTGTATAAAGGTTTCAGATATTACGCACTGCCCTATGACCGGTGACAACGTTTCTCAGCCTGAGCTGGTGTTGAATCGTCGACTTCGACGATAGCAGTGGTCGACTTTCAGGTGCCTCTTTCAGCATAGCCTCAGGTATGCCGTATCCATGCACCTTTTTCGCATTCAAAGTTTTGCCATGCCTTTTAGTACAACGTGGGGGATTTCTGGAGGGATTTTCTGACACTTGGGGGAAGCTGCGCGAAGAAGTGCGGCACAACAGATGACCCGAGGCTGTGCGAGGCTGTGCAACTGAGTCCATCTCAAACAACACCACCATACATGTACAGATATGACATGTTGGTGTTAAAAAAAGTGTACTAACGTGGTACATCTCAGCCCGATCATGACCAGTAAGTTGGGAAACTCAGGGTGCTAATGTTGGCCCTCTGACATTGGGTGTTCACCGCGAATCCTTGGATTTACTCCATCGGTCCTTCCTGTCGTGCTCGGCACTTGGCAAAATACTGTTCTGGCGGTGAGCCGCTCACAGGCCCACCATTTTCTACAGAGTCATCTTATTATCATTCTCCATCTTCGAACACCTATTTAAATCGTGTCTATTTTAGGCAAACGGTGTAGGGATGGTTGTCTGCAAGATAATGCTTCGAAATAAGATGTTGAAGATGCGGTGGGGATGACGATAACTAGGTTCTTTGTATTACCTGCATCCGTATAAGCCCTGTTTTCCAATATGCTTCGGTCAAAGCCGTGGGTTACACACAACGGTCCTCTACCCCCATAGCTAGCCATGTCAATTAACGATCTTCAAGTGCAGTCCCCGATCGAAGACTTTGTTTCTCTTAAAACATCTGTCGTCAAACGGCACGCTGACGTCTGTAAAGCAGCAATCCCGAACGTCTCGAGGCTTTTGAACAAGCTAGATGATGCACTACGAGATCTGCAAGGCTGTGTTACTTGTATCGACGCAACGTGGTTAGGGATCGTTTAAATCGACCTAGCGGACTTAATGTCGTGCTAGGAGTTCGCTGTTTTGGACCCTTTGTTAATGATACACCGCCGACATGGTTCAAGGAGATATGCTCTCGTAGTACAAGAGTCGAGATTTGCCTGGTACAACATCGTGTCATTGGCGCCGGCTCTTTTGATCTGTCAATTTCTATCAATGTTCTTTGCTTGTTCGGTCTTCTTTAGATATCCAAGGGGTACACAAAGTCTGGAACAATACATTCATTATCTTGCCGTACATTGTCATTGTTGCTTCCAATGCATCGTCTTACGTCTTCTCGTGTTTTCCATTCCAGACTTGGTGACACAACGACATTACTGATATTCGTGGTGATCTAGCCAGGAATCCTCCAGCCAGACTGTAGCGAAATACTGCAGTCTTCTTCCACTGCAGAACTTACTAATAGCACCATATCTTAACATAACCAAGACATCCGTGGAACAGTCAATATCCCTGAACCGCAAGCATACTGAGAAACTTGTACCCTAGATATTGACCCGTGCAACAAGTTGGGGTCCAGACATGCAGTTTCAAAGTCGGGTATCCGTATCAAGGACTTAAGATGGAGAAACCGAGTTCATGGTGAGAAGTAGTGAATGCCCACATGACGTGGAGTTAATTTGGGCCTCTGGAAACTGGGGCACAATATCCTTGTCCTACTTTATATGGAAGGCAGGCCGTGTGACACAAAAAGAAACTTAAAGATTCATGAACAGGTCTTTTCCAAGGACCCTTCGGCTGGGTGCCTGACCTTTTAGAGATTGAGAGCTTCCGTGGCACTGGAATCCCGTCTCCCGCCAAAGAAATTTGATCAAGAGTGAGTGGCAAGAAAATTGGTACACGAGATATGTAGGGCCAACGCTTCTTCTAATGCAAAGAATGCCTGAACGATACCGACAGTGCTTAGATACAGTAACGATGATCTCACAAAGACATTTGCAGAATACCCTTCCCCACCCACACAATCACTGCCGCAATCATTAACGTAACCTTGACTCAGTTCAACAATCGATATCGGAAAAACTTTAATGCAATCCACACGGATGGCTTGCCGACGCGCGACGGAAGTTGAGCAAAACAAACAACACAAGGCCAGACCAGGTAATAGTGTTTCATCCCCATTCCAAGGTTGTATTTCAGAACAGGGACGGAGTGCATCGAGGTCTCGGAGAACGGAAGGAGCTCCCAAGGAAACTCGTCTTCGTCTCAACCTTCAACTGGTTATTGGTTATGTGTCTCTGAGGTGGACAATTCACACCGCTGTAAACATTAATCACTCAAGTAGTCAATGACGCCATACATCGCTGGAATATGTTCGGCCAACTGAGACACACGAACTCCCCACCGGTACCTGCCCACATCTCATACGCTACCATTTGGCATTCCGCGTTGATGAACCACAGCGCATACAGAGTTGTTACTTCCAAGAAACTATATGTGGCGTTCGTTTTGTTAGGGAAAAATCTCCGATCGGTAATTCCACTCAGCGTTTTGTGGCGGGCTGGCAGGATCTTAATCTCGCGCTCGGGCTCTGATGGAGAAACACCAGCCAGAAATTCACGGTGTTTGATGACGAGGCGCACCTCAATGGTGGAGAAGGCCCCTGTTTCATGAGCGCCCTAGTATCAAGCCGTGTTCGTGGCGCTGGTGTGCTTACCCCTTCAGGAGATTTGCGGCACGGCACGGCTCCGATCGTCGATTTGGACAGGGGCCTTCGGGCTGGGGACAGCGGAGTCAAGTCCCCCAATGTTCTCCTAGCTCAATTCTCCATCAGGCAGGAAGCTGGGTATCTGGGTATCCACAGAAAAGGTTACATAATGGCCGCATCGGCCTGCACAGATAATGCAGATGCCCTAGTTCAATGAGGCTTTTGGTCCTTGCTGGCCCATGCAATCATTACGTTGGAAAAAGGCAATGGGCTACTCGCACAGCTCCAGCGAAGCTTTTGCCGTCGATCAGAGAGATCGGAGTCCAAACTAACCTTCGTATATGCCTTCTGCGCGTGGGGAGCTGCAAGAACTGCATTAGACCATGTCAATCCTTGTCACCAGGCAGGAATCACTTCATTTCATAAATTGTGAAAATTCACAAAAACTTCTGTCCATTTTCGAGCATATCACTCTAAGTCAACGGACGAAAGTCAACTCCCGCCCACGGCCGAGGTAAGGGAGCCGAAAGGAATACAAGAGGAAACAAGACTTCCAGTGCAAGAAACGAGATTTTGCGAACTCTAACCCTGAGTAGCCACATGGTGTGGAGCAATTTCATGTCCTCGGGATCTCTAGAGGGTTACGTCAATGTTACGAAGGAGCGTAGGGATGGCCTAGTATATACTTTTACTCCTTTCTTTGAAAACTGCATAGAATGGACTATAAACAATTTCCGGTTCTTCACTTTATACAATATTTACCTTGCTCAGTCGCATTTTCAACCGCGTCTCTGTGAGAATCCTCATCTTACACACCAACCTCTCTCAAAGCGCTCAGGATGGGCAAACATCCCGTGAATCGACTATGGATAAAGATGAAGTGGAAACGCCGTCGAAGATAACTTATCATTCGCTACATTCGTAACGTATCCCCCCTTGACATACCAGATCACAGGGCATGAGAGGATGTGTAGTAACAAGTCTCGCAGATAAAAATCGACAGGCACTTCATATAGTATATGCGGTGAAATATACTCCACGATAGAATGGTCTTATCGTACCTGCAAAATCATAATTTCTCGCATCTGATGAGTTCAGTATCTGGATCAGGGATAGTGTATGAATGGATAAATTCTTTTTCTAAGCACCTAGGTCCTTATAGAGCATGTAAACCCTACTGCCTTGAGTCCCGAATGGCTTGTGAGGTGGAGGTGTCGGAGAGAAAACACACTTTATGGAATGGGATAAACAAGCAAACTGCATTAGATTCTTACCTGCAAGTCGAGTTAGGTCATATATTCTATTAGCTTTTCTTCAGGGGCAAGGCGTAGTTCCATTACCTATAGGCTGTGGGCTAGCTTGGATTATGTTTCTCCAGCCATTCTTTTATGTAAGTCGACGCCCAGAGCATCTCCTTGCGTTAACAACTAGGTATATCATCATGCATTGAACGAACGACAATTTTCCGTGTCGAAAATACCCCCTAGGTGCCGCTTTAAGGACGCTGTTTAAGTATGTTAAGGTGACTTCTGTTATACTATTCAATCTCGCGTTTGTGTTTATAGACAAACTCGGAAAATACAATGAAATGCTCACCCCTTACTCGTCTCTAAGTATAAGGCTGCTAAAAAATAGTCCTTTGCCAACTGCCGAATATACCAATAAACCAGTGATATAACTAGTCTGGTTCACTAATTAGTTAGTTAGAAACTCTTTAGGGCCGAAACTAGCTAAGGCCTTTAATTGGCTTATAGTTAGATAATTGTATAAAGTTATAGTTAACTAGTTAATTATTATATAGTAGAAGTAGTGGTTTTATAAGTGGTTTTTTTTAGAGGGGAAAAAAGCGTACTAATTTTGTATATAGAAAGGTGGGTATATATAAGTAGGTTATAGGTTATTTATATATAGCTAGACGCGTAGGCAGTAAGATATTATACCTGTTAAATCTACTGTTAACCCTATACTTTAGCCCTATACTATACTTATATAGTATATATATAGAATAATATATAAATCGTTAGTGTAGGTTACTACTAGTAGGTTACTAGTAGGTCGTGGACCCTAGTTACGGATAGATATATAATAATATATAAGTCGTTAATATAGGTTATTACTAGCGAGTTACTAGTAGGTTATAGATATTAGTTAAAGAACTTTAGTTATAAACGGGCTTATTATCTAATATATAAATAGTTTATTAAGATAGCATAGAGTAATGGACTAGGTCTAAGGGGAGTACTTTTAATTATTTTAGGGTTATTAGTAGTACGCTATAGCTCTATCTATAGGTCGCTAGCATAACTAGATTGCGTTAAGGTGTAGCTTATATAGGATATTAATAAATTAGGCTTTACCTTGTATATATACTGCAACTCTTACTATAAGCGTTAGCTTATTCCTTAATCCCTTAAAACATCCTCTACTTTTCTTTAGTATAGGATAAGGTAACAAGCTCCTTACTACTTAGCTATAGTATAAACCTATAAAAGATAAGCGAGTGACTAGTAAGATACTAGGTATAGCTATATAGAATAGTATATATAAGCGAAGTGACTCCGTTACCTAATATATAGACTATATCTTAGTAGTAGCGCTTACTTTTCGCTTACACTTTAGCTAAAGGCCAGGGGATTACGTAGTATTAATTATCTTACATATTAGACAGTAGCGTACTAGCTTTATAAAACGGTCTATAAGAATAAGAACGGAATTATACTTAACGTTATTAGAAGTTTTAGACTTAAGGGAATCTATAATAAAGTTAAGTAAACAATACCGCCAGGTTGTTACGATAACGAAGTATTATATGCGAACGCTAGATAAACAGGCATCAGATTCAAAGAATTGATAGCTATATACGGCTGTCGTGGAGACTTAAGAGGATTGCTAAAGAGCTTAATAGGAATGCAGTTGCGGCTAAATCTATATAGAGGCGCTAGGGCTGATAAACACTTTGCTAAACGATATTAAACAAGAAAAGGAATACTGTAACGCCAGCTACGCGCACGGCGTAGGCTATAGAACGGCAGTCCCGTAATATAGGCTTATGTAGTGACCTTAAGAGGCTATAGCTTACTATAAGGTATATAGCGGCATAATTTAAAGTATTAGTAGGCATTATAGTTATTTAGGTATTTGTAGGGATCCTTAAAATGGCTAGGCTTTATTATTTTACCTTAGAAGTCCTTAATTACTAATAGGGACTTGTTATAAAGTATATTACCTAAGTATATAATAGGGAGTAAATAAGCTAAGTATAACTTATAAAAGAGTTAATAGAAGAGGATAATATAGTAAAGAGTATAGTAATAGCCTTATATATAGACAAATTTATAAAAAGGGAAGAGCTATAGGCCTAGAAAGCTTAGAAGGAGGTGCTAAAGGCCAGCCTAGGTAGCCCCTAAAAGCTTATAGGCGTGCACCTAAGTAAAGGATAAAACATCCCTTATACTCGCCCCTAGGTTAGCTAATTATATATAAAGTATATAAAGACGTCCCTTATACTCTATAGGTAAAAGTAACTAGTAACTTAAGGGATATTCCTTAAAGGCTATTTCGGCTAAGGTAGCTACTACTACCTCTTACTATAGCATAAGACTCTATATAAAGTTGGTGCTAGTAAGGTAATATATAATAGATCCTTTAATATAGTAGGGCCCTTTACTAAGTTTGCCTATATTACCGACTAGATTTAATTAGATATTTAAACTAACCTAGCTTTTCTAATAAGTTAATTCTTATTAATAACCTAAGGACTTAAATTACTGTATTAATAAATAGGTACCTTATAGGTTTATTATAAAGGGCTATTACCTAGGCTAAGGGATCTTTCCTAAAGTCTAACGCTATTAGGCCAGTTAAAGTCTTAGTAAAAAATAGCAGGATACTCTAGCCCGCCGACGCCGGGTTATTAGTATAATAGTACTAAGGCCGCATATAAGGCCTATAACCCGCGACTTTTATATCTATTACAATATTAATTTAGGTCCTATTCTTATTAATAAGCTTTAGCCAATTATATCGTTAAGATCCTAAACGTTGTAATAAGGAATATAAAGCTCTAGTAAAGGGCTTAAATGTAGCTACTAAAGCTCTAGAAATAGTCCTTTTACTATAAGTTAGAGAAATAACGTATTTAGTAGGTTAGACAATATTAGAATTAAAAAAGACATAATTAGAAGGCCTAATAATTAATTTAATTAATCTTTATAATTCTAGTATTCCATATAAACTATCTATAGTAGGATACCAATATTATATAGGATAGTATTAGGGACTATCCTTTTACTATCTTTAAAGCCTCTAGTATAATCTAGGTATTAAGATGGTATATTAGTAAGATTAATTTTACTAGGCTTATATATAGATTATTAGTATAGGCTATTACTAGCGGGTTATAGACCCTAGTTAAAGAACCCTAGTTATAAACAAACCTTTCTATTAATAAGTTGTTGGTATAATATATAACTATACATCTCTTTTCTTTTCTCTGCTAAATACGCTGCGTAGAAAAATATATAAGCCGTTAGTATAGGTTCCTAGTAGGTTATAGATACTAGTTAAAGGATCCCGGTTATAGACAGGCCTATTACCTAATAGTTAGGCTTTATATATAGCGGCTTACCTCTAGTATTCTTTATAGTTACTACTTACGTTTCTTTTATGGTTTATATACGTTATACTAGCGTCTAGGGGGTCCTCTAAGCCGTCTAGCTATTAAGTAATCTCCCTAGGAGTTTAGTTAGGAAAGCGTCGCCTTTTTAGAGTTCTATTCTCTAAAACTACCCCTATAGAGCCTATATTACAACCGCGCTTTAAGTATAAGGATCTGCTGCTGCTAACTGCGCGATCTTTTATAAGCTTTATAGTGTTAAGTAGTTACTCTATACTATAGACTTCTGCGAAGCGACCTTTAGCGATTCTTACCTATATAATAAAGTTATAGCGGAAGAGCTCTACTTATAGGTGGGCTAAGAGATATAAGGGCTAAAAGTTTACCTATTACTTAGGGTCGATAAAAGGGGTATATAAGAGGCGGTCCCTTAAGCTATATATACTACCTAAAAGGGTATTAAATCTCTAGTTTACTTTTATTATAGCCATATAGTACTAGTAACGTTATTAAAGCGTTTTACTATAGGGTTCTTAATATGGTTTTAGATTATAGTCTTAAACTTAATCTATAGTAAAGGGCCTTTATCCTTAATACCTAGCTAGTAATATACTAGTTAGGCAATTACCTTTTTCTTTTATAAGACCTTTAATAGCCTAGCGCGTACGTCGCTCGTAGTTAGAGTCGGCGTTATTAACTTTAAATCGGGTTTTAACTAGCGATCTACTGGTTAAACTTCTATTAAGTAGCGCTATTAATATTAGATGGTAACTTCTTAACTAAGGTGTTAAGATTTGTTTAGCGTATACGTTCGCTATATAACTTATACTCTTTACTAAAGAGATAATAGGAGGACTTTATTGGATTAATAATACTATATAAGTTAGCCATTTTCTTAGCTAGCTTATCTAGCCTCTTTAGGTTAATAGTATTTAGTAGAACGCTAGTAACCTTACTAAGCTCCTATTAAGCTTAGGTATATAGGCTAAACTAGTTTTTAGCGTTTATAGATATCTAATTATCTTAAGATTTAGAAGGTAGTTTAGATTCTACTAGTATACTTCTAACGGTTTTATTTATACTAGATCCTAAGGCGTTCTACAGTCGTATTGCTAGTATATTACTATTAGGTATAGGTGTCTATCTTATCTTTAGAGGTATTATAGAAAAATTAAATCAGCTATCCTTTTAATAAGATTAGTAAATAGGCTAGGTATATAGGATAAGTAAGTAATAAGATTAACTATTAACTCTAATTATAATTTATAATTTACTATAAAGAGCAAAAGCTATTTACGGTAGAGACTATAATCCTTAAATATATAACTCCCTTCTATAAAAACTCTATTATAAGTTTATATATATATATTAATAACGTAACTTATTATATAGTTCCATAGAATTAATTATAGCCTATGCCTGTTACGGAAGTGGGCACGAGCTGGAATACAATATACTAAACGGGTAGTAATTGAGAAGGCGACGTACGCGTAACTATGCGTGGTTGATACAAAGACATTTGGATGAAGAAGAGTCTTCGTGTGCTAGGTACGGGTATAAATAGGGGTTGTAGGGGAACGTACGTAGGTGTCTCGGGACGAACGTGAGCACGGGTCAAGAACGTCAAAACGCGCAGGGACGTGAGAACGTGTGAGTCCCGTGACAATGCCTTTAATTACTATTATTCTATTATTTAGTATTATAATAGGTCCTTATTCTCGTTACGCTTATAAAAAGTTAGTTTATATTATACTAACGAATCCGTTATCGCGCTAACCTTCTTTATACTCTAAGTATATTAAGATAACTATTTAATTTAGAATATACGCGCTATATTATATTCTATATTATTATTATTATTATTATTATTATTAGTTCTATTTATTGCCTAATTTGGTCTCCTTTTAGGTCCATATAGGTTTCTACCTTCTATTTATAGAAAAAATAACTAGTAAGGAAAAAAACCTAAATATACCCTTTTAGCTAGTCTTATACGCTCTACCTACACCTAGCCTATTTACTATTTTAGTATATCTGCCTTTTATACTATGCCTTTAAGATATCTTAGAAGATCTAGGGGGTAGTAGAAGGGTCTAGTGGTTTGCCTATATGCTACCTTTAGCACGGCGGGGGTATTTAGTCCCTAAGGGGCTAGAATGGGGCGTATCCTCCTATATCCTTCTATTGGATCTTATACGCTGTTTAGAACTACTCTATATTATTTTAATTCCTTATCTAATTTATTTTAAGGCTTTAGTTTTAATCTAAAGCTAAACGCCTTAAGTGTAAACTTATCGCTATATATTTAAAGTTATTACGCCTTTATAATAATAAGGAGCGGGTTTATAAAGAAAAGCATTACCTCTTTAAAGCTCGTCTTATATTAAGAATTTTTATAGAAAAAAACTTCGTTTAAGGGAATAGAAGCTTATATAAAAAGGTCTTTAAAAGTTAGGTAATAAAATATAAGAGGGCAAAGTGCTTCAAAGTAGTTACCTTTAGTTAATCCCTTCTTAATACTACTCAAGTATCTTTCCAGCGATACACCGATATCCTTTCCTTAGTATTTATTAGGGTTTCTTCTAGCTCTTATATAGCTTTGTTATAGCCCTATTCAACTTTATAAAATATATAATTATCGATTTCCTTATAGTTTAGTATCTTTTTAACTAGCTATTTGTTTCCTTCTTACCTTTAATATATATCTACTTTATATAGTATTGTTATCTGATTCTAATATTACTCTTAATAGTTTTTACTTCTTTAGAGTTTTACTCTCCTATTAAGTGTATATAAGGTAAGATATAAATAGAGAAATTAATTAATAGAACAATACGGTATATTAAAAAGTTAGATAAATTCTTAAAGAAAAGAAGGCGCCTAAGTACGAGGTAAGGAAGGGTTTTCCCTAGGTATATATAGCGCACGTGCCTCGTATACAAGCCGTATGCAAGTTGTATGTATCTCGCAGCTATATAGCTATCTACTGTAATTTTACCTAATAGTATATCCGCTTGTACGTTCTCTATACTTCTAGTATATTTAATTTTAAAATAGCATTTTGTAAGTATCTCTACCTATTATACCTATCTCTTATTAAGTTTCTTTATAGATAAAAACTTATAAAGTTCTTATAATTGGTCTTAATAATAAATAGTTCTACTATACTTTATAAAAAATACTCTTTATTCTCAAAAGCCAAGCCTAGTAAATACGCTCGGCGTAAATAGTCGCTAGAGATGGTATAGCTACTCATAGGTATAAGAAGGGTAAGGCAATATTATAGCGTAACAGGCAAGGCCTACCACTATTAGAGCTATAAGGCCCTAAAGAATAGGCTTAAGAAGATAATATAGAAGGAGAATAGAAATAGCTAGCATTAGTTCCTAAAGGAAAATACCCTAACCCTTACTAAACTATATAACTAAGGCCTTTAGTACATATTAAAGTAGTATAGAAGAGCTATAGGGGAAACGCTAGGAGACCCCTATTTATATATACTCCGCTAAATAGAATAAAACTAGTATATAAATAATAATAATAGGAAAAAAACCAAAATACTAGTAGAGATATTTTTCCTAGGTATATACTAAGCGTGTAACGGAACCTTGTAGCAAGAACTACGATAGGCTCGTTATTAGGCTAGGTATATAGGTGATATAAATTAAAGTTAATAACGTAATAATAACTAGTAGAGTGGTTGCCTAATAGATTAACTTTAATTATATTCTAAGAATTACTATAAGGAAGAAACTATCTAGGTAGGGACTAAGGGTCCTTAAATACACAACTATACTCCTATAAAATCCTTCTTATACGTAATATACGTCTTATACGTAAGGTACGTAAGTTCCTTTCGTCCCTCTTATTTAATACATAGCATATTATATAACCTTAGTTACCATTCTTTATTATATAGCTCTATCGGCTCTATCCTAAACTATATTTAAATTAACTAACTAGCTTCTTCTAACTCTTCCCTAAGTAGTTATAATATTATACTTAAAGCGTCCGTAACACTATCTCCCTCCTTTTTATCTTTATCTTTAAAGATTCCTAATATCTCTAAGTTATTTATTAGAGGTGTAATATCCATCTAATTAATTTAGTTAATATTATTGCTTATTATACCTAAAGCAATTTCTTTTTTATACGCCTAACGTTATACTCGCACTATTACTGCAATATTATCTCTTAGTGAGATTATACCGTCTCCGTGTTCTCGCTGTTTAAAAGAGGGGTTAGTTTGCGTTACGTTAGCGAACCTATCTTTATAATAACCGTCCTTTTACTTAAAGTATACTAAAGCAAATATTTATTTATCCTATAACGTTCGCTTTACCTTTAATGCTAAATATACGCGACCTATTACTCTTAATAGTCGTCTAGTTCCCTAATTAATTTGTTTTAGGGTCTTATATTTAATCTATTACTGCGCGGCTAGATAGTAAACTATCTTAAGCCCTTACTAAGTTAGAATGTTCTTATAATACGGAATAAAAGGCCCTAAATACTTATATCGCGGCGTCTACTTATTTACTCCGTCTTAAAAAGGTTTATAAAAAGGTTCGTTTTAAGGAGTGGAAACTTATAGAATAGGGTCTATAGGAACTTGGTAATAAAAGAACGGATTCTCCTTTAATAGAGAAGGAAATAGATCTAAGTAGTTCGGTAACTGCTCTTTTTAGGTCCCCCTTAGGTAACTCGTTCTTTAGCGATCCTTCTTTATTAATACTACCTAACCTAATTTCTTCTAATACTTCTATACCTTTCCTATAGCGTTCTTTAGATTCTCTAGTAGTTCCTAGGTAGTCTTATTATAGCCTATCCACTTAACCTTATACTATGTTTTATTGTTAATATCCTTATAACTAACAATCCTTAAAACTTACTATTTATCCTCTTCTTATTCTCTATACGTATCTACTTCGTAAACTAGTAGCTTAATATTTCTATATGCTAGCTCTAGTATTGCGATATACTATATAGGGTAGATCTTTATCTTAGCTAGTAAGTTTAACTTAAATATAACCGGTAAAATTCTTTATATAATTTTAAAAGGTCCTAGTCTAATATAGTTTAACTTTTTACTTAGTCGTTAACTCTTAAAATTTTTATATAGTAGCTATACTTTATCTCCCTCCTTAAGATCTAGTCCCTTAGATCTCTTAGCATTATAGTACTTTTTTATTCTCTCTTATACTTTCTTTATTAATTCTATAAGGTCTATATAAAGATTTATTAAT
>Ga0307515_10001834_pt1 | contig 47360 bp, 60 predicted proteins | sample 17_EM_MG_FD_194513 | JGI IMG/M metagenome (GOLD analysis project Ga0307515, IMG submission 194513) | Populus trichocarpa ectomycorrhiza microbial communities from riparian zone in the Pacific Northwest, United States - 17_EM | ecosystem: Host-associated > Plants > Roots > Unclassified | place... | reverse complement strand
CCGATTATGCTCGACTACCATCTGTGGCCAGATTGACCGTATGTATATATATAGAGATACTTAAATAATGCTTGCCCTATTATGAGGTAGCGAATCTTGTGACTGTAACAAAGACGAATATGATAGACGAAATGCCTTGTGCTTATGGAACCCTGCATGTGGCTTCCGGACCGATTTACATTTTGCTGATGTACCCAATGAACCCATTCCGACGTATGGTCACAGTTGGCCACAACGCCACAGTGTTCGTTTACAATAGGATACCGACAGAGCCAGAAGAAATGGGGAAACTGCGATCGGAGGGCGATATGCAACGCGACACGTCGTTTTGGCGCTGGGCGCGGTGTAGTCTGCCACCGGGGTGGCTCTGACGGCTCTGACGGAGCGCGTCCACTCTGACGGAGCCATTCCGCCCGGACGGAAATGTTTTTTGCGGATGTATTACAATGCAACACTGAATGAGTGCTACATCCTATAGCATACTTCTCAAAAAAAAACACACTGGCAGAATGCAATTATGAAACATATGATAAAGAACTTATGGCTATTATTGAAGCACTTGAGGAATGGAGACCGGAATGCCAAGTGGCATCATATCCTCTTCCATTGCTAACAGGCTATCAAACCTTGAGTATTGTATGACAAAGAAGTTATTAAATCAAAGACAAGCATGATGGTTGGAATTTTTAACTCAATTTGGTTACCAAATTGTTTTTAGGCCAGGGAAATCTACTGGGAAAGCAGAAGCTGTGACTAGGAGGCTGGGAGACCTCACTGAGGGGGGGCATGGAAGATGGAAGAATATGGAACTGGTGGTTCTAAGGCTGCAGAAGCTACTGGAACGATTGCATTTGTTGGCGGTCAATCCAGCCTCCCAGGGCCATCCGTCCATCTCTGATCTTATAGCAGATGCGTATGTGACTGACCTGTTGCCAGGGAAGATAATAGATGCAATTTGAACAAATCAGAACCCAAAAGAAAGTACGATTGTGGAATGCACGGAGATAGAGAGATGGATACAATATAGATGGAAGCTGTATGTACCAAAAAGCGATGAGTCGAATTTACGGTTAATACATCATCATTATGATCCATCATTGGCAGGACGTCCAGGACAGGCAAAGACTTTTCACCAACTTGATCGAAGATATTGCTGGAAGGAAATGCGAAACTATGTTGACTGGTATGTTCAGTATTATCAAAGTTGTCTATGGTCTCGGAACTTAAAACATTTCACATTCGGAATTCTTCGATGATTGCCTGTAACAGATCCACTGAGTGAAGACATTTCGATGGATTTTGTGGTCGGTTTACCGGAGTGTGAGGGGCTCGATGCGATTTGGGTAGCACTGGACAGATGTTCAAAGATGCGGTATTTTATTTGCTGTCATACAACGATTGATGCTCCCGGGTAGCCCAAGTGTTTATACAAGAGGTGGTATGTCTTCATAGACTACCAGCAACAATTATTTCGGATCAGGGACCCCAGTTCGCTACAATGTCCTGGAGCCAGCGATGTAACCATTTGGGGATTGACCGAAGGATGTCAACGCTATGTCATGCAGAAACAAATGGCAAGACAGAACAATGAAATGCGAGTATGGATCAGTACCTGCGGGTCTATGTTAACCACTAGCAGGATGATTTGGTGAAGTAGTTCCTGATGGCTGAGTTTGCTGCGAATAATAGGGCATCAGAAACATCAAAGTGCACTCCATTCTTTGCCATTTATGGTACCAACCCCCAGATGACATTCTTGAATGAACCTATAGAGGAATGGGACCACCAATGTGTTGATGCCGATCAGGTCCAGGCCACCATGCAAGAAGTCAATCAGCACCTCCAGATTGAAATGAGGCGAAGTCAGGCAATGCAAGAGAAAGTGGCCAATCAATCCTGGGTTCGCGTGCTGAATATACAGAAGGGATCTCGAGTGTGGATGGATGCTTGACCCATCTGCTTGGCAAGACCTACATGGAAGTTAGATTCGAAGTGATTTGGGCCCTATATGGTAGTTCGCCAGATATCTCCTGACGCTTACGAATCGCATCTCCCTGTGGCGATACAGATCCATCATGTACAACTAGTCTTACTTCTGGATCCCATGGTGTACGAGCCTTTGGTTGGACAATGAGTCAACCCACCAACCCCTGTCAAGGTTGATGGGGAGGAGGAATATCGGTTTTCGACTGTTCAGGATAGCCAAATGTATTGGAATCAGTTGCAGTACCTTATACACTGGACAGGGTATAAATCACTGACATGGGATTCTGCAAAATTTGTGGATGGGTTACAAGCAGTGGGGGAGTTTCATCAGCGGTATTCTGGAAAACCCGAACCATTGGGAGATGTCGTTGGAGAACCTCAGACCTAAAAGGGGGATACTGTCACATCTCGGGTTTATGAGTGATGATGAGGAAGGGATAAAGGAATGTCTATCGGAAAGCGGGATGATTCTGGTGTGACGGAAAGATGGGGACGTTGGGAGACACAGAAATATTGCGGGCTTAGTTGGTGATGGTGGTGGGATTATTAAGTATGATAAGGAAGTGGGCTGAGGTATTGCTATATTGGACGATGTAGTGTGGTTGTATTGATAGGAGTGGTGGTGGTGGTGGTGTGCAAGATCATGATGAAAGATTTGGACTTTACACCTGAACATGGAAGATAATTCAAGGGTGGCAGACAAACTGTATCTAAATAGAGGATATTTAGTATTGAAGGATTTCATTTTCTTCTCTCTTTACTCGTTCTCTTGTATAGCAAAGCAACAGATGACTTTGAAACAGCTTTGACTCTTGACTTGTTTTGATTCCTTGATACGAACTTCACGCACCATTGTCTCTACTTTACAATATCACATTATTGTTCACACTATCACCCACACCCGACTCCGCCCATGTTATGCCTTTGGTGTTACAGTTATATTTCTGGGATCATATAGGATTACTCAATGATCCATATACAGATATTTGATCCAAAATCGTGAATTATCACTCAGATTTCTACATTGGATCTGCCTTCCGGATTTGTTCACCTATTAGTCATATCTCCATTACCCGACCATCGTATCAACGGATCCATGACAACGGTCAAGCCAAGCGTAAATAAGATGTGTATCATCTTTGGATCAGTGATGGTTGCAATGTCTCCATTCTCAATGATCATTCCTTATTGGCAGGGAAACCTAATTCCTGGTCGCAGACCAAATGACTATTCGATCATACTCCAATGGTTCATTCTGAATGAGATGATGTGTCGTCAATATCAGATCGCCATGGCATCTTGAGATATGCAACGTCATATAAGAAATAAGTCAGTAACCAATAATCGATATCGGAGCCCTGCTTACCAAATGGACTTATATGAATCAATCCTTATTTCAACCACACTTTCTTGGTCTGGGCAAATAAGAGCTGGGACATATATGTCCTGAGTGGCACAGGATACTCTCCGTTCGATATATGGCAAAACAGCTTAGTTGCAGATTACTGAATATTTGGCAGCAATAAAGCATAGTCAAAGTAAGGGTGCTGTCGTTTGCCGCGATTGTTAAAGCATTATGTAACCGGTGGGTATGTGAGAGGGCACTCTCACTGGCTCTTGGTGACACGAACCTATTTGTTGATAATTGGCTTCAGATAAGCTTGTATCCATATGAGGTATCGCCAATCGCAATTATGTTGCAATATGAGCACATTACCTTGATGACATAGTTAACACTCCTGTGAGTTAGAACTCAACAATCAATGTTAGAGGCAAAAGATGTTGACGGAGTTATGTATGTGAACTCCGAAGCAGCCCTTAGCAGTCTTAGCAATGTCAAGGGTGTGAATCGTCTGATATATAATCAGTGGTACCAACATTGAGGAAAGACATCGATAACATACTATCGCCAACTAGATCTACCTATAGGTACTTATTGACCTTCTCGACCTGGAGGTTAAGCCTTAACTTCATTCCCATGTATTATCTATTAGTTCTGCGTCGCAGTCAATGAAGATACTTCTCCCTCGAAGTCCAGAGTTGTATGTTCATCTTCCAGTTCTATATCACAGATATATCTATCACCTCTATATACTTGGTTATTCTTAGTACCTTCATCGAAGCAAGTCATTGATCGGGAAGTGACCAAGATGATATATTGGAGTCTGAAAGATGTCTGAGGGCCAGCTGATAGCATGGTAGTTCAGAGGATACTTCTGTTAGGATACTCTCGAGTCGGCACTACTCCTTCTGTAGAGGCGAAACTACTGTGCTGTTTCTTATAGACACGTCAATAGTTGGAGTCATTGCACTCTTGGACCATTGTTCCTCGAGTATAAGTGCCGGTTGTTGGGACAATACTTTTGAGTCATCATTAGGGCAATACTCTTCAGTGTTGTACATCAGCAAACTGATAGCTTATAATGATACTCTATAGTCAATACTGGGCATCAGGAGCAGAGAACGGAACCGTTCCTCGTGTCTCTTTGGGGTGTTCATCCTTATACGCATCCTGAGTGAAGCCTTAATCGTCTTCTTGTGTATCAGTCCGGAAGTCATTTGGGGCATTTATTAATTAAGACCTAGGGTGGACCTCTGTGTGTTACAGCCCATTACACTAGGAAGCATTTGACTTCGCGGAGTAATTTGTACTTGATAACCATGTCCTGTGTAGTAATTGCTTTTATAGGTCTTTAGATAGTAGCTCAAGTCTTTTGCTGAATGAGAGGGAGTTAAACAGCTAAAGCAGTCTAGATTGTTAAGCACCGTTCCCCCAATATTACCAGGTCATGCCGAAATATATGTATACAGCTCTGGAAACCATGCGAAATGTTAACAATGCAGCATCACCCTGTACCAAGCCTGATTTGATGCAGAAGCATTCTTGTAGAAGATTTGAGTTACGAATCACAGTTCCTTGCTAGTGTGATTTCTTGCTTCTTTCGTTGTCATATTGTAGTACCGTGTAGGGGAATGGTGTAGGCATTGACAGACAATTCGCTTGATGTTGATTTCAGTGGATTGAGTACAGCTGCCACGATATCAGGTGCGCATTGTACAACCACTGGAACTATGTTGCCGTACCTTACCAATTGCAGCTATCCCTTCGCTGGTAGTGGGTCCATGAAAGGGCCCATTTTCATGTCTGCTGTGCCTTGTCACTTATAACAGCACAGCCACCCATCTAAACCCCCTCCTAGAATATCATGAATTGAATGATAACTAGTAGAAGCTTCTATTTATGAATTCTTGTGGCAGTGTGACAAGTTCATCAGCAAAATGTATTTTAGTCTCTGGAAGCCTCCAGGAATATCTGAGAGGATGTGGAGTGTAAACTTAGAAGTGTCAATTTCAGGAGAGTATCAGACCCTGGGAGGGCATTCCGGCTGGCCTTCAGAGTAACTAGGATCTCTGATGACTGGTACAGGAGTAACATGGATCTCTGATGACTGGTACAGGAGTACCATGGGAGTGATTGTGATAAATTTGGGAACACGTTGGAGCGCCGGAGAGAACTTTGGGTTCACCTGGAAGTGTTGCCAAACCAATGCGGAAATCACAAACAAACTCTGAGAGATGTCTGGGTTCGTATAGATATTGATTTGGCGGACTGCAGGCGTTATTTGAGACTCTCCGGATGTCCACGAGCAATCAATTGCCCTCAACGGCGAATATGATGCATGGATTATTGTTCATTATCACTTCTGAATCATACTAGCCATGATCTTCTTCAACATTGTATTTCTTGCCTCGCTACATTATGGTACCAAAGAAAAAGGCAGTTGATTCAAACATAAATGCAGGTACACCAAAACAATAACCCAACTAAACAGTCAATTGATATCAATCAAACATGGTGTGGATGTCAGCCACTACTTCTCCCATCACATCGGGGCCAACGAAAGCAGGACCACATAATTCATCCACCGTGCGAAGAAGCTGTAGGTGCTCCTTCTATTTGCTGATTATTCGTACCTGGTGGGTGGCTGAAATTGAATTCCTATGTCGTTTGGCTCGGTTTGTGATATCTAACAAAGGTGTAAGGAGATGTTAGCTAACTGCGAATCTAAATTGGGGTTTGAAAGGCAATATGATATATTCGGATGAAAAAGGGGACCAGCTACCGGCGAAAAGAGGAGCGCCAGACGGGAAGTGCTGTGTGGAACAGAGGAGTGCACCAAAGGTATTGCAGGAGCGCGGAATTGAAAAGAAGAGTGCCTAATCTATGCTGCCGAGCACCGATGGGGATTGAGGAGCGTCCAAACTAGCGGAGGAGCGCCGAAAGGGGGGGGGGGTCCGGAGGGCGGAATGAAATCAAGGAGCGCCAATCTAGGCAGAGGAGGACCCAATCCAGCCAGAGGAGCATCGATGGGGAATGAGGAGTGCTCTCCCAGTGGAGGAACGCCGAAAAGGGGGATGGTGGGTAAGGAGTGCGGAATCAAATATAGGAGCAACAATCCCGACCGAAGAGTGCCGGTGGGAAATGAGGTGCTCCCATCCCAGGCTGAGGAGCGCAGAAATGGGGGTATGGAGCGCGGAATGAAATAGAGGAGCACTAATCAAGACAGAGGGGATCAAGGAGTGCCTATCCCAGCGGAGGAGCGCTGAAAGAGGAGGAATTGACTGCGGAAAGATATAGAAGAGAGTGAATCTAGGCTGAGGAGCGCCGACGGGGATTGAGGAGCGCCTATCTTAGCAGAGTTGCGCCACATGGTGGGGGGAGAGGGGGGGTTTGAAGCGGCCCACTAATGAGTGATTGATGAGTGCAGTGGCTTCTGGAGTAAAATTTATCATAGGGGATGGACAAAATGTACCTCGATATTCATCTTGAGAAAATATTACTGTGACCTTCTTTCCGCTGGCATATTCAGACAGCGAACAATGATTAGCTGCAGCTACCAGCGCTAAAGTCTGCGGAGCGAGAGGTTGGAAATACCGGGATGTCGTTGGCTGGCGCACCAAGCTATTGGCAGTGAACATCAGCAAAATGTATTGTGGTCACTGGAAGCCTCCACGAGTGTCTGAGAGGATGTGGAGTGTAAACTTAGTGTCAATTCCAGGAGAGTATCTGACCCTAGGAGGGCATTCCAGCCGGCCTTCGGAGTAACTGGAATCTCTGATGACTGGTTCCGGAGTACCATGGGAGTGATTCTGATAAGTTTGAGAACACCTCGGAGCGCTGAAGAGAACTTTGGGTGCACCTGGAAGCACCTGGGAGCGCCGGCGACAAGCCTGGGAGCCGTGACAACCAGTCTGGGAGCCCCGACAACAAGCCTGGGAGCCCCGACGACACGCCTGGGCGCACCTGGGAACGCCAGCGACAACCCTGGGATCACCTTGAATCCCAGTAAAGCAGTCTGGGAATAATGACATCTTCATTGGGAATGTTGCTGGTGTGCCTGGAAATCATAGCTACTACTTAACATTGAACGATTTTTAAAACTGATGTATTCAGTTTGTATTCTCATCTATCTATCTATATAGCTACCCATCTACACACTGTATATCTGGACTGGCTGCAGGCAGTGCTTGAGAGCAATTCGAGGTGCACTTGAAAATGACGATCGAGTGAACTCAGAGATACACTCCGAGGCCGTGAGTAAACAATTTTGGAGATACACATGGAGGCACTAATCGAGTGTATTTGGAGATACACATGGAGGCCATGATCAAATGAACACAGATATGCACTGCAGAATCGTGATTGAGCGACTTTGGGGATGCACTTGGAGGCGGTAATCGAGCGAATTTGGAGATACACTTGCAGGCCGTGATTGAGTGAACTTAGAGATGCATTCAGAGATCTTGATCGAGCGAGCTTGGCGATGCACTTGGAGGCCATGATCGTGCCAACTTGGAGGCTGTAATCGAGCGAGTTTGGTGATACACTTTGGTGGCCTTGATCAAGCGAGATTGGACAAGTACTTGGAGGCGGTCGATGGACGGTGCGCCGGGTGCCGAGACTCTATTCATCAGTTAGTAGAATCTCAAACATGGGAATGTGACATGGTAAAATTACCTTTGAGCTCTCATGGCGAGCTGGCTGATGGCGGTCGATCATGTAGGGAGGCAAGCCGGAAGCTGAAGCTACATTCAGGGGTCAATGCGTACTCATGAGAATGAAGGGAAGACAAACAATCTTGGGTGGATGCTGAACTTGGTGTATGCTGCACTGGGTGTATGCTGTACTGGGCGTATGCTGTACTCGGTGTATGCTGTACTCGCTATATGGTGTACTCGGTGTATGCTGTACTCGGTGTCAACTCATGATCATGCCATGGAGAGATAGACAGCGATGACTTAACTTTGTGTTCTGCGATGATGGTAGAGTGGTGGACGAGAAAGAGAGAGATGGGGGATGAAGATGAGAATGATGTTGAGGATACGAGCGGATATGAGAAATCAGGCGTACAACTTGACTGACTGGGTTCGGAAGACCTTGTATTGGTGTAAACCCAGGGCGGATCGGGACTTGTACCCGCCAAAATGGGGAAGGAAAATTGACTCGCACACGAAACTCTCTAAGTCCCAGTTTCTCAGGATGATTTGCCCCATCTCTTCTCATTTCTCTCCTTCTCGTCCTCAACTCTACCATCACCTAAGAACACAAAGTTAAGTCATCCCTCTCTATGTCTCCATGCCATGATCAAGAGTTAACACCGAGTACAGCATTCACCAAGTACAGCATACACTGAGTACAGCATACACCGAGTACAGAATACACTGAGTACAGCATACAATTAGTACTACATACACTGCGTACTGCATCATCCCAAGATAGACTGTCTCCCGCTCCCAGCCAGTCACTCAGCTCTCAGCGGACCATGTTGTACTCAATTCTCTACATTCCCATAATTACGAGTTAACCAATGAATAGAGTCTCAGCTTGAATCGCACATGCCTCCCGATCTACCGCCTTCAGATTCACTGCCTCCAGATTGACTGCCTCCTGATTGACCGCCTTCAGATCAATCCCCTCCAGATCAACCGCCTCCAAGTACTCCTCCAATGTTGATCGATCATGACCTCCAAGTGAATCTCCCAACACGCTCAATTACGGCTTCCAGGTGCATCTCTGAGTTCACTCGATCTCGGCCTCCAAGTGCATCTCCAAACTCGCTCAATCATGGCCTCCAAGTGCATCTCTGAGTTCACTCCATCTCCCGGTCTCCAAGTGCATCTCCAAACACAGGCGATTCCGGCCTCCAAGTGCATCTTTGAGTTCACTCGATCTCAGTCTCCACGTGCATCTCCCAGCACAATTGATTACGGCCTCCAAGTACATCATCGAAGAGCGACGGCGGTTGTAAAGAGATACAGGGGTAACGAAGGTGGACAGAGTGACGGGGAGTATATATTCGGCTGACCCCGGAGTAGATAGACATCATCTCATCTCCATCCCATCGTATCATACATTGAAAATACACACTCTATCTTTCCCAAGTTTTGGTCTCGCTTACTCTGTCCGAGATGTTGTGCATACACCCAATTGTGTTGATTCTCAACGCCGGTTAGTATCATATCATCTCCCCTGATTCTTACCCTCCTCGAACCAGAACTGCACTTTCTCATGAATTATGTTTGGATGTAGTGGTGCATCTCTAAGTTCTCTCAATGGGCATGTCCAGGTGCTCCTCTGATTATGCTCGAGTACCATCTGTGGCCAGATTGACCATATGTATTCATATAGAGAGACTCAAATAATGCATGCCATATTGTGATGTAGCGAATCTTGTGACTGTAACAAAGACGAATATGATAAGACGACATGCCTTGTGGTTATGTAAGAACCACTGCTGTGAGAATACGGCACCAAGTCTCCCGCAGAACTGCGGAGCGGTCTCGGCTGCTCTCGAATTATCCTGCAGAGCTGTGCAGCGGTCTCAGCTTCTTTCGAAGTCTCCCACAGATCTGCGCAGAGGTCTCACGAGCTCCAACATTTGACTATTCTATAAGTCAAATCTTGTAGCATCCTGAATGCACCTCAATAACTGCAGGTGCTTTCAGGAGCACCAGAGAATGCTCTTGCAGAGTCTGACAGCACTTTGCATATCTCCAGGGTGGTCTGGGAGCATCTAGAAGTACATAGAAGCACTGGTGAGGTCGCCCAGAGTGTCTGGGAGGATTGCGTGTTGCTTCCGGACTGATTTACATTTTGCTGATGAAGAAAAATTGATGGTAAATGAGATCAAGCACTTCCATTCGCATGAACCTTGATATCTTATCATTAACGACCTTGGAGAGATATGCATCGTCAAACAGGAGCTCCTTAAGCTGAATCTGAAGCTCAGTCTCAGACTGAAAATCCAACTGGTAACTACAGACAACGGTTGAACGTGCCCCATCTGCCAACTGTCGTCGAATGGTACTTATCATCAGTTTGAACTATGTATATTTTGGGGCGTAGTCAACATCGTAAATCTGATAGAAGAGCATTAATAAGAATTCAAGACTTACAGCTTCTGGTGTTTGCGGATCGATTTTGAGAGATGGGCTGCTGGGCGATTGACAGACCGATGGTGTACTTACAGGAGCACCTGCTAATGCCCGCTGATGATCCTGAGCTTCAATGGCAAGTTTCGAAGCTTCTTTGACCATCGAGTACTTGTCATCAGATAATATTGGCCAAGGAGTCTTTGTGAATACAATTGCTTCCATGAACCTATTCGCTATCTCGAAAGTAGCCTTTTGGTGTTGGGGAACGTTCTGATCTGCACCGGCCTTGGGTTGTGGAGCATTCTGGTCTCCACTAGACTTGGGTTGCGGTAGCGCCTGGGTGGATGGTGCACGGTCAGACTCGGATGATATGTTGAAGAGGGCTGACTTTTGGTATTTGAGTAGTTGTGGTGCCATTGACCCAGGTGGTTTTCGGGAATTTGGAAGCAGCGGGCATGCAATAACAGTATCAGCACGGCTCTGTTTCTTTTGCAATGGAACCCTTTTAGTTTGGAACGACTTTTCCCGGCGCGCCTGGCCTAGAAGTAGGACCTCCTGCTCATGATCCAAATAATGATCTTCAATGTCGGATGATGTGGTCGACTCTCTGGTGTCATCACTTTCGCCCTCACTTTCATCATCACCGATGTCCTGATCCGTATCATCACGCTGCTCCACTAATGAGATCGGGGATATTAGTCATCTGCAATATGATGCACGAAGGCAGATGATTGGAAGGGAAACATTGGATGGGAAATGAAGATTGGCTGCTTTCTTGAATGTGAGTGCTCTCTCAAGGTGTGCTTCTTGATTCTTCTGTGAATAGTGATTCCTCACCTGGCTGGGCATAGGTTCCATTTGCTGTAATGAAGATAGACAGTTGGGGAATGTGGGAGAGAGTGTATAAGCAGTAAATATAAGATTAAGTGCAATAGAATAACGGGAAAAATGGAGCAAGGAGTTACACATAGTCGAGGAGGATGCAATTCGAGGCGTGCCTTGAAGGTTTCGGGAGAGATGACATCACTGGTTCATATTGATATTGAGGACAGCAGTTAGGTAATGCGATTTAGATTGTTGTCACGTGCACCAGAATGGATTGATTCATTGTCAGGTGCGTCGGAATGGATGGATTCCTAATGCCAATTGTCAGCAACTCCTATCAACAACACTCTGTTTGGATGCAAGAATTGGAGGTTAGATGAAGCCAATGCACATAGAATACAACCAGACGCACCCGAACAAGACACACCAGAAGAAAACTCGCAACATTAACTAACCCTTGGTGCTGGCCAAATGGAGCACTGAGAACCTGAATGAAAACGTGTGCCCCTGCATATGACTCCTCTATATGAAGTAATTATGTGTGAATGGTCGAGCATTTGAGCTGACCGCATGGCATAGAATTGGTGCAGCATCAAAAATCTGCAGAACTTGATGTGGGATGGTAGAGTTGCAAGGGTTCATACTGAGTTTGATATCGATCGAGGAGAATTGTGAATCTCCGTATGTGGTATATCCGCCAGAATGACACACGTATATTTACAATTGTCTATTGCATCAGGATGCTACACCTAAGTTAGCGGTCGATAAGGCAATATCGTAAGCATAACTTCCCTTTCATGTGTTCATCTGGGCTGTGTCTGCAGAATATCCTTCACAACAATGTTGCAGTCAATGGAGGAGGGACAGAATTTGGTATACAAAGGAGAGATACACATGTCGAGATGCAGGCGTAGAGATAATATGGTATGGTACGATCAATGATTCAGGGGTAATCTTATGAATTCAAGCACTCCTGGATGCCAAGATTGCTAACAAATGAGTCATAAATACTCACTCACTATCTGATTTTGCGCCTAATATCTAGGAAGTTGCACACCGTTAAATTACATATTCATTATGAGTCTCACTACTACAATATAGACATAAATGAATGTTGAGGTTGAGAGCTATATGCTACGGCAGTATGAATGTATAGTGAGATGTCATCTCACGGCGGGCAGAGGAATGATGATTGCCTTCATGAAGTTGCAGGGAATTGAGGTGAACCGAAGATTAAATGGTTACGATAAAAGTCACTCGCTGGGGATTGCAGGCTCGCCTTACTCTGACAGTTAATTGCAATCTTTGAAGTTGTCTTTTCTTCACTCAAGCTTCCAAGAGTCTCTCTCATCAAACTTCTCTCATGCTGGAAATCGGTTCACATAATCTATTATCAGATACGAGTTTAGGCGGCCCAAACATACATTCAGTCAGAATCGAGTTAAGTCCGCATTCAAAGCATTGAGAACTTAGGTCTCTTGGAGTAAGTGTGGTACATGGGTGAGTGGGAGTTGCCGGCCATCCTGTAGAGTCGCTGAGCAAAATCTGTCTCTTGAGATTCTTGCTCTCAAGCTGCAGCTCTTTTGACAGAGCTCCATGTTGCAGAAGCTATTTTAGAATTTGGGAGCAGAGGTTCAAACATACTACTTAGGCAATATCGAGTTAAGTGAGGTTGATAATTGGCCAGGTCTATGCATGTATGGTTTAGTTGTGCAGGGCTACCTTCCTCCAATGGACAGTTGACACAGAGCTAACAGTTTAAGGCATTTTAGCGGCAGCCTTCACATACTGATCAAGCATAGATTGATATATCAGCAGAGGCCGAGTGGGTTGAGCCGCCTGCACCTCTATGTGCAGTGTCTTGAGAGATGACAATCTGCATGCACAGCATCCACTGATTCAAAGCCGAAGAAAACATGATGAGAATGAAGCAAACTAAGATTAAAAGTGTATTGTAAAGTGGGGAACATGCGCTTTGGAGGCTGATTGTTGCTGTTGAGGCATGCCCGAGCGGGAATGAGACATTCATAATGAGTCGCAGCCTGCCAATGTTGAATCACAGGCCAGGACATACCCAGCAGCGAAAGGTGCAGCTTCGCCATGAATACCCGAGCCGTGTCCCACTCTCTAATGCTCTAGGATGGCAATCTGAGGTGCGCCCGAACAAGTATGATAGTCCTGCACATGCTGCGCCTTTGCCACCAATAAGTGAGCCCATGTCTCATATTCTGACACAGGAACTCAATAATCGTGTAGACTGTGTTGATTGCGGATTGGGATTGGCAATTACGCAGTGACGGTCATGACCATATGTGCCCACAACTCTCCGGTGCACCTGAACTTTGATCATATGCCAGCAATAGCTGTGGGATTGCCACAAATAAGCGAGCCATGTCTCAAATTCTGACAGAAGTACTCAATATCGCCTATACAGTCTCATTGCCAAATTGGATTGGCAAATAAGCGGTGCTTGATTTGTCATAACGCGACTCAAAACATATGCCGATAATTCTCCTGTGCGCCTGAACTTTGATTATATGGCAGCAAAAGCTGCGGCTTTGCCCAGAATCAGCGAGCCTGTGTCTCATATTCTAACACAGCTATTCAATATTGCCATGACTTACTTTATTGCCAAATTGGATTGCCCAATTGGATTGCCAAATCTGCAGTGGGCAATCTATCTAATCGAGACTCATGACTTATGGCCAGGAATCTCCGGTGCGCCTGAAGGTGGTTGAATTGTGCTTTGTTCACTCTATTGACTTCGAAATGTGTACATGGCCACAGGTTTCTGGTGCACCTCAAAATCACTGCTGACGAATGATTCGAAGCCCTTTGCTGCATCATTCTCACAATTCGACTCAGGCCATTAAACCTGAGATAGGCCAGCCTGGGAACTTGTAATTTAGCATATCCATTGACTTCATCTCTTATTAGCCATTAATAATAATAATCGAGAATACCAATGAAATCTTATTGTAATAATCAAGAATGCCACTGAAATCCCACTCAAGCAATTTCTGATTAAAGACACCACAACTCCAACATCAGAACTTTAATTTGCTTTAAAATGACAGAGAGACAGGATTCATTTATGCAGTACAGTGTGCCTTACAAATGACCTTTTTGACTATTTGTATCTGTTAAGAAGATTATGTTGGTTGAATGTCTAAAGAGGGGTACCTTGATGAAGCATTCTTAACAATGTAAGATGATAGCTTATCTGACTTAAAAGTGTCTCCATTCTCTGTCAGCCGCTTTGTATGGTCCACATATGACTCCAGAATCCGGTAAATCATTGACGTCGTGATTTTCGATTGACTCATCAAGCCGTGCAGGACCTTCGTTTGGGCCACTCCAGATTGTTGATGAAGATCACTCGTACTGTTATCATAGCCACCAGGACCCATATTCAGTAACCATGTGTGTGGTACTCTGTTTTGCTCTAACCAGACAACTCGTGCAGATGCCTGCCACTGCTCGTTCAATACCCAGAACTTCTCAGTTATTACCACATGGTTTACAGCAGTAAGATTTAGGCCGGTCAGGCCCACATTGGGTGTCATTATGAATACAGAGCGATTGAGTGAATCCTGGAATTTGAGCCGCATTTCTGTCCGTTCATCATTGCCCATTTCTGCATACATGTGGAATATATCCACATGATCCGCAAAATACTTTGTTAACTACCACTTCAAATGACGAACTTGCCCAGGAAGAGGACAAAATCGCACCGCTTTTTGTGGAGGAGGTGCACTGGGGAGAGCATTCTCATGTCTCTCTTGTTCTTGAAGGAGTGCCTCTCTTAATGCGTCATCTTCGTCTGGTTCGGGATACTCTGCAGGTTCATTGACAAGAATTGGCAGAAATGTCGCTCTCAGCCATCGGAAAATCGGCGAATCCACCCAAGTATCCAGTGGCCATTCATCGTACCATTGTCCAGAAACGTCGTTGCAATTCTCCGTGTCTCCCAATACTAACAAAAAACATGCCTACCGCCATTGATGAACCCTCCATGCTGCCAAAGCACCCCGTGAAGTGTATCTCTCCACCAGGGCCTTCTGATTTGCTGGCTCGTCCTCAGTCCATTCAAGATCAATGAGGTGTGTATTCTCCTTTGGTATCCGCGCTAGTGGTTTCCCATTGGCTAGTTTCAATTCCGACCGCCTCCTCATCATCCAACGCTTTGGAATCTGTATCATCCGGTGCGCTGCATCCTGTTGAGCTTCTTCGTCTTCAGTCCGCATAGCATGCATCAAACTCTTCACTGTGGATTACAATGCATCTGCACCATGCTTTTCCATCCCAGTATCATCCTCTGGATTGTCAGGCACACCTGAAAGCAGCCAGATCGTCTGATGACAGCAGTTATAAAGTGAATGGAATCCCAGTGTAGCTGTGACTAGAAGTTTGAATCAAATTTTCGCAATCATCGCAGTTTGCCAGCCCACACTGTGTTTAGTCTTGTACCGATGGGACTCATCAAAAATCCCAAAACACCATGCACAGTAAGAGAGTTGGCCGTTGCTTGATGGTTTCACTCTGGATGTTAAGGTATCTTAGGACACAAGGTGGATATTCCATCAGTTTTTGGGCTGGTCAATACTGGTCTTCAGATCCTCATGGGTGAGATTCCCATTTTCAGCGTGCAACAAGTTGACCAGTTTGAAATCGGTTCCATGTGTCATCTCGTCGATGACAGTCTTGAAGGTCTCTGCCACTCTGGGCATTGTAACCACCAGGATTGGTACAAGGGCTGATACAGGTGCTGGATGCCTGTGAGATAGTGTTGTCTGGATCTCCAACAGACGGCGGGGCACAGAATCCAATATCTGTAGCGGATACCACTCCCGTTCTTCACCAACAATGCCGGGAAAGTTGTTGTGCGCCAAAATCACCCACTCTTCAAGGGTATTCCACCATAAAATGGACAGTGGCAACCCCATTACAACTTTCTCAGTCACCAAATTGCAAATCATTGCAGCAGCAACCAAGGTGAAAGTCTTTCCAAGCCCCATTTCATCCGCCACCAGTGCTCCTGGCATATGAGCATCCCAAACCCACCTCCTCACGATGAACCATATGGCCCAAACCTGGTGAGCCAGATACTTAGTTCTGGGCAGGCCTGGAATTGAATACTTGTGGCCTGGAACACAGTCATCTGTTGATTGACGAATAGGATGAGCATTCAGCAGCCTGACTGCCTCATCAAAACACTCATGTTCAAATTCGGTGTTGATTGTACTGAGAACCATATTCAATACTGAGCTGCTATTTGCTGAATCGAGGACCTCCTCACCATCCTCCACTTGCTCCTGAACATCCCTTGCACCTTTCTCTGTGTTCTTTTCGTCCTCGATAATCTCTTTCAGTTGCTCCGATGTAACATCAGCAAAATGTATTTTAGTCACTGGAAGCCTCCAGGAGTGTCTGAGAGGATGTGGAGTGCAAACTTGGATGCGTCAATTTCAGAAGAGTCTCAGACCCTAGGAGGGCATTCCTGCCGGCCTTCAGAGTAACTGGGATCTCTGATGACTGGTACAGAAGTCCCATGGGTGTGATTGTGAGAGGTTTGGGAACACCTCAGAGCAGCGGAGAGAACTTTGGGTGCACCTGGGAGCATCTGGGAGCGCCGACGACAAGCCTGGGAGCACCTGGGAGCGCCGGCGACAAGTCTGGGAGCACCTTGGATCACAGTAGAGCAGTCTAGGAAAAACATCTTCTTTGGGAACGCTGCTGGTGCGCCTGGAAATCATAGCTACTACTTATCGCTCAACAATTTTTAAAACTCATGTATTCAGTTTGTATTCTAATCTATGTATCTATATAGCTACCCATCTACACATGGTATATCTGGACTGGCTGTAGGCGGTGCTTGAGAGCAATTGGGGGTGCGCCTGAAAATGACGATCGAGTGAACTCAGATATACACTCCGAGGCCGTGATCGAGCAAGTTTGGAGATACACTTGGAGGCGGTAATCGAGCATATTTGGAGATACACTTGGAGGCCGTGATCAAGTGAACTTAGAGATGAACTCCGAGATCGTGATCGAGCGAGTTTGGAGATACGCTTGGAGGCCATGATTGGGCAACGTTGGAGGCTGTAATTGTGCGAGTTTAGAGATACACTGGGAGGCCGTGATTGAGCGAGTTTGGAGGCCGTAATCATGCCAGTTTAGAGATACACTTGGAGGCTGTGATTGAGCGAGTTTGGAGATGCACTTGGAGGCCGTGATTGAGCGAGTTTGGAGGCCGTAATCATGCCAGTGTAGAGATACACTTGGAGGCTGTGATTGAGCGAGTTTGGAGATGCACTTGGAGGCTGTGATCATGCGAACTTGGAGGCTGTAATCGAGCAAGTTTGGACGAGTACTTGGAGGCGGTCGATGGATGGCGCGCCGGGTGCTGAGACTCTATTCATCAGTTAGTTAACTCGCAACTGTGAGAATGGGACAAGGTGACTTTACCTTTGAGCACACATGGAGTGCTGGCTGATGGCGGTCGATCGTATAGGGACGCATGCCAGATGCTGAAGCAACATTCAGGGGTCAACTTGTAATCATGAGAATGAAGGGAAGACAAACAATCTGTGGTGGATGCTGTACTCGGTGTATGCTGTACTCGGTGTCAACTCATGATCATGACATGGAGAGATAGAGAGGGATGACTTAACATTGTGTTCTGCAATGATGGTAGAGTTGTGGACGAGAAGGAGAGAGATGGGGGATGAAGATGAGAACGATGTGGAGGATACGAGCGGATTTGAGAAATCAGGGGTACGACTTGCCTGAAGGGGTTCGGAAGACTTCCTATTGGTGTGATTACATGCCGGATCGGGACTCATACCTGCTGTATCGGGCACGGTACATTGATTCGCACATGAAATTCTCCTCAGTCCCAGTTTCTCATGATGATTTCCCCCATCTCCTCTCATCTCTCTCTTTCTCATCCTCAACTCTACCATCACCTAAGAACACAAAGTTAAGTCATCGCTCTCTATCTCTCCATGCCATGATCAGGAGTTAACACCCAGTACAGCATACACTGCATACTGCATCATCCCAATATTGACTGTCTCCCAGCCAGTCTCTCATCTCTCGGCAGAGCATGTTGTACTGAATTCTCTACATTCCCACAATTACGAGTTAACCAATGAATAGAGTCTCAGCTCCCGTCACGCCTCCCTCCCAAACTACCGCCTCCAGATTGACCGCCTCCTAGTACTCCTCCAATCTCGCTGGATCATGGCCTCCAAGTGCATCTGCTAACTTGCTCGATCACAGCCTCCAAGTGTATCTCTAAACTCGCACGATGGCGTCCTCCAAACTCGCTCGATTGCGGCCTCCACGTTCGCACAATCAAGGCCTTCAAGTTTATCTCCAAACTCGCTCAATCACGGTCTTGGAGTGCATCTCTAAGTTCAGTCAACCACGGCCTCCAAGTGTATCTCCAAATACGCTCAATTACAGCCTCCACGTTCGCATGATCACTGCATCCAAGTGCATCTCCAAACTCGCTCAATCACGGCCTCCAAGTGCATCTCCAAACTCGCTCAATCACAGCCTCCAAGTACATCATTAAGGATGGACGGCGGGTGTACGGAAACACAGGGGTAACAGAGGTGGATAGAGTGATGGGGAATATATTCGGCAGACCCCGGAGTTGATAGACATCTCATTTCCATCTCATCTTATTATACAATGAAAATACACACTGTTTCTTTCCCAACTTTTGGTCTCACTCGCTCAGTCCGAGATGTCGTTGATCCACACAATTGCGTGGATCGTCAGCAGCGGGTAGTGTCATATCATCTCACCTGATTCCTACGCTCCTCAAACCAGAACTGCTCTTGCTTATGAATTCCGTTTGGATGTCGGGGGGAGAGGTGTGGCGGAGTGTTGATGGTGGGCTCTCTGCCTTCTAGCTCCATAGTTTCACTACAACGGCCTCCAAGTGGTGTATCTCTAAGTTCTCTCAATGGGTGTGTCCAGGTGCTCCTCCGATTATGCTCGACTACTATCTGCGGCCAGATCGACCTTATGTATATATATACAGAGACTTAAATAATGCATGCCATATTATGATGTAGTGAATCTTGTGACTGTAACAAAGACGAATATGATAAGTTCAAATGCCTTGTGGTTGTGTAAGAACCACATCGGTGAGAATTCGGCACCAGGTCTCCCACGGTGCTGTGCAGCGGTCTCGGCTGCTCTCGAAGTGTCCTGCATCACTGCGCAGCGGTCTCAGCTCCTCTTGAAGTCTCCCACAGATCTGGGCAGAGGTCTCAGGAGCTCCAAAATTTGCCTATTCTGTAAGTCAAATCTCGTAGCATCCTGATTGCGCCTCCATGACTGCCGGTGCTTTCAGGAGCACCAGAGAATGCTCTTGCAGAGTCTGAGAGCACATTGCGTAGCTCCAGGGCGGTCTGGGAGCATCTAGATGTACTTGGAAGCACTGGTGAGGTCGCCCGGAGTGTCTGGGAGTGTTGCGCGTCCCTTCCGGACCGATTGACATTCAGCTGATGAACCTGGGCAGATGGGCTCATATTCCGGCACTCCTGAAACTCATCGCAATGTTAGGTATTTCCCAGACAAGCAACCATTGGAACGAATATATATGGATCCAATACAATCAATTCTATTCTTTCAATCAGAACTTACATTAATACAAGTATCATTCTCTTGCCCACCATTCTCCGCTCCCTCCTCTCTTCCACCACCCTCTTCTGAACCTTCCAAAGTCTATGTATAATGATGAGGAATTGCGCACATCTGGCATTAACATGGCTAGCGGGGATTACCTTCACTGGTCCAATTACATGCTCCGCAATGTCCTTCCCTGTAGCTCGCTTCATTTCGACCAAAAATATCTTCCGATTGTGTCCAAGTTTCTACCTGAAAGCATTTGAAAGGCAACAGTTGTACGAAATCTGGCCATATATGGGGTCCATTATCATTTGCCCATTTGAATATCATCCCATATACTCATTGTCCAATTCGTCCTGCTCCACAGTGCACTTGAACATTGATATTACAATGTATGGCTCTTTTGGGCCTCCATTTATATCGATGAAATCGATCACCTCCTCCCAGTGCCTCACATCGGTATACGAGGCTGGGAGTTGGTTTGGGGATAGGACCATATCATTGCCTTTCGACACCTGGTGAATCACAACCATGAACATTGTGTTTGGCAACTCTGGGAGGTTACTTCTCGCCTTAATGCCCATGCGCTCTCCCAAATCCATCACCGGTCGCTTGTTGCCTCGCCTTGCCTTTTCCTCCCCTCCCGAATTTCGCTTGCACATTTCTTCAAAAACATCTCCACCCACTGCCAACAAATCCATTCGGCATTATCGAAATTATCCAACTGCAGCCAGCTCTCAAATGTCTCCAATAAATCTGCAACCTGTGTCTCCCAGTGCAGGGGTCCATCTTGAAGCTATTTCAAATGGTTCTGCCCCCGGATAATGGACCGATGCTTTTTCTCGAGAAACCCAGCCACCCATACTTTCTTCCACTTGTTCAATACACTATAGTTGACCTGCCACATCCTTTTGGCAAAATGCTTCAAGGAGAATTGGGTTTGTTTCAGGCTGACTGGGGGTTTACCCTCTGCACCGCCCAAGTCCAAAGAATCATCGCTCTCATCATCTCTATCATAATCGTCATAGGAAATCTCTGGCAATCGGGGCGAGTCCGCAATCCTTGCTACATCTGGTGTCCGTGGTTTCGCAGGCGGCAGCAATTGTTTCATTGGGAGGCTAATGGGAGTTCTCACAGGTACGCCGGAAGGATGTCCAGGTGGAGGAGTAGAGCTGGATAATGTTGGCCAATTGACTGGATTGTTTCCCGGCGGTCCTGAAGGCACTCTCGGTGCACCTGGAGATGATGGCCCTTGTCCTGGGAACTGCTCCTGGGGAAACATTTGAGACTCACCATAACCACCTTGGTGGGGGTCATATCCTTGCCACTATGGCCCATAACTTGGAAATCGTTGGCTTACGCTGGTGGTTGGTTGCGAACAGTTGTGTGTCATGTTGAATGGGGAATGGTGATAAAACTGCGGAGCACCTGGAAATGGCTGCTGTGAAGGAGGGCAACCATACCCATGCGGCAGATGATATTGATTGGCGTGTTTCCCAGATCGACTGTCTTTGCCAGTAGCAGTTCATGGACCATTAGCCGAGGATTCTGAATCGTCGTCACCCCGCTGTTGTGCGCTAAATAGGCCAACTGGTAGAGCCATATTTGCTCTCTGCGGTGGAGATCCCTTCGTCGACATGTTCTGACAACAAAGATGGTGGTAAACTACTATAGATGCACTATGTGATGTAGAATAAATATGAGTATGATTGAGTATGTTGCAGGTAGCAGGGACTGTCGGCGGTATGAAGGGCTTCTTATATCCCATTCCGGCGTCACAAACTGTGGTGTTTCACTACACCTTTGATCCATGAAACCAACCTGGGCTTGAGAAAAAGAAACCTTAATCACACACATCCCGCCTTTCTTTGTTATATGCTCAAATTCATATACTAGGATATTGGATAGATGCTCACCTTCATACGCTTCCATGACTTTAAAGGTCATAGAAGGGATATGATATGATATCTCCAGAACCCAACAAGAATATATCTAGTATGAAGGTTAGTATGACGAGGGATATTACACAAAAGTTGTGTGTGTACAACCTTGCAACCTCATTCAATAGGAGGCCTGTAAGTCTAGCAGCAACAGTGATGCTTCCTATTGAGCTCCTTGTCTAAACATATTATTCTCCTCAGGTTCCACGCTATGGTCAAGGATCATGACTGAAGCAACCATCCTACCAGCCTATCTGTTCTTGATGATCATTGCGTGGGCATACACAGCTAGCTAGGAAACTCACCTATTCATTTTATTAAGACGATCTACCATCATTATCAGCTGCTCAGAGGCTCGAGTGCAGGTATAACTCACAATGCCGCAATGACGTAGTATAAGGCCTATGGTGGTGACTGCAGTGATGACAAAAGAAACCTTCTCTTCTCTGCTAACGATGTTCAGCAGACGATGTGCACCATTATTGTGGGGGATATGCTATATATATCCTGCTTTATGAAGAAAACTGATCATAAGGTGATAATATTTTACCCCTCCCCTTCATTTGGCGGGGTGCGATGCGGCTGTGAATTTCATATGCTAACCCAATATCCCTGAGGCTCTAAAAGACCCCCTGAAGCATCATCGAAATGCATCCGAATACGTGTTCACTGACCATTTCTTCAATATTGTCAATACATGCCAGAAACATCTTAATTGCTTTATCTGGAAAAATATTATTCGACAAGAACCGAATCAAGGCTCACTGTCAACAACATCACCCAATATCGATGAATGAAGGGCTATTGCCTGACAGGATTTTACCACCTGCAGGATGGGATCGACCTGAGCCATCATGGTTCGACTTCAGTCGGTGCACCTGAATGGCTATCGATGAGCTAGTCAACTAATAATCTACCCCTAGCCAATTTACCTGGTGCGCCACCACCTGAAGATACTCCCGATGAAGAAACAATAGACCCCCAGACGCCTGATCTGACATGTACCCCTGATGCAACAAAGACGAGGGCTCATAGGCAGGTAGTTGGAGTAGAACATGTGGGGGGGAAAGCATATGGCAAAGCAACTGGATTGTACAACAAGCATCGCAAGTACTCAGAACAATGGAATCTATGGCATCCATTTCAGTCAGCACATGACTTTCAGCAGGCTCAATCATGTAGCCAGCAAACTAAAACGTGGATCAATCAGCATCTGAGGCGTGGACTGGACAACTTCAAAATTGAATCATTTCAATCTGCAGATGCTCTGCGAAAGCTCCTCTCTGAAAACAATTTCGGGCCCGGCGATGATACTTGGATTGAAGATCATTCGCCAATCTTCGGAACATTATACTACACGGATATTTCCAAATGTATTCAGTTTGTTTTGGCACATCTCCCATTTCGGGTGCACCTCAATTTTGAACCAGTGCACCTCGCAGACTCGGAATGTTGCCGAATATGCAGCAAGATGAACCCGTGCAACTAGGGGTGTAATACGCAAGAACAGCTTCCTGCCGGAGCAACAATTGTGCCAGTCATTTGTGCATCCAACTAGACTCACTTGGTCAATTTTTCAGGCGATTAGCATGCCTGGCCGCGGTATCTCATGATGGGTAATATTCGAAAAGATATCCACCGTACACCTAAAGAGCGTGCCTGGATTCTCCTTGGGCTGATTCCGCGTCCCCCGAAAGGTGCCAAAAATACACACATGGTATGGCATTCCGCGGTTGGAACAGTGCTGTCCCCACTCTGGAATCCTGGCATAACTGGTCCCAATAGAATTGTGCTGATGGAATCCAGCGACAATGTTATTCTCTTTTGGCAGCCTGGGTTGGGGATTATCCGGAACACGTCATGATTGCTCAAGTCTCAGATGGCTCATGCCCAATGTGTGAAATTCCTAAAGGTGCGCCGATGGGGCATTCAACATGTCGAGTACTCGATAACTCAAGATATAAGCATGTGTACTCAGAGCCTCTAGACGAAACGAATACGGATGTTCTGCACACTCTCCGTGTTTATCCAATCTGCAACCAGTTCTGGCAATTCCCTCTCTGCAATGATCATCAGCTTTGGCAGGCTGATGAATTGCATCAGTTGCTCCTGGGTTTAGTTAAAGACTTATTGCACTGGCTGCTCAAATCCCTGAAAGCTAGAAATGTCAAGGATCAATTTGACAATCGATTCACATCAGTACCACGATATCCAAGCCTCCAGCACTTCTCCAAACCATTCGATTCGATGAAAAGCAGCTCCTGGCAGGGCAAAGAGATCCAGGGCATAATCAGAACACTGGCAGCGAATTGCGCTTCAATTCTTCACTGCTCCAAGGATCACGGGAAAACTCTGGCGGAAACAGCCTCTGATGATATGGTGATGGGAGCAGTGCGGGCGTTATGTGAATTCTCTGTACTTGTTAGCCAACAAAATCACTCTGATCTATCCCTCACAGCACTAGACAATGCACTGACGCGATTTTACAAGAACTGTGGGTGCCTTTCAGGATCAGAAAATGTCAAAGTCTGCGAAGGCCAAAGTGAATGAACAGTTGGCAAGAGAATCCCATCCGTTACAAGAACAAAAGATTCATAAAATCCGTGCTGCAATGGAAGTTCTGGTGTACAGGGCGGATATGGTGACTACATCAAAACAAAGGCAATTTCAGGTGCACCTAAATAGAGCCTAACAAGAGGCAACCAAATGGTCAGATGCTGATCGGGAGAGGGCAATAAAGTGATTAGAGTGCGAAATCCATCAGATAACACCTGTCAAACGCAAGATTTTTGATAAATTATTCCAACATCATGAGCAACAACTATTACAAAAAGTCAGGACTAAGGCAACTGGTCCGAGAAGCACATTCGCAAAAAATCATACTCAAATGAAGCCTGCTGCCGAAGAAGAGGTTTATGGGGCCGTAAACATGACTGCCCCCAAGCATGTGGAATTTCAGGTCCGTCTATCTGATGCAGAGACTGAAGCCACCACCTGGAGTATCGCTGATATGCACTGCATTGTGAGTCAGCTGGAAAGAGAGATTTATGGTATCACATCAAATGAGCAAATGCGGTTCAAGATGGAATTGTCCGTCGGCTTGATTGAATTTGAAGATTCGGGGCAGGCAATTGGTGTGCAGGAGCTCCAGAAAACCAACAAACAGCGTGTAATCCATTTCGGATATTCAAAGATGCATCTTGTGAGCCATATATCAAAGTCAATTCGGGGAATGGGTTCTGGCAACACTTTCACCACCGATATTTCTGAACAGCAACATATCGGCACTGTGAAAGAGGCATATCAATCTACCAACAAAGTCAATTAGATTCGACAGATGCTCAAGCACAATGACCAGTCTACCGGTCTTGACTATATGGAAGAGACACTCTCATATCTTTCCCTGCAAGGTTGGTACGATATTAACTCTGCAAAAGTTTTCAACCTACTATCCGCTGCCGATAAACAGCGAAATACTCCCAGAGCTCATCCTTTACACCTCCCACATTGTCAGGATGAGCCATTTTTCTGCCCTGTTTCACCACAGGTACATCATTTGAGAGAAACTCATGTCCACAGAGTGTGCAGAAGTATCAAATTAACCTCACTCAGAGATGCATCAGAAGATTTCAGGATTCCCAACTTTGGACAGCTATTCCGTGCACAAATTGAAGAGGACTGGGGACACGAAGTTAGTGGACTGGTGCTCGGATATGATCAGAATGTACTCCTTCGCAGCATATGTATTCAACTTCAGAATGGGCTGTCGTACAACTGTCAACCATTTCACTGCCCTACATCTGTTGAGCGTCTGGGACTTGATTGCAAGGTAGAATATACCAATGCCAACCAAGGGATCATGCCTGAATCTCATAACATCTGGGTCCAATATATGGAAAGTGACCTCGATAACACCTTCCAAGGCCGAGTTCCTTCTTTTCCTGTACTATACTTTTGCTGGACTCCGCCGAATCAGATCCTCCAATTTCAGTAGCGCCTGCCCGCCGGAAAAACGTTATCAACCTTTTCTAAATGATGCAAGAAGACTTAGCAATGGATATTATGTCCTCCAGTTCAAGAATATGCCGTGGTGATTCCAACAAAGTACAAAGATCCGCATGGTTGGGCTGATTGTATTGAGAGGTTCATCCGGGTTATCAAACAGACTGATATGATGCACATTGTACCTGTTGGAGCAATTGTTGGACTGGCACATTTGGTGCGAGAGAATGCTGCATCAGATAGGATCGATAGCGTATGGCTTGCAAATAGTCGTGTGGATTTAGATACCTACTGGACTGTATATTAAGTTACAATGCCTGAATCAAGGTGTGCAGGAGGAAGATAGTTGATTGAATTGTACTATTTAATATAAACATTATAATAATCATTCCCAGAGAGTACGGCTCCAGGTTCCAGATGCACCGGAATAGTCTTGGAGATGCGGCCAATACTCCCAATTGCTCAGAAATTTGCACATTCTAATAGTTTGATTTTGTAGCATTGCGAAGACAACCATACATTCGGCAGGATATTCTTCTATTCTGTTCCACAACTTCCGGAACATTGAGGAGCACCGGTGAAGTAGTCTCGGAGCACCTGAGAGCTCATCGCTTTGGACTCAGCCTATCTGGGAGCATCTGGGAGCATCTGGAAGGATCAGTGTGGCTGTTCAGAGTTGCTGAGTTGTTCAGTTGCGACTTCCAAACCATTTTACATTTTGCTGATGTTCTGTGGTGCTGAGTTGCATATAAATAGCAGTACTTTGGAGATTGTGAGAGTACCATCCTCCAGTCCAGCAGCAATCATCTTCCCACTTCCCAGCTACCACACCACACCAACCATGAGCAGAGAAGCCCTCAGACCTCAGAACCTTAATGTCAACTACCTACCCCCACCACTTATACTCTCATCACCATCATCCTCACCAAAAAATGTCAAAAAACAAAGTGCCAAGCGTCGCACCATGGACAATTACTCTGGTCCAAAGTGCACCTCCTCCCAACCACCACCACCACCACCACATACAGTGGTACAGCACCAAGCTTTCATCCTGCCTGATGTGTCTTCACCCACTACTGAAGCTCCACCTGCAATGCTCAACCTTGATGATAATTATAGCTCCTCAGACAAGGCATATATTGAGCCAGCCAGGTCAATCACAGCTGATTACTCGGCTAAGCGGCACAAGAAAGTACTCAAAAAACAAATTCAAATTTTAACAGATCTTCCTAAGCTTCCCACAATTAACCCTTTACAACCAATTGGCCCTTCTCACAAAGCATGGAACTGATTGCCCATCTCATTCTCTGAGCTGAATGCCATAACTCTAATTCAAATCTTCAATCTCTTTCTTACCAACTCCATTATGAGACAGCTTGTAGCCCACACCAATTGCTATGCCCAGCAGCAGCTTCTTGGGCCGGAAAAGGAGCGGCAGCATTCCTGGCAGTCGGTTACTGCTTAGGGGCTTTATCTCTGGCTGGCAATTCAAATTCATATGGGTCTAATTGGAGTTCCTCCTGAGAGGTACTGGATGAAGGATGGAGTTTACCTTCCCAAGGATGGATAACCACCAGCAGCCTACCTTGCCATGACTTGCTTTCAGGAGATCCACCACTTCTTCCATATTTCAACATACAATGCCCCAACTGAAACTCCAGAAGGCCTGCCTTGTTGACATTCAAAGGTGGATATTCTGCTGAAGCAGCTGTGGTTTTTCTCACAGCAGTGCCGAGTACCTGGCAACAATGTTACTATTGATTAAGTAATCATTATATTCACAGGCAGGTCTATTCACATTACAAAGATGCCACACAAGCCAATAAGTCAAAGATATAAGTTTTTCTGCATGGCAGAGAAGGGCTATGTCTGGGAATTTCACCCATCATCGAATGCAGTAGGAGGGGATCCTGTTGATGTAGAATCCCATTTGTTACAGCTTACAGATACTGGAACTTTGGTTCATGACTTGATTTGATGTTTACGCTAGAGACATCGAAGGCTCTCCTTCGATATATACATGCACAATAGTTTCACAACACAACCTCAGCTGACAGTGCTCCGTCGGATGGAGATAGAAGCATGTGGCATCAGCAGGCAGCAGTTCTGTGGATTTTCCAAGGAGCTAGAAGTTGGGGAAAATGCCAAATTGCCTTATCGTTTTCGAAGTGGAGCTGTTAATGATGGGGTTGCAACCTTGCTATGGATGGATAGTTCTCCTGGTACCATGATGTCTACAATCCACCCTCCAAGTGGTGAAGATTCACTGGTGCTGAGAATGAGAAAGCATCCAGGCAACAAGAGTACCAATACAAGTGGAGCAAATTCCACATTTTTTTCTGGAGAATTCCAGAAAGAGCTTGATATCCCAGTTATTGTTAATGCCTACAACCAGCACATGGTGGGCGTGGATGTGGCTGACAAGTATCAAACCTATTTTGATACACAGCTTATATCCAGATGCAATTGGTTGTTACAGGGGTGCTTAATCCCAATAATCAATACAATATTTATTTGAATTAAGTACAGCCACCTATCTAAGATACTCTTTCTTTCCTCGTCTTATCCTAAGACTCAACCTCTTGACCTTTGTTCCAGAGCTACCCTTCCAATCTGAATCCAGCTCCTAGTTGATGATTCGTATCCCAGAATTAAACCTCCTCGAGATAGAACCACTCTTCCGAAAATTCTTTGAAGGGTGATAACCATGTAGAGATGTATCGACGTACCGGGTAGCCGATACCAATATTGATGATGACATTCCACACCACAGGGGATATGTGGGTTGAATGTTGCTCGTCCAGTTGAACGATAAAGTCGCCAAAATGTTCGACGTTCTTCTCGTGGGCATATTGAGATGCAGTCAACCTGTGTCCAGGCATACAAGGCGTAATCACGAAGATGTATTAGGGAAGTAATTTTGATAGTAGTAATCAAGAGAATTCTTAATAATATTTCAAGATCGTCTTCGGTGTTCTGATTGTTGACTGTGGATTGCTGCTTGAGCTTGTCTTCTCATAGTCGGGACTATGCTGTATCTTTATGGTTGTCTTCGAGGGTCTCACTACCCATACTTCGACACTATGTCTACAATGCTCTTGATAGCATTATCGCGGGCACGCAACCATTGCGCCCAGTGATAACATGCCTCGCTTCCCAATTGGTTCTCGCACTCATGCAATTTGCTATTAAAGCTTACACTCCTCATAAGAATCAGGCCATCCATTGCATGGTATCAAGTCAAACAATGTGACTGACAGAACTTGAACGTAGACATCTCACAATGCGTTTGCTGCGGTAGTTGGAATGTCAGCCGATAATATCGGTCAAATGATTAATCGCAAATTAATGCCTCACCATGAAGGCTATTTGGCTTGCATCTTAGATTTATTTGGTGACCAACCGATAGTATGCCAAAGTAGAACATGACGCATCAGCTCGTATCTTAATATGAATCTGACGTTGCAATTCATACCATGTCAAACCAATGACCAGGGTTGCTTCAGGCCTCATATAATAAGCCAACGTCATAGTTCCCTCAGTCACGTCATGCTTAGGCCGAGACCATTCTCTTTGGCTGGGGAGTACCCTGGTGGTTCTTATCGCCTGAGACGATAAGCCAGAAGTCCCGCATACTCGCGTATTCACTATCAACTGCCGTGTCTGTGAATGGGAGCTACGCTCCCGTCCAATCACACTTGTCCTGGTAGTTTCAGGAATAATGAATGTGGTTGAAAACTCTGCCCATGGTTGGAAACTAGTCCCGCCACTAAGGCAATACAGTTGCATCATCAAAATTGAATCCACTAAGCATCCTAAGTGCTGATTCAATCGACACGTGACTCTTATGTAATCCCACTAATGATCATAAGACTGGCGTACTTGTGACGTCTTGAATAGGTGTTATGCATATCACGTGACTAGACCAAGAGTACTCTGTGACATGTATTCAACTACTAATCAAAAGTGCCATAATCGCTGTTAAGAGAGAACCCTTAACATCACCCCCTTCTCTGGAACCGGTGACCACAACGGTGCTCCATCATAACAAGTAGAAAGCAAAAGATTCCACTCAACGTACCAAAAAAATCAATACAACATAACATAAACCATAAAATCATTTTTCTTTTGTTTCTGTTTTTTCTGATAACGACCGTCTCTTTCTATTGTCGGATTTTTCTGATAAACAATTTCCTAAATTTCCTCTGCACTTGCCATAACATTCTCAAATGTGTCCCAAGTATTTTCGTCATGCGAATGTTCGTTCCCACTTAACCAAATAAACGTACATCTGGATATCTTTATCGGAAGGCCCGCTAGCGATTATCGATTCCATTTCCCATACCACATCATTGGCTTCAATTTCCACTATCTGTTTCTTCGGATCGGTTCTTCGATATTGTTCTAACAAGGCTATGTTGAAAGCAAGATGTATCTTCATGAATTTGGCAATTTAACAGTGCAGTACCTGCCATTTTTTCCGGTCAACAAAACTTCGAAAGGACCATTCATTTTATCTTGCTATTTCCTGCATCTATGCTTGGCTCAAATATTCTTTGCATTTAACATAACCAACTCTTTTGGTTTGAACAGTTCAATAATCTTCCTTTTCTTTCCATAATATTTTTTCATAGCTTCGATAGCTAATCCCATTTGTGCCGATAATTTCTTCTGTACCTGATTCATATAATGCCCATATAACTCTGATGCTGGATTTTGGAACTGAATTTTAGTTGGCCAATTTGTCCTAGGCTCGAATCCGTAATTGGCACAAAAAGGTGAAATCTTGGTTGCCAAATGCTTTTAATTGTTATATGCACACTCTGCCATTGCTAACATAGATGCCCAATCGTTTTGTTCATAATTGCAATATGATCGTAAGTAACTTTCAATTACTTGATTTATCCTTTCTGTTTGCCAATCCATTTGAGGGTGAAATGCTGTGCTCACACTTCTGTAATTCCAAGAAAATCATAAAATCCGTAAAATATTGGCCAGTAAAAGTCCCATCTCAATCAGATACTACATCCTCAGGAAATCTGTGATACTTCCAAACATTTTCCAAATATGCTCTGGCCACCATTGGTGAATCCATGTTCTTCATCTGAACAGAAATGAGCCATTTTCGTAACCTGATCCACTACTACTAATGTCAAGGTAGCTCCTTCTGACTCTGGAAGATCGGTTATAAAATCCATACTAATATGCGACCATTGTTTGCCAGCTAATTCCAAAGGATAAAGCAGCCCAAGCTTAGCATGTCGAGGACTTTTCTTTCTCTGGCAGTTATCGCATTCGTTACAGTACTTCCGTATATCGGTTTCCATATTGGGGTAATAAAAATTTTGCATAACTAACTCTAACATTCTTTCTCTCCCAAAGTCTCCTGCTATCTCTGAATCGTGTTCGGATTGCATTATCCTTTGCCGCATTTCTCTTGGTGCATATAGTCTATTTTTCCAGCATAGAATATCATCCTGTTAAGGGTTCAACTTAGCAGCGGTAATGATACAATGTGGATTGGTTAGCAGATACTTAATTGCATAACACCTATCTGCGAGAGCATCACATTGTGTGTCAGTCAGGTGATCCTTAGCGAGATTACACCTGAGCCGTGTGTCGATTAATTAGTGATGAGTTGAACTGGCACTAGCAGATTCAGCTATGATGACGCTACTATGACGCCATTACTGGGAAGTGAAAACCCTTCAGCAGTGCACATAGTTATTAGCCACATTTACTATATCTTATCTAGCGGGACAACATACAGTTAAATTGCAAACTTCCAGAATTACATATGCAGCAGATGATAAGCAATATGCGAGTACGTAGGGATTGACAGGCCATGTCGCTCAGCGACATGGATTAATCCTGTAATGCTCCTCGGTCTACAGAAGGGCCGAGACCTAAGCATGCTGTATCTGAGGGATTAATGACATTGGCTGAAGATACGAGGCCAGAAGCAAACCTACTCATTGGCTTGAGCTAGTATGCATTGCAATGTCATAATGGCGTGTCATAATCTACGTTAGCAGAGTATCGGTTGGTCGCCGATTAAATCTCTGCGCACATTGCCGAATAGCCAAATTAAAAGGCGAGGCATTTAATAACCCAGAGTGATTATAAATTGCGATAAGCACTGATAACGCTATGCGCGGTCAGATGTTCCAACTACTGAACGAATGGGAAGCAAGATGTCCAAGTTGAAGTTATGAGTTGGCATATTGGTGCGCATGATATCATGACTTGAGGATGACCCATAGTGGGGGCATAATGCCTTGAAACACCTCACGCATGAACACGATAACCTTGAGGGAATTCGTGCCACAATCAATGAGTCATTTAAGATGATATCAACGATAAGCTATCAAGCAAACCGTGTGTCATGGCGATGACCTAAAGGCAACTTTGACCTGAGGGCTCGACTATATAAAGACTCACATTGTCCCCGACAATGAGAAGAACCAAGCTCTAGCAGCAATCCACAGTCAGACATTACAAGCGAAGAACAGCTTAAAATATTATTAAGAATTCTATCTACAAAACATTCACAATTACTTTCCTATTTCATCTACGGGAATATTCGCTTTATGTGTTCGTTCAAACTGACACAATCTCAATACGCACACAAAGCGGTCGTCGAAACTATCGGCGATCAAATACGATTCTTCAACAATCACCGTTCAACCCACATGTGCCGGCAGCTTTCATACTTCGCGGTTTCTATCGGTATCGGATACGACGTTCACCGGTACATCGCTACCTGGTTGTTACCTTACGAAGAATACTCCGAAGAGCCACTTTGGATGGACGAGGAGGAGTGGTGAGCTCTTACTAGAGGAACTAGATAAGAGGTTGAGTCTTGGGAAAGACGAGGAAAGGCTTTGTATTTAGGCGGCTGTATTTAGTCTAAATAAATGTTGTATTAATTACGACGCTTAAATACCCCAGTTACACATCCTTCAATTCGTAAAAATTTTCGATGTTTCCTCCTGAACTGAGGTTTCTGCAAATTGTTCAATACTCTTCATCCAACATTGCTTTTTCCTTAATTCTTTCCTTTGCTTCTGGCAATAGCTTATCTATATCTAATGCTCCAATTTGAATGGTGCTATACTCTTCATCATCCATTTGAATTGCTCCTACTTCTAACCATTGTTCTTTTCTTAACAGCGACATGTTTCTTACTGCTGTTGTACCCCCTTCTTTAGAGGTGAACTCCGGGCACCGAGAAAATATATTGGCTTTTCCATTCACAGATCCTTTTCGATAATATAGGTCGAAGTCAAACATCATCAGTTCTTCAGCCCATCTTGCTTGTCTCGAATTCAGAGTTATAGCCGTTTTGAAATATGTCAGATTTTGATGATCCGAATACGCAATAGTTTTATGTTCCGCTCCATGTAGAAAGTATCTACATTTCCTTAACGAATATACTACTGCTGGCGTTTCTTTATCGAAAACGTCGTAATCAAAATCTGCAGGTGACAATTTCCGGGATATAACACTGACAGGATATAACTTTCCGTCCTCCAATTTCTGAGATAAGATTCCTGCAATGGCAAGATCTGATGAATCTGTGTCGACAAGAGCTAGTTGACTTGGATCATAATGCCGTAATATTGGTGTTTTTCCGGAGGTAAAAAGAATTGTAACTTTTAAAAATGCAGCCTCCTGTGCTTCTCCCCAAACAATGGTTTTAACCGTTCCTCTCAACAGGTTGGTTATTGGCGATACTATTGCCGCGTATCCAGGTACAAATCTTCTATAAAAATTCCATAATCCTAACAATTGTTGGACCTCTTTTTGGGATGTCGGTCTTGGCCAATTGACTATGGCCTTTGCTTTTTCCGGATCCATCCTTAAACCACTTCTGCTAACAATACATCCTAAACAGGGGACTTCTTTTTGCATCAAAGATGCATTTATCGATTTTGACACACATCTTATTATCCATAACCAATTGAACGACGTTTCCGACTTGCTGATGATGTTTGTCGATCGATCCTTTAGTAGCTATTAAAATATCATTTATATATGCTACTAGAACCATTCCTCCATCTGTATCAATGTCTTGCTTCGTATTGATAACTAATTCCATTCCGAGTTACAGTCTGTGTATTTGACTTATTTCTCGTTGAAACGTAGAGGGTTCATTTGTAAGTCCAAAAGGCATTACCATATATTTGTACAACCCAAATCTGGTCCTAAATGCTGTAAACTTCTCATGTCCTAGAGCCATCCTTAACAAATGAAAACCGGCCTTCATATCGATTTTAGTTATAAAATCTGCATCGCAGATCTTCCTAGATAATTCATCCATAATTGGTAATGGAGTTTGATCCTTTTTTAGTATGGTCGTTAAGATGACGATAGTCGACACACAATCTTAACCCATTCCCATTTGGTTTAGGAACAAATAATATAGCACTTCAAACCGAACTGCTTGACGGTCTAATTTTTTTTTCCTTAATCATTTGTTCGAGGTATTCAACAAGTATTCTTTCTTCTTCTTGAGATAATTGATATATAGGACCCATTCATAATTCATCTTTGGAAGTTGGAAGTTGAATCTTATGATCGCAACCTCGATTCTCTGGTAACTTTTCTGCATATTCCGAATCAAAAAGTAACAAATACTTATGATAACATTCTGGTAATCGTTTTAACATTGATGGAGTTTTTTGTATTAACGATCCAATGTGAATTGCATCTTTATCCAGAACAATGCACTTATCATAACTAATGGAATATTCCAGATGCAACGTTCCATGTCCAAAACACTTTACATGTCACGGTTCAGGTTATGAGTGATTGATTGAAGGATACTTTGGAATAGTATCGGGCGGATGGAAGGAATTAGTGTTACGGAAAGGTGGAGACATGGAGAGACACGGCAATGGCGTGAGGATGCTGTAAGATGGTGGCGGTGTAATTTGTTATGATAAGGAAGTGGGTTGAGGTGTTGCGACGTCGGATGATAAGGCGTGGTTGTATTGATAAGAGTTGGGTTGATGGTGTGTAAGATCATGGTGGGATATTCGGATGGTACATCGGAGCATGAGGATTGATTCGAGGGTGGCCGACGAAGTGTATATAAAGAGAGGTTGTTTAGGCGTTGCAGGATTTCCTTTTCTTCTCTCTTTACTCGTTTTCTTGTATAGCAAAGCAAGCACGACTTTGACCTAGCTCTGATTCTTGTCCTGCCTCGATTCCCTCGATACAAACTTCAAAGCGCTTTGTCTTGACTACCATATTACGTTACTGTTACCAATATCACCTACGTCCGACCCCGCCCATTGCAGTACAGGCCAATATGGAAAATGTAAATGTGAAGTTGTTACTCCTTGCGCTTTATGCTTCTCAAGATACCATGCGGGTATTAAGCAATCATAATGTTGTGAAGTCTTCATTACTTCAAAGGCATGGTGTTCTTCATCATAAGATCGATGATTTCCAAAAGATAATCCCAAGGGAATAGTATATGATCCTTCGGTATCAATTTTTCTTCCAGTAACGTCTACTGATTTAACTTGTTTTTCCTTTTGACTACAGGAATTTTAAAAGCTTTAGCTGCTTCTGGAGAAATAACAAAAGACGAGCTTCCTAAATCCAGCATACAGCGTAGAGGAAAATATTGATTATAAAAATCTAGAAAGAATCGATAGATTGGTCTTTTGCCAATTTTCGTGGCAGAAACTTTCTTAATTTTCTGAGTAGATTTATATGCTTCATAAAAAACATAATCAGTAGAGGTATTGAGGCGTTAGACCGAATGGTCCAACTGTTCCGTTGCTTTGCCTTTGGACATCGCTATCCTTTCGACAATAGCATAACCGCAACGGGTTATATATAAGAGATGTTGTGAATTTGGTATAATTATATTTTGTTGTTATATTCCCTTACTGACCAGCAGTTTCGACCTTCCAGTCATCCTCAGAGGAAAATATTTTGTACAATAAACGGTCTTCCAACATAGTTGGTTTTTAAAACATTAATTTCGACTTATAAGCTTAATGTTGCTTACTCGCTATCTGAGTCCCACCAATTCCGATTTTTCTGTTCACTAATTCCTTCATCCTGATCTTCCTCAGAATCTGACATTTGACCATCAGATTTTTCTTCCTCTTCTTCTTCAGAATCTGACATTGGACTATCACATTCCTCAGAATCATCTGTCGTATACACAACTATTTCTAATTCATCCTGATCATAACCTCCAACCTTGAGCTTCTGATATTCATTAGCTTTAAGAAAAGGGGCTGTCCCCTTATCCGTTTTCTTTCATCGGAAACAATCTATGGTTTTATGGGATCCTTTTCGATCCGCAGGCCAAGCACATCTCTGATATTCTCCGGCTGCCTTTCTTCCATCCAGTTCAGATTTATCTATGCCGTCTGTTTGTTCGGCATATGTTTTTGCTCATTTCTTTATTTTGAAGTTCTTTCGATTATTCCCGAATTGCTTATTTCGGGGTCAATCATTCTGAACTGGATCTTTCTTTTCCAAACGGTGTTTGAAACCCCTGGGTTTCTGGAACATATTTTTTGGCACCATACTTCGAATATCTGCTATAGGTTTTTTAAGACCTAATGTTTTCTTGGCCTCATCCCATCTTTCTGGAGTTAGTCCTGCTTTGGTAATAATATCGATAATCTCATTTTCGCTTTTCCCTGTTAAATATATCGTATGCATTTGTTACAAGATCTTATGAGGCAATCGATCCAGGATAATCTTTTTCAAGGCAGCTCCTGCAACCATTGACTTATCATTATTCATCTGTATTTGAGTAAACATATCTCTAATACATCCGTCATATTTAACTTTTTCTAATGAAGCATAAGCTTCATCTCGAGCTTCCCTATCTACAAAACGGAGTTTTAACGCTTGAATATATCCAGTCATTGATTTGGGATGCGTTCCATTAAGGGTTCCTCAAAGCCATTGTATATGCCACGCGGCGGCATACTTATCCACTAAAGAGCCAATCCAATCAATGGTTCTTTTGTCCTTAGGAAATTTCTCAGGTTGGTCATGTATAACCACTTTCACCATGATCCACCAGGTATCAAAGTCTTCCCCTGGTTTTCCTTAGAACTTTTTTGGTTCCTTTATTTTTATTAGTTTGGCATACTGGAGTTCTTGAATCCTTCGTTGTCTTCTGCTTTGCCTTGGATTCCTATTGCCGTGATCGGATGGTGGGGTATATCCTGGAGGTGGTGGATCTCCCGCATTACCATTTCCAGCTCCTGCTGCTCCTCCGGCTGTTACACCGGCTGCTCCACCGGCTGCTCCACCGGCTGCTCCACCGGCTGCTCCACCGGCTGCTCCACCGGCTGCTCAACCGGCTGCTCCACCGGCTGCTCCACCGGCTGCTCCACCGGCTGCTCCACCGGCTGCTCCACCGGCTGCTCCACTGGCTGCTCCACCGGCTGCTCCACCTTCTGCTCCACCTGCTGCTCCACCGGCTGCTTCACCAGCTGCTCCACCGGCTGCTCCACCTGCTGCTCTGCCGTCTGCATTACTTCCGGCTCCACCTCTCATTCTTCCTAGCCAAGTAGATGCACTATCAGTATCTCTTAAACTAGATACTGATGACTCACTATCGAAATTCCTTCTTCTTTCTGGATGTACTCCAGATGGTCCTGCCTGCACAAAAGGCTGAATTCCTGAACGTCCTGCCTGCGCAAAATGCTGAATTCCTTAAGGTGCTGGTACTTCTGATCTTCTACCAAAATTGAATCTGGAAGATTCGGACACCTTATATTCCTCCATTGCCATGGTTAGCCCAGTATTAACTTCCTGGACTCTCTCAATTTGTTCATCCATTAATATGGCATGATCTCTTAATTCATTTTTTGATGGAATTTCTTTTAAGGATTTCGTAATACTGGATAAGGTTTTATTGACTCCATCAACTTTTACTGTCAAATCCCTTAAATCATTCTGTATTTTCTTATTCGTTCCTTGAGTGGCCAACAACTGAAGCGAATTACTTGTAACTCTTTTACTCATGGCCTCCAACTCGGTTCAAATTCCTTGAACCAAATCTGTGGCTTCTTCCACAATTTGGTTATCCTGCGATTGTAGAATGTGAATCCCGAATCTTAATTCTTTTCGCACCGCTTGATGCATTTGGGTTTGTGAAGATACTCCCGAAACTTCCGAATCAATTCTCTATCTCTCGGTCCAAATTCGACTTTCTAGTATCTGAATATTATTTTTAACAGATTCGAAATCATCTTCAATGATTTCTTTTTCTTCTTTGCATGCCTGAATAACATGCAACACTTGCTGAGCGGGTTCCGACAACTGATTTTGAACTAAGTCGGAGTTCGCTTCTACCATTACCACTTCTCGTTGGTCTTCTTCCGCCTCGTCGGGTTCCACATGATTTTGTAGACCCAAGTATTCTTGCCGAGCTTCTTGTAATCGTTGCTGGTAACCTTAAACCCATGCTGGAATTTCCCGAGGGGCCGGGGACCAGGGTTTCTCTATCTTTGAGCTGACTGGTAACAATGCTCTGCTCGAGTACATCAATCTTCTCCTGGGGATTGACATGTTGAATTAAATGACTATAGTCAATTAATGTTTGCCTGGATAAATCAACAGTTGTTTCGTCCCGATGTGGGCAACCAATTGTCGCACAATGGTCCCGGCAAGATGCTTCTAGTATATCGGAATTCTTTTTTGCAATTCTTCCAATATACTTATAGCTATAACACTCATACAAAAAGTCACAGTGTCGACAAAAAACTGCTGGGCTTATTACTTCAGCCTGATATAACTGACAGCGGCCACAAAAACAGTTCTGTCTTCCACAATGCTGTGGACAAGTTCTCTGTCCTAAATAGATACAGCAGAAATGATCCTTGCAATTTTTACACTCAGAACTCATGTATAATTGTTGTCTGAGATCTTGGTGTAAGCACAAGATATAGGTGAGGATCGTTTGGTAATTGATACAGGAATGCTCCTGTGTTGTAAAATATTTTATACAGTCTCAACTGTTCTTCACTCATGTAATCCTTGTCTTCAGATACAGCGTAAAGTACTTAAAATATTATACTGTTACGGGGGTGCTTAATCCCAACAATCAACACAATATTTATTTGAATTCAGTACAGCCACCTATCTAAGATACTCTTTCTTTCCTCGTCTTATCCTAAGACTCAACCTCTTGACCTTTGTTCAAGAGCTACCCTTCCAATCTGAATCCGGCTCCTAGTTGATGATTTGTATCCCAGAATTAAACCTCCTTGGAATACAACCACTCTTCGGAAAATTCTTCAAAGGGTAGTAACTCTGTAGAGATGTATCGATGTACCGGGTAGCCAATACCGATATTGATGATGAAATTCCACACCACACAGAGTATGTGGGTTAAATGTTACTTATCCAGTTGAATAATGAAGTCGCCAAAATGTTTGATGTTCTTCTCGTGTCCATATTGAGATGCAGTCAACCTCTGTCCGGGCATACAAGGCATTATCACGAAGATGGATTAGGGAAGTAATTGTGATATTAATGATCAATAGAATTCTTAATAATATTTTAAGATCATCTTCGGTATTCTGATTGTTGACTGTGGATCGCTGCTTGAGCTTGTCTTCTCATAGTCGGGACTATGCTGTCTCTTTATAGTTGTCTTCGAGGGTCTGACTACCCATACTTCGACACTATGTCTACAATGTTCTTGATAGCGTTATTGCGGGCACGCAACTATTGCGCCCGGTGATACGATGCCATGCTTCCCAATCAGTCATCGTGCTCATGCAATGAGGTATTAAAGCTTACGCTTCTGATAAGAATCAGGCCATCCATCGCATGGTATCAAATCAAACAATGTGACTGACAGAACTTGAACGTAGACATCTCACAATCCGTTTGCTGCAGTAGTTGGAACATCAGCCGATGATATCGGTCAAATGCTTAATTGCAAATTAATGCCTCACCATGAAGGCTCTTTGGCTTGCGTCTTAGATTTAGTTGGCAACCAACCGATACTATGCCAAAGTAGAACTTGACGCATCTGCTCATATCTTATTACGAGTCTGACGTTGCAATGCATACCAAGTCAAACCAATCACCAGGGTTGCTTCAGACCACATATCATAAGCCAACGACATAGTTCCCTCAGTCACGTCATGCTTAGGCCGAGACTGTTCTCTTCGGCCGGGGAGTACCCTGGTGGTTCTTATCGCCTGAGACGATAAGCCAGAAGTCCCAGGTACTCGCATATTGACTATTGACTGCCATGTCTGTCAATGGGAGCTAAGCTCCAGTCCAATCAGACCTGTCCCGCCAGTTCCAGGAATAATGAATGTGGTTGGAAACTCTGCGCACGGTTGGGAACTAGTCCCCCCGCTAAGGCAACACAGTTGCATCATCAAAATTGAATCTGCTAAGCATCCTAAGTGCTTATTCAATCGACACGCGACTCTTATGTAATCCCTCTAAGGATCATAAGACTGGCTTACTTGTGACGTCTTGAATAGGTATTATGCATATCACGTGACTAGACCGAGAGTACTCCATGACATGTATTCAACTACTAATCACAAGTACCATAATCGCTGTTAAGAGAGAACCCTTAACATTGGTATCTACTTTTCTATTGGATTCTGGAGACAGCCCTCTTCAATTGCCTTAGAATCTATCAAGATCTTCCAGCAAACAAAGAGCGCACTGTGGAGCACTTTGACTTCTGTCTCTCCATTGTGCATGACCTTCTGCAAGCTGGAAGTCCATCAACAATGAAAAGTTCCTACCACATTCTGGCTTCACAAAAATCACTTAGTCGGCTCCCGCCACACAATCTGCCTTGCCCCCACTGCCTACCAGGCTAGTTACCAAGCACACCCCCCTTCCCCTCTGCTGATAGGTACCAGGAATGTATTCCCCACTTTGGATGGAGAGTAGAGTAGATTGTTTCCTTTGCAGGTGGAGAAGAAGTCAGGGTGGTAGTGGAGAAGGCATGAAAACCAGCATAAAGTGTGAGGACTGCAATGAGGCTTTGTGTTTCATACCCAAATGAAATTGTTTTTATGAATTTCACAATATGTAGAGTATTCTTTATTTATTCTGGGGGCATTTGGCTGGATTGTGGTTGTGTGATGTGTATTTTGAAAGTGGGCCCATCTGTGGGCCCAAACCCGGTTACCGGCAAAGGGATAGGAAAAACGACATCATGTATCCAGCGTGATGCATTTCTTGGGCTATGGGAAGTTCTCGAGCTCAGGAGCAGATCTACTTGTGTCTTGAAGAACTTTCTCCGTGATTCGCACAGGCTCGGGGAAATCCATGACAGTATGCTGACCACGAGAAAATAATCGAATCCGTTACATAACATGATAACAGACTTCCCCGCGTATGGTGCAAGGACAGCACTGTCCACATTATCATGGTCATCCATACTGCCGTAAAGACTCTAAACCCGTCCTAATGAAAGTTCTCAGTGTTCCCAAACGGCCCGGCCGACCGCCTAGCGATTTACCGGCCACACACGGGCTAATCCGGCAGTGCTCAAAAAAGCCGCCGGCGACCTGACATCTGTTTCAAAAGCCGGAGGTATTTGTGAATTTCTGTGAATACCAGCGGTATTTACAGCGTTTATAAATGCCAAGTGAAAAGCTGCCAATTCTTAATCCGGCCCGGCAGTATATCAGAATCCCGTAAATCGACCAGGCTTCTGTCATGCCGCGCCAGTTTGGCTGATTGGGAACACTGAATGTTCTCAAAGCTCGAACAACATGCTTGTGTCAGAGTTAGTAACTAACAGGAAGCTGGCATCAGGATTGCAACCATAGAGAGAAAATATTTGAACCTCTAACTGAACTGCTTGGATAACTGCAGCATACTCAGTTAATGATTCTACTAGTCTGGATGATCTCGGTCTGGGGTAGGGCTTAGTCTGGTCTAGACTGGGATTAGACCGGTCTGAGCTGGACTATGACACGATTTTTGCAGTACTGGTCCGGACTGGTCTACTCCCGGACTACTGGAATCATTGTACTTAGGCTACGAGAGACTCTGAGGCTGTTCCAATTGGCGGTGATAAGTGAAGAAATCCAGCCAAACTTCTAATGGAGTATGGTACCGCATCGTCACTGATCCCTGCCTCTTTACTCACTGTTACTGATTCTCCAGGATTCAACAGCAAATTCTTTGCTCACTACGGCGGCTGTCGATGCTTCCGTTGCATATGGACCCGGAAATCTCACACTGGCTGACGTATCTACCTTCGCGCTTAAAAATATCTTGTGATTTAGACAGCCGAGCTCTCTGAATAGCTTTATGCTATTGTTATTATTCATCGAATAGTTATACACATGGTTGTCAGCTCAAAGCATTCTCATTGGTTGACTAGTGGTACGTACCATCTTGCTGTGGCTGAACTGTAGCTGAATGTGGCAAATGCCTATCCCCTACACGCTTGGTCCCTGCAATCGGCTACTGCTCCCCTTAAGCAAATTAGGCCGTATTAGGCTACCGAGTGATACCAAAAGCATGCTTCGCATTATACAGTTCATCAGACATCACGTCCAGACTCCGCCGCAGCACCTGCCACATAATCTGCCTAGGGCCCACTCTCATAACTAGAGTCTCAGCCTGGTAGTGCTGATGTATCATTGTTCAGTGAAATGAAATGAAATGAAACATCGCGAAGTCACTTTACACAGCCTTAACAGTTGATCACTCATACATGAGGTCAGCTCCGCCAATCAGAATCCTTGTAACTTGGTGATTACATATGCCAAAATCGCGCGGTAGCTAATTTACAGAAACCGAGCGTGTAGGGGATAATCAAACTGAATTCAATCCATAATCGCCAGTCCACGACTTTGTTTCTGGTTATATAGTGCATGGAATGTGCATAACTATGCCATCTTTCACCTCCAAGTCTCAGATTTACGATATCTCCAATATTGAGTGAGCAGTTGTCGATAAACAGAATTATCAGTGCATTTTTGTACAGCCGCACCGTGGCTATTATCGATATCGTAAAACGGAGACCAGCAAGCGAAATTGACCAGCACACTTGGGAGACGCACTTGGGAAGAGCATTTGCAATTGCAGGAAAGCGGACTTCTGAAGCGGACTTGTGAGTGACGGAAGGCAAAGAGGATATGAACATTTTCAGATCCTGAATTTGCCATGCTGCTCATAAGCGGCTTGCAAATTTTAGATTTTTGGAGCAGGTTGGAGCCAAGTATACCTGGGAGCATGCAGATGAGCCAGCCGGCTAGAGGTGGTAATTCTGGGCTGGGCGAGCTGGAGACGGATCCCGCCCCAAAAGGCGGCAAAGCCGCCACCGCATCTTGTTATGCGTATATACACATAAATGTGTCTTTATCGATTCTAATTAGCCGGAATTCTGTAGCTAGGTGACTAATTGTAGTAAAGTACTTGAGCCCGAATTCAAATCCAAAACCGCCCACCCAATTAAGTCCACGAGTTTAGCCCTGGTTACATTTCATGTATAGAACACTTTGTGATCGGAGCAAAACTCGCAGACTTAATTGGACTTGAATTGATTGAGGTAGCCGAGGAGAAGGCAGATGATAGAGACTCACCAAGAGCTGGAGAGATTCACTCATTGGGAATTGGCTGGGAGACAGTCTACCCAGGCCACATTGTGGTGGGGCAATCAGTTTCTCACCATCACTGGCTGGAAGATGCCAAGTACATTTGAGAGTGACGGGAAGCGGACTAGGAGGATATCAAAGTTAAGCAGGCTTGACGATATGGAACATAGACTAGGGGTTGGTAGAGATGGACATACCGGAGGTGATAACTCTGGGCTAGTTTGGTGGAGACGGTCATCTGGATCACCTCAAAAGGGGCGAAGCTGCTACCGTATCTTGTAGAACTAACGCTCTCTTAGCCGGTCACGTGTGTATTGAGGGAAGCGAATGATTTATTTCGGGAGAGTAGTATACCTTCCATGAGAACGTTGAACGACCGCCTCGAGAAACAGTCTACAAATTCTCTTCCAGCGTTAGGATCAACGGATATTTGATATTGATCGTTTTTGAACTGAGCGAAAGCTGGGAAGCTCCATATCAAGACCTAGAATTATCGCTTTCAAGAACACAGTATCTGAAGCGCAAAATAATTTCTCGAACTCTTTTGTGAGCACACCGCTTTTGATCACAGCTTTAATTCAACCCTGACTCTTGGCTTTATGTCTTGGCGGCCGGGCGGCCGGCCTGCAGGCTTTATTTGCCAACGTATAAGTTCAATCGAACAAGCATAAACATATTTTGTTTAATGACACCCATTGCTGCTGCCTAAAGTCTTAAACTCGGAAAGCCACCAAAGTAAACTCAGCCATCGTCCATCATAAGTTCATAACCTTGCCATCCATTGTGGTGAAATGGAGGGAGCTAGAAGGCAGAGAGCCCATCATCAACACTCCGCCGCTCCTCTCACGGCATCCAAAGAGAATTCGTGAGAAAGAGCTGTTCTGGCTCGAGGAGCGTAGGAAGAGGGTGAGAAGATGTGATACTACCCAGCTGTGTGGATCCACAAAATCTCGGAAGGAGCAAGTGAGATCAAAAGTTGGGAAAGATAGATTGTTTATTTCGTTGTATGATAATAAGATGAGATGATGTCTATCTACTCCGGCGTCTCTCAAATATATACTCCCCGTAGCCCAATCCACTTCGGTCATCCCTGTATCACCGTACACCCGCCATCGCTCAGTCCTCTGCCAAGCTGAGTGGCGGTGGTGGTGAGAAACGGATATTCCCGCCACACCGGGCCTGCAGGCTTTTCCGGCCGGGTCTGCGGGTTTTTTCTTGGCGGCCGGCCTGTAGGCTTTTTCTTGGCAGCCGGGCGGCCGATCTGCAGGCTTTTTCTTGCCGGCCGGGCGGCTTCTGACCCAGGCCGGGCCGCTTAGGAACACTGGGCCGAATACTCAAACCAACCTTTTTACCCATGAACTTCAACTTTTCAAACCACAACTCTACCATGGGTCAAGTAAAGCCCTGGAAGTCAGACTCTGAGCGTGAAAAATCTATACTTCTTGCCAAAAAAGACTTTCTTGCTGGTATTGAACCTTCAATTAGATCTGCTGCTTCTACCTATGGTTTATCGTATTCAACACTGCATGATCGCCAGCGAGGTATACAATCCACTTCGGTGGCTCACCACCACCAACAGCTTCTGACAGAGCAGGAGGAGAAAGCAATTGTCCGCTTTTGGAATACCTTGGATGACTATGGCCATCCAGTCAATATGCGAATTTTAAAGGGATATGCAAAATCCTTGTTAGCAGTCTCCAAATGCAGGGAAGTGGGAAAACACTGGGCTACACGCTTGCTAAACTGTCACCCTGAGTTAGCAGTGAGATTTAGTCAGTGCTTGGACTATCAAAGAGCCAATACAAGTGATCCTGCAATTATTAAAGACTTTTTTCGCAAGGTAATTATACTCCATTACAATTGAACTTGATACTAACTTAAATAGCTTGGAAAGCTCATTAGAGAACTAAAAATTAGACCAGAGAATATCTACAATATGGATGAGAAAGGATTTCTACTAGGCCAAGCACTGAAGGTCAAAGTGATTGTTCACTGAAGACAGCGGAATTCCCACCATTGTCATGATGGAAATCGAGATATGGTTACAGTTATTGGAACAGTTTCAGCAGATGGTCAAGTTCTTCCACCTATGTACATTTATATAGGTTCTGCTCACTTAATGGGGTGGCATGCTGCTGTTCAAAAGGAGGAGAAAGCAACATTTGCATGGTCACCAAAAGGTTGGACTGACCGGGAACTTGGATTAGAGTAGGTGGAACAGAACTTCAACCGCATCGGCAAAAGTGCAAATCGACTATAGACTGCGCTACACGCACACGCGTACACGTGCAGCTCATAGCAAGCTTCCCGTGGACCCCTGTGTGACGCGCAGCCTATAGTCATCTATAGTCAATTCATAGAGGTGTGCGCATGGGCCTATGGACCTATATACGGTTGCTGGCCAGAGATGGACCTATACCTGTCGTTACTGCCTGGAGTCTTCACTATGATACTGGTACTGTACATGCTATCGCTGCGAGTCCACTTTACAGCCCGCTGGTGCTTGATAGCCTGCTTGATAGCCTGCTTGATAGCCTGCTTGATAGCCTGCTTGATAACCTGCTTGATAGCCTGCTTCATAGCCTGCTTGGGAGCCTGCTTGGGAGCCTGCTCAAGACAGCCGCAGTTGACAAAGCCGCACTTCGAGAGGAGTAGTGTCTTCCGCTGGAAGCTTTTCGCGGTATGAAAACTCTGAGTTTGTGGAAGCTTTGGCCAATAGAAGGCTTTAAGTATGTTAAAGCTTTGACATTGACATTGATGTAGCCAACCTACTTGACTAAGTGCTTTCGGTACCATCACCGTCACCATCACCGTCACTACCACCGTCACCATCACCATTACCATCACCATCACCATCACCATCATTACCATCAGCCCAGGACCGAATGCGCACACATACGCACAAAATCGATGGGAAACTGGATACAGATTCCGCTGAGAAAACTGAGTCGGAGATCTGCTCTCCCCGAGATCCAATTGTCTACCATTCCTGCAGAATCAATGGCTGCTATTGCCAACACCATGACCTTGAGGCATCGTGAGATCTTGTCATGGTGGCCGCACTAAAGATAAGGTTCCGACTACCATATCGACCGACGTCATGATTTCGGCCAACATACGCCGCCTGCCGCCTGCCACATGCCATATGCCACACGCCGCCTGCCATCCGCCAAACACTGCCCGCCATCCGCCACCAGCCTGACGGCTCCCGGTACCTGGCGTCTGCAACTCAGCAAGTCTCTAGATTGAGCACACAGGACCATACATGGGAGCATATAGTCAAGTGAGTTTGGGAGTGTCTTGCCGCTTGAGGGTCTACTTGGGAGCGTAGAGCCAAGTAGGCTGGGAGTGTCATCGAGTGCAATTGGGAGTGTACTTGAGAGCGTTCCCGGGAGTGTGCTTCAGAGCGTCTTGAGAGCTTACTTGGGAGCGTACGGTCAACCAGGATGGGAGTGTGCCATCGAGTGCGATTGGGAGCGTCCTTGAGAGCATGCCCGGAAGTGTGCTTGAGAACATACTCGGTGTACTTGGAAGCATACTCGGAGTGTACTTGGGAGCGTCTTGAGACCTTACTTGGGAGCGTATAGTCAAGCAGGCCGGGAGTGTGCCATCGAGTGCAACTGGGAGCGACCTTGAGAGCATGCCTGGGATTGTACTTGAGAATTTACATAGAGGTGTACTTGGGAGCGTACTCGGAGTGTACTTGGGAGCGTCTCGAGAGATTACTTGGGAGTGTACAGTCAAGCAGGCTGGGAGTGTGCCATCGAGTGCTGTTGGGAGCGTCCTTGAGAGCATGCCTGGGAGTGAACTTGAGAACGTACTCGGAGGTGTACTTGGGAGTGTACTCAGAGTGTACTTGGGAGCGTCTTGAGAGATTACTTGGGAGTGTACAGTCAAGCAGGCTGGGAGTGTGCCATCAAGCGCAATTGGGAGG
>Ga0307515_10001833_pt1 | contig 47373 bp, 49 predicted proteins | sample 17_EM_MG_FD_194513 | JGI IMG/M metagenome (GOLD analysis project Ga0307515, IMG submission 194513) | Populus trichocarpa ectomycorrhiza microbial communities from riparian zone in the Pacific Northwest, United States - 17_EM | ecosystem: Host-associated > Plants > Roots > Unclassified | place... | reverse complement strand
TGTGGGTTGTCAGCCAATAAAAATCCTCCTTAGAGGTACGTACCACAAGTCAACCAATGAGAATGATTCGAGCCGACAAAGCATGTGTATATATATTAGATATCCACGTGGATTCCCATATCACCACGTGACATGTGCACATCCAACTTATTGTTAGCCATTGAAAGAGAGTCAGCAGCGATCAGGGAGCTTACGGATCACTAGTCTCCACTCTCACGGGTCTCCACATACAAAACACTTCCGCCCTCTGCTATCCAATGGAAAGGAAATAGCATCTCCAAGATTCGCCCCATAAAGAAACTCCACAAAGTCCAAAAGTCCAAAGTCCAAAGTCCATTCATAATCAGTCCAAACGCTAAAGAAATACAAAATACCCAATCGATATGTGTCAACCCAACAAAGGAAAAATAACAAACAAAATGATGTCCAAACAAACAAAAACATGTCATGACCAACAAACCCATCCAAACGTACAAACGAAACCGAAAACTATCTTTTTCCCGTAGATTGCTGCACGCACCGTCTCCAGCATCACACATCTGGCATAATTGGAACCTGTTCACTCGTCTGGAAAGGTCGTCCACTCTCCCCAAATCGGTTCCCCGGTCTGGGTATTGCTGACAATAGAGTGGTCGCCCTCTTCAAGAAGACAGTTGATGGCGTCATATGAGTTGTCATCAACGATGTTCAAGGAGGCGACAAGATCATCTGCCGATTTACTGAGTGAAAACAGATCTGACTGGAAATCCTCAATAGGAAACTCGAAATTAAGAGAAGGACTCGGAAATTGTTCGCTTCCATTACCATCGAATATAGTTCTCTGCTCGTGCCAACCTGGAGTTGCTAGAAAGAGATCGAGTGCATTCACCTGCAATTGAGGATCTACAAAGGACTCTATGCCCGGGAAGGCGGCTGGTGCTTGGAAGACGCAATCGTTGTCGCGGATCGGAAGACCAGCTTCAGTAATTGACGTTGAGGCTAGTTCTTCGTTTGCTTCAGTTTCTCTTGCTTTGCCCTTGGACCGTTTGCGCTTTCTTGACGGAGGACTAGTTGAATCCTCGTCAACGTAATCAGGGTCATCATCGGTGTGATTCTCATACGTGACACCGCCCTCTTCATCCTTGATGTCTTCCCACATTGCTCGGAGCCTCTTGAGTTCCTTTCCGTCCTTCTTTTTCTTGGCATTGTTGATCTGGTTGTCGATAAATCGCTGATAATATGTCAGTGAAAAACTCTATTTAACGCTGTGAGTCGGTGTACTCACTTGTCTCATCTTTCTTGGGTTCGCGAGAATGTCGTCCAGGGTTGTAGGCCGGCTCATACGATAGACCGAACCTTTACATTTCTAACCTAAAGTTAGCATAAGAACCCCTGAACACAGCACCGGAAGACACATACCTTCAACACTTCAAGGACAGTGTTGTAACGAGTGGTAAAAGTATAACCACGCGCGACGTGATCCGGACCCTGACCTCCGTGAAGTCTCTTGAATCCAAGCTAGTTACGGATTAGGACATACATATTTCGTAGATAGGACAACATACCAAGAAATTATGAGCAATTGTTTCCATTTGAGAAGCAGTCATGTCATTGTGCCAATGTTTAAGAGGAGCAGTGTCAGGCATATCAAAAACGTTGACCCCATCTAGCAGCGCATCTATCAGGTCATCTAGAATTACCTGGTCGCGTATTGGAAGGTTGTCGGACGCCTGAAGGTTGCTACTGGCTCCAGTTCCAGAAACAACAGGTACACTAGTTGTATGGACTTGAAGAAACTGAAAGCGGCTTGCAATACTACTGAGCTCGTCCATCAAGATTCCAAGCACCTGCATTTGACCGTCAACCCAGGCAAGAACTTCCTCCTCGCTATAACCGTTTTCCAATCCTTTGCTGATGCAGTTATCCCGAAACTCATTGAATCGGCGCTGGTAGTCCAAAGCGGTGCCAGACGTGTTTTTGAAGTGCTCAATGTAGTCGGCTAATAGCTTAGGATCGACATCAAGTGCAACGTCGTAACCAGCCCCGATGGTGTCGAGGTTGGTTGCAGGCATGGAGGCTGGAACAGTCGCTGCCTGTTTCTCATTATGCGAGTTAGAGATCAGATGTGAGTTAAACATGTGTGTACAAGAGTCAGGAATTGCCTCTGTAATTGCATCCGCCATGTCGCGGCTCGTTTGTTGTTCCACCAGATCGTTGTAGCTTTGCTACTGGCTTCCGTATCACCGGATCTGACGGATTCAAACGTAAAGACCGACGGAAGATCAGATGAGGATTGTCGAATATGCAGAGAGCCGGCCGGTATAGAGTGTTGTCGGTGTTGTCGGTGTCGTACAAATTTAGTCTTAATTGGAGGGTGAGGTTGTTGGTGATGCTATCGGAACGGAGGGTGCTCAGAAGGTCGTTTCGTCGGGGGCTCCGGTAATCGCGAGCACATGATTTAGAAAGGCAATCCTTTCTATGTCTGTTCTTTTGAAAGTTGAAGAGCAGTCTGGAATGAAAGTAGGAAAGGGGAAGATGTCGTTACCAGTGAAGTTCAGTGAGTAAGGCTAGCAAGCGATAAAGGCGGTATATAAATAAGAGAAGATCTATGCTTCTATTTTGCCAACTGGTGCGCGGGCCATATCCGGCCAAATTATTACAAACAAATATAACAGCAGTACCATCCAGTCGAGTGATTCGCAGAGTTAACAATTGCGTTGGTAATCGATCAGTAGTTCAACCAGCTAACCTCTGCGCCTACAATCTGGCGTGAGGACCTTTCTGGATCCACAAATCGGAGAACAGACAGCTAACAAAGATATATGAAAACGAATAATCAGGAATGAATACGTGTCCAGATTCGCTATCCCATAACCGTCGGACAAACTATGGTTATACCGATGTTCAATTAGCTGTTAAGTAGAGTTCGTAGGTTTTGAAAAACTATGAGTACTCGAAAGAAGAGAAAAGCCAAAGGGGAGTTACCATTCAAGGAGAGTAAGGTGAAGAAGTCATGGTAGTCCAACAGTAGTCTCTGATAGAAAGATTTTCGTTGTTAGCTGAAAGGATTGAAGAGAGAACGTAGTGATGAATGTCATATGACAGACATTGCAATTGGCTGTTCTATGAATCATGGGGTACCGTTAATGAAAGTGAGCCATTCATAGCTTCAACACTATAGTTAATACGGGATAGAACACCTGATACAGGCGAGTTCAGGAGTGCGAACAGTAAGCGGAGAGACAGGACGAATAATTGGCTAACGGGACAATGGGAGAGATACCATTGGTTCTTCTAAAGGGTTTTCTTTCGTACACGATCTTCGATAGAATTGATTAGAGACAGCAACTAGTGGGAGAGTAGCACCGAAAGTCCTTTAATGATGGAGAGGCTGGAAGAAGCGTGCGTGCCGGAATTGTGATTTCCTTGAAGATGTGGTCTGATCCAGCTCGCTTGACCATAGGACATCCAAAAGAGCATCACTAGAATCCGGAAAAAATGAGAAATGGTGGCATCCTCAAGAGAAAGAGAGAGAGCACAATTACTTGGTACTTATAGACACTTCCAAGGAACAGCTTTTGTAATACATACTAGGGATTTACAAATAACACTCGTTTGGATGTAGACTCGAGTCCGGTTGCTTGAGGTCTGCTACTCACTCGTCCAATAAAAAATAAATTGCGTAAAGTATTGAACGAAAGCAATTGTGAACTCATTCAATATCCGGCTACAAACATTGTGCAACGCAGCCGGATTAATCTTTTCTGAGCGGTTCGACTATAGCAAACACGACATCTAGCGCTCTCACACATTATGGATGGTATAAATTATAAAGTAGCTGATGCTTCCTCGCTGAGTTGGCAAGAAACGTCGAATTGAAGTTTAGTGCAAGCTCTGGTGATTACATGCGACCCAACCCTTACCCTATTGCAGCGTTCAAGTACTCAAGTTCTGGCGGTGGATGAGGAATAGAAGACAAACTAGTCGATGAAAGACAACAAGTGATTAATATATAATGTCGATTGGGGGCTCCGAGAAACTTCCTCCATCCTAGTGTGGAGCAAAATCTTGATGTTCGATGTACTTCCTGTAATATCTGGAGATCATCCAGACCATTATCTAGTAAAATTTCTAACATCATGATCATTGTTCATGAGTTTCTCTTCCACGCATTCGACTTGAACCCTGAGTACTTATATCAACTGCCTCTTTTACATCACTCTTCCACACCCTCTCTCGCCCTCACCTCACTTATATTATCTTCCATGTATGGAACAAATCCACACCGAGCTTACCCACTGGCACTACGCCCGCAGCTTGCAGTGGACCTGCTGCGAGTGCGGAACCTCTGCTGCTCTCCAACGTGGCTCGACTCCAACAAAGTGCCCGGGTTGTGGACATATCCGGTGCGGAAGCTGTGGCTTGAGGCAGTAGCTTAATTTTGTTGTTTCCAAGAAGGGAAAGAATTCCACTAGCGACAATTTAACCCACGTGATATCTCCCTCCCTCCCTTGCCCTCTTTTTTTGAAGCCCAAGACATTCTCTGCGCTATACTGATATCACCAGAGTAGTTTTTCAAGAGCACCTGAGCATCAATACCAATAATTGCCAATATCTCCTCCTGCAAACTGACCATTGTTCCTATTTCGACCCAGTATTTACTGTAGACGAGTTCTAAAAGTTCCTATAAGGTGCATCCTCTAGTAAACCATCTACTCTTAGCGAAGGTATAATCTTAGAAATGAGGGTCTTCGTTGCTAGGTACATCGACTAAGGTTACATAGTATACTTATGCGTTTTGGCTGCACCGTTACATCGAGTTGATCACCTCCGAGAGCTCAGAGCTGCTTGTCTTGTCTATGCCACAGGTATCGACCCAGACGTATGCGAAGCCATCGGTGGCAGTCTGGTATAACTGTGTGCAATTTTCGTATAGCCGGTCGTCAACTTGGCCCGGCTCCTTGGTAGATCATGGAAGGAAACTTCATCCTCTCCCCATGTATGCGAAAATATTGCGTAGCCTAGGATGTTATCCTAAAATTCCTCGAGTATGATCGTGGTTGAGTTTAATAGACGCATTCTTTCGACAATTGTTTCCGATTCGACTTGAGTTGATGATTTGAGTGTGAATGTACCACACCTAGAACGAAATATACTCACGCCTCTCGCACTCGAGTACTCGGCCCCGGAGTTGTGTAATCCTCACCCGCAATGGATTGGCGGCATTATATCCTACACGCTCAGTTCTTTAAATTGATTGCCGCTGTTAGTGCTGCCAATTAGAAGCCTTGCCACCCGGCGACCACTAACTCCAAACAGTCCAGCAGTCAATCTACAGAAACCGAGCTTATTAGTGATAACGTAAAAAACTAGCCAATACGAAGCTCCACGTGACCTTTTAGGTGAAAATTAGCCTACTTGCCAGCCTCGCCAGGCAACCGTCTCAGCCCATGATAACCCGAAAGTTACGATTCCTTTCCGCTTCAGTGGAATCGCTTTAACTACGGGATAAATGTTCCGAACATATAGCGAACAGTTCGCGTATATGTATTCGGCTATGGAAGACGAAATCGGGTATGCTAGGCTTCGATCTATACTAATTTCTATGGGAGCAGGGATTAATTATAAACATTTCCGATTTCGCCTTCCATACCCGAGTACCAGTATAATTAGCTAACAGACCGAAACAATAAGACACCAGACACCTAAGAACTACTTGTCAGAAAAAGAAGCAAGCCATCAAGCTATTAGATGTTCTCCACGGACCAAGGATCAGCATCGTGGTCTACTCTGGTGGTCTGGATAGCTACGCTGGCACTCATCAAACTCAATATTTCGGTTATCTGTGAGTACCATGACGATTGGATATTCTTTGATATTACAGTTGGCGATTTCGAATACCTACTGAGTGTATCATGAAGAGTTTTCTCCGATGGCGCTATGAGTGTAGGCAGGTCGTGGCAATTTTCCAAAGCCATTCGCTATTATCTACAAAACCAATGCACATTAATCATAATCGGCTAATGCACGCCCGGTAAAGCATCTCGACTGAGAGATCATGATATATCACCCATTCGTTCCTCTTGCACTTGTGGTTTGCTGCTTTCATGTACAAACGGTGTAAGGAAATGGTTCCAAACCCCCCTCTCTCCTTCTATGATCAGTATACACACTACACAAACACATGAGTCTTCCTCTGTGCAATAGCCCGGAGAGGGCTGATTCCGTGTGCGATAGTAGGCAGAATTTACAATATGGTTGGCTACCGCTACAGTTGGTTCGTCTTCTGGTTGCTATCTTGGAGCTGAAGAACACGTGGTTCGCTTTATGATTGGAATGTTGGAGATGCACTATGATATTGAATTGGCGTGGGGTCTAACCGGTCAACGGTTTTGGTATTTCAAGAGGGCGCAGTAGGGCGCGATGACGGACTTGTTCGATTAAAAGAGAAAGACTTATTCGTTCCGGAAAGTGTTGGCGGGGAGGAGACCGATTACTCTAGTGCAATAAGGCGGAGAATCGAAGGAAACGCGAAAGCAACCGGGGCGGCCGAGGCGGCTCTGTCCAACGTCTGGAGTCTTCGGACTGGTTAAAAATGACGCAGTGCACAGAAACGCCTCGTTACTTTTTCGACTCGTCTCTTTCCGCAGTGCATGCATGCACCTCGCATAACCAATATGGACGGCTTCTTCTATTCGTTCTCAAGACACCAAATTAGAACCACTCAATGTCATCGACAGATAAATCTCAAAAACCAACCAACCTGAAACTTCCGATAAGACTCATACCAGTGAATCGAACTCGATGGAACTACCCCACATTTTCAAAGTTCAAACCAACGATGCCTAGCGTAGACGTAGCACAACCTAGCATTGGAGTATCGCTTTGATGCCTTGTATTCCTAGTTGTTGGGTCTTTTGCTTTAATGTGTATATGAAGCTTCCATTCGCCAGCCTCGAATTCCATTTTCAAGCTGAGTATATACCGTGTGCTTTCGGAATTGCTTTTGTCGGATTGAGTTAACAGAGATGGTGACCTAGCATTTTTCTCCCTCCACAGTCTAAATACCGGGTCTATATCAACCAGAGTCGCATCCCCAGTAACTACCGCACTCTACCGCCTCTACCACCCATACCACCCCATAACACACAATTGGCAACCGAAAATCCTCAGAAGTCGAACCTCCTCCCCCATTTCAGGTTAAGCACTCGATTTGTAGCTATACCAACCGACCAGTGTGCGAAATCTGCTCCTACCAGTGTTCGAAGGATGTTGGGGTGGATCACATGTCTCGTGGCTCTCCTCACTACCACGAACTTCTGGCTCTCCCGCTACAACATGAGCGCGATCGCCTCCGTGATAGCGCTCGTCGCTGCCTCACTCTTTCTGTGGGCCGGATACAACATGACTGCGGAAAACGACTTTGAATCCATTGCTGTTGGCCTGAAACACCTGGCGGAAGGAGAGCAACCCATTGTAGAGTATACCAACCTACCTTGTTTACGTTTGCTTGGCTTGGTAGGCTAAAAAATTGCAGCATTGTGGTTATTCATGGGCTTAATGGGCACTGGAAAAAAACCTGGACCGCCAAAAATCAAGCGTTTTGGCCCGAAGACTTTCTGCCTGACGTAATACCCCGGGCTCGAATTTTCTCCTACGGCTACGACGCAAACACCCATGGCGCACACAAGCTTTCTTTGATGAGCTTACCAGATCAGGGATCAACCCTTGTGAGCAAGTTAGCTACTTTAAGGAGGCAAACCAAGGTATAACTGGCCTTCAGTCTGGCTTTAGGTTCATTAATCTCAATTTATTAGACTGAGACACGACGTCCCATCATTTTTATTGCCCATAGTTTGGGTGGATTGGTTTTGGAAGCCGTATGCCGAACAAATTTTCGCTGTGATTCATATTCAACGTTAACTCACACCATGGTAGGGCCTCCTCCACGCCAATACCCGCGGGGAGGGGGATCTCGATGCCCACAAGGAAATCAAGCTCTCTACCTACGCCATTCTCTTCATTGGCTGTCCACATCAGGGCGGAACTGCTGCGTGGTATGGGAAAATGATCGCACTTGTCGCATCGTGCGTCACTCGCACCAATTCAATGATTCTTCAACATCTCCAGGTGAACTCCGAATGGCTTCGCGAACACGGGTCCAACTTTATGGCCATCAGCAAAGATCTTGAGATGACATTCTTCTACGAAACATATGCTACAAAACTCCTTGGACCAATCACAAGTCATGTATAGCCTCCCAAGCTTTTGCAATCCTATAATATTGATATACCATACGTTGAACTAACACCTTTAGTAGATAGTTCCTCAATTCTCGGCGATCATTGCTGGGAAGCAGAATGCAGAGGCCATTCCTCTTCAAGGGGATCATAAAAGCATGGTCAGATTTTCTTCGCCACAAGATCCAGGATTCCAAACAATCGTTGGAAAACTGCAAATATTAATTGAGGACATGCCTAAGTGGAAAGCATCTCAGGGTCGGTAATCTGTGCGTTGATGAGATATTTTCCGGCACTTTTGGCTTCAGCAACTAACGAACGACCAATCTTAGATCAGAAATTAAGTGGAAGAGAGTTTGAACCAGCGTTTATTCCTAAGGACTTCGAGGTTTCTTTTTGGCTGTACACAATGAATGAAAATTTTTGCGGCAGAGAGACTGAGAGACAGAAGCTGCGCGAGATCTTGAAGACGAAACCGCGGGAAGATCATATCTCTTCCGGAGACCTAGGGAAGGACAATATTGGACGCAGTAGTGTTGCAATCTGCGGCCAGGGTGGAGTGGGCAAATCGCAGCTGGCCTTGATGCATGCTCACGAGTTCTCAAAGAAGGCGTACACCTCCGTCTTATGGATCAGCGCCAATACCAAGGCCACCATGGATGCTGATCTATCCAAGGCAGCAGAATCAATTGCCAATCATTACTCCGCAAAACCGCAACGAACCTATCAACAGTTCGCACGTATATTGGGAATCCCTGAAGAGCGGGGTTCTTTCCCTAAAAGACGTCCCACAACATTGAACCGAGACATTGTTAGAAAATGGCTTGCAATCCGAGAAAACCACAACTGGCTCGTCATCATCGACAATAGTGATCGTTTCATCGAAAATACAACTCAGCCCGAAGTCCCTGAAGCTGATTTTCTACCCAGCACAGGAGGGAGTGTCATTGTTACCACAAGGCTGACAGAGCGTGCTCCTATGAAGACTATCGAGCTAGAAGAGGTGGACGCCGAGACTAGCCTTAAGCTATTATTGGGAAGCGCAGGGCTGAACAAGGAGGAGCTAGAACCGAATAGTATGTGAGGCTTCTAGTTATCCCTACAGCACCTTCACTAGCACACCTAACCCAGAGCAAGCAGCGAAAGAGCATCCTTGAGCTAATGCGAGTCTCAGTAATCGCTGAAGCAGAGAATCTCGTTGAGAAACTTGGTGGCCTTCCAATTGCCCTCGACCAAGCAGGTGCCTACATCAAAGCACGAAAAATGGGCTTTGCCGAATATCACGATCTATTGGAGCGCCATTTCAAGAACGTTGCTGCGAGGGGAATTGGCGTGTCTGTTTCGTGGTACAGACAGGGTGCATTCTATTCAACTTGGGAAATCTCATATCAGGACCTCAAGGAACGATGTCCAATTGCTTTGGAAATTCTACTCTTGTGCGTCTTTCTCGATAACGTCAAAATTCCAGAAGAGCTACTATATCGAGGATTAGGCTATGGTATCTCCTCCATCCTGCCTCCATAGCATGAGCATAGTTAATCAGATTTGTGACAGATGAAATGGTTCTAGTGGAGGCCATCGGTATGGCAGTCTCATATTCCCTCTTGAAACGCACAAAGAGCGACGATCCTCGGTTTACCAACCATACCAACACTCTCACAATGCACCCATTGCAGCAAAAGTCGGCGAAGAACCAGCTTTCCCAAGAAGACCAACAGCTATACACGAAAAAGGTCATGGCAATGATTTCCTCGGCTATCTCAATTCACAGAGAAAAGCGGAAGGATAATGATTGGGTATTCAACCAACAAATTGAGCCACACCTATTTGCATGTCGTGACAATCTGGAAACATGCCTGAAGGATGTCACGTTAGATATTCCGTTTGCCCTCTCCGCCCACAGCCTCGGCGTTGCGTTAGACGACCTTTCACTCTACCAACTCGCGGAGCTTCCGTATCGAAAAGCCCTAGAGAGTCTCCAACAAGCCGAGAGCGAAGAACTCAACAGCCAAGAAACTAACCTTGTCAAAGTGATGCGTTCCCTAGGTAACAATCTCAGCTACCAGTCACGCTACAAAGAAGCACTTAAATTCCTTGAACCCATCCTCAAAATCTATGAGCAGCCCAACCGTAAAAAAACGGGGGTATACCTTGCAACTGTGTACTCTATCGGGTTGATCTATCGTTACCAAGGCGAGTACGACAAGGCTCTGGAGGCATACAAAGTAGTCTACGACGGAAATGTCAACCTACATAATAACAAAGAATGCACTGGAGCTCTAGAGGCGCTGAGTGAAATGGGCTACGTTCACCTTGTGAAACGAAATCTCGACACCGCACAGGAATTTCTCGAAACCGCCTTTGAAGGATATAAGAAGAGATTTGGATCAATGCACCCGTTTACTTTGACTGCAGTGCACTTGGTTGCCTCGGTTTACCTGCGTCGGGGGAAATACGATGATGCACTCGACTGGTACCAAGTGGCACTCGCCGGAAGGGAGGTAAAGCTTGGGAAAGAGCACCTTGCAACTTTGGCCACAGTTGGTGGAATTGCAGAGACACACATAGCATTAGGAAGGTATCAGGAGGGGCTTGAAGGATACCAGAGGGCATTAGACGGTAGGAGAAAGGCCTCTGGAGATAAGTCAATGTGGACACTGTCAGCAGTCCACGGTGTCGGTACTGCTCTTAAGGGTCTAGGCCGATACGCAGATGCATTGGAGTGTTTTGAGCGGGCTTTAGAGGGCAGAAAGGAGATATTGGGATTGAATCACTCGCAAACGTTGGAGACTATTGATCAATTGGAGGAGGTGCATAGGCTATTAGCATAAGTGGGCGATGCTAAACCCGATCGTGTGAAAAAGCTTTGAAGGTGTGAGAAGGAGGAGTCTGTGGGAGGCGGGCAAGTGGAGGGACAATTGCACTGTATTTTATGCATTCAAGTGAGAGATGACCGAATCATTTTATTACTGTTCCGTACGGTTAGCGATCCGGGACTGGTTGCAACTTGGAAGCCTCCGTACCTCCGAATCATAATTCTGAGCCCGTTTGCATTTGGAATATCGGCTACAGATGCGTGAAGAGCGACCTCAATATCCATCTGCTGCCCTGTGCAACATGTTTATGGGAATCAAGCTACATGAATCAAAATTAGCGTTTATGTTAGGGGGCAGTTAGTATTCAAGTAGGCGTGAATATCAAGCTTCTGAGTGACTTGATGCTGTTCCCAGTGCCGGAACCGTAATGCCGTTCTCTCGAAGGACCTACTTGCACCCGCCAAAGCCAATTCACTCATTCTAAATACCATCTCAAAGCCCTTGGGTGTAGTATTCCCTGTTGCTCTATCTCTGCTAGAGCTTCCACGGTGGACAACCCAGATTATCCCTTACACGTTCGGTATCCTTCAATTCGTATCCTTTTCTATCGGGTATAGTGCGAGTAAGTATCCTTTCCTTTAGGAATAATTGAGTACATCAGGGGTCTAGGCAGGCTTACGGCCAGCCAATCAAAGTTTTTGCCACACGACGATCTTTTATTCATACTATGCCTGAAAGGAAAGGATACGAATTGGAGGGTTAGGGGATAATCCTAAAAGGGAACTTTCGGAACCTTCGGAATCTCAGCATACTTTTGACACCATCGTCGCCAGCACCATCATCTCCGTTAACATCACCCCCACCTCCATCCCACTAACATTAGTCACATTCAGAGCCTGGGTTGCCACCGTACGTTTTCCCCAGTGTACGCAGAAAATTAGTGATGCCTCTCTTCACCAGTACCGGTGGCACACTCAACAACGGTGACCCGGTTTGTCGAGCTTGGTGGGGCTGGATGCCTGTCATAGAGTTACCAAAGTTGACAAGCTTCTCAATGCGGCGGTAACCCACCTCTCAAAAGATCCAAGATATGATAAGGATCGTGTCCACCTCCTGGATCGTTGTAAAGTGCGGAATACTTTAAAAGTCAAGACATCTCCTGAGCTAGATCTCACTTGGGAATCATTCGCCATAGCTTTCCGTAAACGCGCTTCAACAGGAACAACGATATCCAATAACCTAGATCGCCTAGTTCTCATCTCCTTGGTCCCCCGCAGTAATGGAACCCGCCGGGATCTAAAGTCTTCGCAGAAAGGAGATACCGCTGCAAGTTCACAGAATGCATAAGCCCCTCGCAACAAAGTAATTCACACGGGATTTCAACTACACAGTAGAAGCAGTGCTACTCTAAACGAAATGATAGAATGAAAGTTACTCCCTGAAAGCCCAAAATTCTATAACTATCTATAATGTATAGAGTATCATGAATGCTTTAATTCTACGCAGAACTAACTTCGGACAATATTTTGCAACGCGCCACTACGATGTTCGCGAAATACAATAGTCCGATGCAAGGTGGTCCAAGGGACCGGAAATTCAACCTAAAGAACCCTCCGTTTGGGCTTACAAGCTACAACTAAGAAGATTTGCTGTCCTCAGTATACGTCGAAGCCCTGTTTGGTAACAGTTATTGTAGGACCCACAGTTATACACGCAAGGGAAATGGTTCGGAAACGTTGCCAACACATTCATGGCAAAGACACTGTTATGCAACCGAAGAAATCAGCCCTCATATTTCTCAATAGTACATATGTCGTGATGTATCTTGTATGAAAGGAGAACCCTAAACCCCTAAACCCCAACCATTGATGGTGAAATAGACTTGGGAACCGGGTCCAAGAAATGCGTACAATCCAAGATACCGAAGGGAATCGAATAGTCTCGTCGAGCCAATGCCTGCGGGTTCATCATCGTGGCTGTCAATGGTTTAAAGCGTAGTTAAAGGCTACTCAAGCCTGTCAAGCGTTACCTTTCATAAATCCTCTAGCCGTGCTCCACCAAACCCTCATAATTCTAGAATACTCCTAGATTACCAAAGCTGTCAGCTACTTAGGTTATCTCCCTTATTACAAATAACTCGACTGGACCACATATTAAGCCTCACTTTTGGTCGCGCAGGCTGGCTTGGGCAGCCGCGGACATGGCCTTCACTATTGAAGTTGCCCCGCACCTTGTGAGTCTTCAATACTTGTATCTCGGCGACGAACAAGCATGAAACTGACTGTTTAATATGTTTTCGTATTTCCCGGGGCCCGGAGTTCTTTGTTCTTACCCATTACGGCTCACGATCCCGAAGCATCCACGCTAGTTGCAGGTCCGGGCAACATATACTGATTCTCGCAAGGCGCAGTCGACACGTAAAGCCGACAGCCGAAGATTCGCTACTCGGACCCTGTTTTCGGCAAGCTTATTTCAACTTTGATGAGGTTGACATAGACTTCAAGGGTAATCTTTATTTCACCCTCTTAGCCTGGGGGTATCCTAGAACAACAGTAGGTCATATTGCGTGAACTAGAGAGAGAAGTGTTCCGTTCAGTCGGGCCTCCAAATGCCGGAAATGAGGGTCTCACGGCCCTCCAATCAACAACCTAAAGCAGTTCGTCTTTCCATACCATCACGGCTCATAAAACACCTGCCTATGTACTCACCGTACATAAGGAGAGTACGAGCATTTCGTTCTGTAGGTTACTCGTAAATAATGCGTCTCTGTTTATCAGTTCCATGAAACGAACCCGCTGCATCCAAGTCTACGGTCGACTTCCAGAACAGGGTTGGTCAATACGAGGTCGTAGGATCGCGCTTACCTCCAACACAAGCAAATAGGGGCTAGGACTAAGACCCCTCTTTCGATAGACTATTAGAGTGCATAACCCCTTCATTCACACTACTCTAGCCGCGTCACACGAGCCCAGGAACCAAATCTCTCCCCTGACGTTGCTTATTCACGTGTAACCAACAAAAACTACATCACCAAACCACGAAACAACCACTGCAGAAAGTTGAAACTACACACAAGCATCCATTAAAACAGCAATACAAAACCCTAAACCAGCTATCACAAACCCCGCACAATCATCTATAACATAACAACACCAACCACACCTGCCGCCAACGCCGCACCCATGCCCATAACCTTAGCCGCCGACCCGGACTGTTGTGCAGTCACACCAGTCCCGCTCGGCGTCGCCGTAGCAACCACAGACTGCGCGCTCTTGAGTTCCGCAGCCAGACTGGACTTAACACTCTTAGGCAAATCCGTCTCCGTTGCAATGTATTTCGTCATGATGCTGTTCATGTCGGAGTACATCTTTGTGTACGCAGGGTCGGTAGTGATTGCGGCGGCATCGGTTGCGGATGGGAGCTTAGCAGTAGCTATGTAGGATGTCACCTCGGAGATGATACCGTTCTGGAAGTCGCTGAAGCCCGAGACCGTCTGGAATTTATTGTATACTGACATCAGGGTGGAGACCGCGGGGTTATCGGTTAATTGTTGTAGTGCGTTTAGGTCCAGGTCCAGCCTACAAAGGTTAGTTGAGGTGAAGAAAGAGGAGGGGGGGAACAAACCCATTAGCGGTGAGGGCCACGAGGGCAAAGGGGAGGAGGCTGGTGAAACGCATGTTGACTAAGTGAGTGTAGTTTTTTGGAAATGAAGGAAAATGATGTAGCAACTGCTGTGATGTTTGGAGGTGGGAAGAAGAGGAAGGACGGAAGGGGAGATCTTATATGTACCCTGTGAGACACTACTGGGGGGATGATTCGTATTCAACTCACCCCGCTAACCCAAGACTTCAAACAACCAGTCAGCGGAGATGTGCGTGATACGTGCTCCGCGCGTCCCGGGCAATGCTGCGTGCTTGTCCTACCATGCAAAATGCAAGCGAACGGACTTAGGTGAGAAGTGTGTTTAGTTATCTGACCGGGTCGACATATCGGAGGTAGAAAAATGTGGCTGAGTGACTCTGCCACGGGTCCTCGTATATCATCGTGTCGTTTTAACGGCCACTTGCGAATCAAGACATCCACAAACCTGCATGACAAAAAACCTTCAATGAAATCCTCAGGGCTGTTCCCGATGCGCAGCATGTGATCGCCATGAAAGAACCTTAAATTAAATTAATTGTACGAGTTCACCGGTCAGGGAGTCGGGAGTGGTAATCACTAGTGGCGCTTCATACTCCCTGTTCTCATACAAGTGATCTGCCTACATTCTGTTCCAGCGTGCAGGATCTCTCGTTGCAGATTTCTGCACTCAGGATGTAGAACGTACGTGAGCTCTTCAGTCGTGGGAATCAATATCGGAACCATACATGTAAGTAAAGTTTGCAGCTGAGTACAGCTTCGAAGCGAGACAGTTAGCGAGTAGATTGCTGAAAATCTACAGCTTCACCCGCCAATTGGTCAATTCGAAAGTACTTTCATTTCTACACCCGCAAACAAGCGAAAACATATCGCTATCAATACCTATACACCCCACCCAATCCATTTCTCAAAACTACAATACCCCACCCCCACACCCCACACCCCACACCCCACCTCCTAAACCTCCCGCTCTCTATCTCTAACAACCGCCTCCAACTCCGCAATCCTCTTCTCCAGTTCTGGAACCTCTCGAAGCTGCATCTCGAGCTCTTCCTTCTCACTACACCCATCATTAGCCTCACTCCCACGTATATTGGGAGAAAGGGGAAACAAACTCTTCAAGCGCCAACCGCTTCTCCGCATCCAGTTTTGTAAAGACATAATTCCCCTGCCCATCGAACTGCAGGATATTCTCATGATATGTCCACAGGCTTTTGCGGTGGGAGACAGTGATGAGCGTGATGCCTAGCGCCTTTGCGGTTTCGTACAGCGTCTTTTCGGTCGCGAGGTCTTGCGAGGACGTGCATTCGTCCAATATCGCACTATCACCACCATTAGCATCCTCCCTTTCACCTTCGGAATCTAGGGGGAGGTACTATCTCGGCCGATGATAAAACAGCCTCGCCATTCCCACCCTCTGCTGAATCCCACTACTCCACACTTCCCTCCACTCCCTCTCCGCCTCCCACCCACCCCCCTGCATATCCACGATATGCCCAATATCAACCGTCCGCATGATCTGCATCAGATCGTCGTCTGTCACCCCGCGTCGTGACATTTCCATCCTGCTTTCGGGGTAGATTATCTGCTGCCGCAGTGAGCCGCGCGAGATGTACGGGCGCTGCGGGATGTAGAAAATCTCTTCCGGCGGGGGCTTCCGGACCTCGCCGCCGTACACCGGCCACAGACCGCCCATGATCCTGAAGAGCGAGGATTTGCCACAGCCGTTTGGACCGACAATGAGGAGGTGCTGGCCAGGTTTTACGGAGAAGGTGAGGGAGCGGACGAGCACATCGCCGTTGGGGGAGACGATCGGTACGGAGATGAATTCGATGTCTGAGCTTTCGGTTATTTTTCCCCGCCCTGAGAGGATGGATGCGTTGGCTTCTGTTGATGCTGAGGAAACAAGTTTCTTTTCGAAGTGTCCGCAGTGGATGTCTTCGATTACATCCAGCAAGGAGGCGACTCGGGAGGTGTACCCAGCTAGCTCAGTGATTTCCTTGTACGAGAACATTACTCGTCCGAATGCGTCGGACGAGGAGAGGAGCAGGCGGCGGTTGGTGACGAAGCCTTCGGATCGATCTCCAAGTGTTACAGCGGTGGCGCCAGGGATCTTGAAGAATACTGGCATTGAACAAAGGATCAAGCCTAACGCTCCCCAAAAGTATTTTATTACAAAGTCTTCCATCATCCCATGGTACAGCCGGCGGCGGAGGATGTAGTTGACGTGCTTGATCAACGTAAAGTAACCTTTGTCGAGCGTTGTTTTCTCAGCTTCATGGCCGGAGTAGAGCGCTATTTCTTCCGAGTTGTCGATAAGGCGGCTGTGTGAGAAGCGGAATTCGCCTTCGAGACGGGCTTCGTCCGCAACGTATCTTCCGAACGGAGGTGTAAGGACGCGCATAACGTTCGCCGACACTTGGACTAAGAGTGCCATGGCGAAGAGTCCCTCGCCGCCTACGTTGCGTGAAAGCTGCCAGTTGTAGATACACATGTCGAGCATCGGTTTGGCTATGTTCGAGTAGAGTTCCGCCAACGAGTTTGAGAACTTAGATACGTCGACGGTGATAAGTTGGTCCGCGTTCTTGATCCTATCGTCGAGATTTCCTAGCGCATAGAAAGTCATCTTGGAGAGGTAACGATCGTGGATATGTTGCGTCAACCGCGTCCGATATTGCAGCGCCAGCTTGCATTGGTGGTAGGAAAGCTATTCCGCTCATCATCAGCCTACCGACTCCTCCACCAGAGAGGAAAGCGAACCATAGAATTCGTAAACGTCGCCGGAACAGCCACAGCCATCCACCACACAATCCCCCACAAAAACTCCCTCCCCTTCCCTCTCACAAGCGCACTCACAAGCTTGCCGTCCAGCTCCGCCACATACAGACTTATCAACGTGCGTATCACCAGAAACACCGTGTGCGAGATCAGCAACCGCATCTCCTTACTCCTCACCCCCGGAATCACAACCTTCAATAGTCGGAATAGGTTCCGGAAGAACTCCCGGTTGAGCTCAACTTTCCGCTGCTGCCCGACAAAGTCGGGAGAGCTTGTTCGGGACGGTGACGCATCTTGCTGTCGCTGACGAGCGGCTGCAGCCTTCTGCTCGTTGATGGCGTTGCGCGTGCGGTTGATCAGAGCGATGAAGAGGGTTAGGTAAATGGCGCGCGAGATGTTGGTGCGGTGCTTTGAGTAGGTGGAAGAGGCGTGCTTGAGAAGGGCGGAGAGCGAGCCGTCGGATAGTAGGGAGAGTTTGGATTGCGCGGCCATTGCGGCAAGGAGCCGGAGGACGGGTTATCAAGGTATCAATGGCGGGTACGACTGTGGAGGGGGAGGAAAGTTGAAGATCAGGTCGCAGAGCTGGCGACAGGTTGATCGTTACATGTGGTTGAGGTCGTCGCGCAACTGGCATGTGACGCAGGCCGAGGCACACGGTGACGCGGTGACGGTGAGGCTGAACAAGAATGAAACAATCTTGAAAATAAATGAATATCTACGGTCAATTGAGAATCAAGCGAATAGCTCAAGCCATGTCGTAGAGCACAAGTAGCGACTCCTTGAACGCCTGGGTCAAGAGCACCTGTACATAAAGCTTTCCTCGAATGAGGAGGTGATGTTCTCCACACAGCTAGAAGCTACTAAGTACTACGTCACCACCAGGCACCCGGTGAGTAGCGAAGCGGATGAATTTATGGTGCATGGGGAACAAGCTTCAACTTCTACGTACGAGATGCGGCTCTGCCAAAGCGGGGCGGTGATCCCACCAAATGTGTTTCGTCAAACCAAGGGCGTCGAATCGGAACCAGAGAGAAAGACTTTTCGAGAGATAAGAGCACCCACCGACCAGCGACCATAAGAACTGCCAGTACTCCTACGACCAACAAGGAGACAGACAGACAGATACGCGTTTCTGCCTCTATACACCAACAAACTCCGAGTCGCACACATCTCACTCCACTCCACTCCTGCGATAGACTAAATACCAGCGGCGATCTGCATACTCCATACTCTAACCTCACGGCTCTCTCAATTCTGCTCCTTGTGTCCCTCACTTAATCCCTCACCTATTATCACAAAGTCGTCAACGCCATCCAATCCAGCAATTTCAGAATCCAATGGCTCTACCACACCGTACCGTGTATGGAATGTCAAATGTACGTCCATTCTCTCCATTGTACTTGACGCGTTTCGTGTTTTGCTGTTCTCCGCCATTCTTCTGAAAGATGCTGTCTTTTTGCTACACTACCTACACTTGCCCTACCCCTCTCTTTCCCCGGTCCTACGATTCTCAGCAAACAATTGGAGACTCCTGGCTATCGGAGATTCGGCACTACGTGCGCTAGACCTTACCCGTTTCGCCTACGGGGGACGACACCCGAGGGCAAATTGAGATGAGATTGAGGACGAGGAATGGGAGGGGTTAAAGATATATGAGGAATTACGGATTCCCATAAAACGTTGAGCTTGATCCTTCAAGGTTTTAGCGGTCAAGGTTCCAGCGGCCATTCTTACCGACCATGGCGTTCCCTCGGTATGAAAACGAAGTTGAAAAAACCAAACTACCTTCTTGTATCGCCCTTTTACGTCACTTGTGGTTTGTTCTGCACCAGCGAAGCTGGAAACGACAACTATACATCTCGTCTTTCGGCGTGGGCAAACAGAGACCCAGGATTCATTCGTGTCATACGGTTACTCGTGCACGCTACATTTCCCCGACATCTTAAACCTCGGGAGCGTTGGACTTTCCTCTAGAGGACTGCAAAGTGGAAGAGAGCCGAAGCAGGTTCCCTTCACGATCCTGGTTGAAGTTGGATCCGTCTCTTGCTCGCAACTGAAGAAACTAGGCTGCATCATCGAGTCTGAGATTGCGCAAGAGAAAAGAAAAAATACTCCGAATCTCGATCGCCAGACCCCTGATCTCCTTCCCCTTCGAGAGGTTGAGTTGCACCCGAGGCTCGGTATTCGCAGCGCAGAGATTTTCCGTTGACTCGACTCCGAATTCTTCTGGTCTTATTCGGACCGTTGAACAGCAAACGGAACCGCACTGCGCTTTACTCTTGGCCAACGGAACCAACCGGGACGTAACCACATGGGTCATCGGTTTCTATTATCACCCCACAAGCGCTACGAAAAAATTGAAAGCTGTCTCCCCGCCTTTTTTAGGGTGACCGAACTCCACCAAGGGACGAAACTTGAACGAAAGAACCCGCGCAGAAAGCCGGTGCAGAAGCCCTGACCTTATTCGGCAGAATTAACCGCCTCAAGCCAGTCGATTTCTTGCAGTAACGAATCCGCCAATTGCCCGGTTATCTGCTTCAATTGCGGGAAGATCTCAGACAGGATACATAGAGGCTCTATCTCTGCACGCCTTATCGACGAAGCAGACTTTTCGGAATATCACGCGACCCTCGGACTGCATTCGGAGCTGTCCAGTCCGCCGTGCACCTCACCTACGTCTCCCCCTATTTCACCTCGTCTCCATATTGCCATTGCCCATCGTCCCCCATTTGCGTTGTTTGTTGTTTGTTTGCGCACCTTACCACGACCAACGATTTCGAGTCTTGCCCATAGTTTCGACATCATACACCGCCGAGTTGCCACTGGTTGTTACCGGAAAACTAAACAGCTATAATTGATCGCCATTCTACATTCTACACTTGGATCTAGCGCACGGAGCCCTCCATATAGCTTTAATATCACTTCATCTGCATCTCTCCCAAACATCAACCAGACCTCTATCTCCTTTCTACACATTCTACTTCTCACTTTTGCATCCGCTTTTATATTTCATAATGATTGGCCACGTTTTCTGGATAAATGGCTCTATCGGGGAGAACGGCGACGAGCTTTTACACGTGACGTGGGGAACTAACGTTCATGATGCACAGCTCGACGATTCACAGATATGCGTGGTAATGGTTGGTCTTCCGGCGCGAGGCAAATCGTTGATTGCGCAAAAGAGTCAGTCCCCGTTCGTCCAATGCAACAGCAGCAGTTGATACTAATTCCTACAGTTGTTCGGTACCTGAAGTGGCTCTCGATCAACGCCAAGAGCTTTAATGTTGGATCCTATCGTCGTGCAGACACCCCGCAGCCATCGGCAGAGTTCTTCAATACCGGTAACACCCAAGGAGAGCGCATGCGACGAGCTGCCGCCGAAGCTGCCGTTTCCGACATGCTCAAATGGTTCGGAGAAGGTGGTCACGTTGGCGTTCTAGATGCGACCAACTCTACAAAGGCTCGCCGTGCATGGATCAAGCAGCAGTGCGATGCCAAGGGGTACGAATGCCTGTTTGTCGAGAGCAGATGCGACGACGAGAAGCTAGTCCTCAACAATGTCCTCTCGGTCAAAACTTCGTCGCCCGACTACGTTGGCCAAGATCCCGAGGATGCGGTTAAAGATTTCATGGAGCGCATCCGAAATTATGAGAAGGTGTACCAGTCGGTTGAAGTCGACGAAGATGTCACATTCGTCAAGTTAATCAATGTGGGAAGCCAAGTCGTCATCAATTCTGTTCAGAATTACTTGCAGACGAGGATAATATATTTTACTATGAATCTCCACATCGCCCCGAGGTCAATCTGGTTATCTCGAGTAAAATATGCACGCACCCGTTTATTCGGAATATGCTAGCTAACAACAGCGATAGCACGGTGAATCGGTATTCAATGTCCAGGGCAAGATCGGTGGAGATGCCGACTTGTCGGAACGCGGATACGCCTACTCACGCACGCTTCCAGATCTTGTCGCTAAGTCTGCCGGGAACACGCCGGTGACACTGTGGACATCGACTATGAAGCGAACAATCCAGACGGCGCACCACCTGAAGTACCCCAGGAAGCAATGGAAAGCTCTGGACGAACTTGACGCAGGAGTCTGTGATGGCCTGACATACGAAGAGATTGAGCAGCGGTACCCCGAAGACTTCCGAGCTCGTGATGACGACAAGTAAGCTTCCCCACATACGCTCAATCTCAGTTGCTGATGTAATTAGATACAACTACCGCTACCACGGCGGCGAGTCCTACCGTGACATCGTGATCCGTCTCGAACCCATCATCATGGAAATGGAGCGCGGCGAGAACATTATGGTGGTAACTCACCAGGCTGTGTTGCGGTGCATCTATGCATACTTCATGAACGTCCCGCAGGACCAGTCTCCGTGGATGGAGATTCCCTTGCACACTGTGATCAAGCTCACACCGCGGGCGTATGGCACGCAGGAAGAACGGTACCCCGCTCCCTTCAATCTTATCCTAACTTACTTTCCTCCACTAATACACACTAGCTTTAAAGCCGAGATCCCCGCCGTCTCCACGTTCCGTGCCAAATATGCATCCGCAAACATGGGCGCCGGCTCGTTGGACGTCTCATCGGTCACAGCAAAACCTATCCCTAGGGCCCAGCTGGACGGCGTGGTCGAGGCAAAGGATGACATCATCGCCGAGGTGGTGGCCGCAAAGAGAGAGGTTGAAACAGCCAACGGGGTTGCGGAATAGAGCATTCATTCGTTCCACTTTTTGTAGTTCCGCATAGCCTACGGTTGTGGTTTTTTGCACTTTTCATGCGGTGTTTTGTACGTAGTTGTAGGGGTGGCGTTCGGAGGCGCAGTACAAAGTACAATACAAACGGATTGTCCTCGGGTAATTTCGTCTTGGCTGTGAGTTGTTGCTATAAAAGCCGCATCTCCCTCCTCCCCTCCGCTGTCAGAGAGCCAACGGCAACGGAATACGTCCCCAGGAAGGATTCGCTCGGACCCATGTGCATAGCCGACCATCCCCTTCCTTTTCTCACCAAAATGTTGGGGCAGGTTTATGGACATGGGTGCGAGCGGATCCGTTCTGTGGGAGGTCTTCTGTTTGCGCGGCGGCGGCGGCGATGGGGAGTAGGATGAGGTGAGGTCTTTCGATGTGCGACTTCACCGGCAGCGCAGGAGAAGCGGATTACACTCGCGATTTTGGTCGCAGTGAGGCTACGCTTTGTGCTGCTACTGTCACCTCGCAACACCGGTGCCGCCCGCCTCCATCGGGCGCGAGCATTGGCATGGCCTTTGGCCATGGGCGAGGAAGAATGAATGATACGAAAAGAATGTCCCACTTGCATAGTTCCGTCCTACCTACTTTTTTTCGCAATGGCAGTGAGCGGTGGATTTGAAGGGCTTCTACATTGTATTTCTTGCGGGGGGGAGATGTGGGGCAATATGGAAGCTGTACTAAATGTCGTGGAATGGAATATAGTTTCTTTCAAACGAGATGGAATGTGATTGGGTTCATACCGCGGGCCGTCGCTGCAGGTGACATGGGTTGCTGTGAGTCTTGAGCACTGCCGCGATGTCCACGTCACATACCAGGCAACCGCGCCGGGCCTACAGGACGTGAGTCGGCGCCTTGTGTGAAGTCGGTTTGGATATCTACAGCCATTCAAACTGACAAGAGAAGGACCGAGTTTACTCTACTGGATGAAACGGACCGGTTGTGGTGGACTGTGCTTCTAGAAAGTATATCTACAGCCAGTATATTCGTTGCCTTGTTGCCGCACTACCGATTGTGCCACCCAACAACCGATGGCCTCATCCGCGCATTCGAGGGATGTGCCGAGGTGTGTGGATACGGTCACTAAACTTTGGACGATCTTGAGACGAGCCTTGGTTGCAAAACAATGAACACAGCTTTTTACGTATCTAAAAAATCTACTGGCTCGCTCACCCAACACCGCCCATCTTCTCCGCCTCCAGAGCCTTGGGGTACAATCCAGCCCTCATCAGCGGGTTCCACCGGCGCACCGCATTCCGCTGTACCTTCCCACCGATATACATCGCCACACTGACGGCACACACCGCACTCTGTATCCCGCCAATGATAAAGAAAACCTTCTTCGGCCCCTGCGCCACAACCCAGTCGTTGACAAAAAAAGTACTCCCAAACGCCCAGAAGTTCTTGAGCAACAACAAACTCACCATCATCTCCACACTGATATCTCGATGCGCGTCTAGGACATAGCTAAACGTTGCGGTACAACTCATCACCACACCAAATGTCAACAGTCCGTAGCAGATGCTGGGGACAATCCAGTGTGTGTGTGCTTCCGCGGCGGCGCCAAAGGCGTAGATACCCGGGAGGGAAATGATTGCGACGGGGATCACCAGGAGAATCCGGAATTCCGGCTCGTAGATGTTGTTGTTTCGTTTCGCCATGTATTTTGCCGCCGAATCTGAAAAGATACCGGCGACGAAGTAGGATAGGAGCGCGCCTAGGAAGGGGGCAGAGTACATGTACCCCAATTGTGCGGCGTCGAAGTTGAATGGAGGAGCGGCAAAGACTTGGGCAAGGATGATGGAGACGCTGATGCCCCAGGTTATGAATGTGCCCTGGAAGAGGAAGGCCCAGATTGTGGCTGGGTACATGAAGAGGACGAAGGGGGCGAGGATGCAGCGGAGGGGGGATTCAGAGGAGAACCGGCCGTTGAAGAGACGGAGTTGCTGCGTGAAGGTGTGTTTTTGCTCCTGCTCTGTTGAGGCGGCGAGTGAGGAGTCTAGGTGGGAGTCTAGCTCGCTTAGGTTCTCCTGTGAGGAGGTGTCCGTGTCAAAGATTGCTGGGCGGTTGTACATGTGCTCGGGGACGAGGAAGAAGACGAGGATGACAACAGGTCCGAGGAAGGACGCCAAGATGATGTATTGTGTTCGCCAGCCGTGTTGTACACTGATGTATCCGCCGAGAACGGGCATGAAGAAGGTTGCGCCCAGAAAGCAGAGGTTGTAAAATGCGACACGTTTTCCGCGTTGATGCACCTGTTTCTGTCAGTTTCCTAGCCCACCATAGTATCAAGAGGAGGACGGACAAAAAACAAATCGCCAATTGAACTGGGAATCATCGTTTCAAACACGCCGATCCCGAATCCCTGGAGGAGCCGCGCACCGAGAAACTCATTCGCAGTCGTAACCTTTGCATTCCATGCCACGCCTACAAAACAGATAATCGTCGACAAGAGGTAGACCGAACGCTTCCCCCAGATCCTTGAGAGCGCGGACCCAACGAGGCCTGCGATACCGGAGGACCAGAACTGCCAGCCGGACCATTTCGCGACCTCGGTGAAGTTGGTTTTGAATTCCTTAACCAGGATGCCGGTGACGGGAGATGTTGACGGGCCTATTGATGCTACTGTTGGTGGTGTTAGTACGTAATTTTATGTGGTGTAGTGTGGGAATCACGGTACCAACGGCGCCGGTTAGACACAGCACAAATAGCGTCAGATCGCGTTTCCATAACGGCCAGTTCTATTTCATATCAGCCCGCATAGTCCCACACCCACCCACCACCATCTAGGGAAGGGAAGGAGAAACAAACCAGCGGATCGTTGGGAGAATTCGATGGTTGCGGAACAAGCAAGATATCTGCCTCCTTCCCAGTACCATGTTTAAGATTCTTGAGCCGTTCTGGTTCCTGCGAGATAGTGGCTTCAACGCCAGGGTGGACAATGCGGTCGTCGTAGAGCCTCGACGTCCCCGGGACGTGGTGATGTGACTTTGGCTCGATGATTCCAAGACCCATTGTGTGCGATGGGAGGTATGTGTCAGAGAAAATACAGAAGGGAGGGAAAACAAAGATTTCTATAGCAGTTTTGTTTCTAGCCCCCGCGTTCTATGTATGTACTGTTTCTGGGCCCGCCGCCTTTGCATGCAGGTCAGTTATTGTTAAAAACACTTATGCTTCGCTTCGTACACTTTAGCCTCGCTTGTCCAGGATCCGGTGAACCCTAGAACCTAGGTTCCCCGTAATTTTGAGACGAGGCTTGCAGCGCTACGTAAGATGAGTCGAGAAAACGCGACGGCCACGCCGCTACGGTGCGAGCCGTTGAACTCAAATTTATTGCTTCTCCTCTAGTGGGCATTCGAGGGCTTATTTTCTCGTTGATGAAGTTCGGTTTTTGGATGCAATTTGGTGGTTTAAGTATTCTCTCTCGAGTAGAGGAAGGCGGTGTGGGTGTATAAAAGAGTAGGACGGCTACTGGCGTGCCTGAGTGCGTGAAGCACCTCCCCTGATTCAATATGAACTAGAAGCACAGCAATTAGCTCTTCAGGGCATACTCTGATCTACTAAACCTATGCACCCTGAATAATCCGATTAGTCGCAATGAAGCAAAAAAAAACTGCCGCTAGATATACCGCCGTCACGGGAACCTCACATCCTGGAGCTTAAACGCCCGCGAAGTGCACCATCTGGGATAAGTGCGTGTTTTTTATATTGCCACCTCGAGACTAAACATCACCAAACAGGATTTCATAGATTAACTTACTACAATATATATGTATCACATGCCATATGCGGAAGCACATCCGGAGAGCGCGAAAGAGTTCTGGAAGGATGTGAGACACCAAAAAGAGCTTTTGCCTGAAGAAAAACTGAATGCGAATTGAGGCTTGCCGGGATTGTCCGCTCTGCAGGACAAACGGGGATGTGCGGAAGTTCTAGAAACTTCAAGGATATCTTGGAGGATCATCCGATCAAGAGCTTTATGTACTCGCAACTGGGCTTTGGAATAGTGCATTTCTGAAGTACCCCTCCCTGGTATTCGTACGTAAAGATGCTTGATCGGTGGTGCCTGTATTGCTACTCTAAACTCTAGCTATGAGTATACATAAATGATTGGAGTGAATGAGAGGGTAAGCCGTGGCTTACGGGGTTATGGGTGCTTAAAGGATATAAGACAACATAGCGAGGCTTATAACTGAAATGAGAGACAATTGGTTGCAAGAGTTTCCGGGTTGTATGCAGACTATCAGCAGGAAACAACGGGGTTTGCGGGAGTTGATTGCGGAAGTTGTTGGAAGCACGACAGTCGGACAATGAAACTGGAAGTGAAAGAGAAGGCTACAAACAAGCGACTAAGTGCTGGTACTCGTTGCCTTATTGCCTTGCTGCGCGTGTCGTATGTGAGGTCGGGAACGGGAATCTGGGGTTAGGGCCGCCAAGAAACCTGGGTTACGTATCGTACCATTCGGTTTGTTTCCCTGTCGAGCCCTCACCACCACCACGACCATGTCCACCCCCTCCTCCGATGAGGCTATCATCGCCCGTGTCGTGACCCACATGAACAATGACCACCACGACTCCATCCACGACTACGCACAGTACTTCGCTCGCCTTCCAGCCCCTCTCGCCTCTACCGCAACCCTCTCCACCCTAACCCTCTCCAAGCTCACGCTCACCGTGACCTCCTCGCATGGCGCCCAATCTACTGTTAACATCCCTCTTTCCCCGCCGATGGCTAGCTTCTCGGAGTCGCGCGAGCGCCTTGTCGCCATGGCCATCGAGGCAATGGAAGGGCTTGGACGCAGCCGCTACAAAGTCCGCCGGTGGGTTCCGCCAGGACTCTTCGGAAGTATAGTCTGCGCCGCTGTTGCTTTCGGGTATTGGAGTTTCTACTACGGCGAGGTGCAGTTTGCGAAGGGTGGGTTTGTGAGAGAGTGAGTCCCCCTAACTTAGGCTGTGATAGGGTGGTGACTGATGAGTGTAGGACTATTTTCCGTGGGGAAGCACTGGGGGCGGTGGCGGAGCTGCTGAGGAAGTGGAGTTTCCAACTGTTTTGGACGGTCCTGGCGATTCATTCGCTTGAGGTTGTGTGGATTCACAAGACGAGGCTGGGGAAGCATGGCATTGAGACGGGCAGTGCGTTGTGGTGGAAGTGGGCACTGCAGACGTTTGTGGAGGGTGTTGGGAGTGTGATGAGGTTTGATGCGGAGGTGAGGAGGTTGCAGAGGGAGGAGGAGGAGAAGGGGGGGAAGAAGCATTAGATGCTAGACGGGGGGTTACGACCTTACGATAGATACCTTCAATCGATTCTCGTACTGGGTTTGCTCGCTGGAGATTTTGCTTGTATGCTTTGGTACTCGTTCCGGACGTTATCAATCTGCCTTGTCGCTTCGGTGAGCGTCAGTCCTCACCTCGCCTCGCCTCGAACAGCAGTTACAGATCGTTGCTCTTGCGATCATCGATTGGAACGAAGGTCACTGGGAAAGCCAGACATCGTCGAGATTCCTATGTCCACAAGCTCACTCAACGCAGCACAACAAGCCCCCGATATTAGACCGAATGAAACCCTTTTCTGTCCTTTCAAAGAACTAACTCATAGCAGGACCCACACGTTCAAGAATTTCTTAATGCGGCCATTGAGAGTCTGCTACCTGGGATGGAGGAATTGAAAAGATGACGATGACGATTGAAGTCTACAAATGCACGTGCTCAATCCGTTTTAGCTTTGGCCAATGCACACACTTATGAACGCCTCTGCCGATTCTAGGACTGGTAGTGGATCTAGAGTGCAAGGCTTTGATGGGAGGCGCAAACTTTAAAAAGGAGAACATCTATAGGCGTACTCGAGACCGCTATCCGTCAAAAACACCCACCCGATCTATCCCCGCACCTAGACGGCAACTGGTCTTGAAGGAATATTCTCGACGACAGAGGAAATTAAGTACGGATTTCTCCACGCCATGTAACGGGAAATTCCTATCTACATTACAAAGCCCAATTCTAGCGACATCTATGGTGGCCTGTCAGATGCGAAAAATCAGATCGCCAGACTCTGACGTTGCTTAGTTTCTCCAGCCAATTAAATAGCGTAATACCGCGCGTTTGGCCTCGCATAAGCCAATCATCTCACCCATGCCGCTTTTCCAGAGCACTTCTAAATCCTCCGCATATTTTTTTTTTCTCCCCGCTAGAGCAATTATTCAGCAGTCAAACAATTTCAACCTGCAATGACGTTACGGGCCCCGGAGATGAGTATTTGTAATCGTTGCAATGGTTGATATAAACCCTCTCAAGTCCGGGGGTGTCACTGTTCCATTAATCCATACACAATCACAACCACAATGGTATCTTCAACTATCCGTAACGTTCCCGCACCAAATGTAAACTCCTTTCCTCGCTTTTCAGACAATTGCCATTTCTGACATTTGACAGGTGCCCTACTTCACCCCCGCACAATCCCCGCCAGCGGGCACAGCTTTCTCCCCCCAAAGCGACAGCACTCTTCCACCCACACTATTCAAGCCCCTCACAATCCGCGGCACCACCTTCCAAAACCGCATCTTCCTCGCACCGCTATGCCAATACTCTGCGAAGGACGGTATGATGACCCCATGGCACATGGCACATCTCGGCGGTATCTTCACCCGTGGCCCCGGTTGCTCGATAATTGAAGCCACCGCCATTCTCCCCGAGGTTTATTCCTTCACTCCCATACAACTCACCCCCGCTGACCAACAAAGGGCCGTATCACCCCCGAAGATGTCGGTCTCTGGAAAGACGAGCAAATCGCGCCAATGAAGCAGATCGTGGACTTCGCACACACTCAAGGGCAAAAAATGGGAATCCAGCTTGCACATGCCGGTCGCAAGGCTAGCACATTGGCCCCATGGCTCTCCCGCGGTGCCTTGGCCGACAAAGAAAACGGTGGCTGGCCCGACAACGTCCTTGGCGCCTCCGCAATCCCCTTCCTCCCCAATGACCCCGCACCAAAAGAAATGACGCTTGCCGACATCGCCCGCGTCGTTGACGCCTTCGTTGACGCTGCAAAACGCGCGGTCGAGGTTGGCTTTGATGTCATCGAGATCCATAACGCACACGGGTACCTTCTCCACTCGTTCTGCTCCCCCGCCAGCAACCAGCGCACAGATAAGTACGGCGGCAGTTTCGAGAACCGTACCCGCCTCACCCTTGAAATTGTCGACGCGGTGCGTGCCGTGATTCCTGAGAACATGCCGCTGTTCCTTCGTATCTCTGCTGACGACTGGCTCGACGCCTCCATTCCCTCCTGGACCGTGGAGCAGAGCGCACAGCTCGCCCCGATCCTGGCCGCACACGGTGTAGACCTTATCGATGTCTCATCCGGCGGTGCGCACAGTGAGCAGAAGATTCTGTCTGGGTGGGGATACCAAGCGCCGTTTGCGAAGAAGATCCGCGAGGCGTTGAAGGGGACGAACTGTGTGGTCTCCGCTGTGGGAACGATCGAGAGCGCGAAACAGGCACAGAAGTTGCTGGATGAGGAGTTTGCGGATGTTATTTCTGTTGGACGAGGGTTCCAGAGGAATCCGGGACTCGTGTGGGCGTGGGCGGATGAGCTTGAGGTTGAGATGCATGCGGCTAGCCAGATGGCGTGGGGGTTTGGCGGGAAGGCGGGAGGGAAGAAGAGGGCGAAGAATTAGACGGAAGGGTGGTATAATTAGATGGGGGAAATGGGAATTAATAGACGAAATAGATATGTATATACTTCTACCTCATTGTTTGCTTAGAATGGAATTATAACGCCTTGAGAGGTAGTTTCAACTTTCGAACACATTTATATCTTGTGTTCGTGTTACGCTATGCGCTCGAAATCCAGCCGCTTCTTTTGGCCTCCGGCAAGCCGAGTTTGCGAGCGACGAGAAAATCTGGGAACGAGAGCAGAACCAGTTGTACACGGTAGCTTATAGCGAGGGGTTTCTATACTAAACAGCTTTTCGAAGGCCCGAACTACTTGAGGCAGGCAGTCTATTTCTTTCTTGTAGCTGTTTATGTGCAGAAACTTCAATTCACAACCACACACCCCATTCAGACAAAATGAGTAGGCGGCATGCATATTATCCTAGGGCACTGAATCCTACTGGTTTAGGTTGTCGAGTATTACTTCTGGGCGCCCGCTATTCACTTTCAACACCTAAGGGGATTTGAATTGCTTTTTTTTTTATGAATAAGACATCTTATATAAAATACGCTTTGCCGTAAGATTACGTTAATATATCGTACAACGGCTACAATGAACTTCCTGATCCTGGCTGCTCCCAGATGCACCGACTTTATACTTTTGACGAAGTTGACTGCGGTTATTTAGCTGTATGATTCGACCCTGATCATTTCCATGCGAACCTAAGCCAACCATTCTGCGGGTCTACCGCTTAGAGGCGCTAGTATTGGGGTGTTTGGAAAGTTTGAAGATATGACGACTTAAGAAATTCCAGGACGCAAGATAGAGATTGATAGATTAGGGTTTGTAGATAGCGAGTCAAAAGCTGGAGTAGGGATTGCCCTAATCTTATCAGCCTTATCCTGGTAATTTCTCTGCTTATCTCGTCGTCTGGTACTTTAGTGAGGGTTGGGATTATGTATCTTTGGCAGGCCGACTGGAGGAATTGCTCTCATTTCGAAGGTTTCGCTCGCCCCCCGTTACTTAAGGACCTATGTGGGATATGGTCAAATGTTTGCAAGATGAGATGGGTTTTGGGGAGCTGGAACTTAGAAGCTATTGCTCAACCTACCCTAATCTAGTCTCCCGCAGTAGCTTTCTGCGAGAGCTGCACTCTTCATCTCAAGGGTAACAGAGTGATAGGTCGTCCTGCCGAAACTAGTGCCCTTTAGGCAATAATTGTGGAAAATGTCTCAAATCCTCCCAGGCTGCAGGGCCGATGTTGAAGGAGTATCGTGTATGTGATTCTATTGGTCGACAAATCTACCGAGGATCGCACATCGTGGAACGAGAGGGGTTACGCAACTAGGCTGTGTACCTGGATGTGAATTTAGACCGTCTTCAATCTCTAATCTGTTCTTGCCGCAACATTCGAGAAGTTCTCCTATGGATGGTTCCGATCTAGTATCAACGCGGTGTATGAGCGATTCATCAGCGCGGCGTCGGTTGGGAACAGACACCAGCAGTGAGACCGTCTCGAGTTTGAGACCATGTCCACGATTTGGAGAGACCACCAACTCAATATCAATATGCTTTCGAATATCAAATATACCGCCAGATTGGGATAAAGAGCAAGTCCTAGAGTTCCTTCAACAGTTAGAACAATCGCTTGGAGACTTGCAGCCCCAGCTTTCTCTGAACCCGCCACTTTCGGGTATCGGTGGCACGAAAACTGCGCTGCTAAAGTTATATATGGACAGCTCGACTTACTTTTTGCGCCTCGATCCTAATACCACTTGTTATGAGAAGCTTAGTTCTGGCGGCAATGCGGAGAGTGTTGCAATCGACAGACATTTCTATGGCCTGACGCCGTTATACACGCCGACGAAAATTGTTGCAGAGTAGGTAGACGTTTCACGCGTTGGTATAGATGTACTGATCGTATCGTAGCGTGGTTGCTGTAACTGGGCTGGCAGGTCATGCTTACGGCTCATGGAGGAACAGCAAAACCGGCAGAATGTGGCTGGAGGAATGTCTTCCTCGCGATATTAGCAACGTCCGAATCATGACTTACGGCTACAACACCAAACTTGTCGGCGCGGGGCTTGATGGAAGTAGGCTAATCGACCATCGACGAAGCTTCATCGAGCAGTTGAACATTGCTAGGAGTGAAGATAAGGTGGGCTGGCGAAACCCCCGCAGTATAGATATCTGGCATTAACATCCGGAGAACCGGCCTCTGATCTTTATTGGTCATAGCTTAGGTGGTATCCTGGTTCTGCAAGTAAGCGAATTGGACGCCCGGAGTTGCGGTGTATTCACTGAATACTTGTAGACATTACTCAGAGCAAAGCCAAACTATCATCACATTCTTAGTTCAACTTGTGCTATCATGCTATTCGGAACCCCGCACAAGGGCCTTTCCACAGATGAGCTACTCCGCATGGTTCAGTCCGATCTGGAAGATACGGTCGAGCCAGAACAGAGAGAGTATAGGGAATTACGGCTTAAGTTGCTTAAACAGCTCGAGGAGGGCTCGTCGTTTCTCGAAGAGCAGAGAGAGGCACTCCGTCCTCTCTGTGAAGAGTTACAACTACGTATCTTTAGCTTTTATGAGACTGAATGGACGTCGACAGTACAACAGGTAGCTTCCCTTCCAATGCCGCTAGGGCGATGGCTAAATGGTGTTCAAAAGTCTCAACTGGGTGGCTTTGAAAGGGATGGTGCAAAAGTCAAGATGGTTAAGCGCGGTGCTGCACTACTGTACTTGCCCAATGAAATCGCTTATCCAGTGAAGAACGATCATCGAAATATGGTGAAGTTTGCAGATTCAACGGACGACACCTACAAGATAGTGGTCAGTCGAATAAAGGAATGTTTGAAAGCTATCGGAGATGCCAACGAAGCGCGGATGGGGCTGTGGCTTATAGTCCCTCTACTACTTGTGCTTCTTCTTCACTTTAGTGCTTTTAGGTATTGGCCCTCGTGGTTGTTGCCTGATGTTGTAAGGCTCTCCATTTTCTTACGTGTTCGATGCCTGATTGATGCCTTAAAGTCTGCCGATACCAACAGTCCGAGCGGAGAAATCATGCCACTAGTTCCCCAGACACAACCTGGGCTTGGCATAATTTGGCAAGCAGCTAATACAGCGACAGGTACTGGCCCTTTAATGGTCTGTTGACAAACGTTCTTTATTGTGCTCTATCTAACATGCTTATAGATAGCGAGTTTTCCCTGCCGTTTAAAATCCCTTACAGCGAACACAACAAATTTACCGGTAGAGAGCTCTTTTTAAGACAACTGGATCTTGCGTTGAGAAGTCAGGAGCATCGGAGCAGACCTTTGGTTCTCTATGGTACAGGGGGGGTGGGTAAAACTGAGATAGTTATTGAATACGCTCACCGGCACCAAAAGGATTATAGTTCCATATTTTGGATCAATGCTACTAGTCTATCATCGACTTATGATAGCTTTCGAGAGGTTTTCGGACGTATCGTCAGACATTATGGTCGAATATTTCAGACGCCGGACGGATTACCCGACCGTGCCAGAATATTCCAATTGCTCCTTGGTGATGACAAGATTGTGAGTGCGAATATGGTCGAGGGCAATGTGATAACTGAGGCAATTAAGGATTGGCTTACAAGAGAAGGGAATTACGACTGGTTGTTGGTATTTGACAATTATGATGACATCAAAGCGTATGAACTGCATAGTTTCTTTCCTGGTGGGTCGGGGGGAAGCATTATTGTGACCAGCCGCAGGATGAACCTCGGCAGGGCTTGGGAAGGTTTGGAGGTGGAGGACTTAAGCGTCGCTGAAGGGCTACAACTGCTGAAACGGAGTGCCGTTATGCATGGAGAACTTTCCAGGGAAGGTAAGCAGCACGGTTTGTGGTTGTGGTTTGCACATTGTTGACAATATGCGCACACTAGAAACATCTGCTGCTATGGAACTTCTGGGTTTATTCGGATGTCTCCCTCTCGCCCTTAAACAAGCGGGGTCGTACATATTGGTCAGGAAACTCTCCTTTAATCAATACCTGGACAGATACAGAAAAAATCGATCAAGTATTCTTTCAGAATACGTGCCAGAGGCGGTGCACGGTGATCGACAACGACACGCTACAATATATACTACGTGGGAAAGCTCGTTTTCTGCTGTAAAAGAAGAAAACCTAATGGCAGCGGAGTTGCTCCAACTATCAGCTTTCATGGCAAGCAATGATATGAGGGCTAATACAGTGCGACTTGGATATGGTTTGCTCGATGATGGTAAGTTGGCGGGCTACTTGCCTCCTTGAAGATCCTGCGTCTAATGCCTCCTAGACTTGTCTGTAGAAGAGTCCATCCACATTCTCTGCGCCTATTCTCTCGCTAAGTGCCGCGGAAGTGCTTTTTCAGTCCACCCAGCTGTTCACTCTTGGGTGCAGGAGCGCTGCAGTGAGGAACAACGAAAAAGGTTGACCAGGCAAGCCCTTGAATTCATAGCTAGAATAGCGCGTCTTTCGCCTGGTTTCAGTTCTACTTGTCATATCAGGCCTCATCTTGTTGCGGTTTTCAATAACATTGAGAATTACCTAGTCACCTCTCCCGAGAGTCGACCTAACCTGTCGGCACCAGCACACCAAGAGCTAACCAGGCCTCTCCACGTCAATATTCATTGCGAATACTACGGAGAATGGTTTTATTGGCTTTGGGGAAAGTTTACGGACATCTGCCACTATGCTCGAATAACCTTTTCTCCGTCCATCGAGTCCGGCAGCGAGGAATGGCGGTTATTGTACACAATTGGCCAGGATATGAAACATGGTCCCTTTTGTTTTGAGGCATATCACTGGGCAATTGCTCTGGTAGACGGGAGTCTACCTCGTAAGCATCCTGCTGTGCTGACAATTGTCCGAGACCTGGCTTGGGAATATTACTCGCGGGGTCAGTATGAAGAGTCACTGGCCTTGTATGAATGGACTCGGCGAGAAGAATGTAGAGTTCTTAGTATATCTGATTCCGCGTCAAACCGTACCTTATAGTTTGGTTATCTTTGTTTCTGTTCCTTTCTAAATTTTTGTTATTTTTTGGATGGGCATTTCATGTAGTGCGTTTCTGTTTAGTTCGTGTATAGTAGTTTTCTATTCTAGAGAGCATTGATCCGCGACTATCATGATGAGTTACCGAGGATTTAAGCGATCTCGAATGCCGGTGGCGTTGGGTGGGGTACGTCGGAAACAGGACAATTGAGTGATCGATCATGCTTTCAGCTGAGTAAGCGGGATTGTTTCAAACGATCGCGACTGCAAGGCAGACTTTCATCACCGCGATACCGCTAAACTACTCGCTTCACCTCTACCAACTCCAAGGACGACATATCGCTTTCGATTCACACCATTGACATATACACCTTCCCTGCTCCTTAATAACGCGCGTCTCCTCGTCCGTCGCGTGAATGTGGTGATCGTGGCCACTTCCCACTTCCACTTCCGAGCGAAACGACACGTCTTCCGTCCATGACCACCAAAGAAACTTACGATTCGCCCTACACCCTCCTTGAGACCCTTCTCTTGTTCCACAACCTCGCTACTCATGGTACACATGTCACATCGTTCCAGTTAATATCTGGGATCCTCCTCAAGAATCCGCTCGTTTGCGGCGACTCAGCCTACGACAGCCATCGGCTAACTCCCGATGCGCTGCGCGAACATTATTTCGACACTTTGAAAGGGGAAGGTGCGGAGGGGGCGGCGCTTGATGGGAATGGAGAGGGCGCTGCCCCGACACCTGTACGCAGGCGCAAGGGAAAGGCGAAGACACCACCAACCCCCGACAACCTCTCAGTTATCACTAAACTCACCTCAGAGTTCTACGCTCAGTACAAGAAAGCACAATATAACTACATAAGGGAGGAGGAGAAGAGAATTTTGCAGCTGCAACGCGAGATCAAGGAGATTGCGGCGGGGAAGTGGGATGAGCGTCTGGAGCGAGAGCTGCGTGAGCGCACGAAGACCGAGAGCAGAACTTCATCAGTGGCACCGCCACCAACAGAACGAAAGAAGACGTTATCACCAGTCGTAGAGATTCCAGTTAGACGTTCGGGCGCGGAACAATCTGCAGCTGCAACGCGGGTGCCGACACCTGGCGTTGGAAAGGGGAAGGTAGTCGCGGCTTCAACACCTCCGAAAGCACTATCACCGCCTGCATCTGTCGTCGCTCCTCCGCCCGAGGAATCAAAGCAGGTAGAATCTTCTCAACATGTTTCGACTCCGCCTGCAGAGGCTCTCGCCACGACCCCTCAACCGCAACCGGAGCCTACTCCTGTCGCTAGACCCCGCTCGCCCGCCAAAATGCAGGTCGAGGTATCGCCACCGCAACCTCCGGTGCAACCTAACCTTGTGTTACCTCCTGCAGTTCCTGAACCAGATGGTAGAAATCTTTGCGTTTGCATCGGGGTGGGGGATAAGCAACTGACAGATTTACAGAAGCGCACCCGCATCACCAGCGCGAGCTCGCAAAGCTGGCTGCTGGCCAGGTGCCTAATGTTCCTGTTCCACACGAAGCGACGTCCCATGAAGCGCCTGTCGTTCCTCCCGCAACACCACCAGCGCAGCAGCTTCCTGTCGTGACCCCGGCTCAGACCCCAGCTCAGACCCCAGTTCCATCCAAGCCTCGTCGGCCGCCACAAAAGAAAGCGCAACAGCAGAAGCAGCAGAAGCAGCAGCAGAAACAGCAGCAAAAGCAAGAGCAAGAGCGACTACAGCAACTGGAAGAGCAAGAACGACAACAGCAAGAGCAAGAGCAAGAGCGGCAGCAACAGCAGCAGGCCGCTCATCAAGTGCCTCCTGAGCAAGTTCCAGCTCAGAAAGTGCTGCCTCCCCAGCAACTTCCGCCTTCTGAAGTTCTACCTCAACAGGTTCAGCCTCAAGATGATCCAGTTGCACAGGTTGACCTGGTAGCTGTTCCAGTTCCAGCACCATCTCTACAGCCCCTGACACCTGTGGCAGAGGGCCAGCAGTCACCTAGATCCCAGACTGTGTCTCCAACACGACCAACGGCACCGCCTGCCACTTTCGGGGCGGTGGTTGTTCCTCCACAAACCCCACAGGCTGATGCGTGGGGATCTACCACACCTGCGCCACCGCCGCCAGCACCACCGGCAGTGTTTCGAGGGGATGGACTCCTTGAGCTTGCTAATGTTGCAGACAGACAATGGTCCAATAGCCATTTGGGGGCTCCGGTGCATCAACCTTTTCAGCCACATTATTCTCCCGTTCACAGTCCTCATCCCATGGTCCCCGTTTCAGGATCAGCGCCCATGTACCCACAAGGAACCGCACAATCATTGCACACAAATCAAGGTATAGCGGGTTTCGGTATTGCGCAGAGCAGTCCCGGGGAAACACCGCTGCCAATACCACATCCCATACAGCACCAGTCCGCACCACCTCTTGCGCAGTTTCTGCCTTATCCACAACCCATGCCGCAACCTTATCCTTTACCGCTACTACCAGCGCATCAGATGTTGCAGAATCAGCATATACCGCAAATACAAGGGTCGCCGCGCAAGGGTCGACCGCCGCCAATATCTACGACTATGCCCTCTACACCGGTGATCAGTCGCGACAGACCACCTTCCGAGCCTAGATCACCAATACAGCCTGGGTCTGCGGATATCTCGCCTATCAGCACCCCGCCAAACTCCCCGCCGCCAATAATGCCAACACTGCCAGCACCGCCAGCGAAACCGGTCGAGAAAAAGCGCAGCAAAAAGAGGCCACTGGAGGAGAGCGAAGCAATCAGCAAGAAAGAACTCAAACAACCGAAGCAGAAGCAACAGCCAGTAGCTATTCCGGAAAAGCCTTCAGAGAGCGTGGTAGGAACTCCTTCCAAGAAAATCAAGACTACAAAGGATCCAGCGGAAGATACGGCGTCTGGGGCTACTCCTACAGCTCCTACAGCTACTCCAACTCGCGGCCGTGGCGGAACAAGAGGCCGAGGGCGAGGTACCGGCAGAGGGCGAAGAGGGCGAGGAGGAATAGGTCGGTGGGCAAATCGGGGAAGAGGAGGTGTGGCGGGGCCCGTCGAACCTCACATCACGAGTCAGGGGGAAGACGAGCATGGCGTAGTCCAAGCTACATCAAAGCCAGAGCCAGAACCGAAGGAGCAGGATCAAAGCGAGGCTACACCAGAACCGCCCGCAGAACTGAAAGAAAAGAGTCAAATCAAGGCTACACCGAAGCCATTCTTAAAATCGAAAGAAAAGGATCAAAGCAAAGTTACACCGAAGCCGAAGGAAAAGGATCAAAACAAAGCTACGCCGAAGCTATCCACAAAACTGAAAGAGAAGGATCAAAGCAAAGGTATACCAAAGCCCACAAAATCAGAAGAGAAGGAGAAGAAAAAGAAGGAGCAGAAGGAAGATGTAGTAATGGCCGATGCACCGACCATTTCTCGACCACCACCTCCAGAAACTCCACAAGCTCCTCCGATCTCACGAAAACGAAAGGCGGTTGCTTCACCCGAACCGTCGGATACCGAAGACGAGAATGCCGGCGGTGATGAGCCAGAACCTTCCCTCCCATCTCCTACGGTTATTCCTCGTCCGCCACTCCCTACCCAGAGCATAAGCACATCCTTCAGCTTCCCCTCTCCCATCAACATCAATTTGTCCGTATCGGCCGGCCAGCAACCCATGGTGGTTGCAACCAAGAAATTCGCACAGCTTACCACACCACTCCTGGGAAACATCTTTTCGCACAAGTTTGCAAACCTGTTTTCTACACCTGTCTCGGAGAGGCATGTGCCTGGATATAAGACGTTGATCTATACGCCGCAGGATCTCAAAAGTAAGTAATATATTTCTCGTCTCTATGTGCCGTGCTAATAGAAACAGGTATCAAGGCGGCTGTGAAAGCCGGTGCTGCTTCTCTCCTCGCTCCCCCCACTACCAGCAGCACTGTCGCCACCCCAACAACCGACACGGCACCTGTATACATGTTCCCGACGACCAGCACCAGCACATCGATCACGACGCCGGCAACAACGGCCAACACGCCACCAAGGGGCATCGTCAACTCGCTCCAACTCGAAAAGGAGCTGTTCCGAATGTTCGCAAACGCGGTGATGTACAACAAAACGACATCCGAGATCGCGAAGGAAACCATCGAGATGTCGAAGGATGTCGAGGGAATGGTGGATAACTTCCGTACCGCGGAGGAGGCGGGGGCGAAGAAGGCGCTCGCTGCAGGTGCTGCGGGGAAAAGCAAGCAGATTAGGGAGGATAGCATGGGCGAGCAGAGCGTGGTTGCATCTTCGGTGGTCGGGGAGGGGGAGACCAACGACGGGAGTAGTGTCGTGGAGAAGGGGAAGAGGGGTCGCAAGAAGAAGGTTGTCGTGCCACCGCCAGCATAGAAGGGGGGGGTGTTATGGGTTTTGTTACTTTAACTTCACTTTTGAGTTGATCTGGTTTGGGTGTGGGTGGTCTGTATTGTCTTTGTTCTCGTTTTGGTTTGCGGGGAATAAATGGGAGTGTAATATTAGCGATATGGGCAGCAATGGTGTTTTATGTTGTAACGGACAGTTGAGCCCCTCCGCACTGGACGTGACATGGGTTGGCCACTTATCACATGGGCCTCAGCTTATCTGTGCCCCCGTTTCACAGTGTCTCGCTTGGTCGTCTCCTTGTTTGTGGGATTTGATTGCCTTTCGGAAGATGCCGGTGCGTTGCATGAAACGCGGCAGACGCAGGGCTTCCGTGGTGGTCCGCGAAGACACGCAAGAACAAAATGCACAGGAAACTCTGGCCGGGCCGGGGCCAGACTCTCATGGTCGGCCCATTCCAAGGCTCTGCAAACAGAAGGCGGTCCGAGCGTCCTGGTGTTTGACGGGCGGGTTTGACGCTGCAGGACTCGAGTAAGCTCGGTTAGGATAGACCCGTGTCTGCATGGGAACGATCCAGCCCTTGCAAATGGGCGAGATGGAGGGCTGGGGCCAATATCTATGCATTCTTCCGGGCCAAGCGAGGGAGTTGGATGGACTGCAGTGAGGCGGACGGATCGAGTTGTCACACGCAACGCGCGGGAATGCACGTTTGTACTTCTGCTCGAGTCGGCGTTGAGTGAGTGAGACGCAGTGAAGTCTGGGACCCTGGTCTGTCGTCGCCCCTGTCGGTTTGGTGCCTGCAGCAGCTAAGGCCAAGTCCGTCGTTTCTGCTTGTTTGCTACGGCGCTGCTACTGCTCCATCGTTCATCGTCACTACAATCTCCTATTCGACTGAACTTCTTCCATCATCCTATCAATCACCACCCACCACCCACCACCCACCACCCACCACCCATGCTAACTCCACCGAGAGACAGCTAGCTATAACTTCTGCGATTTCTACACGCTCTTTTGGCTTGCCGACCCTTCCGCCTTTGCTGCTGCTACCTATCACCACCACCAATCAGGTATGTGCTCTCTCTATCGGCTCCACCGCCTCCCCTCCATCTCACCCTCCCATTAGCTCTACCCACACCGGCTTCCATGCCGTGGACACCGCTCCCCCGGATCGCCTTCGCAATCGCAATCTACCCCTTCAACCCAACAACACGCGACGACCTCCCCCTCGAGCTTGGCGACGAACTCTACATCATCGAGCAGACGGCCTCGGGGCAATGGTACCGGGGGTACCTTGTCGCGCCGCCCTCGCTGCTCGCGGGCCTGACATCGACCAAGGGGGCGACGCTCGAGGCACGCGTCTTCTCGGGGATCTTCCCCGCCGCGTGCGTCGACGTGAAGGAATTCCTCTCGACCGAGCTTCCCATCCCCGACGAGTTCGCGACCGAAAGCGACGATGACCACCCCCACGACCCGGCCTCGTTCAGCGACGAAGACATCGCGGTTGCAGCGGCACGCAACCTTAAGCGGTCGCGGTCACGGCGGAAACGGGACGCGATCATGAGTGCGGCTTCCGGTGCTGCGGGTTCTACACCGAGACGGGATAGGCCGGCGGCGCCGGTGCCGATGCTGAAGGTGGGCGATGAGACGAGTAGTTATGAGGGCGAGCCGCTGGTGGATGAGATTGCGAGCTGTCTGCGGGAGTGGCATGCCGCGAACCTGCACGAGTTGCTGCTGAATAGGCAGTACGTCCTTCTTGATGAGTTCTCGGCTCTGGTGCAGCAGCTGGATATGTCGAGACGTCAGCTGCTGAATAATGTGTTGACGAGACTGGAGCTGGTGAGGACGCGCGAGGAGACGGTGTGGAGGCTGGTGAAGGGGAATAAGCTGCTAGGGAGGGAGATAATAGTGAGGGATCCGGAGTCGGGGAGGATCTTGACTGGCGAGGACTCGAGCATCGAGATCACACAGCTGCAGAGCGTCATGTCGCTTCTAGACGAGCCGCCGAAGATGAAACTTGATGAGGCCGCCCGGAGGTATCATCTCCACCTCGAGCACAAGGGATTTGTTAGCAATGGAACCGAGCCGACAACTATGGTCTACTATCTTGCAACAAAGGGGAATAAACCGGTGTCGGAAAATATGGAGGTGGAGCTCGACCCAGAGGGGAAACCAGTGGGTCCCGATCAGGCCGAAAAACTCCAGGCACTATTCACGGATATCTCGGCGAGGGATGCGGAGGATTTGTATCTGGTTGCGAGGGTGTATACGAATGGCGAGGTGGCCAGTGCTGGTCCAAATGCGGGAAGTATCAAGTCCAACGGTATAGAAGGAGCTATGGCGAAGTCAAACAACAATCACAAACGGATATCATCTCCATCTAGAGAAGAGAAGAGGCTGAAGGGCAGAGTTAGTGTGCTGTTTAATCCTCGACCAAAGACTCCTGGAAAGGAAAACGCCGATGCTCGAGCTAAATCTGTGGGAAGGAATAGTGCACGACACGATGAAAACGATCGACCTTTGGATGTGTTGTCGGAGGTTCCGCCAGTCCCTACTCTCAAGCCGAAGAAAATAGGATTTCGAAAGGCGCTTGGTGTCGGTGTGTTAGATGTGGGCAGGTTCATCAAGCAGGAGCATGGCACGGAGCAGGCGATGCAAATTTTCATTCCCGTGAAGGCTGCAGCTAACGGGTTCGAGAAGGGTGGAACCGAGAAGGGTGGAGGATTTAGTCGCGACAAACATTCGCAGGATCCTGGAGATGACTGGGACCAGATTGTCTGCGATGTACTCGAGGCTCGGACCAAAAGCCCCTCTGTGCCTGAACCAATACTCGGTAGCGTCCATCGGAAATCGTCCATCGCAAATACTGACATGCGTCTCCCCCGCGAGAAGAATGTTAGAGCTGACAAGTTGCAAATTTATATGAAGCCGTATGTTGGGAATAACTCTGAAGAGCTGATGAAGAGCATGCCTACAGTCTTTCACCAGGTTACACCAGTGCGGAAAATTGGATTCACAGGAGCACCGACTGCACCGAGGAGTGACATCTACATTACTCTTTCATCACCGAATATACCTCGACACGCATTACTGGTGCACCCCAAGCTTGGTTCTCATGCGTTGCCGGCGTCGTCTCAATTCAATCAGCTACAGCTGTCGATGGAGATACGGCGGAATGCTACCGGGGAGAAGATTGGAAATTGTATCTTTCCCTCGGCGACTTCGAGCGGTATGACGATATGGAAATCGGCAGTAGTTGCTAGAGATGAGACGTGGAGTCAGACGGTCCGGTTATCGCTGAAGGACGAAGACGTGCCCGATGCGCATGTGTTTCTGACTATCTCGGGAATTCCAAACCCCCCCGCAGCGATGGCATGGTTCCCGTTGTGGGAGCGGGGATCGTTCTTGAAGGATGGAGATCACGACCTGGTTGTGCAGAAATACGACGAGGATACAGCAACACCCAACGGCAACAACGGCATTGGAAGCGGATATATTTCGACGTCATGGAACCCGGATGGCAATGAATGGGCTGCCGCATTGAGCATGGGGGGAGCTACAACCTGCATCAAGATCAAGACCTTTCTATGCAGCACAGTGTTTTCCCAAAACAATGTCCTTCTCTCACTATTGAAATGGCAGAATCTTGGCCCGACCGAACTGATGGATTGCCTTAAGAAAGTGGTCTTCGTCTCCGAGATGGAAATCGTCAAGCTCCTTAGAGAGGTCTTTGACGCGCTGTTCGAGGTTCTGGTTGAGAATACTTCTAAGACGGATATTGAAGACTTGGTGTTCAACGCTATAGTGACTGTGCTTGGGATTGTGAATGACCGCCGGTTTAACATGGAGCCCATCGTCGATGAATATATAGAGAGACTATTCGATTATCCTTTTGCTGCACCCTGTCTCCTTCGGTCGTTTACGAGGCTGCTTCATGATCCATCACACATCGACAACTCGGTGCGCCTTAGAGCAGCATTTAAGGTTGGGAAGCACATGTTCCGGTTCATCGTCAAGGCGCGGGAAAAGCACGTTCTTAAAGAGGCGACGATCGGTATCAACGGTTCGCAGACCTTCACTAAGGACCTTCGTGGCGTGTTTAAGCTCCTGGAGAACCTGATGCGCAGCACGGATGCTCGATTGGTCGGTTCGCAGACCTTGGCGGTTCAGCATTTTCATCAATGGCTACCAGAGCTGGTAGGCGTGTTGAGTCAAGAGGATATACTGCTCGTTGCTATCGACTTTATGGATTCATGTGCGGGTGTCCGGGGAAAGTTGGTGCTCTACAAACTGGTTTTAATCGTCAACTACTCGCGAAGCCATCTATTTTCTCAACCGGAGGATCGGAGGGCATTGACTGTTAATACCGTTCGCTGGCTGGAACCGCATTGGGGGAAGGTGGACAACGTGACGCCCCAGTGGAGGGATCAGGTACGGCTCTGCTGTAGTGTCCTGGCGGAACAGGCTGAGGAGCTGGGCGAGGAGGTCTCGGAATACATACCCAAGATTGTGGATTCGTATCGATGTATTCAGGATGCCCAAATACCTACGCCGGAGAGAGACTCTCTGAGTTTGCTGTTTCCAAAGATTTATCCTTTCCCCTCGAAACCGATCAGCGCTGGAGCACCCGAGTTCGACGAGGCACTGATTGAACTGTCGGCTATACTCGCGGCAATGTCGAATATCCCTACGAGTCTACACCTGGTGCTACCGGAGGACGAGTTGGTGGCCCTATTGATGGACGCACTGAGGGTGCACATGAGTATCCTCCGATGCGAGGCTTTCCCCGAGAATTGGCTCAGCGTACACATATACCAGCATAAGAGCACTATGCGGACGCTTGAGAATCTGGCGGGCATACTGGTGGACTCGTTTTTGCCGGATCCTGACGATGCGGATAAGTTCAACATGGATCTTTGGCAGGCCTTTTTTTCGACACTGTTGACACTAGTTGGAAGCGATGCGTTGGCGCTGGAAACATTCCCGGAGCAGAAGAGGAGGGCGGTTTGGAAGGTTGCCGGAGACGTTAGAGAAGTCGGCGCGGACCTGCTGAGGAGGACATGGGAGGCGATAGGCTGGGAGACGAGCTCGGAGGATAAGAGGAGGTTTGCGTTGGAGAAGATGGGCGGATATCAAGTGCAGTATGTTCCGGGACTTGTGGCACCGATCGTGGAGCTGTGTTTGAGCGTGCATGAGGGCCTGCGGAGTGTGGCGGTCGAGGTGCTGCAGACTATGGTCGTCAGTGAATGGACTCTGAGCCAGGACTTGAGCGTGATACAGGCGGAGATGATTGATGTCGGTTGCCCTGATTGGTGATATTTAATTGCAATGATGGCTAACAATGCACAGAGTCTTGACCGCCTATTCAAGAGTAAGCGTTTGACCGAGAGTATAACGCAGAAGCTCTTCATTGCCGACTTGATCGAGTTGTTTAAACCCCTCTCGTTCATTCCTGAAGACCCATTGTCAGAAACAGTTGGCCAGCTGTTACGCACTGTGGATGAATTCCTGGACCTCTTAGTTGCCGTGCATAACACGCCGCTCGGGGAGGCCTACCAGATTATGGATACCCTCCGTCTCATGGATTTCCTGAAAGACATGCGCAAGGAAGATATGTTTATCCGTTATGTGCACCAACTTGTTAGTGTCCAGCTTGCTTCTGGTAACTTTGTCGAGGCGGCGCTATCACTAAGGCTCCATGCCGATCTGTACACATGGGATATCAACGAGCGGGTACCCGCGCTCATCGATCCAAAATTTCCAGAACAATCTGCATTTGAGCGACGGGAGCAACTACTGTTGGAGATGATTGGCTACTTCGAAGATGGAAAGAGTTGGGAAAACGCGCTGGAGACGTACCGAGAGCTAGCGGATAACTACGAACACACCGTGTTTGAGTACGGAAAGCTGGCACGGTGTTATCGAGCCATGGCAACTCTACAGGAATCAATTATGGAGGGGAACCGTGCAGAGCCAAGGTTTTACCGCGTGGCGTACTACGGCATGGGATTCCCCATCGGCCTGCGGGATCGCCAATTCGTCGTGCAAGCCGGCCCCTACGAAGTCCCACAAATGTTTGCAGACCGAATGATGATGCAACATCCTGCAGCGCGAATGGTGGACGGCCATGTCGACAGCGTCGAAGGCCAGTTCATCCACATTGTCCCTGTAGCTCCGGAAATCAACTACGCCGGTCCTGCCTTCCGGAAACCACGTGTGCCCCCCCCTGTCCGCGACTACCTTGCCCGCAAGGGGATCCGCGCATTCTCAGTAGCGCACCAGCAACACGAGGTCGCAATCGACGAGTGGACCGAGAAAACCGTCTTCATCACCGTCACTGGCTTCCCCGCGATCCTAAAACGCAGCGAAGTCCTAGACACCGTAGTCGTGGGCGTATCTCCCGTCGAGCGTGCAATCGAGGAGATCATGCGACGCACCGCCGAACTCGTTGCGCTGGAGCAAAAGTTCTCCGACCTCAAGGCCCCCGACAAAACCCTCGACATGGGTGCATTCAGCATCGCCCTGACCAACGCCGTCGACGCCAACAAGAGCGTAGCACGCTTCCGCAGCCTCCTCGAAGAACACGAAACCAAAGAAGAACTCCGCGAAGCCCTCCGGTGTATCCTCTCCGACCACGTCGTTGCAATCAAAAAAGCGCTTGGCACGCACGGGCGTCTCGTGCCCGACGGCCTCCGCGGCGTACAAGCAAACTGCTCAAAATGCTTCGAAGCAACCTTCCGTCGCGAACTCGCCGAGAACCAACCCGTCACCCCGCCCGCGCCCGGCCAGTGGCGTCAAATCCCCGCACCCACAAAAAATGAAGAAAACGCACCAATCCCTCTTCCCTCCACACCCCCGCAACCCCCGCCACAGCCGGTGCTGAAACGCTCCGCAAGCGTCAAGTCGGAAGCTGGAACCGAGAAATCTTCCACCTCGAGACGGCTGACTACCATGATATTTGGTAGCGGAGGGCCACCGCCGATTCCGCCGATTCCAATGGCCAGGAGTAGGAGTGCTAGTGTTAGCACCAGTCGATCGAGAAAGAGTAATAAGAGCGGTATCAGCCGGGGGGAGAGGGACGGGGAGAAAGAAGGGCGGCCGAAGACGCCCGGGAGGATTGAACGTGGTGTTGGTAGTGTTCGACGGAGGTGGAGCCAGATGAGTCTTGGAGTCAGTGGGGCCGGGGGGAAGAAGGAACGTGAACGCGAACGAGGGAGGAGCGGGGTTTTTGGGAGTCTCGAGGAGGAGGGGGAGGTATAGGTATGTATAGGATGGGTGTTTTTTTTTTGGGTGTTTGGGGGTTTGGAACATGCTTTTTTTTTTTTGCTTTTGCTTTTGCGAACTCACAAGGCCGGCGGCTGGCTCTTTTTTCCTTGAGTTGAGTTTTTTTACTTCTATTTTTATTTTTGGCCTAGTTTTTTTTTTGAGGCCGTTGTGATACCTACCTTACCTTACCTTACCCTTTTACTTTGCTATTGATATTGCCTATTACTACTAACTGACTGGACTGACTGATCAACGGGTTTTATATGTAACTTTACCTGGGCTACCTTATGCTTACTGACTTGACGGGTGGTTTTCCCTTTCCTTTCCTGTTGAAAGTTGGTATTGAGTATCGAAGTGTGTATTTTTTTCGATTCATATTTGGCCGGTTTGGGGATATTTGTTTTAGTGTTGTGGGTTGGGGGAGGAAGGGATGAGAAGGGGAAGGGGGGGAAGGGGAATAGAAGTCAGTTACACATAACATCTTGAATATTCCGTGATGCTGCGAGGGAAGGGGGAGGTGAAAGTTCGCGCGCGGTTGTGATGGTTCGGGAAAGGATGGGTAGGGGACGGGCCGCTTCCAGGTCCAACAAATTCAACGAGCGGGATATTGATGGAAATTCACTTTATGCGGGCCGGGGGGTAGGGAAAGGGAAAGGGGGTTTATGCAGAAAACCTAAATTTTATTTTATTTCCTAATTATATCACTCCCCCCCTTCCCCTTCCCCTTCCCCGTCTACCATCCCGGCCAGTACGTATAGTTCCCCGTCACCTCGGGCCCATCCCACACAAGCCTGTCACTCGTATCCTCCGGCCTCTCAGGCCACACCCCCCCAATCCCCGCCCACACCAAAAACCCCCCCCACCACCCCCCCCCCACAAACCCAAAACCCAACCCAGACGCC
>Ga0307515_10001832_pt1 | contig 47375 bp, 48 predicted proteins | sample 17_EM_MG_FD_194513 | JGI IMG/M metagenome (GOLD analysis project Ga0307515, IMG submission 194513) | Populus trichocarpa ectomycorrhiza microbial communities from riparian zone in the Pacific Northwest, United States - 17_EM | ecosystem: Host-associated > Plants > Roots > Unclassified | place... | reverse complement strand
ACCTAGTTGGGAAGCAAGTTTGATGTGGTGCTCCCGTTGCCACGCAGATTTACCGCCGAGCAGGGATCTAATCCCTGTCTTTCACATAATTTTTCGTGCAGACGGCTCTGGTCCTAAGCCTAAGTCTGGTAATTCTATTTTCCCACGATACTAGCATTCACATTCAGATTAGAAGACGGAGTGTGATAGGAGTTCTTAACTATATATTCGTATCTGGATAGGTGACGTGACATTCACCAAGTTGTTAGTATCCTCACTGGACAGTATATATATACTATAATACTAAGATTGACTTTGTCTTATCCACTGTTACTAGTATTCACATTCGGAATGAATGAATGACTGTAGTATCGCTTCTGAAGGATCGATACATATTTCGATAGGTGGAGAACCATCAGCATGTTGATAGTGTCAGTGCTGGGCAGCATATTTATACAATATGATTGAAATATTATTGTCTCATTTTTGAGTGATGCTAGTATTCACATGCACAATAAATGAACGACTATCGTATGGGTTCTCAATCTGACATTTGAATCTGGATAACCGATGTAACATTCACCAAGTTAGTATCGTACTAGATAACATATATAGACAATATGATACTGAAGTTCACTGCGCATGTCAACTGATGCTATTATTGACATTCGTGATACATGTACGACTGTAGTATCATCGTTCAACCACACATCTATATCTGGATAGGCGGAGTTTCCTGCATTATGTTGTTAGTATCCTTATTGGATAGTATATTCATACAACATGATACTAAAATTATCTAGGAATTGTCCAAGGATACTAGTATTCACATGGAAATTCAATGAACTACTGTAGTATCAGCTCTCAATGACATAGTATTACCTTGCTAGGTGAAATAACATTTACCAAGTTGTAAGTATCTTTACTGGACAACATATTTATACAATATGATTCCAAAATTATGCTTCCATTTTCCACTGATATCAGTATTCACATTCAAATTAGATAAATGACTGCAGTATCAGTTCTTAGCACCTTATTCGTATCCGCACAGGTGAGGTAACATTTCGAAACTTGTTAGTATCTTTAATGGACAGCATATATACAGAATAAGATAATAAAATTCACTTTGCATTAGCTGCTAATAGTAGTATTCACATGCAAATTGAATGACTGGCAGTAATATCAGTTCTGAACGACATGTTTGTTTCTAGAAATGTGAAGTAACACTTACCAAGCTGTAAGTATCTTTACTGCACACCATATTGATAAGATATGATACCAACATTTTATTTCCATTATCTACCGATACTGGTATTCACAATCAAATTGAACAAATCAATGTAGTATCACCTCTGAACGATAGATAGTAAAATTTATTGTATGATACTACAATGATGCCTACATGATGCACCGATACTAGTATGCACACTAGGGCTGGACGAACGATTGTTGAATCGGATCAGAACAACATATTGTTCTCTGCATAGATGGTGTATCATTTACCATCTGGATAGTATCATTACTGGACAGCATATTTATATAATGCAATACTAAAATCATCTTTGGTTAATCCGCAGATAATAGTATTCACATTCAAATCAAATGAACGACTGAATCATCAGTTATGAATGACAACACTGTATCAGTTGAAGGATTTAACAATAACTACTTCACAAATATTGCGATTCTAAGTATACACATTTGTTTCTTACTGCATATCATGCTTAGAATGGAAGCCTCATGGGTAGTTTTGCACTGTAATACGAGATTGTTGATAAATTGTATCCAGTGTTCAGTGAGCTCCCACAACTGGTGTGAAATAATCTGAATTGAATACTGCTCCATCTCATTAGCCGGTGCATTGTTTTATATTTTCAATCATATTCCTCTGAGAAATGACTAAGTACTCAACAAAACAATCTACTCGCAGTTCGAAACTTATAAATAGCTTCTCTTCCTACTGAATGCTTAGGCCATTAATTTAGTATTTCTCTCTGAGATAAAATTCTGGATAAGTACCACCAGGACATAACATGCAGCATTAGAGCTGGCAAGAATTGTGATAGGTAGAATAACACTCAATGGCATCGCCATGTACAGTTTTTAGTATGTTTCTTCAGATTGCTTTGGAAAATCAGAAACTGACTCAATCCTTCAGGATATCGTCAGTATAAAATTGGTTACTAGCTTCGCGTTAAACTTACTGCAATCGCCTTGGATTCAGTATTTTGCACCTGCTTAGGATTTTCGATAAATAGCACAAATGGGTAGCACCAAGTATTGTGGCTGGCAAGATATTTTGTGTGTTGCGTACTACGCAGTGTCATTAACTAGCGAAATATTTAGTATTTGCATCGACCTTGCGTTCCAATGTTAACCGCTATACTACAAAGAATCCCTCTTTCCGACTGATGATTGTTTTTCAGCTTCTCCTTATACTGCTAACTGAAACCAGGTGTTTAGTATTTCTCTTCAAAACAAGTTTTAAGATGAATTGTGGCAGCAGGTACGAGGAATTATTGATGCAGGCAAGACATATCATAGCTGGGGTACTACTACAGTATCTCATTACATGGTGCATTAATTAGAATATACATTCATTGTTTGTTCCAAAATCAAACACTATACAACAAATAATGCCTCTTTCAGGCAGAAAATTCATTTTCAACTTCTCTTTATACTTCTAACTAACACAATAGATTTAGTATTCCTCTTCAACACAGAATTTCATATAACCGGCAGCAGCAGGGAAGGGGAACAATTGTGGCACGTAAGATGTATCCTGGGTGGGGTTCTAGTCTGCTATCTCATCACCTGGTGCATTAAATTGTATATTTATTCATTGTTCAATCCAAAATCAAACACTATGCCACCAATAATCTCTCTTTCAAGCTGAAAATGCACTTTCAGTTTCTCCTGATATTTGTAACTAAAATCATGTATTTAGTATTTCTCTTCAACTTAGGATTTTAGATAAACAGCAGCAGCAGGGAAAGAGGTCAATTGAGGCTGCTTAGATATATCATGGGTTGTATACTCCGCCATCTTGTTACTGGCTGAATTGATTGCAATTGTCATGCAATGTTCTCTCCAGAATTGAGCACTATGGAACACATACTGCCTCTTTCAAGCTGAAGATTTCTATTCTGCTTCTGTTGATACTTATAGCTACAACCTTGCATTTAGTATTTTTCTCTAATGCGAGATTATCAACTGATAGTATCAGGTGGTAATGGGAACTTTTTTACCTGCCAAGTAATATTTTGGGTGGGGTAAAACTCCATCTCAGCTCCTGGCGCATTTTTTAGTATTTTCCTTCCTGTTTCTCTGCAAAGTCAACAACTACTTTCCACACAATGTGATTTTCAGTCTGAATATTTGTGAGTAGCTTCTCTTAATACTTATCTCTCATGCCTTTTGTTTATTTTTACTCTCTAATGCAGGATTTTAAATAATAAGTACTGACTGATAGGGTGATGTTTTTAAGCTGGCATGATATATTTGTGGTGGGGTACCACTCCCAGCTCATCACCTGTCGCAATTTTTGCTGAATTTTTACACTTTCCACAGCGCAATCAATAACTACTCCACAACTAATGCTATTCTGAGTCTGAAATTTTGTTAGCAGCTTCTCTTGATACTTATCTCCAATGCCTTTTAATTATTGTTTCTCTCTATTTTACTATTGTGGATATATTATGCTGTATGTTAATGTGTATATTGCAGGCTGGCGAGATTTTTTTTGGTGTGGGTGGTGCAACCAGAATTAATCCCAAAGTGGAAGGAGTAGTTCACACCCCGGAACTGAATGCTATGGTAGCAGGTCAGATCCCTGCACTGAATGCTATGGCAGCAGGTCAGGATCCCTGTATGTGAATGCTATGGCAGGTCAGACCCCTGTCGGCACCCCCTGCAATTGAATGCTATGGTAGTGTAACGTGGATGCAACCCATAGCATTCAGTTGCAGGTTGCATGACCTGCACGACTCCATAGACCTAGGTCATGCTAAAATCATCCCTATATCCAACTGCATAACTCTCCGCTCAGACCTGGTGCACATGGTTGAGATATTTCACATTGCTTGTGGTACGTCATGGAAATTGAGGAGAAGGAGCTGGATAAGGAATGGTGAGGAAGTGGAGCTATACCACATGCCGTCAATTGCCAGCCGAAAGCGCGGGAATGCGATAGGGCCACATCATTTCTCACTCAGATAGCGTAGATAGCAGTTGATCACAAATTTGAGAGGTCACAAAACTCCTGGATGCAAACGATTATACATACAAACGCAATGATGGAGGTCAATAATGAGTATATGATTCATTGGATACAATTATTGAGTGTTCACAGGCTGATTTGATATGATTAATGTTAGCGTCGACAGATTGTCAACAATTTTGAGTCTTACATATTCAGCAATCAATGGGCTGCATTGTCACATCCTTTCAAAGCGGATGTAGAGGTCGGCGTTATGGCGAAAAAGGTAAATGACACACTCAATGCCACATCCTGAAAATGAGCGTCAACGGAGCGTCAACGAATTTTGGCACGGCATCATGAAACATCCAGTAGGCTGCGCGGTTACAGTACGTCATAATCGAAATATCGGCTGCCTTTCTATGGAACCCTGGTGGTGGCAGCATTTCTACTATGTTTTAACAATGAGCGTCAACAGAGCGTCAATGACTTTTGGCCTTGCATCTTGGAAAATGCATGAGCTGTGCAGCGATGTTACCCCATAATCGCGCTATTGGCCGCTATTTCAGGCAAAACCTCTTGCAACAACATCGCTACTATGTCCTAAAAATGAGCGTCAACGTAGCGTCAACGACTTTCGGCCTTTGATCATGAAATATCTTATGGCTGTGCGGCTACATTGAGCCATAGTTAGATTATCGGCTGCCTTTCTAGGCAAAAACGGTTACTACGACATCGCAACTATGTCCTAACAATGAGCGTCAACTGAGCTTCAACGACTTTTGGCCATGCATCTTGGAAAATCAAAGGGCACGGCGGCGACATTAACATATAATTGAATCATTGGCCATCGTTCTAGGCAAAAATGCTTTCGACGACAACGTCACTGTGCCCTTGAAATGAGTGTCAACGGAGCGTGACCGACTTTTGGCTGTGCATCTTGGAAAATCCGAGGGCAGTGCGGGGACATCAACCCATAATCGAACTATCGGCCGTCTTTCTAGGCAAAAATGCTTTTGACAACATCATCACCATGCCCTAAAAATCAGCATCAACGGAGCATCAATGACATTTGGCCATGCATCTTGGAAAATCCGGGGGCAGTGCGGTGACATTAACACATAATCGGACTATCGGCCGTCTTTCTAGGCAAAAATGCTTTCGACAACATCGTCACTGTGCCCTAAAAATGAGAGTCAACGCAGCGTCAACAATTTTAGGCCTTCCATCATGGAAATTCCAGGGGCTATGCGACCACAATGATCTACAATCGCACTATTAGCCGCCTTTCTAATCAAATATGCTTACGACAAGATCGTAACGATTTCCCAAAATTAGCGTCAACGGAGCGTCAACAATTTGTGCGCTGGCATCTTAGATAATCTAACCGGAATGGAACGCAGATAAACCACAATGATTCAATCGACAGCCTGTATTGGCAAATGCAAGTGACGATATCGCGTCCGCCTCCTACAATTCAGCGCCCACGGTTTGCAAGGCTCCGAACGCTACTCAGCAATAAAGTGCATTATGCCGTTCCTAAATGGAGTTTTATGCGGTCAGTCGTTGCAATCTCTCCTTGTATTCAACTTCACAAATATGCATGCAATGTCTTACTGATCCGATTATTTTCCTTGTAGCTGTAGAGTCAATATTTAAAAACCCACAGTCGGCTTTACTATATCCTTATTTTGGGCAGTCTCTCGAATCGGAATACCCAGCATCCTAATATCTACCGCCATGTCTGATACAAAATCTTTGAACACATGATTGCTCGAGGTTATGATCTCTTCCAACCATCAACGTGTCTTTATTCGCGATTTGTGGGACCTTACATTGCAAATCATCTTCGATGCTTCGTGGGCTTCAATGAATGGAGGGTCACAGCGGCCTATTGCTTGGAACAATTCTAGACATGCGCCGTCATGGCGATTCTATTTACACTGCGGAATTGACGAGACTGGCAGCCCTGGCGTCATTTGTATCGTTTGTCATCAAGTTCTTCGCCATCCATCAGAATATGGGACCAGCTCAATGGGGAAACACTCGCTGGCAAAAGCTCACATCGCAAAGTTGAAGTAATTAACAGAGTCAGAGGTTACTGAATTGACTAGTTTGACGGTCGGAGTCAGAGGTTACTGAATTAAGTAGTTCGACGGTCTATGAAACTGCTTTGGCCATCCTGAAGAGGCAAGGAAGTCGAGGAATCACAATAGTAAGTTTGCAGAGGAAAATCAGATTTGATATTCAGTTAAATCCACATTAATCGAAATGAGAGACAAAACGTTCCCAACTGGCAGCTAAGGACTTTGAAGCTTCCGAATTTCACCAAGACACGTGGAATCGCTACCTCATGTTAGGATTTGTTTCGGCACTCATTCCATGGAACGCTATATAAATCTTGAGCTACGAGGGTCATCGAAGTGATTACGTGACAACCTAGTCCTACCGTCGCCTACGACCCTTTGTAACATTTGCAGCAGGGAATGTGCACTGACTGTGGTTGCAATTATGAAGTAATTGCCGTTACCAAATAAATTTAGTTTAACTTTGGAAGGATGGACTTCAACAAACAAACTAGCCAGAACGTCGGTCATTGCTTACTATATGGATCAAAATTGGGCATTGCGTGAAGTTCAACTCGCTTTCGATGCGGTTTATCGCCTGATCTCTTCCCGTTTCGAACGCTAATTAAGGATAATAGGTCAAAGGCCAACATACTGCAGCAAGGCAAGCTGTAGATTTGAAGGACGTGCTGGATCGTTTTGAGCTTACCGACGGCCGTTTACTTGGTATTCTAACGGATAATGCTTCTTCAAACTACTCGATGACACGCGAGCTGCACTCATTACTTGAGTCCTCTGGAATCAAGTGGCCGGCATTGAGGAACCACATACGATGCATGGCGCACGTCATACAGCTGGCTTTATGTGCATTCATGAGCAGTCTCGGTGGGAAAGGCCGCACCAAGTCTTGGGAAGCCCATGAGCGTGATCATCAATTTGGAGAGAATGAAAGCATGGACATTAGGAAGAGTCAGAGACTTCGAAAAGAGGGCAATGCTAGAATCAACAAGGTGTCAGCCATGAAACCAGGTTTAGCAAAGATAATTGAGAAAGTACGTATTTCATGATATGTTGAATGTCCTGAAGCTGACCTTCATATAGCAGAGAATGCGTGCTGTATTAATTACGCTAACACCTGGTTGCCAAAACGAGTCCATTGACTGTCAAAAAGCCAAAGTACGCATTGCAGTACTTCCGATTATGGATGTGAAGACACGTTGGAACTCTACACTGGAGTTGCTCGAGCGCGCCTGCCGATTACAGGAATTCACACGGGAGTGGCTTCAAAATCCAAAATACAGTGAATACCGGCCACTGTTCACAACTCAGGATGAGTGGACGATTGCCAAGTATGTCATGGAGGTATTGAGGTCATTTCGATATTGGACCCTTTGGATGTCGAAGAGGCATACAGTCTCATTGCATCACTTCATCAGTGTACAATCACATGTTCGATCACGTGGATGGCGTAATGCGAGCTTTGGCCCACAAGAAGACTCAGTGGAAAGAAGACTTGTTCCTCGCTGTGAAGTTAGCTCGACAGAAGCTTTCCTAATACTACGCTGAAGTGACTCCAACGACGGGCATGCTTCTTATTTCCACACTCATCCTCTATCCTTTCCGGAAGTTGCGATCGTTTGGAATGTGGGACAAGGGAATGGATATCAATCCTGAGGACGAGACATCCTACACCACACAATACCATGAGGCTTTTCTGAAGTATGAGGAAAATAAATTCTGTGCCAAACATCGACATGTGCCTGTCAGTAAACTCGAAACCGTACCGAGCAACAATCTCCTCCCCGCTGCAATGGCATCAGGGTCCTATCAATCATCCCTTGATCCATATGATTTCGCCAGCGATGATGAGGAATACTTAATGCCGAACATTCTGGCTGAGACGACACCCGGAGGAAGTGATCCCGCAGCCCGCGTATTGACCGCCGCCAGGCTCTATTTGAATTCGCCGCCTGAAGCTCCAAAGAACTGGGTACAAATTAATCCAAATCTCAATGATTACCACTCCGAGCCAATGGAGATTAGCAGTACATTTTGGATACCGGACATAACCAATTGTTGGTGCCAACAGGATGAAACGCACTGAAAGTACGCCGATCACTCCAATGTGGCGCGCCACATATTCTCTATCATACGACGTGGTGTCGGAGTGGAGGCCAGTGTTTCCCTTGGCCGAGATATTATTGGATGGAGGCAGTCAAAAACCACAGGCAAGACACTTCGCGAAAAATTCGTTGTAAGGCAGTTTTCTCACGCCAATAACGGGATTGTGGCAGGAACTGACCCAGAATTGGATACCTTGAACACAGAAAACGACTTGGAAATGAAGACAGAGGCGGAGGAAAGGACATTGCACAGAATTGCCAAAGTTCACGACTTGTTGGAGATGTGGCAGGGCAGTCAAAACCTACGTGCTACCCAGAAAGAATCTAGCACTCAAAACAAGCAGATGACCGCCGTAGGATACATTTTGGACACGGAAGAGATTGTCAAAGCATCCTGGTCACTCTTTCAACATGATGGTGCGGGTGCATTGAAATAGTCAGAAAGATCACCTTTGCCACCACCTTTGTCGACAAAGGACCTCCTTGGAGAACGGACTCAAATTTTAAATGTCCGCAGAATCCCGGGAATCAACCGTCATCCAGTCGAAAGCGACGAGGATACCACACCTGAAAGCACTCTGGACACCAATGATTGGCTACACTGGAATGGCGACTTTGATAATGCAATTGACAGCGAAGAGGATTGCGCAGAGGACGATGAATCCGATGTAGAGCAGAACAATCGCATCAAGGATCCGGAATGCCCAGAGCGTCAGGATGTCAGGGCCGTGCGAATTGTGCCCGGATTGGTTCAGCCAACACGGATGTCAAAGAGACAGGCTGAAAAGTTGTTGGTGACAGTCAATGCAGCAGAAACGCAGAGAAATAAAGGAGGGAAGCAAAAGTAGAACAGAATGCATCAATGGTTCACCAGCTTTATGTAGCATGACCGAGAGTTGCAGTTAGAAATATATTATGGGCGAATGGTAAGAAGTAGCCTGTGAATGTCAGTTCATAAATAGATATATAGCAGGCGCAATGAATCTTTTGGCATGATACATCATTTTTAGTTGTGTGACAGTGAACAGTGCAAGATTATTATGCCGCTTGGCTTTGCCACAGGGCCGAGTATTAATCATGCAGAGAGACAACCGATAAAATCGAATCATGATGAAAACAATTATCGACGGGAGCAGATGATGAATGGACAATGCATTCAAATGAGCGTCAACGGATCGTCAACGATTTGTGGTCTTGTAGGTACTGTAATTCACCAGTGACTTGGTCGTTGTTATGCATAACAGACGTATTGGCAGCTTTTATAGGCTAAAGAGATAGCAAAACGGTCACGGCCCCATTCTTAGCATGAGCTTCAACGGAGCGTCAACGATTTTTACCTTTGCGTCTTGGGTAAGTTATGTTCCGATTGGTTGCAGACATCCATTTATGAGATATTGGCAGCCTTTACTGGCAAAAACAACAGTGACATGCTGCCTGCGGCATCCTGAAAATGAGTGTCAATGGAGCGTTAACGATTTTTATCTTTGCATCTTGGGTAAGTTATGTTCCGATTGGTTGCAGACATCCATTTATGAGATATTGGCAGCCTTTACTGGCAAAAACAACAGCGACATGCTCCCTGCAGCATCCTGAAAATGAGGGTCAACGGAGTGTCAACAGTTTTAGAAACTTGCATATTTCGTAATCAAGGAACCGCGCGGATCTTCGGGTGCATCTCTGTATTATTGACTGCCTTGCTAGGCATAACTACCATTCATTGAAGGTGAAACACAGATACCTAATTAATCGATATTGCAAACTGGTCAACAAGCAAAAGCACATTGTTGGTTGCTCAAAACGCAATTCTTATAAGATACTATTAACACACTTCAAATACAAGAGCCTTATATGAATCTATAGATGGACCCACTAGGCGACCCGCTTACTACCCGCCTGATTCAGATAGGTTGGGAGTTTACCATGGAACCGTACCCTAGTGGGCAGTTCAGGTTGATTGACAACCCGGACCGCGAATTTGGCAGTGGTTCGTTTTGGACCCGGACCGCGACCCGAAGTGACGGTCCTGAACCGTTGCCAACACTAGGTGGGCCATATTGCCTCAGGTAGATTACACGTGACAGATAATGTTTTTCCTGACGGGCCGATCCGGCTCGGTCCATGTGTTGTTCGAAAGACTATAGTCAAAACCATCCGAAAACAGAACCATGGCTAACACCAATTAAAGGAGAACCCGCAACACATACGACATTTTCTTGCAGTCAGGGGCAATTTTACTCTTGGCCGAAATGTTATTGGCTGGAGGCAGTGAAATACCACAGGCGAGACTCTGCGCCAAATGGTAGTTGTATCAAATCTAGCTCGAGCCAATAACAGGATTTTGGCAGGCAATGAGCAAGCATTGAATACAATGAACATAGAAAACGACTTAGAAATGAAGAAAGAGGTGCAGGAAAGGACATCGCACAGAATGGCCAAGGTCCACCCCGTTTTGTAGATGTTCCAGGGCAGCCAAAACCTATTTGCTACACAGAACGAATGTCGCCCTCAAAATAGGCAGATGACATCTGTAGGATACATTTGCGACACAGAAGAGATCGTCAAAGCATCCTGGTCAGTTGTTCAACATGATGGTGCAGCTACATTCAAATTGTCAGAAAGATCACCTTTCCCACCAGCTTTGTCCGCAAAGGACCTCCCTGGGGGACGAACTCAATTATTAAATGTCCGCCAAATCAGAAGACTCAACGGTCGTCCACTCGATAGTGATGCGGATAGCACTCCTGCAAGCATTTTGTATATGAAATAATACTTACCTGGAATGGTGACTTGTACAATCCAAATGACGACGAAGACGAAAGCACAGCAGATGTTCCATCTGATATCAAGCAAGAGAATGGAATCGAGGATCCACAATGCCCAGAGTAGCTGGAGGTGGTTACCCCGCCAAATGTTCCCAAATTGATTCGGCCGATACGGAAGTCGATGAGACAGGCTTGAAAGGTGTTGGTGATGGTCAATCCAATCGGAAGAAATAGTAATAAGGCAGGAAAGAAACAGTAGGACAGAATGCATCAATGTTTCACCTGCTTCTGTAAGTAGCTTGACCGAGGGTTTCAGTTACAGATCAATTATGGGCAAATAGTGAGCTGTAGCGTGTGAGTATTGGTTGATAAACAGATGTATTGCAGGCTCAATGAATCTTTTGCCAAGCTATATAAATTTTCGTTGTGTGAGAGTGAACAGTGCCAGAATGGTGCTGCGCTCGGCTTTGCCACAGGGCCGAGTCTCAATCTGTCAGAAAGAAAACCAATATGTTCAAATCATGATGAAAACAATTATTCATGGAAGCAGATATTAAATGTACAATACATTAAATTGTGCTTCAACTGAGCGTCAATGATTTCTGATCTTGAATGTACGGCAATTGAACAGTGATTTGTACACTGTTATGCATAACCGACGTATTGGCAGCTGTTATAGGCAACAGAGACACCAACATGGTCGCCGCCCATTTCTGACTTGAATGAGCGTCCACGGAGTGTCAATGATTGTTAGCATTGCATCATGGGTAATGTATGTTCCGATTGGTTGCAGACATCCATTTATGCGATATTGGCAGCCTTTACTGCGAAACACAACAGCGACTTGCTCCCTGCCACATCCTGAAAATGGGCATCAATGGAGCATCAACAGTTTTAGGTCTTGCATATTTTGTAATCGAGGCATCGTGCATAGTGTTAGCAACGGTTCCGTTTTCGGACCGTTTCTAATATAGCGGTTCCAACATAACCCGGCCCCTGCCGGTTCGGTCCGGGTTTGTACCAAACGGTTCTCTCAATTAAGTCCATGAATATTCATCACATAATTTAATGTTTGGTATATGAAATATGCAGCTTTGGACGGCGCGTCTTTTGGTTGTCTCCGAATTTTGATATCTTCAAAACTCAGCAAGCTGCTTTGAAATTAATGCCATTTTCGGCCCAAAAACGAGGTTTTTGGGCCACTGCTTGCTGAGATTTGAAGATATCGAAAATCGGAGACAGCCAAAAGATGCGCCGTACGAAGCTACATATTTTATGTACCAAACACTAAACTCTCTGATTAATATTTGTAGCCATAATGCGATGGTGCGCTTAAATAATCGTCGATTTTTGATGAGGTAAGGCCGTTGCCACGCAGACCTATAAAACCGGCCAGGTCCAAAACTGGAACCGTTGCTAACACTAATCGTGCAGATCTTCGTGCTCATAACGGAATCGTTTTCCCGTGTGTTTGGCAACAATACAATATAGCAAAGCTAAAACACGGATTCCAAATTAATCAATATTGCAAACTGTAAAACATGCAGAAATGTATTATTGGTTGTTGAAAACACGATTTTGATAAGATACTATTAACACGGTGCAAAGACAGAAGCTGTGTATGAATCAATCGATGGATCCACTGGGTGACCTGCCGGCAAACTGTCCAATTCTGATGGGTTGTGAGTATACCATCAAATCATACCAGAGTTGGCGGTTCCGGTTCATTGGTGAGCCACACCATTGATTTGGCAACGGTTCAGTTTCAAACCGAACCCAGACCCGATGTCACAGTCCGGACCTGTTGCTAACCCCAGGCATATGGAGATGGAGGGGTACTGGATATCACCGATGCAATGGGGAGTATATATTGAGGAGACCCCGGGGTAAATAGATCACATCTTGTATCATCTTATTATAGAATGAATTACACAATTTAGCTTTCCCAACTTTTGATCTCACTCGCTCTTTCTGGGATGTCTTGGAACCACGCAATTACCTGGATCCTCACGGCTGGGTAGCATCATATTTTCTCACCCTCTTCCTATGCTCCTCGAGCTAGAACAGCTTTTTCTCAAGAATTCCTTTTTGAATGCCGCGAGAGGTGCTGCGGAGTGTTCATGATGGGCTCTCTGCCTTCTAGCTCCATTGTTTCACCACACCACTCAGTGGGATCCAGAGACGGTAATTGATGATGAGGATGTATAGCTGCCCGTGTATATAGTATATATCTAATTTGACAGATTATTATCAGAATACAATGGATGTAAAACTAAGTAAATTTCATTACACACGTAAATGGTTCTAAAATAATGATTAGAATGGCAATCGGTGAAATACATGTAGAGACTCTGAGAATCGACAGTGAGTCCCGAGAAGGTCAACCCAATCGCATGAGGAGCCAATGAAAAGCCCAGGGCGATAGCATTAGAAGCTTCCGGCAAGATCACAGTGACTATACATGCAGACTCTGACAGCTGACGGTGGGTTCTGACAAGACTAGGGCGATAGCGTGAGAAGCCTCTGACAACATCAGGGAGGCTATATGTGTGGATTCAGACAGCTGCCAATGGGCTCTGACAAGACCAGGGCGACAGCATCTGGAGCCTCGGGCAGGATGACGGCAACTACTCTGACAACCGACTGTGTGTTCTCCCAAGACAGTGCTATTGCACAAGTAGCCTCTGCCAGCGGATCCATAGTGCAGATCTAGCATACTTGATTACACCATGTCGTGCACAAACACTCTCGCTATCACCCCGAGAGCACTTAGTTAGTACACCAAAGTAAAGGGGCAAGGTAGAAATACCACCATAAGCTTACCGTGTGTTACGTGTTTGTTATCCGGATTACATATAATTGCTCTGGGCTGAATTCCATTATCCGCCGTTATGGCTGTTACGGGAGACTACCGGAGGTTATATAGCTTACGGTACATTACACGTGGCGAAATAACTTTCCCCTACGTGCTCCAATAAGCAGAGTAGTCAAGACAGTGCATGGGCAGGACGGGATAAACGAAGGCGTTACCTAGCCGGCCCTGTTTGATGAACGTGTGGTTGAAACTATCACAATGGAAGATGACAGTGCAGCCAAGTGAGCCATGCCGAGCTGGGCAAGAGAGAAGGAAGCCAAAGTATGAGCGGGTGTCAGGGTGTGGTGGACAGATGGATCGCGCTTAGATGATGGCCAAGTAGGAGCAGCAGCAGTCTGCAAACACAGAAGTGAATAAAGGAACCACCTCAGCAATCTGGATACTGGATGTATGGAGGACTTTGATGCCGCATTTTGCGCAATCGGACTCACGCTCGGTGTGACAATCAAACACAGGGAAATACTGCAAAGGAATAAAGTGAAGACAGTGGCTATTGTTAATGATTCACAAGCTGCCATTCGACAGACAGCACATCTGGAGCCAGGCCATGGATAGTGGGTAGCAAGCCGGATCAATCAAATGGTGGTGGCCCTCCTTAGCCATGGCATTGCAATGGACATTCATTGGGTCCCAGTTTAATCTGGCATTCCCTGGAATGACAAAGCAGACCACCAGGCAAACTTACCCCGCGCTGCCAACAGATGGGCTACAATACAGTGGCCATAAAGTGCGCCTTCGAATAGAGCTAGATCGATCTCCAAGGCAAGATCAGCAGCCATGGCCAAGTGGGAGACCCTCCAATGCAGTAAGCACTTCAGCTACTGACTGGAGTGCAAAGCAAGCAGTAAGAGACCTATCTCAATTGCAAGCTCAAAGCCATTGGCAACATGATTGTATCGACTAAAATGCGGGCATGCAACTAGGTGAGATTTCTTACAAGAGTTCGTACACTGGAAGGACGACAAGTGCTGGAGGTCCGGGGGAACGGTGGCCCAGCTGCAGGAACAACTCTTCTCTCAATGCAGCCAGTGGACACAACAGCAGCCGGAACTCCGGAAGATGGTGGGGCAGACAATGGGCTGGAAAGCAGGCTGGTGTCGGCCGGTACAGATATCTGAGCTGTTTTCAATGGAGATATGTGATAAGGTGATGGACTTCCTCGCAGCCATGGACGTCGGGAAGTTCCTGCCTATGCGATGCATGGACTTCGGGGCAGCCAGTCTGTTCCATTTCTTCTGCCAGCGGGGACGAAGAGTATTAGATGGGAGCTCCGCCATCTAACCGGCTCGCCCGGAGGCGGAGGTGATACGGGACCTCTCATACTCTTGCCAGAGTAAATACAGTATGAATAAACAAACAACAACAACAAAGTGCCTTAAATCGGTTCCATTCTACAGGTGCCTTTTCAATTCTGGGCCGGCATCAAAGATGTCTTGGTTATTTAAAGTACTGTTTGTGAGTGGGAAAGGCAATTCCTTTCGCCTACTCATTCCATTCCCGCTACTATTCCTATCACCACCCTCGCCGGAAGTGGAAATGCTTGCTCCGCAGACAACCTTGCATACGCTGAGTACCAAACAGTACAAAAGCTGAGGAGACAGCACATGGTAACAGCCGAAAGCCATAAGGATGTGAGTGGCTGTAGGCGATGTAAAGGGACTAAGAAGATGTGAGACGAATCTCCCTGTGTTGTTTAGCGCCCGGACTGACAGTCACAATAGAGAGAACTTCACCCAAAGTGGGTATAACACGGCAACGGCACGGGGAGAAAAGGAATGGCACCATTATAAGGCACCGCGTAGTTCCATTTATAAATGGACCCCTTACCCAACTCTTGCACTTTCAGTACCTTTTCTGATACCTTTTAAAAAGTATACTTCCGACTCCTTGAGAGCTAGTAATGCCAGCTGCAGAGCTCGGGGCCTTCCTGCTTCTGTTGGGGGCAGACTTTGTGAACTTGATATCTCTGTATCTATCCATTATCACTTCAAGGCATCTGGAAAATTTCTTCAGGTCCTTATCATGGTCGCTACCTGCTTTACAGCGGGGGCCGGTTCCAATAACAGGCCATGTGACAATCATATAAGACTCACTCAATAGTCTGCTATGCTCGGATGCTGTGAGACTGCATTAGTTCCTGGCACATTCTCGTTCCCGTGACCATATTCCGGTTTCATGACCCTTTTCTCACCTCTGAATCAGTCAATCACTCGTTTTGTTGCACTCTAATTTGCTAGAAGGCCCCATTTCTAATTAAGCTGGTTTACTTATTCCCCAGAAGTCTTAAGTTTGCTTAATACTAATACAAAATGTGAATTTCGAAATGTATTCCCCTCGATCACTGATTGCATCCGAAACACAACGCTCGGTCCAGCACAGAGACTATTTCGACGTACTGTACCGAGCGTCAAAGGTTCATAGATTTGGAACATGACGATTTTTCCAATAACGAATGCTCAAGATTGGGCTAATATATACAGTGCCTCAAAAAACATCTTTAGACGGGCCCTCCGTCTTGCGTGTGAGTGACTTACGAGCCATCATTCCCTCTCACTTTCAGCACTTCAATGAATACATATGCGTTTTTAATCAAAGCCTCAATTGCAATCATGTACAGATCATTAAATGCACGGAACGAGACGTCCCGAGAATTGTTTCAGACAATCTCGGATCTGTTGCAATATGAAGGGGAGAACCGTGTGCTAGACTACAGAGAGAAGAGGAAAAGGTTTCGAGATATATAGAGAATCTTTCGGTATATCTTCGGGTATGCCGGTACCACCCTTTACCACAATTGCCTGTCGCCAATCTCGCCGTGAGTAACATTGTGAGTGATACCTTATAACACAGAAGGTAAATAGTTAGAGTACTCGTCGGTTCAACAAGTTATTGGACACGTACTAAAGCTTTAGCCAACAACAGTGGGCGGAGTCAGGTGCCTTGCTGGGTATTGGGTGCTCTCTAGGTGTGTATCCAGGCGGGGCTTGGCCTCGGTTCAGGCTCAAGTCTGTTTGGCGTGATGAAGTATATGATGGATGCGTACTATGTAGTACAGCACGTGATGTGATGCTTGATTACTGCATGATATTCAAATTTTCACACGTATATCACATGATATGCTTAATAATAGTTCACAGCCAATGACACCCCTGCCACTCCAAGAGCCTGGGCCGAGGCGGGGCTGTTCCTTGAGCAGGAAGGTTAGTGTCATGTGACATGATAGGCTGTGGTACAGGTGTGTTGTTTAACTGGCCAGCTGGATAGAGATACCAAATGGAGATTGCGCGAAGCGCAACACGTGTAAATCAATAATTGGAGCGTATATCCCTCGTCCAAATGATACCCGACCATCGCATCGCGCATTGATGGTGATCACCCACGATACTATCCGCAACTCGGACATCACTCCTACCGAAGAACTATTCCGTCATTATTGCGCCCGTACAATCCCTATCGTCATGTGTCAGGAAACAAAGGAAGCACTTCTCAAACTGGTGACAGCGCTGGAACGGGAGCCACGCTCAAAAGCGGAAATGGTCTATCCTCGAAACGAGGTGAAAGCCTTCTTTACTGCAACGAACTTTCAACGAGTATACAGCCTGGCAAGCTGCAAATGCGGAGTGTTTGCGAACGGATGCGCTTCTTTAGGACCTAACGGTCGCCCCTTTGATGATGGGATTGTGTCTTGTATACTAAACGACGAATGCAGCTTCTTCAGCGTTTTGGGCTGTCTTTGCCTTCTCGACAGAACAAACAATATTCACCGATTTATTGCAAAGGGATACTCGGATCAGTTGCTACATGAGCACCCTCTTACGCCAGAACAGTTCGAAGACTTATTTTCTCCCTCAAACCTCCACATCAGATCGGCTTTCTTCCAGTTCTTTCTTCCCACCCTTCTCTATAGGGAAGAATTAGAGTTAGATGCAGAACAGGTACTGCCATTCAGTATTTTAAGGAAAGTGGGAGGTGGTGCGTTCGGTGCGGTGTTCGAGGCGCAGATTTTGGATGGGAGTTACCACACTTTGCAGCATGCGAAGGTTTACTCAAGCTGCCGCCGCAACCGTTGTGTGAGTAGCTGACTAGTCATAGGACGGGCGTGTGTCAGTAAAGTGTTTTATTGACCCGTGCCGTGCGGCGGAAGACTGGGCCAAAGAGAGACGCAACAATTTATTTTACAAGCATTCTCGGATCATGCCCCTTCAGGCATCAATAAGGCACGGGTCCCGGTTTATGCACGTTTACCCATTTGCCCAGTTCTGTCTCGATCAGGTGCTTAAAGATCCACAGCACGAGGGGGGGCAGAACGATCCGAAATCCGTTTGGTCCCAATTTATGGGACTACTGTCTGCACTTGACCACATCCACGATGGCCGGCCTGAACAGTACGGCTATCATTTCGATCTGGTCAGTAATTGGTGTTAAATCTCCCGTAGGGCATTGGAAATTGACATCATGCAGAAGCCGCAAAATATATTGGTCCGTGATGGAAAGTGGATGATAACAGATTTAGGCATTGCTCATAGTAAGAATAAAACTCCGACAGATGATTCAAAAACAGGGAAGCACAGAGTTGGGAGTGACGAGTTTGGGGGACCGGAAGACAGGGTGTCACGGAAGTACGACATTTGGGGCATAGGGTGTGTGGGGTGCATACTACTGGCTTGGCTGATGGGAGGTAGCATAGGAGTGGAAGCATTTAGGAGGAACCGAAGACACAGAGAGCGCGATATCACAGTTGTCTATAATTTCTACTGCGTAGAAAGCAAGGGACTTCAACCGGCTGTTGATAGCTTATTATCCCGGGTGGCAAATATGGATGGATATTCGAAGAAGGTAGCCCCCATCCTAAGAAGGATGTTGTCTTATGACCCAGATGGTCGCCCCACCGCAAGACAGGCGGGAGAAGATTTTAAGGAGGCGTTGAGGCTGGAAACCTTTGCTGCGTCGACGCAGCCAGCTACCCGACGGCTCAATTTGAGCCGCTACAGGCAGCGTACAGGTGTGGATCCTGCATTACATTTGGAGCCGGCTAGTATGGACTCGCAACATCATCCGATAAGGGACATCCAAACAACAACCTTCCTAAGGTTCCTAAAACAGAAGTTTCCGCTATCTGAGAAGCTCAAAATTCAGGTACGCAGTAGACAGCGTACAATAGCAATCGAACTCTCGGCTGACCTTGATATAGGAACATGAAACTATTGAAAGAGTGCACAACCCTCCAGTCTGTAGGCGGCTTGGATACGGCAAGGGGCTACGCGCAGTGACAAATAGCCGTCTACAGACTAACAATTCACAGTCGCTCTGGAGCGAGAAAGTAGCAAGAAAAGGGGCCGAATATAATTGCGAGCGATAATGGCGGGGGAGGAAGCTTCCATCAAAAGCTCCATCACCAACTTTGCCTCCCGGGTCCTCCTCGGCAGAACTATACCCTGCCACGAGGTTCAGACGTAACCAGAAATCATGGACAATGCTGTATTTTAAATTTACAAGTGTGTAAACGATAATCACAAGTGCGTTCTTAAATTGCTTTGTAATCATAGCCCTCCATCCTCCTCAAACTCGAAGCTTTCATGGTGTTGGTATTTTTCACGTGTAGATCTATTATAGCTAGTAGGGTCTATGGGCCGATACAAGCTTTTACGGCTGACAAACTTTCGCTCGTACTATATACACTATCGATGCCATTGAGAGCCCGTTTGAGAGCCTATGTGAGAGCCCGCTTGAAAGCCCGCTGTGGTGTGCTTGAGTGCGCACTTGAGAGCACTTCGGTGGATGATTTATTCCGCCAGAAGCATTCTACCGTGGGAAGCTTTGGCCAGACCGAAGCATTGTGTCATGGGAAACTTTGGGCTGGTGGAACTTCAAGTTTTGTCGTTGACGTAGCCAACCCACTTGACCGAGTCTAAGTGCTCCCCCCGCTTGCTGGCACGGCAGAGAAGTATTTTCAGAGCTCAAGAATTGGACTCTAAAATCATTTCAGTAATTTTCCTAATTTTGTCTCCCTTTGTGTGGATTGTGTACAGGCCGTACAGCTACCTGTACGATTTTAAATTTTGAAAGTAGAAATTGACTCAACACTTCTGAATCCCCAGTTCCAGGTTATATGAGAGCCCCCACTCATTTATTGACAATCTCCAAAGCCCCCAGTGCTAATGAATTACAGATTAAGCTCCTCTGGTTAATTTTGGGGTTAAGCTGTATCTTACTCATGTATTGTGCGGATTGGGCCAGGAGTTCTTACGGCAAAGCTTAGTTCCGCATCCCATTGTTCTCATGGTTCGCAATCATACCACGGTGGGTGAGTACAAAATTTTCGCAAATTCATTAATCGCTGTTACATCCTGATGTGGAACCTCGATATGCACAACCAGCTGTTCAATTGGCCAAACTAGCTCAGCTATTCAACAATGAAAGGTCACTCGGTGAACAAAAAATGTAGCGGTTGACTAGAGTGTAGTTCCGCGGGTCTTCCGGCATAAACTGCAGATTAGTGAATCTGGTGTTCCTGCTACCTGTAACAGAGAGGGCCAATAGTGATTGTCCACTTATAATCTACCTAGTAAACGCAATGTTCACAGGTTATTGTCATGACTATCGATGACGAATAATTTGGCATCCCTCACTATAAGTCAGTCTGTTTCATATTTTGGAGCAGCCATGCAGAAGTATTGATATGTATTGATGGGTGGATGACAAGCAAGGGTGAATATTATTATTTATGGCATCAGGTATTGAAATGTGCAGGAAGCCATGAGCACATGATTTAGGTGTACATGGAGAGTGAGAGTGAGAAATGCTGCTAAGTATACGAGTAGGACTATTTATCAGTATCCTCACTGATGTGACATTAACTATTGGTGCATGTGTACTTGGATGATGAGTAACAATATGGTCTGATGTCATGTATGAGAATGAAGACTTGTATGATGATGGTGGTTGTATGAGGAGATGTATCAGAACAAGAGTATTGCATCATATGTCAGATAGAGCATACATATGGGCATGTGGCAGATTGTACATATACGGGCCATCAAGATAGATAGGATTAATCTAGTCTATCCACAAGTCCCGGAACCATTCAATGTGACAGATTACATCAGCAAAAACTAAATTTCCTTCATTATATTTATTTTATTTATTGTACCCACAAACTCAAAATTATTACATTGAGGTTTCCCTGTAATATGGCATTACTGTACTGTTCCTGAGTGTCGTGTGAGTTGTTGTGATGCTGTTTTCAAGCTTCACGACCAGTTGACCCACTTTTGCGAATGTGACAATGAGCACTTGAATAACAGTTCATACTTTCTTTGGCAATATGAACAAATCATCTCTGAACATACTCCTACAACTCCCAATTCGAGTTATCCTTGCAATGATGATAGTACCTGTTCCGTACATTTAAAGCAGTGTGTAGTTGTTTTCAACCTTGCCTCATGGCTTAACTTGACCAATGATACCTGCCACACAGAAGTTGTTCACAACATTTAATTGGTAGATACAACATCAATCAGTAGCTTGCAGTTCAACCGTGGCGGGAGTGTTAGGCATTGTCACAATTATGATTTCATGTGTTTGATATCAGACCTCAGTAAACCGGCAGTTGCATTACATTTACTACTACACCGGGAACAATGACCTTACGCGATGCATAACTCATAGAGAAGCTGTTTATGGGACGGTAACTCATAGCATATTTGACGCGTGGCACTATGAGATCCTATGGACCTACACGTTGACTAGATTACTATGATATGCATGCAATTTTGTGCGCTGGATACTATACATCACACTGCATACAACAAACTTGAATGCAAGCTGCCTGATGCACTTCATGGCACGCTCCCAAGTAAGCTCTGAAGTGCACTCCGGATTGCACTCGATTGCACACTCACAGCCTCCTTGACTTTACGCTCCCAATTACTCTCTATGGCACACTCCCAGTCTGCTTGACTTACGCTCCCAATTGCACTCGATGGCACACTCTCAGCCTGCTTGACTGTATGCTCCTAATTGCTCTCGATGGCACACTCCTAGCCTGCTTGACTTATGCTCTGAAGTAAGCTCTCAAGACACTCCCAAGTACACTCCGAGTACGCTCCCATGTACACCTCCGAGTACGTTCTCAAGTTCACTCCCGGGCATGCTCTCTAGGACGCGCACCTCCCAGCATGCTTGACTGTCCGCTCCGAAGTAAGCTCTCAAGACGCTCTCAAGCACACTCCCGAGCATGCTCTCAAGTACACTCCCCCATCCACTCGATGACGCTCCCAGCCTGCTTGAATATACGCTCCTAAGTACGCTCTCAAGAAGATTACAAGTTCACTCCGAGTACGCTCCCCAGTACATCCCCGAGTACGTTCTCAAGTACACTCCCGGGCATGGTCTCCAGGACGCTCCAAATTGCACTCGACGGCACACTCCCAGCCTTCTTGACTGTACACTCCCCAGTACGCTCTAAAGACGCTCTCAAGCACACTCTCGAGCACGCTCCCAAGTACACTCTCAAGAGGCAAGACACTCCCAATTTTACTTGACTATATGCTCACATGTATGCTCCTGGGTACTTAATCCAGAGACTTGCTGAGTTGCCGGCGCCAGGCACCGGGAGGCGGGAGGCGGGAGGTGGGTGGCAGGCAGCGTATCGTGTCCGAAATCATGACGTCGGTCGATATCATAGTCTAAGCCTTATCTTTCGCGGGCCCAGCGCGACTAGATCTCACGTTGCCTCACGGTCATTGTGTTGACAATTGCAGCCTTACATTCTGCAGGAATGGTAGTCAATTGGTTCTTGGGGAGAGCAGATCTCCGACTCAGATTGTCAAGCGGAATCTGCTACCCACTTCCCACCGATTGTGGGCATATGTGTGCGTACTCGGTCTGATGCTGATGATGGCGATGGCGATGATCGTCAGCAAAAAAAAATTCCGTCCGGTCAGAGTGGCTCCGTCAGAGTGGACGCGTTCCTTCCGAGCCTTCAGAGACATCCCGGTGGCGGCTTACTCCGCGGCCGGCTGTACTAGGATGCGTCGCGTTGCATATCGCCCTCCCATCGCAGTATCTCCATTTCTTCTCGCTCTCTCGGTCTCCAATTTTAAACGAACACTCTGGCGTTGTGGCCAACGGTTACCATATGTCGGAATGGGCTCATTGGGTACGCGCTGGTATTGGGATTGCAATGCAATGGGTAACACTGCGAAAACCTCTCCTCGTGTTCCTTCTACCTCCGCACAAACTGCAATTCTCTCTTTACTATTTATACACATCATTCCAAGTTGCCAGATCTATGTCGCTGTTGACAATCCATCGCTCGTTCCGTCCGTCTCCTAACTAACTACTAGTAGTTACCTCTCGAATTACGTGCACACAGCTGAGAATGTTTCCCACATTCAAAGCCTGCAAAGCATCGGCTACCAGTGCATTCCTCACTTGTACGAATGCTGAGACCGGATCGAAGTTACCTGAGTTTCCAGGTGTTGTGGTGTGCGCCAGGGCTAACTAGTACTCAACGAAAGCTTCATCCTCATTCAGGAGCTTGATTTTGAACTGTCGTTCCAGTTGCCACAGGAGACGACCATTCAGCGCACCATAACACCTCCCTGGCTGTTGCTTTACCCACGCCCAGTCGTTCCGTCGGTCTCCTCCGCACCCGCTGTGGCTTCCTATGCATCGACCAATTTGAGATATGTGATCACCTTCTAAACCCTCAACTTGAACCTCAATACCATCGTAAATACTGAGCTCCATTGCATGCAGTTGTTCATCCAATATATACGTCCTGTTATAACTCGTAAGCTTGATGAACTCCCGCGTGCCAGTATATATTGTCACACGGTGTCTTGCGCCTTCTGAATCGTCAAGTAATGCTCTGAAGTTTTTGATCATAGCAACAGAATGCTTTCCATCACGGCTGTTTTGTGATCCTATGAATTTGGGCTTGGCATATGAGTCAGAGCTCAGTGGGGCAGCCAGATCAGCACCAGAAGGGAGGTCTTTGCTGGTGGCTGAGCTGTTCTCTCGAGGGTAAGTGAGGGCTTGGAGATTGACCCCTCCGATTTCGAAGCAGGGAATGCCACACTGCATGGTGATTACTTGTTGTTAGGGGTTCACCCCTCACCGAGTATATGTAACCTGAGATACCAGTGATGGGTACTTGTCAGTAACTCCCGAGTTATCTGACATGCAAAACGACTACCCTAGGCATCCTCAGAACTTTCAGTCACGATATCCTTAGCGGGATTAAGTGGTACTCGTCTCGATTGGATAAGCTTCGGCTTAGCGGATTCATTGAAGCATACGCTGCGGCAGCTGATTTGATGATGCAATAACATTGCCAGATCGAATGGGCTACAACCCTGCCGAGCGTGTTATTTTCAACCAGATTCAGTTCTAATGCTGGGGTGATTATGTCTGATCGGAGTAGAGCAAAGGAGCTCGTATTCGCAGACACGGCAGTTGTTAGCCTAAGCTATTACGAGGGATCTTAAGACCAATCTCTCATGCGAGGTTGGAGCACTGGGCACTCCCCGGTCAAAAGAGAACAGTCTCGGCCTAAGCTGGGTGTAACTGAAAGATCATCACATGACTGTTGATATGAGGTCGAAGCATCCCCGCACATTGAATTGTGACCGAATGGCAACTGCAACGCTACGTGCGTGTCATTTAATCTATATCAGCATAGTAGTGGTTGTCCGCCACGTAAACCTATGATGCGATCATGCAACAGTATTGATTAGCAGAAAGACGCTGAACACTATGATGTCAGTTGTTCCTGATTACCGAACCATACATGAGTGAGATGTTCAAGTTGAAGTTATGACCTGATATATGATATCTTGCGGGTGTGGCCTGATTCTTATCAGGAGCGTAACGCTTTAATACCGCACCGGCATGAACACGATAACCTACGGGATGCGTGGCAATCTCTACTCGGCGCGTTCAAGTGCCGACTTGCTTGAGCATGCATACGGACAATAATGAATGTAAGACGCAAAGCACGTTGCTATCAGAATCATGGAAAGGAAGAACGGGTGCGCATGCGTAACATCCCAATGAACATTCTATGAAGAGATCACATTGTTCCGGCAATGAAAAGGACAAGCTCTAGCACCGAAACCGTCAACAATACCTACCAGCGGAAGAGAACCGTTATTTATTATTAAGTTTTTATGATACCTATATCTACCTGTTATTATTATATAATATCTATTAGCTTTGTGTAGCGGCAGCCCCGCACCTTTGGATAAAAGTATTACCCTGAGTAATGACTTTAACCTTCGAAAACGACAACGACGTTATAGTATATGCGTTAGAGAAAATCATCAGCTACGCTAGGAAGCATCAGTACATCTTTGTGGGGCAAAGTATTTGGTGGATTGCTTCTGTCATTGGTCTTACGGAAGGACTAGCTACGCATATCGATAATCTACGAACTCGAGAAACACTGAAGTCAATTGGACTACTACTTAAGGACCAACCTGATAAAGTGAACGACGTCATTCCTCAAGATATTCCAGATTGCCCGGTCAATACTGTGGGTTTAGGAATAGTTCATCCCGATAGTATAACCCAGATCAACGGAGACGATAGCATACAGGGTAGTGATTGCGGTTCTGGACGGGCTTCGAGAATTATCGAAGAAACCAAGAGGTTTCTCAATAAGTCCCGGAAGGAAACGAATACGTTGCCAAGAAAACCTGAGGTATTGTCGCGAACAAGATCAGGACAGTTACCAGCAAAAGCCTTGTCCAAAAAACAGATAAGTAGACTGCAGGCGATTCCAAAGGATACGATCTCCGCATATCTGAAATTAAGGGAAAAGTGATATAAGACTTTAGGGAGATTACGCGTAGACGTAATATTGCCGATAGTATCTGAACGCCAGATTTCTCAAGGAATAATTTAAGAGATTAACAATCTAGATTAACTATACGAGTTATATGTACTGTCAGTATTGTCTTACACCACCATACGATCTAGTGGCTATTCACATGATAGCTTCCGATACGACTATACATATTTGTCCTTGTTGCGGATACGACTTATACAGACTTCCAATACGATTTGTCTGGGAATACGCTTAAAGGATTACAATAGGATCTATGGCTGTGCGAAAGTACTTGCTTAGAAGTATCTCAAGAGGTACAACTAAGTATAGATACTTAAAGTGGAAGCACCCCCGTAACACTTGTGGCAGGTAGTTGAGATTATGATTGGAGAGGTTCCAACCTTCCTTGAGGTTCATTTTATGTGCTTCTTCATGCTTCTCGGCAGAATACTGTTGCAAGGCTCTGCATCGACAGATCTGTTTGACCCAGTGAGACACCAAGCGAATCTTCCAAAAGATGATGTCAGCATCTAACTCCCTGGAAACATCTATCTCGTACCTGATATAATCCCGCCAGGCGTTCATTTTCCGGCGCTGTATGGACGGCGTGCAAGTTGCAGCATTTGTTTCCTTGTCAACCTTTCCCTTCTTCACGAGTTCCATTCTCATGGCATTGGCTTTGGCCTTTGCCGTGTTGCTGGCTCGCCCGAGTAAGAACACATCTTTCAAGGTGTGTAAATGTCTCAAGGCGGCTTCCATGTTGCTCTGTGTTGCATCATCGTGGGATATATATCGAGCATACCTATAGAATTCTGACAATGCCCATGTACACTCAATCGCGCGATTGGACATGGGACGCTAAGCAGGGCTTCCTCCTCGTTGAGAATGGGTTACAACTCCAAGCAGGTACCAGCCCATGTCATTCATCTCCTTCCCATTCCATTGAGAAACCTCCTCGTATGACTTAGTTGTTGGTGTGAGGTCGTGGTAAGCTGGCACCGATAACCAAATTGCATTTTACTTGTCAATCCATTCATGCATCTTCATGAAGTGGAAAATCCACTTCTGGGGGTGGTCAAGAATGCCAATCTGCATTGAATGGAGGAGGTCGGGCTTCGGGAGGTCGCTCACAATACCGGGAATATGTTGAAACATGTTGAATCCTCAGTGAACATGGTGCGATGAGTGTTCCACATTGGCTGCAATGGTGTTGGCATCGGTGAGAGTTTGATATAGGTTGTGATCCCACCAGGAGTGTTGCTTGTCAGGAGGGACGTAATCTCCAAGTTCATTCTTTGGACACTCGCACCAGAAACAGACATGACGCTCCAGATGATGTAGGTCACTATACTCAGGGCAATCTGCAAGCCATGCTGCTAAAACCGGTTTGCAACGCCTGAAGTTGCCATCTGCAAAGAGAACATTCTAATACCCGCTGTGGTGAAACGGCGGAGCTAGAAGGCAGAGAGTTTATCATCAACACTCCGCCGCACCTTTCACGGCATTCCAAAAGGGATTTGTGAGAATGAGCCGTGCTGGCTCGAGGAGCGTAGGAAGAGGGTAAGAAGGTATCATAATACCCGGCTGTGAGGATCCACGCATTTGCGCAGATCCACACGGAGTCTCGGAAAGAGCAAGTGGGATCAAAAGATGCGAAACATGGAGTGTATAATTCGTTGTATGATATGATGATGAGATGTGATAATGTGAGATGATGTGAGATACCAGATACAAGATGCGATGAAAGCCATCTATCCCGGGGTCTCCCAAATATCTACCCCCTTTGACTCCGTCTATCTCCGCCACACCTATATCCCCGCACACCCCCATCATGCAGTCCGTCTTCATCATCCCTGTATTTCCGTACACCTGCCGTAGCTCAGTCCTCTGCCAAGTTGATTGGTGGTGGTGGTGAGAAACAGATTTTCCCGCCACAACTCATCCCTGGCCCATTGTGCGAAGCACACATCTCCTCGTCCATCTGATATGACATTATACCCAAACCAGAAAGAACATAAGAATAACATAAACCCAAAGGAAAGACACAAACGTAGACCCAAAGGAAAACCATTAACTCAAAGGAAAACTATACACCCAAAGGAAACCCATAAACTCAAAGGAAAAACTATAAACCCAAAGGAAACCCATAAACTCAAAAGGAAAAGCATAAAGACTCTCACTCCATGCGGACCCGCTTTCTCCTGCCACGCTCCGTGTCTGCCGTCCTTTTTCCTTGACCACTTGTAAAGTATGAGATGTTGCCAAGCCGAGTATTGAATCCCACTATCGCCTCACACATCGCGTACAAGACTGCTGTGACTTGTGCCCGGGCCTCTATTAACCACTTGGGGTCTTCGTTTACTACTTGTTGGAAGATAGGTACGGCTTTGTTCCCCATTCTTCTCTCATGGTGTGCCAACATCTTCGTCTCGTCGTCCAACATTCTCTTGCAGTTGGGGTCGAGGCCTAGCCAGTCTAGGAAGCAACTCATGTATTCTTCATCCTCAGTGGTGTCATCGTCAAAACTGCTACTCTCGCTGTCGGGAGTGGCCCGCCGGAAAGGCTTGGGAGGGTCCTTCTGCTTAGGATCAGTAGACTTCTCTGGAGTTTTACCGGCCTCTTTCCCGGTTACCGCTGGCAGTATTGTACCGGCGTCCCTCTCGGTGGGCACTGGGGGGGCCGTGCCAGCGTCTCTGTCGGAGGGAGTGCTGGTTCCATCCTCAGATCCATCCTCGGCCAGGTCCATCAAGAGCCCTCCAACGTTACCCTCATCCTTTTCCTTTTCTTTTCCCTTGGTTGGTGGCGTTGGTGGTGGGAGCATCTTGCTCTTATTGGGGGATGGAGGTGGAATGGGTATCTCATGGTCGGCAGCCGGTACTGATTGTGAGATGGTATGGAGTCGATTGGCGTAATTGCGGTCATCCATGCCAGGGCAATAACTTAGTTGAATTACTAACCCCCAATACCGTTTCAGACCCATAGCTTCGTAGTCGATCCCTTCTTCCAGCTGAAAGCAGTCATTGTCTAACAGCTTTTTAGCTTCCTGGAAGTCACCAGAAGTATACGACTTGTTTGCATTTGACTTCTGATCTAGCTTGGTGAGACGGTTGACGTATGAACGATTGAGGCATCTCTTGGAAAATCCAGGATCCTGGGATGTTTGGTTGGCGATCGCGGTCAATCACATCAACTTCTCACTTCCGCTGGAGTCGCTTAGGATTTCCTGGAGTTCGGGATAGTGTTGCTAAAGGTCTCCCAGCTTCTTCATTGCCCATGTCTTCCTCTGCTGCACAGAGTAATGTTGCTTTATTATTTCCCTAACCCTGCCAGAGCTGTCGCGAGCCTTAAGGAAATCATTGTATCGCTTGTACTTCAACTTCTTCCAGTCAAGTTTGCTCTCTGTGAAGTTGGACAGCCAAGCGACCTGGGAATTGGCGGCATCGGTACTGTCGCCAAGGAGATCATAGATCTCAAGCATGAAATTAGCCTGGGTGTGAGGGGAGAGCTCTCGAGCGGTGATCTCCACGGCTTCTTGTAGCGATCCGACAGGTCCATAGAAAAGGAATTCCATCCTAAGGTGTTATAGTATCTCTGACAAAAAGGTTACTGGGGAGGGGTCGCGAGCAATGGTAGAGACATCGGAGGAGGGAATATATATAGTAGCGGTGGTGGAGGTGGCTGTGGTGGAGTTGCCTGCAGTAGTGGTGGCTGCCGTGGTGGTGGCTGCGGTGGTGGCTGCTGCGGTGGTGGTGGCTGCGGTGGTGGTGGCAACAGTGGTGGCCACTGCGGTGGTGGTGGCTGCGGTGGTGGTGACTGCGGTGGTGGTAGCTGCGGTGATGGTGAGTGCTGTGGGGGTAGAGTCGAGGCTTGTAGCGGTGGTGGTAGTGGTTAAGGACTCTTCGAAATCCATGGCATTTTTGAGTACTTCTGGAATGTCGTTGATTGCGGTAAACAGCATGTCGCTCGTCAGATATGGTTGAGATGCCGATATTATGCGCAGTCGTCTGAGTGCAGAGGGAGGTCAACGGTACAGACGGTGGTTGTATTTCCTTACCAACGTAGGGGGGGGAGGCTTTTCATATCCCTGGAGGGGTGCTTTGTTCCAGATCCTTCTTTTTCCAGTCTCTATGTGGTTCCCGATTTCCCTAGTATGTACTTCTCGGATCTCTTCACAACTTCCTTGCCTCTTCCCTTTCTCTGTCTATGCTTGTACTCGGTGGTTTGCCATATCTTGCTCATCATTCCTGTTCTCATTGGTGAATTCTCTGCCCACTCCTGCAATAGTTGTCGTCTCTCTTGTCTCGAGGTTACTAGATGGTTTGGGGAGAATGTTGGGGATTTTTGGTGCAACGTGGGTGCAACTCAGCCAATACGAATATTTCTTCCCCCTCCATCTCGCAAATCCATGCACATCAGCAAAAAACATTTCCGTCTGGGCGGAATGGCTCCTTCACAGTGGACGCGCTCCGTCAGAGCTGTCAGAGACATCCCGGTGGCGGAGTACTCCGTGCCCGGCGTCAATACGTGGCGTCGCGTTGCATATCGCCCTCTGATCGCCATTTTGCCGTTTCTTCTCGCTCTGTCGGTCGTCTCTTCTAAACAAACACTCGGGCGTTGTGGCCAACTGTGACCATATGGCAGAATGGGTTCATTGGGTACACATTTGCATTGGGATTGCAATGGGATGGGTGATGCTGCGAAAATCTCTCCTCACGTTCCTTTTTCATTAAGCTCGAGGAGCGTAGGAAGAAGGTGAGAAGATATGATACTACCCGGCCTTGAGGATCTACGCAATTGTGCGGATCCACAAAATCTCGGACAGAGCAAGTGAGACCAAAAGTTGGGAAAGATACCGTGTGAATTTTCATTATATAATAAGAGAAGATGGAAATGAGATGATGTCTATCTACTCCGGGGTCTCCCGAATATAAACTCCCCCTCACTCTGTCCACCTCCGTTACCCCTGTATCTCCGTCCAACCGCCGTCGCTCCTTGAAAATGTACTTGATCGAGCATGTTTGAGATGCACTTGGAGACCGAGATCGAGTGAACTCAGAGATGCACTTGGAGGCCATGATCGTGCAAACTTGCAGGCCGTAATCGAGCAAAGCTGGAGATGCGCTTGGAGGCCGTGACCGAGCAACTTCGGAGATGCACTTGGAGGCCATGATCGACCAAGATTGGAGGAGTACTTGGAGGTAGTCGATTTGGAGGTGGTGGATCGGGAGGGAAGTGCGATCGCAGCTGAGAGTCTATTCATTGGTTAATTCGTAATGATGGGAATGTAGAGAGTTCAGTACAATAAGGTCCTGCGAGAGACGAGAGCTGGCTGGCGGCGGGAGACAGTCGATTCTAAGATGATGCAGTACTCGGTGTATGCAGTACTCGGTGTATGCTGTACTCGGCGTTAACTCATGATCATTCCATGGAGAGATGGACAGGGATGACTTAACTTTGTGTTCTTAGGTGATGGTAGAGTTGAGCACAAGATAGAGAGAAATCAGAGGAGATGGGGGAAATCAGCATGAGAAACTGGGACTTAGAGGATTTCGTGTGGGAGTCAATTGACCATCCCCGATATGGCAGGTACGAGTCCCGATCCGGCAGGTACTAACACCGATACATGGTCTTCTAAATTGCCCAATAGGCCAAGTCGTACTCCTGATTACTCATACCCGCTCCGTATTCTCCATATCGTTCTCGTCTTCGTCCCGCATCCCTCCCTTTCTCGTCCACAACTCTACCATCATCGCAAGAACACAAAGTTAAGTCATCCCTCTTTATCTCTCCATGCCTTCATCATGAGTTAACACTGAGTGCAGCATACACCGAGTACAGCATACACCTAAGATTGTCTGTCATCCCTTCATTGTCATGATTTCAAGTTGACCCCTGAATGTAGCTTCAGCTTCCGGCGTACATCCCTACAGATCGACTGCCGTCAGCCAGCTCTCCATGAGAGCTCAAAGGTAAAGTCACATTGTCACATTCCCATGGTTGCGAGTTAACTAACTGATGAATTGAGTCTCTTCACCAAGTGCAACGTCCATCGACCGCCTTGAAGTACTCGTCCAAACTCGCCCGATCACAGCCTCCAAATGTATCTCCAAACTTGCTCGGTTATGGCCTCCACAAGTGCATCTCCAAACTCGCTCGATCACGATCTCGGAGTGCATCTCTAAGTTCACTCAATCATGGCCTCCAAGTGTATCTCCATATACGCTCGATTACCGCCTTCAAGTCCATCTCCAAAGTCGCTCCATCATGGCCTCGGAGTATATCTCTGAGTTTACTCGATCGTCATTTTCAGGCGCACCTTGAATTGCTTTCAAGCACCGCCTGCTGCCAGTCCAGATATAGCGTGTGTAGATGGGTAGCTATATAGATACGTAGATTCATAGATGAGAATACAAACTGAATACATGACTGTGATTCGAGGTGCTCCCAGACATGTCGCTGGCGCTCCCAGGTTTGTCACCCGTGCTCCCAGGTGCTCCCAGGCGTGTCGTCTGCGCTGCCAGGCTTGTCGCTGGCACTCCAAGTTACTTCGAAGGCCGGCAGGAATGCCCTCCTAATGTCTGATACTCTCCTGAAAAACGGCTTCGGCATAACGGCAGCCACTGTGAAGAGTGTAACACCCGTGTCGTTCTGATGATGCGTATACGTCACGACGAAGTAAAGGAGGTACGTATGGGACATGACCCATCGCCTAGGCGACGGGCAACATGTCATTCTCCATCAGAGCATACGAGGTTCCGTCAAAGCCGTCAGAGCCGTCCGGAACACCCAGGTGTTTCAGACGGAAATTAGGGTTGTTGCTGATGCAATTGTGTGGATTCACGATATTCTCAACTCTTTTCATTATGGTCCATGCAATGGATTTCCTCCCTTCCCTCCTTTCCTTCCCCCTCCATCCATCTTTCCCATCATTGTTTGGACGGGTGGTCTTCCGGCACTGGGTGTGCGGCATTCCACTTATCCATTAGTTCCTTACTCCCCGCCATATCATCCACCCGTACCCACCATTGTTTCTCGGGCCAGTCTTTCCACCTAACTAAATACATCCTTTGTTCTGCTGGATATTTCCGGCCTGCTACTGCCTCCACCTCAAATTCCTCAAATTTCTCGGATTATTCCTCTTGTGCGGTGCTAGGCGTACTGATTTCTCGAGTACCGTGTACGCCTTAGTTGCGAGTGAAGAACTTCTGGAGTCGACTACCATCTATCCAGCCTGCGAGTCCTGCTCCATCTAGTTCTTCCGGTTGATAAGTCCCCAAGCTCTGGGCGAGTTCTGTGACTCGGTAGGGTCCTCGCTACCTAGCATCCAGTTTGGCGCCATGAGACTGCTTTATCCTGCTTTCATGCACAAGGGCCAGATCGCCAATTTCGAGATCTTCAGTTCCGAGGTTGGCTGCTTGGTCGAAGTAACCTTTGTTGGCATCTCTCAACTCCTCTGGGTTTTGTATGGCCACATCGATATCCTCTCGTCGTCGTTCCAGCTGTCTTGCTCTAGCCGCTATCAGTGATGCCGTATCGTCGATTCCTTGGACCCAGTTGGCGGTATTCCATGATAAGTTCTCCAGCTCAATTGGGAGTACTGCATCGTGGCCGAACATAAGTCAGAATGGCGAATCTCTGGTCGTACGTCTGACAGTGATTTTGTCAGCCCAAAGCACTGCCGGTTGGTGTTCGATCAACATCTCTTTCCGTTCGTTTGAGCGGTCCGTGACCTTGGATAGTGCATCTGGGATCGGTCTGTGTCCTCGTTTGTTTAATCCATCAGCGGCGGCATGATACATGGTTACGGTGATCTTCCCGATATTGTAGCGTTTAAGGACTAGGTCGGTCGATTTCATGTTCTCTGCACCTCTGTCCGCTACCACACTTTCCGGGGTTCAGAACTGACAAATTACCTCTTCATCAAAGATGTATACTACTTCCTCTGATGTACCGTGTTTCAGTGGTTGTGCCTCTTCCCAACCACTGAGATATTCCCTGGCTACCACTGGCAGGTGATATCCATTCTCCATTTTGGGCATGTACGAAATGTCCATCCCTACTCGCTGCCATAGGTGACTGACAGTTTGCCTTTTCAAGCATTTATCATATGGTACAGGCGCTCTCTTCTCGCACTCCTCGCACGTTTTCTCCCAGTCTTTGACGTCGACATACATTTCCGGCCACCAGTACCGCTGCACTACCTTTCTTAACGTTCCTTCTCTTCCACGGTGCCCGCTCAGTTCGTTTGCACCTTTCATTGCGTTCCTTTTCTGCTCCGCACTCACTAACACCTTTCCCAGCGGTTCATTGGTTTTTCGCCTCCCGTAGAGTATTCCTTCAAGATTGCCATAGCTTCCTTTTCTTCAGTCTCCCATTGAAACTCGACGTCCTTCCGCAAGGTTTGGAACAGGAGGCCTGCAACTAATGCATATTTGGGGGTCCATATTCGATAGTGTGTGCAAAGTCCCCAAATTGCCCGGCACTCGGTACGGGTCTCGCACCAGGGCCAATTCCACAGTTTATCGACCTTTGACCCTTGCGGCCAGCATCCTGCTTCCCCACAGACGAACCCAACTATTGTTACTCCGTTCCAGCACCAGTTAGACATCTCTCCGGAAATGGTGGCTCCAGCTCTCTCCACATCGGCAAGTACGTTATCGAGGTTCTGGAGGTGTTCCATAACAAACCTTGAAACTCCAGGCAACCCTTCCACCTCCTCTTCTCCATACCGACTATTCGGGCGTTTCAGTCCGACATCATAGACAAACATTTCCGCGATTGATCCCAGGTGAGCCTGTAGTATTTTTCGAGATACTGTGAGATTTACTGATACCGAATTGGTAGCTCCCTGTACCAGTCTGGTCGGCCGATACATGTTTTGCGTGGTCTGGAAGGCCATATAGTCCCGGCTATCCTCGTGCAACATTGATTGGTCCTACCGAGAGTGATGGTCAATCAGTGAAGATATGGGCAGCCCGGCAAAGGCTTCGGAATACTCTTTGATGTTATGCGGTATTCCCTCGTCTTCCAGTGTATGCCGATTTAAGCTCACGGCAGAGATGATGAGGCAGTACTTTCCATTCTTTTTCGGAACTAAGCAGTGGGCATTCCTGTAGAGGCCTCAAGCGGGCTCGAATAGGCCCCGCCGAACTCTCTCTGCTGTCATCTCTTTTTCCACGGGAATCACTTTCTTCGGTATGCAGAATACAAGATCCTTCCACACCATATCACGGGACTCCCGTCGGATCAAATGGGGTGGTTCAACTTTGTCGCTGATCGTTCCCAGTTTCTCCCATGTCCATGAGAGAGCGGATTCTCTCTCCAATAGCATACCCAGGAAGCCATCGTTATCCTTCGGCCTTAATATGCTCTCTATCTGTAGCTATCATAATCTCTCAGGTGTCAACCTTCCACCTCTTGCTCGGTGGGAGAATTTAGGAGTGAACCACTCGTCCCAGGGGCCTGGGACTGGTACGGCCCGGGCGATAGCTCTTCCTCTCCAGTTGGGGCCGGCATCTGGTGTACTTCCATGCAACAATGTAGCAGGTTTCACTTTCTGGGCAACACATTTGTAGCGGGCGCGCACCCGGGCTACTTTGGTGTTTTTGTCGAGGTTGCACTTCGTCGAATCAAGGTACGAAGAAAAGGGTTGTATTTGACTAAGTTCCGGAGCAATGCTATTTTTAGAAACCCATGCAAAAGCCATTGATTCTCTCGCGGTTACGCTCCATTCCTTGACCAGCGCCTCTTCCCCCATCGACCACTCTTCTGCTACCATCCTCCTACCCGAATCTCCGACTGCCAGTCCTGCCTCCCCTTCCCACTCATCCTCCCAATTCACGCCTCTTCCCATTACCTTCCTCACTGCCTTCAATAGCCCCCCATATTTGACTGACTGATTTCCTTCTTTTTTGAACGTTTCCTGCTCTTTCCCGCTGTATGATCCTTCCACTTTTCCTGTAAGCTCTCTCATCCTATCAACCAACCCCTACTCTTTTCCTTTTCTACCATTTGAGAGCTTCTCATTCCCGTCTTTCCTCCCGCACTGTCCAACCTCTTTCCTTCGTAATGCCGGGTCCTATTCTTCCTAGTCGCACTTACATTACCTAGGCGTATAACTTTCCCAAGCTGCTGACTAATCTGTTACCGCTCTCTCGCTGAAAGATAGCGACAAACGTCACCTGCACTGACTCATCGACGGCTGGGATGCTGATCTCGCAACTGCCAGCATTCAGGTTCCGCTCACACTTTCGAGTGTATGTTTCCCAGTGACGGCCCAAGATGACCTCTTCTGATCCGGATATAGCTAAAAAGACGGGCACGGGAATGACGATACCATCGACATGGACAGGCACAGACTCCGCCACCTTCGGCAAATCAGACCCATTGCCATTGGCAGTGATCAACTTCCAGTTGGCACGTTTCCACCTGATGTTCAGCTCTCTGGTGATCCATTCATGCATCACACAGATTTCAGATCCGCCATCGATGAGCATGGGCAGTTCATCAGCAAGAAACCATTCTGTCCGGCCGGAATGACTGCGTCAGAGTGGACGCGGTCCGTCAGAGCCGTCAGACCCACCATCGTGGTGGATTACTGCACGCCTGCCGTCAATACCACGCGTCGTGTTGGATATCGCCCTGCGATCGCCATTTCGCTGTTTCTCCTCGCTCTGTCGGTCACCTATTTCAAACGAACGCTCTGGCGTTGTGGCCAACTGTGACCATACGTCGGAATGGGTTCATTGGGTACACGCTTGTATCAGGATTGCAATGCAAGGGGTGACGCTGCGAAAATCTGTGCTTGCATTCCTGCTACACTCAGCTCGAGGAGGGTAGGAAGGTGAGAAGATATGTTACTACTGGGCCGTGAGGATCCACACATTAGCGTGGATCCACGAAATATCGGACAGAGTGAGTGAGACCAAAAGTTGGGAAAGATAGAGTGTAAATTTTCATTGTATGATAAGAGGAGATGGAAATGAGATGATGTCTATCTACTCCGGGGTCTGCCGAATAAATACTCCCTGTCACTCTGTCAATCTCCGCTACCCATGTATCTCCGTACAACCGCCGTCGCTCCTTGAAGATGTACTTGATCGAGCATGTTTGAGATGCACTTGGAGGCCATTATCGTGCGAAATTGCAGGCCATAATCAAGCGAGTCCGGAGATACACTTGGAGGCCGTGTTCGAGCGAGTTTGGAGATGCACTTGCAGGCCGAGATCTAGTGTACTCAGAAGATGCAGTTGGAGGCCGTGATTGATCAAGTTTGGAGATGCGCTCTGAGGCTGTGACCGAGCGAGATTGAAGAGGCACTTGCAGCCAATAATCGAGCGAGATTGGGGGAGTACTTGGAAGCCGTTGATTTGGAGGGAGGCGCGACGGCAGCTTAGACTCTATTCATTGGTTAACTTGTAATTGTGGGAATGTAGTAGTGAGTTGAGTACAACATCCGCCAAGAGATGAAAAGCTGGCAGGGTGTGGGAGACTGTCGATCTTGGGATGATGCTGTACTTGTTGTATGCTGTACTCTGTGTTAACTCATGATTATGGCATGGAAAGATAGAGAGGGATGACTCACCTTCGTATATTTAGGTGGTGGTAGAGTTGAGCACAAGAAAGACTGAGATCCGAGGAGATGGCCGAAATCATCATGAGAAACTGGGATTCCGAGGATTTAGTGTGCGAGTCAATTGAACATCCCCGATACAGCAGGTACGAGTGCTGATCCGGCACACACCAACACCAATACGGGGTCTTTCCAACCCAATCAGACAAGTCGTACCCCTGATTTCTCATATCCACTCATATCCTCCATACCATTCTCATCTTCATCCCCCATCTCTCTCTTTCTCGTCCACAACTCAACCATCATCACAGAACACAAAGTTAGGTCATCCCTGTCTATCTCACCATGACATGATCATGAGTTGACACCAAGTACACCATTCACGAGTACAGCTTCCAAGATTGTGTGTCTTCCTTTCATTCCCATGATTACAAGGTGACCCCTGAATGTAGCTTCTGCTTCCGGGGTACTTCCCTACACGATCGACCGCCATCAGCCAGCTCCCCATGAGAGCTCAATGGTAAAGTCACATTGTCACATTCCCACAGTTGCGAGTTAACTAACTGATGAATAGAGTCTCATCACCCAGTGCGCCATCCATCGACTGCCTCCAAGTACTCGTCCAATCTCGCTTGATCACGGCCTCCAAGTGCATCTCCAAACTAGCTAGATCACGGCCCCCAAGTGTATCGCGACACTCGCTCGTTTCCTGCCTGCAAGTTCGAATGATCGTGGCCTCCACGTGCATCTCCAAACTCGATCGATTACAGCCTCCAAGTTAGCACGATCATGGCCTCCAAGCCCATCTCCGAACTCGCTCCATCATGGCCTCCATGTGCATCTCCAAACTCCCTCGATCATGGCCTGCAAGTGTATCTCCAAACTCGCTCAATTTCGGCCTGCAAGTTCGCATGATCATGGCCTCCAAGTGCATCTCCAGACTCGCTTGATTACGGCCTCCAAGTTAGCACGATCATGGCCTCCAAGTGCATCTCCAAACTCACTCGATCACGGCCACCAAGTGCATCTCCAACCTCGCTCAATTACCGCCTCAGGGTATATCTCGGAGTTCACTCAATTGTCATTTTCAGGCGCACCTCGAATTGCTCTCAATCACCGCCTACAGCTTGTCCAGCTATAGCGTGTGTAGCTGGGTAGCTATATAGATACATAGATACATAAATGAGAATACAAACAGAATACATGACTGTGATTCGAGGTGCTCCCAGGCTTGTCGTCAGCGCTCCCAGTTACTCTGAAGGCCGGCAGGAATGCCCTCCCAGGGTCTGATACTCTCCTGAAATTGACGCATCTAAGTTTACATTCGACATCCTCTCAGACACTTCTGGAGGCTTCCAGTGACTTAAATACATTTTGCTGATGCTATGCAAAGCTACCTGTCACCTGGGCGACGTGTAGCGTGTAATTCTCCGTTAGAGGGTACGAGGTTCCGTCAGAGTTGTCAGAGCCCTCCGGAACACCCGGGTGTTTCTGACGGAAACTTGAGTGGTTGCTGATGTTCCTGCCCGTGTATCTTTCCGAAACCGGTTGGAGAGGCCCTGGCGTACCGGAATTGCGTGTATCTGGCATGATCTTTCAGGCCGGAGAAGGCAGAAACGTGAGCGATTCTGATTGTCTTTGGTGCAGACGGGGTCGTAGCAGTAACTTCTTTGTCCTTGGGAACTGATACTGTTTTACCCTTTGGTAGGAGTCGAAATGTCAATTTGCCGGTCTCTCTCTCCTGACAGGCTAGGACAGTGTAATCCAGTTGGCTGCTTCCGCGGACTTCGTAGTTTCCAGTGTCCGGGGCTGGTGCTTTCATTCGCGGCACTTCCGGAGTCTGTGGGGTCTTTGGAGCCATGTTTTCGACAGGGTCTGCCTTGGCTGGTTGCTTGCTGAATGCTACCGCTATCCTGATAGTTCGCTTTTCTTGGTGACTAGCACTTATTGAGACATCCAGAACCTCTTCCACGATACGTGTCCGCTTGTCATCATCCCGTGTCACCTCGTCCGTCCTCTTGATTCTCCCATTCACGAAGGCATATCCCGCCTGAGTGCGCACAACTGCCGATCTTTTTTCTCCGTGATCTAAACGCGCATCTCTCTCCTCCTCTGTCTCACTTTCCTCCACATCCTCCGCACTGCTGTCACCTTGCCCTTCGTTTTGCTCCTCATCCTCGTCGCTCAATTCCTTGATATGGTCTTCGTTACCTTCTTTCTCACCTTCTTGACCTGTAGACCGAGCAAAGTAGTACCCATCGATCTCCGACAGCTATCGGGCAATCCCTGAGCATAACGCAGTCACCTGAGCACTGGCCCTCTGAAACAGCTGAGATCTTGCAACGTGCTGCGGCTGAGGCGGCTGTGGTGCAACCGTAGTGGCTACTCCCATTCGCTGCTGCCCTTGTCGAGCTACTTCCCAGGCGTACTCCCACATTGAGAAAAACCTTCTCTCCGGTCGATACCCGGATATCTCACCTCCATTTCCTCCTCTTTGTCCTAAGGTTAGTCTTCCACGATCATTAAGATAGACGATACCTTTTTCCTGGTCAGTGCGCACATTGGGACAGAAGAGGCGGATGTGTCCTAGCTCATCACAATAGATACAGGGACCGAATCCTTGCCGTGGCAATTGCTGGTAATTGGGTCCCAGTCGGGAGTATGCAGGTCCCATGGGTGCATTCGCAGGTGGGAAGTTCATTGGTGTGCGCGGAGGTAGATGATCTGCTTGGATGGCGTACACCCTGGCAGTCTGGTAGCCTCCAGATCGGGACTCAATTGCATTGCTCAGCTGGGAGGTCCGAGCCTCGAAGGGCTTCATCATATCTTCCATTTCGGTGTCGATTGTATTTTCGGCTTTAGGAATGCAAATTTCCTCCATGGCTTGTGCAGGTGCTGCGGTCTCTTCATTAGGAGTTGCCGGAAGGTTCGCCACTACTGGCATCTGTGTGAGCCGAACTCCAGCCGGAATTGAGTAAGGAGAGACTCCCAGCGCAGTATGTGCTCCGTCCAAATCCAGGATGGGGAGGGCATCGGAGGTTACACATTTGTCGAGGACATTCGTTCGGAGTGTGTCGTATTCCAATGTCGAGAGGTCTCTGGGATTTAGGTCGAGTATCAATACCGCTTTTGTTCTAGATTCTCTTGGGAGGGCTCTGAGCAACATTTCCACCTGTGAGTACTCGGCCACATCAGCAAAAAACATTTCCATCCGGGCGGAATGGCGCCGTCATGGTGGACACGCTCCGTCAGAGCCATCAGAGACACCCGGGTGGCGGATTACTCCGCGCCCGGCATCAGTACCACGCGTCGCGTTGCATATCGCCCTCCGATCGCCGTTTCGCCGTGTCTTCTCGCTCTGGCCGTCTCCTATTTTAAACAGCCACTCTGGTGTTGTGGCCAACTGTGACCATACGTCGGAATGGGTTCATTGGGTACACGTTTGCATCGGGATTGCAATTGGTGACGCTGTGAAAATCTCTCCTCGCGTTCCTTCTACATTCCGCTCGAGCAGCGTAGGAAGGTGAGAAGATATGATACTACCCGGCGGTGAGGATCCACGCAATTGCGCGGATCCACGAAATCTCGGACATAGCAAGTGAGACCAAAAGTTGGGAAAGATAGAGGGTGAATTTTCATTGTATGATAAGAGGAGATGGAAATGAGATGATGTCTATCGACTCCGGGGTCTGCCGAATATATACTCCGCTTCACTCTATCCACTTCTGTTACCCCTCTATCTCGGTACAACCGCCGTCGCTCGTTGATGATGTACTTGATCGAGCGTGTTTGAGATGCACTTGGAGACGTAGATCGAGTGAACTCAGAGATGCACTTGGAGGCCGTGATTGAGCGAGTTTGGATATGCACTTGGAGACTGTGATCGAGTGAACTCAGAGATGCACTTCGAGGCCAGGATCGAGCGAGTTTGGAGATGCACTTGGAGGCCATGATTGTGCGAACTTGCAGGCCGTAATCGAGTGAGTGTGGAGATACACTTGGAGGCCGTGATCGAGCGAGTGTGGACAGGTACTTGCAGGCTATGATCGAGCGAGATTGAAGGAGTACTTGGAGGCGGTTGATTTGGAGGGAGGCGCGACAGCAGCTGAGACTCTATTCATTGGTTAACTTGTAATTGTGGGAATGTAGAGAGTTGAGTACAACATCCGCCGAGAGACGTGAAACTGGCTGGGAGCGGGAGACTGTCGATCTTGGGATGATGCTGTACTTGGTGTATGCTGTACTCTGTGTTAACTCATGATTATGGCATGGAGGGATAGAGAGGGATGACTTAACTTCGTGTTCTTAGGTGATGGTAGAGTTAAGTACAAGACAGAGAGAGATCAGAGCAGATGGGGGAAATCATCATGAGAAACTGGGACTTAGAGAATTCCGTGTGCGAGTCAATTGACCATCCCCGATACAGCAGGTACGACTCAAGATCCGGCGTGTAATAACACCAATATGAGGTCTTCCCAACCCCATCAGGCAAGTCGTACCCCTGATTCCTCATATCCGCTCGTATCCTCCATATCATTGTCATCTTCATCCACCTCCTCTCTCTTTCTCGTCCACAACTCAACCATCATCACAGAACACAAAGTTAAGGCATCCCTCTCTATCTCTCCATGACATGATCATGAGTTGACACTGAGTACAGCATACACCGAGTACAGCATCCACCCAAAATTGTTTGTCTTCCCTGCATTCTCATGATTACGAGTTGACCCCTGAATGTCGCTTCAGCTTCCGGCGTACCACCCTACACGATTCCCACAGTTGCGAGTTACCTAACTAATGAATAGAGCCTCATCACCCGGTGTGCTGGCCATCGACCGCCTCCAAGTACTCATCCAATCTCGCTCAATCAAGGCCTCCAAGTTAGCACGATCATGGCCTCCAAGTGGCATAACTCCAAACTCGCTCGATCATGGCCTCCAAGTGTATCTCCGAACTGGCTCGATTACGGCCTCCAAGTTCACACGAGCATGGCCTCCAAGTGAATCTCTGAGTTCACTCGATCTCAGTCTCCAAGTGCGTATCCAAACTCGCTCAATCACGGCCTCCAAGTGCATCTCTGATTTCACTCAATCTACGTCTCCAAGTGCATCTCAAACATGCTCGATCAAGTACATCATCAAGGAGCGACACCGGTTGTACGGATATACAACGGTAACGGAGGTGGACAGAGTGCCGGGGAGTATACAATCACGGCGTCGGAGTATAACCGCCTGCAGCCAGTCGAGACATAGCCTGTATAGCTGGGTAGCTATATTGATACATAGATATGTAGATGAGAATACAAACTGAATACATGACTGTGATTCGAGGTGCTCCCAGACATGTCGCCGGCGCTCCCAGGTGCTCCCAGCCTTGTCGTCGGCGCTCCCAGGCTTGTCGCCAGCGCTCCCAGTTACTCTGAAGGCCGGCAGGAATGCCCTCCTATGGTATGATACTCTCTTGAAGAACAGCTTCAGCATAACTGCAGCCCCTGCGAAGAGTGTAACACAGGTGTCGTTCTGATGATGCGTATACATCACCACAAAGTAAAGGAGGTACATATGCAGTGCGACCCGTCGCCTGGGCAACGCGCACCGTGTAATTCTCCCTCAGAGCGTACTAGGTTCCGTCAGAGCCGTCATAGCCATCCGGAACACCCAGGTGTTTCAGATGGAAATTAGGGTCGTTGCTGATGCAACGCTCCCTTGTTGATCATAATGCAGGTAATGTTGTCTTAGGCGAGGATAACGGCTTTCAGGTCAATCTTCCCTCCTTCGAGCTGATCCCTGCAGAGTTGCTCCAAGTATGATCTCACATACATATAGACCCGGCTATCGGCATGTCGGAAGGCATGCTTCAGCTCCTCCAGCAACTGCACCCAGTCCTTTCTCAGATATCCATTCATCATCTTGATAGTCTCCTGGATGGTTTCCGAGCAGGAGTAGAGGAATAGTGTGATAACATCTTCGGCCGCCGGGTCGGTCCCGGTGCGAGAGGAGAGGCTTTCGTCCGCCTCAATGAATTTCATGACGTCCGGTTCTCCAAAGACTGGGGCTCCCATGGTGCCCGGGAGTGGCATTTACTTCATTTCCTTCACGATGTCGGGGGCCAAGAACTCGATGAATTGCCTTTGATCGTGTGCATGATTGGGCGAGGCGATGGCAGAAGGTCCAGCGGTGGTGGAGGATCCGGCCTGGCTTGAGGGTCCAGCAATGGTGGAGGCGGTATGGCGACTGGAACCGGTTGCGGAAGTGGATCGATAGTGTTCAGTTCACATCTTGGTACTGTTTGTGGCGGTTTGGAGGTGGGGTGGTCGGATAGGTGGTGATTTGGCAGTACTTGGTGATCTAAGGTCAAATGCTAGTTTGTGAGTTTTGGAGGGGGGTCAGGTGAATTGGCACTCTTTTTGAGGTGAGCTCTTTGTTTCGTTCTTTTCTTAGTCCAGCTTCACCCCCTCTCATGGTCTTCTCTCTCAGCTTCCTACCAAGACCTCTATCATGTTCTATTCCCTGTGACTTCCCCCTACGACTAGTAGTATGATCCTCATTACCACATTTCACAATCTTACCGGCATCATTGATTCCTTTTCTTAGTATTCCTTCGGATCAGTGACTTCGTCATTACAGGGTTGACGTCCTTCCTTTGGCGTGTTTTCTCGTCCCAGTATATGGTCGGTGCCTGTCGTCCCGGTATACGGTCAGTGCCTGTTGTCCCGGTGATAAGTCAATGCCATTTGTCCAGTGTAGATTCGGCGCCATTTCCTTAGTGTTCATCCCGGTACAAGGTTGGTGCCTTTCTAGTTAGCAACCTCATTTCACGCAGCTTACCCCATCCGATATTCCAACCAGACATGGTTAGCATCGTCCACTAGTTGCTTATCTGCATATTTGCCCGTATTAGCTAGTAGGGGTCTTTCCCACCATTCCATACTCAGTTTGCTGAACCAGAATCCGCGTTTGGGCTGCATTGGTGGTGACACAGCGGAGCTAGACGGCAGAGAGCTCATCATCAACACTCGGGCGCATCTCTCACAGCATTCCAAAAGGAATTCGTGAGAAAGACCAGTTCTGGCTTGAGGAGCGTAGGAATAGGGTGAGAAGGTATCATACTACCCGGCTGTGAGGATCCTCGCAATTGCGCTGATCCACACGGAGTCTCGGAAAGAGCATGTGAGGTCAAAAGATGCCAAAGATGGAGTTTATAATTTGTTGTATGATATGATGATGATGTTATGGGGGTGCTTCCACTTTAAGTATCTATACTTAGTTGTACCTCTTGAGATATTTCTAAGCAAGTACTTTCGCATGGCCGTAGATCCTATTGTAATCCTTTAAGCGTATTCCCAGACAAATCGTATTGGAAGTCTGTATAAGTCGTATACGCAACAGGAACAAATATGTATAGTCGTATCGGAAGCTATCAGATGAATAGCCACTAGATCGTATCGTGGTGTAAGACAATACTGACAGTACATATGACTCGTATAGTTAATCTAGATTGTTGATCTCTTAAATTATTCCTTGATAAATCTGGCGTTCAGATACTATCGGCAATATTACGTCTATGCGTAATCTCCCTAAAATCTTGTATCACTTTTCCCTTAATCTCAGATACGCGGAGATCGTATCCTCTGGAATCGCCTGCAGTCTACTTATCTGTTTCTTGGACAAGGCTTTTGCTGGTAACTGTCCTGATCTTGTTCGCGACAATACCTCAGGTTTCCTTCGCTACGTATTCCTTTCCTTCCGGGACTTATTGAGGAACTTCTTGGTTTCTTCGATAATTCTCGAAGCCCGTCCAGAACCGGAATCACTACCCTGTATGCTATCGTCTTCGTTGATCTGGGTTATCCTATCGGGATGAACTATTCCTAAACCCACAGTATTGACCGGGCAATGTGGAATATCTAGAGGAATGACTTCGTTCACTTTATCAGGTTGGTCCCTAAGCAGTGGTCCAATTGACTTCAGTGTTTCTCAAGTTCGTAGATTATCGATATGCGTAGCTAGTCCTTCCGTAAGACCAATGACAGAAGCAATCCACCAGATACTTTATGCCACAAAGATGTACTGATGCTTCCTGGCGTAACTGATGATTTTCTCTAACGCATATACTATAACGTCGTTGTCATTTTCGAAGGTTAAGGTCATTACTCAGGGTAATACTTTTATCCAAAGGTGCGGGGCTGCCGCTACACAAAGCTAATAGATTTTATATAATAATAATAGGTAGATATAGGTATCATAAAAACTTAATAATAAATAACGGTTCTCTTCCGCTGGTAGGTATTGTTGACAGTTTCGCTGCTAGTGCTTCTCCTTTTCATTGCCAGAACAATGTGATCTCTTTATAGAAAGTTCATTGGGATGTTACGCATGCGCACCCGTTCTTCCTTTCCATGATTCTGATAGCAACGTGCTTTGCGTCTTACATTCATTATTGTCCGCATGCATGCTCAAGCAAGTCGGCACTTGAACGCGCCTAGTAGAGATTGCCACACATCCCTTAGGTTATCGTGTTCATGCCGGTGCGGTATTAAAGCGTTACGCTCCTGATAAGAATCAGGCCACACCCGCAAGATATCATATATCAGGTTATAACTTCAACTTGGACATCTCATTCTCGTATGGTTCGGTAATCAGAAACAACTGACATCATAGTGTTCAGCGTCTTTCTGCTAATCAATACTGTTGCATGATTGCATCATAGGTTTACGTGGCGGACAACCACTACTATGCCGATATAGATTACATGACACGCAGGTAGCGTTGCAGTTGCCATTCCGTGACAATTCAATGTGCGGGGATGCTTCGACCTCATATCAACAGTCATGCCATATTCTTTCAGTTACACCCAGCTTAGGCCGAGACTGTTCTCTTTGACCAGGGAGTGCCCAGTGCTCCAACCTCGCATGAGAAATTGGTCTTAAAATCCCTCGTAATAGCTTAGGCTAACAACTGCTGTGTCTGCGAATACGAGCTCCTTTGCTCTACTCCGATCAGACATAATCACCCCAGCATTCGAAGTGAATCTGGTTGAAAATAACATGCTCGACAGGGTTGTAACCCATTCGATCTGGCAGTGTCATTGCATCATCAAATCAGCTGCCGCAGCGTATGCTTCAATGAATCCGCTAAGCCGAAGCTTATCCAATCGAGACGAGTACCACTTAATCCCGCTAAGGATATTGTGACTGAAAGTTCTGAGGATGCGTTGGGTAGTCGTTTTGCATGTCAGATAACTCGAGAGTTACTGACAAGTACCCATCACTGGTTACCTCAGGTTACATATACTCTGTGAGGGGAGAACCCCTAACAGATGAGGTGAGATGACGTGAGATGATGTGAGATACCAGATACAAGATGCGATGCAAGCTATCTACCCTGGGGTCTCCTAAATTTTCACCTCCCGTCACTCCGTCCATCTCCGCCACCCCTGCATCCCCGTACGCCCCCGTCACCCAGTCCGTCTCCATCATCCCTGTATCTCCGCACACCCGCCATAGCTCAGTCCTCTGCCAAGGTGATTGCATCAGCAAAAAACATTTCCGTCCAGGTGGGATGGCTCCGTCAGACTGGACGCACTCCGTCAGAGCCTTCAGGGACACCCCGGTGGCAGACTACTCCGCGCCCGGTGCCAATACGACGCGTTGCTTTGCATATCGCCCTCCGATCGCGGTTTCGCCGTTTCTTCTCGCTTTGTCGGTATCCTATTATAAATGAATACTGTGGCGTTGTGGCCAACTCTGACCCTACATCGGAATGGGTTCATTGGGTACATCAGCAAGATGTAAATCGGTCCGGAAGCCACATGCAGGATTCCATAAGCAAAAGGCACTTCGTCTATCATATTCGTCTTTGTTACAGTCACAAGATTCGCTACCTCATAATATGGCATGCATCATTTAAGTATCTCTATATATATACATACGGTCAATCTGGCCACAGATGGTAGTTGAGCATAA